>FLNZ01004444.1_pt1 | contig 24717 bp, 19 predicted proteins | sample 1140391 | NCBI WGS metagenome assembly FLNZ01 (sample SAMEA3878171, study PRJEB12797) | bioreactor metagenome | biome: Moose rumen | place: Sweden | collected 2011-10
TGCTCACGCTCGCAAGGCTTTTAGCAAGCTCAAGCTTTGACTCGCTTAATCGCATTTTTCTGAAATTTCTGATTGTATTAATTTTTATTGTTTTATGTTTCAGGAGATTAAAAATCAGAGAAATCAGATTAATCCGTAGTTTTTATTTTTTGTAGAACTATTGTAACACCCTCCACTTAACACTTAAAACTTAACACTTAATTTCGTTTTGCTCAATTTCACACACATAGCCCGCCCGCGGCTGCTCTCTCGACTGAAAGAGCACGCTCGTTACATCGACCACGCCGACAGCGTGCAGCAGGAGCAGTTGATGAAACTCGTTGAGAAGGCAGCTCTCACTTGGTTTGGCCGCAAGTATGACTTCTCCACTTGCCGCACCTATAAGGAGTTTGCCACCCGTGTGCCGCTATACCGCTATGAGAACCTGCAGCCGCAGATCATGCGCATGGTGCAGGGCGAGAAAGATGTGCTGTGGACCGGGCGGTGCTACAATTTCGCGCAGTCCTCTGGCACGAGCGACGGTAATCACAAGTACATACCTATCACCGTTGAATCGCTGCGGTGGAACCACTACCGTGGCGCCAGCGATGTGGTGTCGCACTACCTCAATCTCAACCCCAAGAGCCGCCTCTTTGCTGGCAAGGCGCTGATACTGGGTGGGTCGTTTGCCAACGAGCTGAACCTCAAGCCCGGCACCCGGGTGGGCGACCTCTCGGCAACGCTTATCAACAATATCAACCCCATCGCCAACCTGTTCCGCGTGCCCAGCAAGCGCATCGCACTGCTCGAGGACTGGGCGGTGAAGCTGCCGGCGCTCGTCGAGGCGAGCAAGGGCGAGAACATCACCAACCTGAGCGGTGTGCCGTCGTGGTTCCTGACCGTCATTAAAGAGGTGCTGCGAGCCGCCGGCAAGGACTGCATCCACGACGTGTGGCCCAATCTGGAGGTGTTCTTCCACGGTGGCATAGCCTTCGAGCCTTACCGTGAGCAGTATGAGCGCTTGTGCGACATGAGCAAGATGCATTTCCTCAACACCTACAACGCCAGCGAGGGCTTCTTTGCCACGCAGAGCGACTGGAGCACTACGGCGATGCTGCTGCTGCTCGACGTGGGCGTGTTCTACGAGTTCATCCCGCTGAGCGAGATTGACAGCGACCACCCCGACGTGCTGCCCATCTGGGAGATAGAGGCCGGCAAGACCTACGAGCTCATCATTACCGCCTGCAACGGACTGTGGCGTTACCGCATTGGCGACACAGTACACATCGAGCAGCTCAACCCAGTGAAAATCAACATCGCAGGGCGCACCAAGAGCTTCATCAACGCCTTTGGCGAGGAGCTGATGGTACACAACGCCGAGAAGGCGATAGCGCGCACTTCGCAAGAGACGGGGGTGCAGGTGCTCAACTACACCGCCGCGCCAGTCTATGCCGGCGACAAGAGTAAAGGGCGCCACCAGTGGCTTATCGAGTTTGAGAAGGAGCCGGCAAGTCTTGACGAATTTGCCGCCCTGCTCGACAAGCACTTGCAGGAAGAAAACGGCGACTACCAAGCCAAGCGTTATCAAAGCATCTTCCTCGACATCCCCGAGGTGGTGGTGGCAAGGCGCGGACTCTTCGATGAGTGGCTCGCCTCGACCGGCAAACTCGGCGGCCAGCGCAAAATCCCCCGCCTGAGCAACAACCGCACAGTCATCGACCAAATGCTTTCGCTAATGCACAATGCATAATTGTGCTGCGCTTTCTTAATTTTCAATTCAGCAATTTTCTCCCATTGCGAAAAATTTCGTAACGAAAAATTTCGCAATGAGAAGAAAAAAAGGCTTGATTAAATCCACTTCCATGCCCATTGAGCCAGTGGTGCGGGACAACTGAGCAGCCCGTCGTTGCTCTGCAGGTTGAGCATTGAGAAACGAATGCGGTATAATTTACACTTTTAACTGCGGAAAAGTGTTGTTGATTTACACTTTTCTGCACTTGTGAGTGTGTTTTTCATCGTTTTTCTTTGTTTGACAAGTTTGGCAAAATGTTTTCTGGGTTAAATAACTTGTCTGATGGCATTATCGAAGTCTTTGGCACCACCGGTTTCGTTAAAGAGTTTCTTGAGCAGGCGCACACGGGTGTTGGTGATGGCTTGTGGAGTGGAGATGGTCAACGTCGCGATTTCGGTGGGCAGGAAATTATGTATAGTGAGCAGGCACACCATCTGCTCTTTTGAGTTTAGTGATGACAGCAACTCACGCAATTTGGGGTTTTGTGCATAAGCTAGTTGCGCCAGTTTGTTGGCATCTTCATCGGCGGCGGGTTGACCTTTGTTGGCCGACGCATGCAGGTGTGAGACAGTCTCCTTCATCAGCAGGGAGTTCTCGCGTTGCTCACGTTCCTTCTGTCGTCGCATCTGTGTTAGTTCGGAGCGTGTGAGATTATATTGCTGCTGACTCTCGGCAAAGCGGGCATTGAGCTTATCGATGCGATGGCGAGTGTACCATATTATAATAGCCGACGCTATCATCAAGAATATGATGGCGGCAAGCAAGGCGATAACTGTCCTGTATTGCTTGCGCTCTTTCACCTGCTCATCATATTGTGTCATCATATCGACGATGCCGGCAGCATCTTTGCGCTCGTAAAGACCGCGATACACCTCGTTAAGTCGTTGGCTATACTCTGCCACATTCTCCGTGTCGACTTGCCTTTTCATGTGTTCTATTAACAGCTGGTGTGACTGGATGGCGACATCGGGCGAGAGAGAAGTGGTCAACCTGTACCATTGTATTATAGCCGATGCCGTGTCACCTTCCTGCACGTAGATGTCGGCCAGGAGTTTGTCCCCTCGGTCGGTTGGAGAAATGTGCGTTGATTCGGTCAGTAAACGTTTAGCCTCTTCTTTCTTTCCTGTCTTCATTAGATAGCTGGCATTATTTACAAGATAGTTGGCTCGTACATCGCCCTGGGTGCTGTCAGCAAGAGGCTTGGCTTGTTCTAAATAGTATTTCAGACTGTCGTTCTCACCCAACACATCAAATGTCGTGGCGATGTTGTTAAGTGTCTGCACTATCCACTGCTTATTATCAACTTGCTGAGCCGATTTCAATGCCTGCTTGTAATAGCGTAATGTAAGGATGTAGTCGCCCACATTGTCGCTCACGTCGCCCAGCACCGAATAGAGATACCAGTCAAAATCAGGTTTATGCAGGTTTCCAGACATTTGCTCGGCTTGTTTCATCGACAGAATCCCCTCGCGGGTCTTCTGCTGTTGATACAGGATAATCCCATGATGCAGCAGCGCTCGGGCAAGATGTTCATCGTCGCCATGTCGCTCGAAATACTCCCTGCTTACCTTAATTAACGAGTCTGAGCCAATATAGAGTCCGCTACGATGAAGGGCTTCGGTGTAGAGGAGACCATAGAGGGCGCGGTCGGCCTCACTCATCGAAGTGTCGTTCCATTTTGGAGCCAGCATTCCCACCACCGAATCGGGCTGAGTGAATACAATCTGCTCGGCTTTAGTCAACAATTCGTTGTGGGACTGCTCATGCGAGCAGCCCACAACGATAATAAGGATTATTAAACATAAAATGTTCCTCATTTCTTGATAGAGAATACTATAGGAATTGTGTAGTTTACTCTCACCGGTCGCCCTTTTTCCTTTCCGGGTTTCCACTTGGGCATGGTTTTCACCACTCTCACGGCTTCGGCGTCAAGCGAGGGAAAAACTTTTCTCGCTACTCTCACATTAGAAAGGCTGCCGTCGGTTTCTACCACAAACATGACCATAACCCTGCCGCCCACATCTTGTTTAATAGCATCTTTCGGATAATTAATATTGGCATAGAGAAAATCATACATGGCTGTTACGCCGCCAGGAAACTCCGGCATCACTTCCACCTCATCATAGACATTCTGGTTACTCTGCGATACAACTGTTTTCTGTGCGCTCGCCGTCATGAAGCAAACAACTGCCAACATAGACATTAAAATCAATTTTTTCATTTTCTTAATTTTTTAATAGTTCAACAATCGGGTTGTCTGTCCGGACGATGCAAAAGTAGATATTGCCAAGAAATGCCGCAAGAAATTTATTACACAATATTACACCCGGCACAAAAAAGTGCAAAAAAGTGCCGAAAAAGAGTACAAGACAATTTTTTTTCGGCACTTGTGGGTGATTTTCGTTTCTAATTGTTTGACGCCATATTGTTGCGTCAAAATGATGATTGTTTGTAATTGTAAGTAATTGTTTGACAAAACTTGATTATTGCAGCTGTTTTAGTGCTTCGCTCACGAGTTTGCCGCTGGCGGCGGGGCATTGTGCCTGCACGTGTGCGAGGATGGCGCGCATGTTTTTCATCTGTGGCTCGATGCCCGAGGCTTTTATCATCTCAACAATATCGGCGAGTTCGGGCTCTTTAGGCAGGAACTCTTGAAGGATGTTGAGGCGGTTGTTGAGCTCGCTGGTGTCGCGACCAGCCTGAGCGAAGAGTTCGGCTTCTTCTTTCCACGACTTCTCCATCTTTTGGATGATAGAGATTTCTTTGGCATCGTTGAAGTCGGCCTCGTTGTAGCCTTTGCTGGTTTGGAACTCAAGGAACTTGGCTTTTATCATTTTGAGCACGTAGAGGCGGTCGGCGTCACGGCTCTTCATCGCAGCAGCGATGTGACGGTTGATTTCGTTGTGTAACATTTTCGTTTATCGTTTTTTTTCTAGATTGTCTAGAATTTCTAGCATACTTAACACTTAAAACTTAACACTTATCACTTAAAAAACTACCATGCTTGCAGGTACTGGTAGTCGTCCTGGATTTGTATCCAGTTCTGGTCCATCTCGCGCCAGATGGAGTAGTGCATGCCTTCGAGCGAGTTCCAGCGCACATATAGCTCAAGGCCTGCCGGTGTTGCCACCATCGCCATGATTTGTGGCGCAAAGAAGAACATTTCCTTGTCATAGTCGAGCCCGCTCAGTGTATATTTATTGTCTTGCGAAAGTTCCATCCAGTCGTTATAAACCGACACCACTTCTCCCTCGGCGATGCACACCATCGACATTAGCCCCACGCCATTCTCAGGAGCGAAGAGCACCATGTAGAAGTGCCGCTCGTTGATGGGGCAGGAGGCAAGCCACTTGGTGGCGATGACGCGCTTGTTGCCATAAAAGCCGTTGATAAGCCTGATGACATCGGATGAGGCGCTCTTTTCTTTCTCACCGTTGAGCCAACGGGTGTAGTTTAGCACGTTATGGTCTTTTAGCCATGCCTCTGGCACGATAAATGGAGTGGCTTGGTAGTCGCTGTAGCCACGGAACATTTTCTTGGCCATTGCAGCGTCGGCGAGGGCAAAGGTGAAGAGAGCGTTCCTGCCGGTGGCTTTCTCGCTCACAAATTTGGCGTTGCCAATGTGTGGCTTGAAGATGATGCGGTTGTAGGTGCGCTTCATCTTACCCACATCCACACCCTCGGTGAGCCATGTCTCGTTGTCGGTAGTAAAGCGGTTCTTAGCGATTTTAATGTCGTTGAGGAATAGCGGGCGGTGCTTGAGTGTGATGTCGAGGCTTGCGTCGCGTCCCTCCTGGCTGTAGATGTAGAACAGCTGTTTCCAGTCAATGTTGCCGGTAGGTATCGTGCGTATGCGTTGAGCGCCGTCTTTATCGGCTTTGTAGCAAGCAATAAACTCCTTGGAGTAGTCGGCAACCGAGAACTCGTTGATGCCGTCACCGTCAACATCGCTTATAGCATACCAAAACGCCAACTTGTCGTTTGATTTATTGATGTTGAAATTCTCGATGATAGACGGCAGGTTGCGCTGCACGGCGGCCGGCATCTGTGCCAAAGCCACAGTGGCACAGCCAGCAAGCAGCAAGAATGAGATTATAATCTTTTTCATAATATTTTTAATTGAGAAGATTCAAAAAATTGAGAAGATTCAGAAAATTGAGAAGAGTCAAAAAAGAAATCTTAAGAAGTCAATCTTTAATTTGTCTTAGTTATTCCTAGTTATTCCTAGTTTTTCCTAGCCATTCCTAGCCTAGCCACTTAGTCTTGAAATGGCACAGGAGTCCCGTTGAGGATGGCCTCCAGGTAGGGTTTCAGCTTTTGGGCGTAGAAGTAGAAGCCCAGGTCGGTGAGGTGGATGCCGTCAACCGAGCCTTCGCAGTCGGGACCATATAGGTTCTTGCGGTCAATGTAGTAGAGGTTGCGAGGGTTCTCGGCTTTGAGTTTGAGGTAGTTCTTGTGATACTCCTCGTTCTTCTCGGGCAGGTACTGGCTGTAGAAGCCGCTGAAGCGCTCGTAGCTGTACTCCTGTCCCTCGACCATGAAGATGGGCACTTCGGGGCGCAGGTCACGCAACGTCTTGACAAAACCGTAGGTCACCGTGTCGCACATAAGCTTGGTGCAGTTGGGGATGGGGTCGAGGATATAGGCGTCAACATTAGGAATCGCCGCCATAGCGCGTGCCATGCAGCTGTCCATCTTTCCCTCACCGCTCACGCCTATGTTCACGCATTCCACATCGAGGTCGCGCTGCAGTATGCTTGTCGCCACCATGCCGGTGCGTGAGGCGCAGCCGCCGTGCATGATGCTGGTGCCGTAGAAGACAAACTTCTTCTCCTTGCGCGGACTGTTAACCTTAGGTTGCGTGATTTCGGCGCTCGGCTCCACACCAATCTCCATCCAGTTGATGCCGTCGTAGAGCGGCAGGTAAATCATGTATTCGTGCCAACGACCGTCAAGCTTGTCGATATACACCTTGCTCTGAATGGAGTCTTTGCGTGGTCCCTCGCCGTTGTAGCTGTAGTCACGGTAGGGGCGGTTGCAGTTCACGAAGCGCCACACTCCCTCGTCATCGAGGATATAGAGGTCGGTGCCCTTGATGCCGGTATCGGCCATGTGCGCCATGTGGAAGTTGCTCATCAGGTTGTAGCGCACCGCCACGCAATGGCTGTTGGTGGCAAAGCGTATGCCTATGCCCGCCGAGTTCTTGGCGCGGTCCCACAGGGTCTCGCGCACGCTGTCTTTGAGTGTGGCGGGGATGCGTGTGTAGGGCGTGAGGGTGTTGTCCCAGCCCTTGTTGATCATGCGAAAGCGCAGAGCGTCATAGAACTTGAGCGTGTCGATGCTCGTGAAATCTTGTGCGCACGCAGTTGCCGCTGCCAGGGTCACGAAAAATGCAAGAAGTGCTTGTCGAAGTCTCATTGATGCGGAATTTAAGCAAAAACGGTCGGCCGCCTCTGATGGGTTGCCGACCGTTTTGTGATTTAATTAGCTAACTTATAGGTCCTCAAATTATTGGAGAGTACCAGCCTCAGCTTGCTGAATCATAGTCTCGTCGGCAGTGATGTAAACCTCTACACGGCGGTTCTGGGCGCGACCTTCGGCAGTCTCGTTGCTGGCTACCGGATAGTCGTAAGCCAGACCTCTGGTCTCCATGCGGCCAGATGCTACGCCACTATTCTCAAGATAGGTCTTCACAGCGTTGGCACGCTTGAGCGACAGTTTCTCGTTAACCTCGCGCGAGCCGGTGTTGTCGGTGTGACCGAAGATCTGAACGTTGGTGTTAGGATCGTTTCTCAGCGAAGTGGCAAAGTTGGTCAAAGCGTTCTTTGCGGGAGCCTTGAGGTCAGCCTTGTTGGTGTCGAAGAGGATACCCGAGTCAAAGGTTACCTGAATGCCAGTGTAGCCATTGTTGTCGGTAACGGTAGTAACCGATGCGCCCTCGATAGCTGCGAGCTCGTCGGCCTTCTTCTGCATGTGCTTGCCAATGAGAGTACCGGCAACGCCACCTGCAACAGCGCCAATAGCACCACCAATAGCGGCACCCTTGCCCTTGCCAATCAATGCGCCAATACCTGCGCCAACAGCAGCGCCACCGCCACCGCCAATAAGACCGCCGGTAAGTGTCTTGCTCATATTACAACTACTGAAAGAAAAGAGCAACGCTGCGCTCATGAAAATACATAAGAATTTCTTCATAATAATGATATTTTTAAAGAATTAATTAAATAAAATAATGTGTCGGTTATAAAAATACGTCACAAAAGTAAGTACTTTTCTTGTAAATCGCAAATTATAAACAAAAAAAGTAAAAATCTCGCCCTTTAAACACCCATTTATATGAAATACTGCATCAAGAAATGAAAAAAAATACGGAGTTTTGGGATTTAGGCAGTTTTTTGAACTCCTTTATTCCAAAACTCCGCAGGAATTACTTCGTTGGAAGATTACTTCTTGTCCTTAAGCAGGTCGCGGATTTCGCCGAGCAGCTTCTCCTCGTTGCTGGGTTCGGGCTCGGGAGCGGGCTCCTCTTCTTTCTTCTTCATAATCTTGTTCATGGCCTTGATCATCAAGAAGATGCAGAATGCGATGATAAGGAAGTCGATGACATTCTGGATAAATGTGCCATAGTTGAGAACTGCGGCATCCTCTCCTGTGCCAATTTTTGCAGAGAGTTTTGTGAAGTCAACATTGCCGGTGAGCATGCCAATGGCAGGCATGAGCACATCGTCAACGAGTGAGCTAACAATCTTACCAAACGCGCCGCCGATGATAACACCAACAGCCATGTCCATTACGTTGCCTTTCATGGCAAACTCTTTAAATTCTTTGATAAATCCCATAGTGTTGTATTTGTTTAGAAATTAATAAATTAGGTTATCTTAAAATTATTAAACATTCTTAATTGGGCAAACTGGTGTCAATATTTTGTTGCTAATCTCCACCTTTTTGCAAAAAAATTAGTATTTTTGCAGCCGAAATTGCGATGGCAATAAAATCACATCGATTTTCCAAGCTTTTGCAATAGTTTGTGCAAAGATAATACTTTTTAGGCAATAATAATTATTTATTTTAAACAATTTACTGAATTATGGGTAAAATTAAAATCGGTATTAACGGATTTGGCCGTATTGGTCGCTTTGTTTTCCGTGCTTCTCTCGAAGAGGCTAACAAGAATGACGTGGTAGTTGTTGGTATTAACGACCTCCTTCCTGTTGATTACATGGCTTACATGCTCAAGTATGACACTATGCATGGAATCTTCAACGGCGACATCAAAGTTGACGTTGAGAACAACAAGCTCATCGTTAACGGTAACGAGATTCGTGTAACTGCCGAGAAAGACGCCGCCGACCTTAAGTGGGACGAAGTGGGTGCTGAGTACATCGTAGAATCTACTGGTCTCTACCTCACTATGGACCGTGCCGAGAAACACCTCCAGGCTGGCGCTAAGTATGTTGTCCTCTCTGCTCCTTCTAAGGCAGGCGACGATGGCCGTCAGGCTCCTATGTTTGTGTGCGGTGTAAACCACGACAAGTATGCTGGTGAGACTATTGTTTCTAACGCTTCTTGCACTACCAACTGCCTTGCTCCTATCGCAAAGGTGCTGAACGACGCTTTTGGCATTGAGAACGGTCTTATGACAACTGTTCACTCTACCACAGCTACTCAGCGCACCGTTGACGGTCCATCACTGAAGGACTGGCGTGGTGGCCGCGCTGCCGCTGGCAACATTATTCCATCTTCTACCGGTGCCGCTAAGGCAGTGGGTAAAGTGATTCCCGAGCTCAACGGCAAGCTCACCGGTATCTCGATGCGTGTTCCTACCCTCGACGTGAGCGTTGTGGATCTCACCGTGAACCTCAAGAACCCAGCCACTAAGGAAGACATCTGCGCTGCTATGAAGAAGGCTAGCGAGGGTGAGCTCAAGGGCATCCTGGGCTACACTGAGGACAAGGTGGTATCTAGCGACTTCATGGGCGACCCTCGCACATCAATCTTCGACGCCGACGCTGGTGTTTACCTCACCGACAAGTTCGTGAAGGTTGTTTCGTGGTACGACAACGAGATTGGCTACAGCCACAAAGTTATCGACCTCATCAAAGTGATGAAGAAGCACAACGGATAATCGACAACCGATTTTCAGTTTACACAAGAGCCTGACTTGCAACCACGCATGACAGGCTCTTTTTCTGTTGATAAATGATTGAAGTGAAGAAAAAAGAACCGTCCCCTTTTCTTCAAGTGATGAACAAAAGGAGTGGAAAATGACTGCCGATTGGCAAAAAAGTATTATCTTTGCCCCACATTATTAAAATAGAAGAGAAAAATGTTGAATTTCATAACTTGGACAGCCAATCCCAACCTCTACGACGGCTTTGTGACGGTGAGGTGGTATGGGCTGATGTTTGCTATAGGATTCCTTGTTGGCTACGAGATAGTTTACCGCATCTTCAAGCATGAGGGCGCTCCCGAGCGGTGGCTGGCACCACTGTTTTTTTATGTGGTGATTGCCACGGTGCTTGGTGCAAGGCTGGGTCACGTGTTCTTCTATGAGTGGGACCACTACAGCCAGCATCCTGGCGACATCTTGAAGATTTGGGAAGGCGGCCTTGCCAGCCATGGCGGCACCATAGGCATCATCATCGCCATCTTCATCTTCAGTTGGGCGGTGACGAAGAAAAGTGTGCTTTGGACACTCGACCGCTTGTGCATCCCCATAGGATTTGTGGGAGCACTCATCCGCTTCGGCAATCTTATGAACCATGAGATTTATGGCGGTCCCACCGATTTGCCCTGGGGTTTCTGCTTTATCCAGAACATCGAACAATATATGCATGGTGCTGAACCCGTTTTCACGCAACCCTGCCACCCCACGCAGATTTATGAGGCTATATGCTATCTGCTCGTCTTTGCGCTGTGCATGTGGCTCTACTGGCGTCGCAACGCCGAGGAGCGTCCGGGGTTCATCTTGGGAGTGTTCTTTATAGGCATTTTCGCCTCACGATTCTTTATTGAATTTGTCAAGGAAGTGCAGGTGGGTTGGGAGGAGACTGTGCGCAGCTCCATCGGTCTTGACCAGGGTCAGATGCTGAGCATCCCGTTTATCATCGCTGGAGTGTGGCTCATCGTTCGCGCCCTGCGCCGCCCACGTGAGGTGCTGGAATATCCCAATGAATTTTCCGATGCCAAAGAGAAGGCAAAGAAATAACGCAAAAATGTTTTGATTTTGCAGTTTTTTCTGTAATTTTGCAGGTGTTACTATAAGCAAATAAAACAATGAATAAAGAAGAATCAACTACCACCAAACCTCTATATATCGTGACTGGTGCCACTGGCGCTATGGGTCGTGTGATTTCCAAGCGCTTAGCCCTGCAAGGCAAGGCGGTGGTGCTTGCTTGCCGGGATATGGATAAAGGCGAGAAATTGGCAATAGAACTGAAGGAAACCACTTCTAACAGCGACATCACTGTGATGCACCTCGACCTCAGCTCCTTTGCCCGGGTTAAGGCGTTCATCGCTGAGCTCACCGAATTGAAACGTCCTGTGGCTGCGTTGGTCAACAACTCGGCGGTGCTTACCCGTCGCCGCAAGACCTCGGTCGATGGCTATGAGCTGACGATTCAAGTCAATTTCCTGAGCACCGTGTTGCTGTCGATGCTCATGGTGCCGTTGTTCCAGGAGAAGAGTGGCCGCATAGTGATGACGACCTCGCTGATGCGCAACTTCACGTCGCTGCCCTACGAGTTCCCTGCCGTAAATAACTTTGTGCCACTCACCACATTTGCACAGAGCAAACTGGCGTTGACTCTATTCTCAATCTACATGTCCACCACGTTGCGCACCCGCCATGTGAACGTGAATTGCGCTGACCCAGGCTTGATTAATGCCGGAATGCTCACGCTGAGCCATTGGTTTGACAAGCTGCGTGACCATGTGGGGCAGACGTTGATTCATAATCCCGAAGATGGCGCCATTGCTGCCATGCGTGCGTTGGAGTCGAGCGACACAGGCTTTATCTTCAAGGGTCTTGACCGCCAAGTGAAGACCAGCAGCTTGTTGAAGAACCGCGAGGTGTTCATCAAGCTCTGCAACGACACAATGCGCATCATCAAGGCCGAAATGCCTTCTTAATCAATGCATAATGCACAATTCATAATGCATAATTGGGCTGCGCGCTGACAGCAATTCATAATCTTTCACATTATATTGCATGGGTGTAATAAAAGGTATTAAGAACCTGCTCTTCGACCAGGGTGGCGTGATAGTGGATATCAGGCGCGACCATTGCCTTGATGAGTTGCGGCTGTTGGGGATGGATCACCCCGAACTACTGATAGGACTCTACAAGCAGGAGGGTCCTTTCTTTGCGCTTGAGAACGGCGACATCGGAGTGGACCAGTTTCATGCTGCGCTGCGGCCGCTGGTACCGCCCGAAGTGACCGATGAGCAGATGGATAATGCCTTCAGCTCCTTTATAGTGGGTATCCCTTTGCATCGCTTGCAGTCGCTCATGGAGTTGCGCAAGCGCTACAAGACTTATATCCTGTCGAACACCAACCCCATCATGTTTGAGGGCGTGATAGCCCGCAACTTCGCGCAAGAAGGCCTTGACGTGAACGCCTATTTCGACGGTGTCACCGTCTCTTACAAGGCACGCAGCAACAAGCCCGACCGCCAGATTTTTGACTACGCCATCGCCACGATGGGCATCAAGCCCGAGGAGACACTGTTCTTTGACGACGGTCAGGAAAACCTCGACGCGGCGGCAAAGTTGGGCTTCAAGACCGCCCTTGTGGAGCCAGGCTGCGAGTTCATGGACATAATCACCAAAATGGAAAGGCAATGAAGATTCTCAACGCAACCGATCATATAGATGGCAGTGTTAAGCTAGCCGCTTCGATAGGCATGTTTGACGGCATGCACCGAGGGCACGTCACCCTCATCAACGCCCTCAAGGAGCAGGCGACGTTGCGTGGACAGCAGTCGGCGGTGGTCACATTTAAGCAGCATCCGCAGCTTGTGGTTAATCCCAATGGCAGTCCTCGAGCACTGATGACCCTCGACAAGAAAATCGCCGCCATCGCTGCTGCCGCTCCCGATTACCTGATATTGCTCGACTTCGATGACTCCCTTTCGCAATACACCGCCCAGCAGTTTATGGAGCTGCTGCACGACCGCTATAGCGTTGAGACCCTGGTGATGGGCTACAACCACCGCTTCGGGCACGAGCGCAACACCACTTTTGCCCACTATGTGGAACAGGGCGAGCGGCTAGGCGTGGAGGTGGTGAAGGCACCTGAATATCTTGGGCAATATGCTCCAGTGAGCTCATCGATAGTGCGCCAACTTATCGCTGGCGGACGTGTGGAAGATGCCATGAACTGCATGGGACACCCCTTTGAGCTAGAGGGTAAGGTGGTACACGGCTTCCACAACGGCAGGGGCATTGGGTTCCCCACCGCCAATGTGGGCGAGCTGCCGCCAGGGCTGATACTGCCGCACAATGGTGCCTATGCCGTGATGGTAGCCATCGACGGCGAGTGGCACAAAGGTATGGTAAATATTGGTCATCGTCCCACCCTCGACAATGGCAAGCAGTTATCGATAGAGGTCAATATCTTCGACTTCGACAGCGACATCTATGGCAAGCCTATCGCGTTGCAGTTCATTCGCTTCTTGCGCCTGGAGTTCAAGCTTGGCAGCATCGAGCAGCTGCGTGAGCAACTCACCTACGACAAAGCTTTGTCACAACAGATTCTAGACAAATATTTAGCAAATCAATCATAAAATTTTGATATTATGGAAATCATCAATCTTTGTGAGAACAATTCTCTTGTGAGCCAGTTTATGAGCGAGATTCGCGACAAGGACATCCAGCAGGATAGACTGCGCTTTCGCGCCAACGTGCACCGGTTGGGACAAATCATGGCCTATGAGATTTCTAAGAAGATGGAATATAAGACCATCGACACTACTACACCACTGGCGGTAGCCAAGACCAATGTGATAGCCGACCAGCTCGTGCTGGCAACCATCCTGCGTGCCGGACTGCCGTTGCACGAGGGCTTCCTGAATTATTTTGACAAAGCCGAGAATGCGTTTGTGAGCGCCTATCGCAAGTACGACGCCCACGACCCCAATAAGTTTGACGTGAAAATCGAGTATCTTGCTTGCCCATCCATCGACGACAAGGTGCTGTGCATCGTTGACCCCATGCTGGCAACTGGACTCTCGATGGCGCTGGCTCACAAAGCTCTGCTGAGTCGTGGCACTCCCAAGCATGTACACATAGCATCGATTATCGCCACCGACCAGGCTATCGACTTTGTAAAAAACACTCTTCCTAACGAGAACCTCACCATTTGGGCTTGCGACATCGACCACGAGCTCAACGAGCACAGCTACATCGTGCCAGGCCTCGGCGATGCTGGCGACCTGCTTTATGGAGAGAAAATGTAAGATAAGTGTTAAGTAATAAGTAGTAAGTAGTAAGTGTTAAGTGATAAGTGTTCTTGTATTTATCATACTCTCCCCAGCCCCCTCTATCTTAGAGGGGGAGCTGCAACAAATAGTTATCTAGAAAATCTAGAAAAAACTGAAAACTCACAACTCATAACTCTCAATAATGAAAACTTTAGAATTTAATATCGCCTCTCTTGAGCAACTTGAGGAGGTGGCCTATAAGTTTATGACCGAGATGGGCGACTACACCGTCTTTGCCTTCTATGGCGAGATGGGAGCGGGCAAGACCACGTTTATCAATGCTCTGTGCAAGCAGCTTGGTGTGGAGACCGACATCACCAGTTCGCCCTCCTTTGCCATCATCAACGAGTATCGCAGCGACCGTACAGCCGAGCTGATTTATCATTTCGACTGCTACCGCCTGGAGAACGAGGCCGAGGCTCAGGATATTGGCGCCGAGGACTATTTCGACTGCGGCGCATTGTGCTTCATCGAGTGGCCCGAGCGCATCGAGAGACTCCTCCCCGACGACACCGTGCGCGTGGATGTCACCGTCAACCCCGACGACGACAGCCGCCTAGTGAAGATGACTTTCCCTAATGCTTAATGCTCAAGCTTAATACACAATTACATACTTAAATCATACTATGCCAAACATTATTTTACTTCAAGAGACAACCTCTACCAACGATTTTGTCAAGCGTAATGTCTCCACCTTGGAGTCAGGGACCATGATTGCCGCTTATCGCCAGACGTCGGGGCGTGGACAAAAGGGTAACTCATGGGAAGCTGAGCCAGGAAAGAACATCACGTTCTCATTGCTCGTCAAGAAGCCTAAAGTGGATGTCAAGGAGCAGTTCTTCATCAGCGAGGCTGTGTCGCTTGCCATAGTTGATGCACTTGAGAAATATGCCACTGGTTTCAAAATCAAGTGGCCCAACGATATTTACTATGGCGATTACAAGATAGGGGGAATACTCATTGAGCATTCTCTCGACAGCGAAGGAATCGACTACACTGTCATTGGTGTGGGAGTGAACATCAATCAGCAGATGTTTATAAGTGGAGCGCCTAATCCCGCGTCACTGTCGCGCATTACAGGAGATTTTTACGACATGAATGTTATGACCGATGAATTTGGCGAGATGGTGGTGCGATATTGCGACTTCAACGGGTCGCGAGAACAACTTGATGCGATGCACAAGCGTTATCTCAAGCGACTATATCGCAACGACGGCATGTCACACCGCTTCATTTTGCCCGATGGCACACAATTCAAGGCCATCATCGAGGCAGTGTCACCCGACGGAACCCTCACCCTGCGCCACACCGCCGACAACTCCCTCCATCATTACCATTTCAAAGAAGTGGGTTTCGTGATTAATAGAGTGAAATATCTGTAATCCCATTTTAATATCTTCTCCTTCACCCACATAAAACAAAAAAGTAGCCATTTTGCTACTTTTTTGTTGTATTTATGATTATTGTGTTTATAATAATTGTGTTTACAATAATTGTATTTATAATAATTATTTTTAGGCCTAATTTTCTAAGGGGGGCTTGCTTTTTCAAAAAAACATAGAAGACCGCATTAAATGCGGCCTCATATGGTGTTTTTTGTTCATTACTGATTTTTATTGGACACTAATAGAAAAATACTAATTAATTACCACTAAAAAAATCAATCCCTGCTAGCCTACAAGCTGGCAGGGATTATTATGTGTTGCTAGAGTGTTATAGCTCTCGCTCTTACACCGATTTCATCTTGTAGAATGAGCGATACACGAAGTAGAGTGCCACGAGCACGAAGCCTATGCCGAAGTAGGGTGCCAGGTCGCGGAAGCTCTCGCTGATGGCAATCTCCATCGCCAGCACACCAAAGAGTGTGGTGAACTTGATGATGGGGTTCAGTGCCACCGAGCTGGTATCCTTGAACGGGTCGCCCACGGTGTCGCCCACCACGCTGGCGTCGTGCAGCTCAGTGCCCTTGGCCTTGAGGTCAACCTCTACCACCTTCTTGGCGTTGTCCCAAGCGCCACCGGCATTAGCCATAAACACAGCTTGGAAGAGGCCGAAGACGGCGATAGAAATCAGATAGCTCACAAAGAGGCACACTGCGTTCTCTCCGCCAATGCTTCCTGGCGACGAGAGGCACGCGAAGCCTAATGCGAAGCAGAAGATTGCGATGAAGATGTTGAGCATACCCTTCTGTGCATACTCGGTGCAGATGCGCACCACCTCTTGGCTCTTGCTGATGTCGGCCTTCTTGGGAGCGTTGGCGTCGAGCTTGATATTGTTTTTGATGAAGTCAACGGCACGGTTGGCACCAGTGGTAACCGCCTGCATCGATGACCCGGTGAACCAGAACACTACGCAACCACCAAGTATAAATCCCAAGATAGAGTAGGGGTTGAGCAGGTTAAGGATGTCGGCAGGTGTAACACCCAAAGTCTTCTCAATCATCAAAATGAGCGAGAAAATCATTGTTGTGGCACCAGCCACCGCAGTGCCGATGAGCACTGGCTTGGCAGTAGCCTTAAAGGTGTTGCCAGCGCCGTCGTTGGCCTCAAGGTAGTATTTTGCCTTCTCAAAGTCGGGCGTGAAGCCAAAGTCTTGCTCGATGTCGGTCTTTGCCTTGTCGATGTCGTCCTCGATGAGCGAGAGCTCATATACCGATTGTGCGTTGTCGGTGACGGGGCCGTAGCTGTCAACGGCGATAGTCACAGGTCCCATGCCCAGCATGCCAAATGCCACGAGGCCGAAGGCGAAGATTGAGAAGTACTCGCCAAGCAGTGGCTCCATGCCAAACTGTGCCGAAGCGATATAGGCGATGAGCATGAGCAGGAAGAACACGAAACCAGTCCAGAAACCGCCAAAGTTGCCCGAAACGAGTCCTGAAAGGATATTGAGCGAAGCGCCACCTTGCTTAGAGGTCTCTACCACCTCTTTCACGTGGGTTGAGGTAGGAGATGTAAAGAGTTTGGTGATCTCGGGAATCAAGGCAGCGCCAAGAGTTCCGCAAGAGATGATGCTTGCCAGTCCTATCCACCAGTTGTTGCCCAGGTCCTTGAGCAGGAAGTAGCTGGCGGCAAAAGTGGCGATAATGGAGAATATCGAGGTTATCCACACCAGGCTGGTGAGGGGTTTCTCAAAGTCAAGGTCATCGGCTTTATTGTATTTGGATTTTGACAGTGCGCCGTTGATATAGTAAGAGAGTACTGATGTCACGACACCGAGGATGCGCATCACAAATATCCACACCAACAGAGGGATTTGGAACTGTTGTGGCACAGCCAGCAGGATGAACGACACGAGAGCCACGCCAGTCACGCCATAGGTTTCAAAGCCGTCGGCAGTGGGGCCAATGGAGTCGCCAGCATTGTCGCCCGTGCAGTCGGCAATCACACCAGGGTTGCGTGGGTCGTCCTCGCCAATCTTGAACACCACCTTCATCAGGTCGCTGCCGATGTCGGCAATCTTGGTGAAGATGCCGCCAGCGATACGCAAAGCACTAGCTCCCAGCGACTCACCGATGGCGAAGCCTATGAAGCAGCTGCCAGCGAGCTCGGCGGGCATAAACATGAGGATGACGAGCATAAGCAGCAGCTCAACGCAAATCAGCACCACGCCAATGCTCATTCCTGCCGACAAGGGGATGTTCAGCAGGTCGAGAGGACGGCGACGCAGTGAGGCAAATGCCATGCGGCTGTTGGCGAGGGTGTTCATTCTCACACCAAACCATGCCACGGCATAAGACCCTAGGATGCCGATTACTGTCCAGCCCAAAATCAGTAATACGGAACCGATGGGCATCTTTGACAGCAAACCGAAGTAGAGTGCTATAGCAGCTCCGATAAATACAAACAGGATGCCGAGGAACTTGCCCTGCTGCTTGAGGTAGGTGGAGCAGGTCTTGAAAATCACGTTGCCAATTTCGAGCATCGAGCTGTGGGCTTTGAGTTTGCGCACTTTGCTGAATTGCCATAAGCCAAACAGCATTCCTAGAATCACGATTAAAAATCCCCAATAGAGCACGCTAGTTTGTGAGTCACTGGCAAAGCCCTCGGGCATTTTCAGGTCGGCCTCGCTGGCAAAGAGCGAAACCGGAAGCATTAACATGGTTAATGCGGTGAGAAATTTTTTCATATACTTATATTAGATTATAATTAAATAGTCTATGTTATAGATATTTAGTGCCTCATCTCAAGAATTTCTTGAGTTTTGAGCGTGTAAAGTTAGCAAAAATAGCCCAAATAACAAAAAGTAGGAAAAAAAAACTGCATTAGGATGCAGTTTTATTGTATGGTGACTTTCTTGCCTTTGTGAATGTAGATGCCTGGAGTCGTGGGCTTGGTGTTATATATTATTCCAGTGATTGAATACCATAGCGTGTCGCTTGCTAGGGATGTGGCGATGATGGTTTCGATGCCTGCTTCATCAAGCTTTCTCTGATACTCTTCTTTTGCGTTGTCAAGCAGTGTTTTAAAGAAAGGCTCGTTGTGTATCTTACTCATGTCGCATGCCACTGCCACCCTTGCTGCCATCACGTCGCTGGCATAGTTTGTGCCTTTAATGATGCAGCTTTCGCCATAATCATAACCGCGCTTGAGTATTGCGTTTTGGCAGTCGGGCATCACTTCGGTGAGTGCCAATGCGATAGCCCAACCTAGCATTGCGTGGCGAGAGGGGTATGACGGTTTGTAGTAGTTAAGCCACGCTTCGGAGCCATAGACGACGGGTTCTTTAAAATGCGCGCAAGGCCGCATGCGATGTGTGAGGTTCTTCAGTGTGGTGGCGCGTGAGTCGAAAGTGAATATCAGGCTTTTGATAAGCATGACAATGCTTGGTGTCTCGCTTTGGGAGATGGTGACCACAGGCGAGCACTCGCTAAAGGTGCTGATGAGGTAATCGTCGTTCATCGCCTCATCGGCATCGGCTTGCGCGCCTCGCTCAGTGGAACGTAGCTCTTTATATTGCCAGTAGGTGAAAAGGTCGCCCACAAAGTGGTAGTCGTCGAGGGTGGGTGGAGCGTCGAGAATCTTGGTGATGGCTGCGAAAGATGATGCTTTGAGGTCGCTCTCGGTAAGACCTTTAATCTGCATATATTCATTGCGAGCGTCAATCAGGCTGGTCAGATAGTCGGCCGTGTATCGGGATTTTGCTATGGCTGCGCTGGCGCATGTGATGGCTGCATCGACATCGCTCTGCCAGCACATTCCGGCAATAACACCACTGGTGGCGCACTGCATTGCTCTAGTCAAAATGGTGTCTTGCAAGTGTGGTGCCATCTGTGCCAATGTTAACGCCGTGCTCCACACCATTGCTGCGTGCGCCAAAGGATGTGATGCCGCCGAGTCGCTGAGGTTGGGTATGGTTTCGTTGTCGCCCCACGGCTGCTCGTTCATCAATTCGTAAGGTTTCTTACGTGACGTGAGATTGGTCATTGCAATAGCACTGCTAATCCCCGTTTGAGCAGTTTGAGAGATTATGTTATAGATTGCTGGAGTGCTGGTTTCGCCAATGTCGATGCCGAGCACGCTGCTGTAGATGGAGCACAGATGGTCGATACCACATTGCGAGTCGTGTTGTGCCATCGCGCCAGGTTCGGTAGTGCGCATTTTCTTGCCCCATATCCATCGGTAGAAGTCGCCAGCAAAGATTGTGCTAGCCGTGTCGGGAGGCAGTGCCGTTAATGTGGTGTCGTGCCGTGTCTGCTCGCAACGTGGGATGGCAGAGATGCTGTTATTGCTGGTCCCTATTGCAGCATATTCTTGCTTGGCGGCTTCCAAAAGGTTGCTTAAATAAGTGTCGTTATGCAACTTGGTGAGCAAGCATGATGCCATGACGCGTCCTGCCTGCACGTCGGTGGGATAGTGGAAGCCGGCGATTACTCTGCTCCAACCAAAGTCATATCCACGTTTCAGGATCTCATTTTGGTGGTCGGGCATTACCTCGGTGAGTGCCAGCGCCAGTCCCCAGCCTATTATAGCGTGTCCTGAAGGGTAGGACGAGTCATCGTGGTAGGTGTCCTCGTCGGTGGGTACTGCTGTAACGTCGTCAAGTTGTGCGTAAGGTCTATATCGGAACCAATAGTTCTTCATCGTTGACGCTTGCAGTCCAAGCCACAATTTCAACACTTTCATCAGTGTGACAACATGCGGCATTGTGCTATTGGAGATGTTGATGCCTGTGCAAGACGAAAATCCGTTGATGATGTCATCGTCGTTGAGACTGGCATCAAGTGTCGCTTGAAAGCCACGGTCGGTGTCGCGCTCGCCTTTGGCTTGCCAGTAAGGTGCCACCTCGCCATAATAGAAATAGGAGTCTTCAAGAGCGGGATTGTCGAGAATTTTGACTGCCGACGGTGCTGCACTAGTATTGATTTGGCTCTCGGTGAGACCTTTGAGTTGCATATATTCGGCGCGTGCCGCCGCCAGGTCGGCTTGATAATCGTCGGTGATGTGCGAGCGTGCTATCGCCGCGCTGGCGCATGCGATGGCGGCATCAACATCGCTCTGCCAGTGTGCTCCCACTATCACCCTGCTGATGCCATACTCATAGCCCCGTCTGAGAATGGTGTCCTGCATGTGTGGCGCCATCTCGGCAAGAGCCAATGCAGTGCCCCAGCCGCACCCCGTGTGAGATGAGGGATAGGAGCTATTTTTGGAAAGTTCTTCGAAGCTGTCATACATTCCCCACGTTGGCTCGTTCATGATAAGGAACGGCCGTTTGCGGAAGTAGGTATTCTTCATCATCGCCACAGCCCCGGCTCCTGTATCGCCTGCCTTGCGCATAAAGCGGTAGATGGCAGGGGTGTTTTCCTCGCTGATGTCGATGCCCAGCACATCGCTGTAGATGGTGCACATGCGCACGATGCCATATTTTGATTCCCAGCTTGCCTGCTCACCTCGCGGCGTGTTGCGCATGGTCTTGCCCCATATCCAGCGTGCATAGTCGCCATTGGAGGCAAGCATAGCAGTGTCGGGAGGCAAGGGCAGAAAGACGAGGGCATTGGGCATGTCGTCGCCTTGCAGGTACCTGTTTTCGACACTGGCACTAGCGTTGCTTGCCGTGATAATGACGGCAAGCAGCAACCACACGTTTTTTATTCGTTTTAACATCGACACTCAATTATTTGGAAACATCAAAATTGATGGCCTCGCCAATGCAGGCGTTGGGCATCTGAATGTGCAGCATGGCGCAGATGGTGGGCGCGAGGTCCACGATGCGGGTGAGCTTGGTGGTCGCGCCGTGAGGCACATTCCATCCCATGAACACCAGCGGGATGTGGCTGTCGTAAGGGTACCACGAGCCATGGGTAGTGCCTTTGTAGTCGCTCTTCACCCTGAATGGCAGGTAGCCGGCTTGTGTCATCACCACGATGTCGCCGCTGCGACCACGGTGGTAGCCGTTGATGAGTCGCTCTTTGAGGATTTGGGGGATGCTCGCCTCCTCGATTTTCTCATAATCTACTACTGCCACCAGCTCATCTTCTTTGTTGAGGACATCAATGGCTACTTTCTTGACTTGCTCCACGTCGGCTCCCACGCTGTCGATTTTATTGTGGTTGAGGTAGATGCGGTAGTCATAGATGGCTTGGATGGCATCGGGCACGCCGCACTCGCTGTAGATTTCCTCATTCATCTTAGTGCGTGCCGCTCTCGCGTCCCAGCCGCCGGCGGGCTGGTCGTGCTCTTTCATGAAGTTGGGGTTATGGGCTGCGCCGTGGTCGGCGCTTAGGAAGAGCAGGTAGTTGCCGCGTCCCACTTGCTTGTCGAGCTCTTTGAAGAAGTGCGCCAGCTCTTTGTCGAGCTGCATATACACCTCATAGTTCTCCTGGCCGCGTGTGCTGTAGGTGTGCCCTATGGCGTCGGTCGATGACACGCTCACGCACAGCATGTCGGTGTATTTCCCGCGACCCAGCTTCTCGTTCTCGAGGATCGCCTCGGCCATGCGGAAGGTGTAGGTCACGCCCTCGTTGCTGGTGTTGAGGTCGTGCTTGGGCTCGGTGCTGTACTTGCGGTTGAACTTCTCCACCCAGTTGGGGAGGCGGTCCATATAGTAGGTGCTGGTGACGAAGTGCCCCACCTCGCTGTCCCACCAGTAGGCGGCGTCGGCGCTGTGCCCGGCGGGGAGGATGGCGGCGCGCGGCTTGATGGCGACGCCATAGACCTTGCACTCAAAGTCAAGTGCCTGTTTCAGTTCGTCGCCGATGGTGGTGGCACGCAGGTTGCGCGGCGAGTTCATGCCCGCCTTGCCGTCGGTGCCCACGCCTTCCACGCTCTTGTCATCGGTGCTCGACACGGGTTTGCCGTCAATCATGAAACCGTTGCCGGCGATGCCGTGGAAGAACGGCACCGAGCCGGTGTAGAGGCTCGTGTGGCCTATGGCGGTGACCGTGGGGATATAGTTTATCATCGTGTTCTCGCAGCTGTAGCCCTCGCCCAGCAGCCGCCTGATGCCGTCGTTGCCATAGTCCTCATAGTAGTAATACAGGTAGTCCCATCTCATTTGATCGACTACAACGCCCACCACCAGTTTGGGGCGGTCGATGCGTGGCTGCGCCACGAGGCCTAGTGCAGCGCAGCACGCGGCAAAGATTATCAATAATCGTCTCATAACATATTTCAGTTTTTCATTTAATTTTCCAAAGGTAGTAATAAAATCGCAATAATAAGCGATTTTGGGATGCTTTTTTGTGAAAAATACGATTAAGCGAGTCAAACAAGCTGACGAGTAAACAAGCTGACGAGCTGACGAGCCAAGAGAATCTGAGTAACAAAACCAGCGCGAAGCGCGACATGACTAGCGAGCCTGCGAGCGGCAAACTAGCGCGACAAACCAGCGAAGCGACAACTGCCATTGCCTTGTTCGCTTGTTCCTTGTCTGCTTGTTAGCTCAATTGCCTTGCGAGCGTGAGCATTTTATCTAAAATTTTGGATAAATTAGGCTGCGGTTCGGCAATGCTCAAGCAAGCTTGGCGCAGCCCTCACCTTGCACTAATTTTGGATAATTTTATTTTATAATTTTGTTCAATTTGAGTCAAGCATGATGGCTTCGCCACCGCCCACCGCACTTCGTGCGACTAGGGCTTCATGCTCTCGTCGAGCTAATGGTTCTCGGCGAAGCCGACCCTTGCTGCGTGGGGGTAGCTGTATCAAACGACGAGAAACTACTATGCTCTTGTTTTCATTTTTAGACATAAGAATATAAGTTCATCTTTTGCCCTTTGTCCTTTGTCCTTTGCCCTTTGTCCTTTGCCCTTTGCCCTTTGTCCTTTGTCTTTTGTCCTTTGTCCTTTGCCCTTTGTCCTTGTGTTTAGATTGTCTTGCTGGCGGGTAGCAAAAATAATGTCCTGCATGGTAGGTGCAGGACACTATATTACGTAAAGGTGTAATGTGTTTACATCACTCTGTTGCCGCCGTTGCGCAGACGCTCGTATTCCTCGCGGTCTCTTTGTCTTTGAAGCTCTTTGTCACGCTGATATTGCTGATATTGCTGATTTTGTTGTGACTGCTGCTGGTTGGTTTGCTGTTGCTGCTTTTGTTGTTGAGCCTTGGGCTGCGGCTTAGGCTGTGGCTTGGGCTGTGGCTTGGGAGCTGGCGCTGGTTTGGGCGCGGGCTCTGGCTCTGGGGTGACATCGGTGATGGGTTGAGGCTCCAGGTCATCGTCATCAAGCTCGTTGATGTCCTTTACAGAAGTAGAAACCTCATCGTCATAGTCATAGAAGCCATCATCATCAGATGTGCTTTCGCTAGTGCTTTCCTCATCGTCGCTGCTCTCGTCGTCGCTGTCATCGGTAGTCTTGCTCTTGTCGATGCCGAACCACTTCTTTGCGAAATCGAGGTAGCCGTTGTCGTAGGCAAAGTATCCGCCCACGCCAAGGGCTGCCAGCAATGCTATGAGTATTACCCATAGCCAGGGGAATTTCTTTTTCTTCTTCTCTTCCTGTGGAGGCAGGATCGGGGATTGTGGCTCGGGCACTGGAGCTGGAGCAGGTTCAGCAGCGGCGTCAGGAATTGGTGCGGGAGCAGGCTCGGGCACTGGTGCGGGAGTAGGCTCAGGCACTGGAGCGGGAGCAGGCTCGGGAATTGGAGCTGGCGCAGGGGGCGGCACAGGAGTCGGAGCGGGAGCAGGCTCGGGCACTGGAGCGGGAGCAGTCTCGGGAATTGGAGCTGGCGCAGGGGGCGGCACAGGAATGCTAGGATTTAATCCTTCTTCCACGGCTTTGATTTTTTGAGGATCAAGTTCGATTTCCCTCAAATCATCAACTGTGATTTCGCCGCGCTTAATAGAAGCGACAAGTTCGGATACAGGCGCGTTATCTGCATTTTTTAATACCTCCACAATGGTGGATTCAGGTACTGGTGCAGGTGTTGGCACTGGTGCAGGAATTGGGGGCACAGCTGGCATTTCGGGAGCCTTTGGAGCCTCGGGCATGGGAGGCATCTGTGGCATCTGTGGTGCCTGTGGCATCTCGGGAG
>FLNZ01003254.1_pt1 | contig 24632 bp, 22 predicted proteins | sample 1140391 | NCBI WGS metagenome assembly FLNZ01 (sample SAMEA3878171, study PRJEB12797) | bioreactor metagenome | biome: Moose rumen | place: Sweden | collected 2011-10
ATACATGTCAAATCGTCTAAATCAATATGCCAATAAGCCAATGAGCGGATAAACGAACACCATCGCGAGCCGTAGCCCTCTTACAAGGGTGAGATTCTGAAAGAAATTATTCTGACGAAACGGCTTCCACTCGAATTTATGTATTAATAGATATTACCTAAATTATTTTGTGGGTTGATTTGCACATATATTATTTTGTATGAGAGAAGCCGCATGGTCAGGTGCCCCTGGATTGCCCAAACGGCGAAAAACCTCATCATAACCTTGCAACATATTATCGCGAGCCTCGCCATCGGGAAGAATGGAAAGGAGATGTGTGCGCGCGACATCCACCGTCATTCCGTCTGCCACCAATTCCGGCACCACCTCGCGCTGAGCAACAAGATTGACCAATGAGATGTAAGGAACCTTGATGAACGACCGACGCAGGAAAGAAACAATGCGACCGAATGCAATGTAGTAGCAAACCACTTGCGGCACACGGAAGAGTGCGGTTTCGAGGGTGGCGGTACCACTGGTGACAAGAGCCGCTGTGGCATGCTGAAGGATGGGATAAGTCTGATTGTATAGTACACGACCCGGGAAATCGCACAACCATTGAGAATACTGTTCCGCAGGGATACTAGGGGCACCAGCCACAACAAACTGATAGCGATTGGCAAGAGGTTGGACGGCTTGCATCATCTGGCGGAGATTATCGCGAATCTCCTGCTGCCTGCTGCCGGGAAGCAGGGCGATGAGGGGACGGTTGGGAAGGTGATTTTTTTCGATGAAATCGGCAAAATTTGCTGGATGCAGTACCTCGTATGCCTTTACTTCATCAAGCGTGGGATTGCCCACATACTGCACTTCATAATTATGGCGCTGACTATAATAATCAACTTCAAAGGGAAGAATGGAGAGCAACTGGTCAACATACTTCCGGATGTAGCGGATGCGACCTTCTTTCCACGCCCATATCTTGGGGGCAATATAGTAAATGATGCGAATCTGGGGGGCATGCTTCTTGATATAGCGTGCCATATTTAGGTTAAAACCTGGGTAATCCACCAAGATTAAGCAGTCAGGCTGTCGCTGTAGGATGTCACGCCGACAACGTCGCATGCCACGCAATATCTGAGGCAAATGGCACAAAACAGGTATCAAGCCCATATAGGCAAGACTCGAATAGTGCTGAACCAGAGTGCCTCCGACGGCGGCCATAAGGTCGCCTCCAATGAAACGAAACTGCGCCTCGCAATCACGCTCGCGCAAAGCAGCCATCAAATGGGATGCATGCAAATCGCCACTGGCTTCACCAGCTATCAAATAATAGTTCAAAATTCAGAATTTAAGTTATTGTATCGCATCTTTTTCCAGCAATTTGAGTCTTGTCATTGCCTCATACGCTGTCATATCCAACTTAACCGGGGTGACAGAAGCATAACCGTGGTCAAGTGCCCAATAGTCGGTATCCGAGTTTTGGGGCTCAAGATTCTTGAACTCACCTGTTAGCCAATAGGCATCGAATCCGCGTGGATTATTGGCAGGAGCCCATTCATGAATCCACTGGCCACGTCCCATTCGGCAAACCATCGTGCCGGCAAGATGCTCCACCTCTGGAAAATTGACATTGAGGCAGACATCCTGGGGCAAGCCCTCGCTCAAAACATGATGGGCAATACGCAGGATTTCGGTGGCATAGGGCGAGAAGTCACATTCGTGCCGCAAGGTGCGCAAACTGAAACCAATAGAAGGAATGGATTTCATGCACGCTTCGAACACAGCACCCATCGTACCGCTGTAGTGGAGGCTGCATGAAGCGTTATCGCCATGATTGATGCCAGAGACAACAAGGTCGGGAAGGCGGTCACAAACTCTTTCCACAGCCAACTTTACACAATCGACAGGCGTGCCGGAACAAGCATAACGGCGAAGACCCGGTTTCTCATCAATAAGGCAGAGCGTGATGGGGCGCATGGGTGTGATGCTGCAAGCCGCTCCCGAACGGGCAGAATCAGGTGCCACCATAATCACATCGCCTAAATTCATCATCAATTCGGCCAAGACGTTGATGCCCTGCGCTTCATAGCCGTCGTCGTTGGTTATTAGGATAAGTTTTCTTTTCATTTTCTAATGACTTAAAGTTCACAAGGGGGCATTAAGGCTCAATTAGCACTTTGAGTGCACAAAAATAGAAAAAAAACATCAAGTTATCAACAAAAACGCAGAGTTATCAACAGTTTTTTGCGACTTTCCTCATAAAATGAGGATAAATTGAAAGAGAAAAGTTATATTTGCTGCGCAAAATAGTAACCAATAGAGAAAGCAATGGCAAGAATTATCGCTTTAGCCAACCAGAAAGGCGGCGTGGGAAAAACCACTACCAGCATGAATTTGGCAGCCTCTCTGGCAACACTGGAAAAGAAGGTTCTCCTGATTGATGCCGACCCACAGGCGAACGCTACTTCGGGATTGGGCGTGGACACCGCAGAAATCGATGCTTCGTTCTACAATTGCCTTATCGACCACACCGACCCACGGGAAGCCATGTTCACCACCGACATCGACGGATTGGACATCATTCCCTCGCACATAGACCTCGTGGGAGCGGAAGTTGGCATGCTGCAACAACCTAACAGAGAAAAGATTGTGGCAGAACTGCTTCGTCCACTGCGTGATGAATACGATTACATACTCATCGACTGCTCACCCTCGTTAGGGCTCATTACAGTTAATGCTCTGACCGCAGCCGACAGCGTCATCATCCCTGTTCAGACAGAATACTTTGCATTGGAAGGACTGAGCAAACTGCTTAATACGATTCGCGTCATTAAGACCAGGCTGAATCCTAACTTAGAGATAGAGGGGTTCCTGCTGACGATGTACGACAGGCGACTGGTATTGGCCAATCAAGTGTACGACGAGGTAAAGCGCCATTTCCAGGACTTGGTATTCACGACCGTCATCCAGCGAAATGTGAAACTGGGCGAGGCTCCAGGTCATGGTATGCCTGTCATCCTCTACGACGCAGATTCCACAGGAGCACGCAATTATCTGGCACTCGCAGCAGAAATTATTAAAAAGCACGAAAAGTAAAGAGAGATATGGCACACAAGAAATATCCGGCACTTGGTCGAGGACTCGACGTATTGCTCCGTCCAGATGAAGTGCACACCAACGGTTCCTCCAGCATCAACGAGGTACGCATCGAAGCAATCAAGGCCAACCCCAACCAGCCACGTCGCGAATTTGACGCCACTGCACTCGGAGAACTTGCAGAAAGCATTCGCGAGATAGGCATCATACAACCCATCACCATTCGGGACATGGGCGACGGCACATTCACCATCATTGCTGGCGAACGACGCTGGCGTGCGAGTCAGATGGCAGGTTTGACCACCATCCCCGCCTACATCCGTACGGTTGACGATGAAAACATGATGGAAATGGCGCTGGTGGAAAACATTCAGCGTGAGAACTTGAATGCCATGGAAATAGCCCTGGCTTATCAGCACCTCATCGAACAATACGACTTGACACAGGAACGGCTCAGTGAGCGCGTAGGCAAGAACCGGAGCACGATTACCAACTACCTGCGCCTGTTGAAGTTGCCCGCATCCATCCAAGTTGGTCTGAAAGACCGAGTGATAGACATGGGGCATGCGCGCGCCCTGCTTGCATTAGACGACCCCACCCTACAACTTCGTGTCTATGAAAAAATACAAACGGAAGGCATGAGCGTACGCAGCGTGGAGCAGATGGTGAAGGACTTAGTTCAAGGCAAGGACGAAAGTGCAAAGGGCAGTTCACGCAAGACGAAGACATCACTCTCCCCCTCATACTATAAGGAACTGAAAGATGCTTTGTCTAAACATTTCAAGGTGAAGGTTCAGTTGAGTTGCAACGACAAGGGTCGTGGCAAGATCAGCATACCCTTTACCGACGAGAAGGAGTTGGAACGCATTATCGAATTGCTCGACCAAGTGAAGCACTGATGCATTGCGGGGCAACATACGGCATCGCACTCATGGTCTTCCTGCACGTAGGATGGGCACAAGTCGCAAAAGCGCAACAAAGCGATACGCTAGTTGTTGAGTCACCCGTTGGTGAGCGACTATTCGCTGCCCCCACAGAAACCATCGCGGAATTAGAGTCCCCTCTCGACACCACCATTGTCGATAGTCTGCTCAAAGTTTCGAGACAAAGCAAGAAGGCAAAGTTTACGCCCGACCCCATTCGAGCCATGTGGCTGGCACTGGTCTTCCCCGGCGGGGGACAGATTTACAACCGAAAATTCTGGAAACTGCCCATCATCTACGGAGGATTCCTGGGATGTACCTACGCGCTGACATGGAACAACCAAATGCTTCGCGACTACTCTCAGGCCTATCTCGATATCATGGACGACGACCCAAACACCAAGAGTTACGAAGCCATGCTTCCAATGGGTTATGACATATCTGGCAAGGAGGAACGCTTCAAGACCATCTTCAAGAACAAGAAGGACCACTTTCGCAAGTACCGCGACATGAGCATCTTTGCCTATGCAGGAGTGTATCTCATCTCCGTGCTTGATGCATTCGTTGATGCGGAACTCTCCACCTTTGACATCAGTCAGGACCTGAGCCTGCAACTCGAGCCTGCAGTCATACGAACGGGCGTTCCCACCCTGCACCACCAGCGGCAAAACAGTTATGGACTGTCGCTAAACATTAGATACTAATAAAGAACTCTAAAACTGAAACATCATACAAATGAAAAGACTGGCATTACTCTTTATCAATTGCACGCTACTCATCACCAGTGTTTATGCGCAAACAGAGATTACCATATTCGACGAGAAAACCGGACAGAACGAAGAAATAGAACTGCCCGAGGGCATGATGTCCGCCGAACTCGACAGTTTGTTGCGCGAATGGAACACCAAGAACTTCATCACCAACGACGAGGCTTGCCAGTCAACAGGGACAAATCCCGTTTACGACAAAGAGGAATACATCCGCCGACTGAGCCGTCTGCCCAATGTCATCGACATGCCTTACAATGAGGTAGTGCGCAAATTCATTGACCAATACACCGACCGCCTCCGTCGTTCCGTCAGCATCATGCTGGGGGCAAGCAATTTCTACTTTCCCCTCTTTGAGGAGGCACTGGAGACCTACCAAATGCCTTTGGAACTCCGCTACTTGCCCGTCATCGAAAGTGCCCTAAACCCAGGAGCCACCAGCCGTGTGGGAGCCGCAGGTCTCTGGCAGTTCATGCTCGTAACAGGACGGCAATACGGACTTGAAGTGACGAGTCTCATCGACGAGCGCCGCGACCCCATCAAGTCCTCCTATGCCGCAGCACGCTATCTCAAGGATTTGCACGACATCTTCGGAGACTGGACACTCGCCATTGCCGCCTATAACTGCGGTCCTGGCAATGTGTCGAAGGCCATCAAGCGCGCAGGAGGAACAGGCGACTACTGGACCATCTACCCCTATCTTCCCCGAGAGACAAGGGGCTACGTACCAGCCTTCATAGCGGCAAACTACGTGATGACTTACTATTGTGACCACGGTATCTGCCCGGCTCATGCTCAGTTGCCATCGGGCACCGACACCATCATGGTAAGCCGCGATGTGCGTTTCGAGCAAATCAGCGAACTCTGCGGAGTCAGCCTCGAGGAGTTGCGCGCACTCAATCCCCAATACCGTACCAGTCTGGTACCAGGAGCCACCCGCCCCCTGGCCATCCGCATGCCAAGCGAGGCCATTTCTCAATTCATTGAGGCGGGCGATTCCATATACGCCCATCGCGCGGAGGAATTGTTTACGAAGGCAGAAAACGAGGTGGCAGTGGATGCAGCCCTCACCTCCAGAACCAGCCGTAGCCGTGGAGCAAGAACGGTAACCGTGCGCCCAGGTGACACCTTGGGAGCCATTGCCCGACGCAACCACACCACGGTCAGTGCCCTTAAACGTCTGAACGGGCTGCACGGCTCCACTATACGTTCGGGCAAGAAACTAAGAGTAAGGTAGAACAAGACAATCATGGAAGAAGAGGAGAAACTTACACGCGAGCAAGAAGACAATCGCATGATAGACGAGGCGTTCCAACGGCTCCTCAACACCTATCTCGCCAGTCACCATCGCAAGAAAGTAGAACTCATAACGCAGGCATTCAATTTTGCCCGCAAGGCTCATGAGGGCGTCCGCCGACTTTCCGGCGAACCCTACATCATGCATCCTCTCGCCGTGGCTCAAATCGTCAGCGAGGAAATCGGCTTGGGCAGCACCAGCATCTGCTCGGCACTGCTCCACGATGTGGTGGAGGACACTGACTACACCATCGTCGATATCGAAAACATCTTCGGCCCCAAGATAGCACAAATCGTTGACGGACTGACAAAAATCTCTGGCGGAATCTTTGGCGACAAGACATCCTCGCAGGTCGAGAACTTCAAGAAACTGCTCCTCACCATGAGCGATGACATCCGCGTCATCCTCATCAAGATTGCCGACCGCCTCCACAATATGCGCACACTGGGCAGCCAGTTGCCTCACAAGCAATACAAGATTGCCGGGGAAACGCTCAGCATCTACGCCCCCCTCGCCTACCGACTGGGACTCAACAAGATAAAGGAAGAACTCGAAAACCTCAGTTTCAGTTACGAACACCCCGAGGAATGTGAACTCATCACACAACGGCTGGCAGAGATGCACGTTGGATTGCAAAGCGTTTACGAGGAATTCGTCGACCCCATCAAGGAGGTCCTCAACGAACACGGCTTCAAGTGCGCCATCAAGGCACGCATCAAACGTCCCTACTCCATCTGGAGCAAGATGCAAACCAAGCACGTCTCCTTTGAAGATGTTTACGACATCCTGGCCGTACGCATCATATTCGAGCCCAAAAACCAGGACGATGAGGACAACGAATGTTGGCAAATACTGGGACTCATCTCCAAACTCTACACCGCCCACCCCACACGCCAACGCGACTGGATCAGCCACCCCAAGAGCAACGGCTACAAAGCCCTCCATACCACCCTCATGAGTAGCAAGGGACGCTGGATAGAAGTGCAGATACGTAGCCACCGTATGGACGAAGTGGCAGAGCAAGGCTTCGCTGCACATTGGAAATACAAGGACGGCGAAAAGACGGCTGAGGATAGTGAGTCGGAACTCGACAAGTGGCTGCTCACCATCAAGGAAATCCTTGACGACCCCCAACCCAGCGGCATGGATTTCCTCGACACCATTAAGCTCAACCTCTATTCCAGCGAAATATTCGTCGTCACGCCCAAGGGCGACGTGCGCAAAATGCCTTCGGGGAGCACCGTACTCGACTTTGCCTTCACCATCCACACCTTCGTAGGCACCCACTGCATCGGTGCCAAGGTCAACCACACCCTCATGCCCATCAATTATGTCCTGCACGGCGGAGACCAGGTGGAAGTGCTTACCGCCAAGGAGACACGCGTAACCCCAGAATGGTTACAATACGTCACGACAGGCAAGGCCAAGAACAAGATTCAAACCATGCTGCGCCGCGCCGACCGCGAATACCAGAAACAAGGCGAACAGACACTCATCGACTTTCTCCACGCCCACGACATGGAACTCACCAGCATCCGTGTCGATAAAATCACCGCCTTCCACCAATTCGCCACACGCGAACAACTCTTCGCTGCCATTGGCCGTGGCAATGTCAACCTCTCCGACGATGACCTCACCTACCTGCAACACAAGTCTTCGCGAGGCTGGAAACGCTACCTCACCTTCTTCATGCGCAAACAGCAAGACGGAGCGGCAGACGACGGACAGCCCACCCTCGACGCAGATACCGACAAGGAGAAAGCCACAGCCGACACCAATGCCACACCCGCCCCTCACGACATCCCCATTGACCGCAAGAAACCCCTTACACTCAGCGAGGAAACCCTGCACCGATATATCATCGCCCCATGTTGCCACCCCATCCCCGGCGACGATGTCCTGGGATACATTGACAACCGCGGGCGCATCACCATACACAAACGCCAATGCCCCGAAGCCAACCGTCTGAAAGTAACAGACGGTAACCACATCCTCTCGGCACGCTGGGACACCCATCGGCGCATGCAATTCCCCACCACCGTACGCATTCAGGGCATCGACCGTAAGGGCGTACTGCTACAAATCGCCAATGTCATCTCCGCCCAACTCGACGTAAACATGCGCCGCCTTTCCGTCGAGACCCACGACGGACTCTTTCAGGCCGAAATCAACCTCGACGTGCACGATGTCATGGATGTCCGCACCATCTGCAGCGACTTGAAAAAGATAGAGGAAATCAAAGCCGTCACACGTATCTCGTAACTGAGTTTCTTGAGTGATATGGTGATTTAGTAATATCATGCCTTTCCTTCGGCCGGAGGCATAGTATTGTTTCGCTACTCACATTACCGTGCTTCCCACCCCTGGAATACTATGCAAGTACCATCGCGCCCTATTTCTTTTTTGCTATGGGGTTGTGGGATAGGAGTAGGGGCGGCACTCCGCAATGAAATGCAACAATGCAACAAAAACAGCCACACATTACTACTCTTGAAAGTGATACAATATTGTGGCAAAAAAGTAGCACTTGCATAAAAAAAGAACTGCGAGGGGCATTATTTGTGATTTATTTACTATCTTTGTACCCAATGAAAGAGAGTTTACTGGGAAAAGATATCACGGAACTCCAGAATGTGGCGGAGACCGTGGGGCTGCCACGCTTTGCCGCGGGGCAGATGGCGCGGTGGATGTATGTACAGGGAGTCGATAGCATAGAAGCCATGACCAACCTCTCGAAGGAGGGCAGGCAACGGTTGACCGAAAAGTACGACTGCGGACGGCGACCAGCAGCCCTTTGCCAAGAGTCGGTGGACGGCACGAAGAAGTATCTCTTTCCCACAGAATCGGGACACTATGTAGAGAGTGTATTCATCCCCGACGGAGAACGCGCCACGCTGTGTGTATCGAGCCAGGTGGGGTGCAAGATGAACTGCCGGTTCTGCATGACGGGGCGACAGGGATTCGAGGGGCAACTGACCGTGGGCGACATACTGAATCAAGTGTATTCCCTGCCCGAGCGTGAGCAACTGACCAACATCGTTTTCATGGGGCAAGGAGAGCCCTTTGACAATCTGGACAATGTGCTACGTGCCACAGAGATACTGACTGCCCCATACGGATGGGCTTGGAGCCCACGACGCATCACGGTAAGCACCGTAGGACTGCGTAAGGGGCTGGAACGCTTTCTGCACGAGAGCCAATGCCATCTGGCCATTTCACTCCACTCGCCCTTCCCCGAAGAACGCAGTGAGATGATACCCGCCGAGCGAAGTTTCTCGCTTGAAGACATCATACCTCTGCTGGCCAAAGAAAACTGGGCAGGCAGGCGGCGATTGTCGTTTGAATACATCGTATTCCAAGGGCTCAACGACTCGCCCCGCCACGCGCGCGAGTTGGTGCGCCTGCTCTCCCCACTCCACTGCAGGGTAAATCTCATACGCTTCCACACGATTCCCGACACGCTCTTCCGTGGTGCCGATGAACAGACGATGGTGTGGCTGCGCGACTATCTTGGCAAGCATGGGCTGACGGCCACCATACGCCAAAGCAGGGGCGAAGACATCATGGCGGCATGCGGGTTATTAAACACACAAAAAGAGCCCCACCTAACCTCCTCTTCAGGGGAGAAGTAAATAAGATTGAGGGTGTGGCCTCACCTGAATATTACGAACACGAATGACACGAATGACACAGATTTATCTGACATCATTGAAAGAGCCCCTACCTGGCCTCCCCATCAAGGGGAGGGAGCAGGCGACCTCCCCTAACCCCTCCCGTAGGAGGGGAATATTCCTCCCCTTGAGAGGGAGGTTAGGAGGTGGTTTAAGAGGAGCGGGAATGTGGCTGATGCTCCTCCTCTTGGTCAGTTGCAAGAACGGAAGATTTGCTACGCCCACAGCCAGCGGCAGGCCTTACGAGGTGTTGGTGGTGATGGACAAGGAATCGTGGGAGGCGCCCGAGGGAAGAGCCCTGTTTCAAGTGCTCGACACCGACATTCCCGGATTGCCGCAACCCGAACGCTCGTTCCACATCTCGCAAGTCGGGCCAAAGGACATGAACCGTACGCTTTATGTCTTCCGCAACATCATCGAAGTGAACATAGACCCCTATCAGTTTACGACGACACGTATGAAATTTGTGCGCAATGTCTATGCCTCGGGGCAGGTAATCTTGCGCATAAACAGTCCCTCGCGGGAAGAATTTGCCACCTATGTCACGGAGCACGGGCAGGACATCATCGACTTCTTCACCAAGATGGAAATCAATCGTCTGTGCAAAGACCTGACCCAAAGATATTCCAAACTGACATACGACTTGGTAAAGGAAATCTTCGGCTGCGAGTTGCGCGCACCAGAGGAACTGAAAAACTACAAGAAGGGCACCGACTTCGTTTGGGTCACCAACAATACGCCTTCAGGTCAGGTGTGCATGGTTGTCTATTCCTATCCCTATGAGGGGCCTGAAACCTTTAACAAACAATACATACTGCACAAGCGCGACTCCGTGATGCAGCGCAATCTGCCAGGCTCCGAACCCGACATGTATGTGCAAACAGACACGATGTTCACCGAAGTCAAGCCCATAGTCGTCCACCACAAATATGCAATGGAGGCTCGCGGACTTTGGTTCATGCGCAACGATGCCATGGGCGGCCCCTTTGTCAGTCATTCGCGAGTGGATACGGAGAACAACCGCGTCGTGGTGGTTGAAGGGTTTGTATTTGCTCCCGAAAAGATGAAACGTGGCCTCATGCGCCGCATGGAAGGAGCCCTGTATATGCTGCTCTTGCCCGAAGAACAACAGAGCGAGGTCGGCACAGATGTAGAGGAAGATAATGAGAAGTAACTTCTTTACAACTACAATTGACAGTTCACAATTTTACAATTCATAACGCATAATTAGGTCTTTAATGGAACAGAACGAAAGAATCCGTATAGGCATTACGGCAGGTGATTCCAATGGCATCGGCTACGAAGTTATCCTGAAAACCTTTGCCGAGCCCACTATGTTCGAACTTTGCACCCCTATTGTCTATGGCAATCCACGCACGGCAACCTACCATCGCAAGGGATTGAACCTGACAACAAATTTCGCAGCCCTGCAAAATGCCAACGAGGCTCAGCCCGACCGCCTGAACATGGTGGTTGTGGACGATGCCGAAATAAAGATAGAATTTGGTCAGCCCTCCGCCGAAGCCGGTTCCCAGGCATTGAAGGCTTTGGAACGCGCCTTGCAAGACTATCGCGAAGGTCTTATCGACGTGCTTGTAACCGCTCCCATAAATAAGAGTACCATCCAGAGCGAAGGTTTCCATTTCCCAGGTCATACCGAATACATAGAAGCAAAGGTTGGCGAGGGGCAGAAGGCCACAATGGTGCTGATGAACGAACGGCTGCGCGTGGCTCTTGTCACGACACATCTGCCCATTAGCCAAGTGGCTCAGGCCATCACAAAGGATGCCATCGTAGAGAAACTACAAGCACTCAACATTATGCTGAAGCGCGACTTTGCACTTTCCACACCGCGCATTGCGGTGCTTGGCCTCAATCCCCATGCCGGCGACAACGGACTTTTGGGCAAAGAGGAGCAGGAAGTCATCATCCCTGCCATACAGCAATCCGCTGACGAGGGCATGCAGGTCTTTGGCCCCTACCCCGCAGACGGATTCTTCGGCACACACGCCTATGAGCATTTTGATGCCGTGCTGGCAATGTACCACGACCAGGGTTTGGTGGCCTTCAAGGCCATCGCTCATGGCGATGCGGTAAACTATACGGCAGGATTACCTATCGTACGCACCAGCCCCGGGCATGGCGTGGCATACGACATCGCAGGGCAAGGTATTGCCGACGAGAATCCTTTCCGTCAGGCTCTCTACACCGCCATCGATGTCTTGCGCAACCGTCAATCATGGGACGAAGCACACAACAACCCTCTGCCCAAACTCTATCAGGACCGTCGCGAGGACGAACGCCGTCCGCGCCGTACTGAATAAATAGCAATCTTGGTTCATTGCCATAGATCACTATTTTCTGCCATGAACACACACGTCCGCAACATCTTCTTCTTAATTGGCCTTGCTGCCATCGTCATCATGCTCTGCACATTCGACATGCCGTGGAGCGAGGTGTTGCGCCACTTGCGTTATGCCGGCCTGTGGTTTCCCGCCGTCATCCTGCTGTGGATACCTATCTACATGACGAACGCCTGCTCATGGCGAGCAATAATCAACGACGGCAGCACCGCCAAGATTGGCTTTTGGCGCGTACTGAAATACACCATCTCGGGCTACGCCCTAAACTATGTAACCCCCGTGGGACTGCTGGGGGGCGAGCCCTATCGCATCATGGAACTTACGCCCTATGTGGGACGCGCCAAAGCAACCAGCAGTGTCATCCTCTATGCCATGATGCACATCTTCTCACATTTCTGGTTTTGGCTCTTCAGTGTAGGTGTGTTTTTCCTTCGCTATGGTAGTCAGATGTCGTGGCCGCTGGCAGTGACACTTACCATGGTCACGCTCTTTTGTCTTGTTGGCATCTATTTTTTTCTCGTAGGCTACCGCAACGGATTGGCAATGCGCACCCTGCGCCTCCTCTCCCATCTGCCTTGGCTCGGGCGACACATCTCCCACCTATGTGAAGAGCATTGTGAGGGCATCGAGAAGGTGGACCGGCAAATCGCCGCACTTCACGCCCAGCGGCGTAGCACCTTCTACCAAAGCCTGGGGCTTGAGTTCCTGGCACGCCTTATCGGATGCTTCGAATTGCAGTTCATTCTCTTCATTTTTACCCCCAATGTCAACTTCTGGGATTGTGTACTCATGCAGGCCTTTATCAGCCTATTTGCCAACCTCTTCTTCTTCATACCCATGCAGATGGGAGCACGCGAGGGCGGACTTGCCATTGTGACGGATGCGATGCACTTGCATGGAGGTTACGGATTGCTGACAGGACTTATCACCCGTTTGCGCGAACTTTTCTGGATAGCGGTAGGACTTATCCTAATAAAAATAAAGATATAATCTTTAGTTCGTAACATTTTTACATTTCTCTTGCTATTTTGCGCACTTATTCGTACCTTTGTCGTAAAATAAACAAAAAGAAAATCCCGAATGGCTAATTTAGACTCCCTTGACAAGAAAATATTAAGTCTTGTCGCAAACGACGCGCGTATTCCCTTCCTTGAGGTGGCACGCACTTGTAAAGTATCTGGCGCTGCCATTCATCAGCGCATGCAGAAACTCACCCAGATGGGCATTATCAAAGGTTCGCAGTACATTCTCGACCCCGAAAAGGTGGGCAATGGCACATGTGCCTTCGTAGGCATCTTGCTTCGCGACCCTAAAGACTCAGATCGCGTGATGAAGGCTCTGATGAAGATCCCAGAGATTACCGAATGTCACTTTACTACAGGCAACTACGACATGTTCCTGAAAATCTATGCCCACGACAATGCACATCTGTTGAAAATCATACACGAAAAACTGCAATCCGTAGGCATTCAGCGCAGCGAGACCATGGTGTCGCTCAACGAGCCCATCAATCGTCAGATGCCCATCTTCAACGACTAATGATAAGCATTATTGCCGCCGTAGCACGGAACCGTGCCATTGGACTACATAACCGACTTTTGTATTGGTTGCCAAACGACTTGCGCCGTTTTAAGGCACTCACGACCGGACACACCATTGTCATGGGGCGTCTCACTTTTGAGTCATTGCCTAAAGGCGCACTTCCCAATAGGCGCAATATTGTGCTCACGCATTCCGAAAGACAATTCCCTGGGGCAGAAACATACTCCACGCTGGAGGATGCCCTCAATGCTTGTACCCACGAGGAAGAGGTGTTTATTATTGGCGGCGCAAGCATATACAAACAGGCCATGCCCTTTGCCGACCTTCTGTTGCTGACAGAAGTAAATGACACCCCAAACGAGGCGGATGCCTTTTTCCCCGACTACAGCGATTGGCAATTGGTGGCAAGCGAACAGCACGAAGCCGACGAGCAGCATCCCCAATCCTATTGCTTTGCTGACTACACAAGGCCAGTTCGTTAATGTTTTAAGTTCCCTCACTTCTCACTTTTCACTTCTCACTTTTCACTTCTCACTTCTCACTTTTCACTTCTCACTTCTCACTTCTCACTTTTCACTTCTCACTTTTCACTTTTCACTTCTATTAACTGCCTTATCCCTAAATCCCATGAAGCCCTATCTCGAACTACTTCAGCGCATACTCGACGAAGGCGTGACCAAAAGCGACCGAACCGGTACTGGCACCATCAGCATCTTTGGGCATCAGATGCGCTTCGACTTGGAAAAGGGTTTTCCCCTTGTTACCACAAAGAAGGTGCACCTCAAGAGCATCATCTACGAACTCCTATGGTTCCTAAAAGGCGATACGAATGTTCACTACCTGCAAGAGCACGACGTACGCATTTGGAATGAATGGGCAGACCCTGAAACTGGCGATCTTGGCCACATCTATGGCTATCAATGGCGCTCGTGGCCCGACTACAAAGGAGGATTCATCGACCAAATACAGCAGGCTGTCCACGACATTCAGCATAATCCCGACTCACGACGCATCATAGTGTCGGCATGGAATGTGGCAGACCTCGATAACATGAACCTTCCCCCATGCCATGCGTTCTTCCAGTTTTATGTGGCAAACGGACGACTTTCGCTACAACTATATCAGCGCAGTGCCGATTGTTTCTTGGGCGTACCCTTCAACATTGCATCCTATGCCTTGCTGTGCATGATGATGGCACAGGTGTGCGGACTTCGTCCTGGACATTTCATACATACAACGGGAGACACGCATATCTATCTCAATCACCTTGAGCAGGTTAATCTGCAACTTACCCGAGAACCGCGTCCCCTGCCACGCATGGTAATAAATCCTGATGTCAAGAGTATTTTCGACTTCCAATATGAGGATTTCAATCTGGAAGGCTACGATCCCTGGCCAACCATCAAAGGAGTTGTGTCGGTATAAATAATTGACAATTGACAATGACATTGCCGGAGGACTTTGTTACTCTGATGCATTCTCATTTAGGTGCGGAGCAGGCTGAAGCCCTTTTCGAGGGACTACGGCAAGTGCCCACGGTGGCTGTTCGTCTCAATTCTCATAAAGCCAGCCATCTTACCCCCTCGCCCAAACTTTGCGACCCGGTGCCCTGGTGCCCTGATGCCTACTACCTCGACGGGCACAAGGCATTTACCTTCGACCCGCTTTTCCACGCTGGAGCCTATTATGTGCAAGATGCTTCGTCAATGTATCTGGCGGAAGTATTGAGGAAATATGTTTCCACTTACCTTTCACCCATAACGGCTCTTGACCTCTGTGCAGCCCCGGGAGGCAAAAGCACATTACTTGCCGCTCACTTGCCTGAAGGCAGTACGCTCATCTCCAACGAGCCAATCCGCCGTCGTGCACAAGTGCTTGCTGAAAACATGCAGAAATGGGGACATCCCAATTGCATTGTTACCCAAAACTATCCAGAACATTTTTCGCACCTCACACACGCTTTTGACCTCATCCTTACCGATGTGCCCTGCTCTGGCGAAGGCATGTTCCGCAAGGATCCCGTTGCCATCAGCGAGTGGAGTCTCGACAATGTGCAGCAATGCGTCACACGCCAGCGTGACATCCTCCGTGCCATACTCCCCACCCTGCGCCCAGGCGGACTGCTCATCTACAGCACCTGCACCTTCAACCGCCACGAGGATGAGGAGCAAGTGGAATGGCTTCACTCGGAATATGGCCTACAGTTGCTTGAGGAACGCCACTTCCTACCTGGACGCGACCGTGGCGAGGGACTCTACATCGCCGCCCTGCGCAAGCAATCCACCGACGATTCTACGCCATCTAATCCCATAAAGTCACTGAAAGCACTCAACGTCATTGCTGATGTAAACCAATACAATCAACAGTTCGACATAACCGACATCCGAATCGAACTCACCTACTCTCAGGCAATTGCCTATCTGCGGCACGAAGCATTACACATCAATGCGCCACGTGGTCTTGCAGCAGTCACCTATCGTGACCTGCCCCTTGGGTTAGCCAAAAGCGTAGGAAATCGCCTCAACAACCTATATCCACAGGAGTGGCGCATACGCACCACCTATAATCCCACGGAGCCTCTTCCTGAAATCTTTGTGTAAATCGGCTACTTTGCCGTATTCTGAATATCCTCGAGCCTTTGTCTCGGGGCTGTATGTCGCACGGACTCCTTGAGTTCTGTGCCAGCACGTTTGGGTCGCCAATGGAAAATGTCGTCTTTGTCGAGTGGCCGCACATAGTCAAACCAGGCAAAGTTCTCAAGATAGCGCACTTCAAAGGGAATACGCAGAGGATTATACATGGCACCAGAAGCCGTAACTGGCGAGATTATGCGCTGCACCTTGCGGTTTTCAAGGTAGATACGAAGTTGGCTGGTTTCAATATGATTCATGCCTACTAAAAGGGAGTCGTCGTCAAAAGTAAAGTTATTGGCATATACATTCATGTCTGCCACGATAAGAAAGGGATTCTTTCCCTTGAAATAAGTATGAATCTCCTTGCATGCCAACTGATTATAGTGAGTAGAATCAATACGGTCCACAGATAGTGCCTGATTGATGACATAGACGCTGTCGATAGTGGAACCGTTGCGCCACGCCTTAATCTGTTCACCCAAGAGTTGCTGCCCCTCCTGCCAAACGATAGGGTCGCGGTACATTGTCGTGCAGGAGTCACGGCCATCATAAACCATGGAATCACACACCGCCTGTATGTCGCGTCGGAACGCACGAACATGGTGGTAGGCATGCAACATACGATAGACCGAATCAGTATTTTGGTGGAAGGTGTATAGGAAGAACGAATCAGCATGGACATACGCCGTATCCTGCTGCGAATAGTCAATGAGCACAGCACTGTCGGCTGCCTCGGCATACCCCAAACGGTCGTCGTACATGGCGTAGTTTCCCACGAACTTGTTCTTGTTCAGCGTATCGGCATAAATTACATTTCCAAAGGCTTTACCTATCGAGTCATTGGCATTCCAACATACGCTGTCGCCCGTCATCACTTTGTAGCCGTTTTGCAATATGCTTCGATTGAGGACATACGACTCCTCTGTATTTGAGTTATAATAACCGTCAACCGTATATATGTGGTTCGAGCCGTTGTCTATGTTGCTGGGACCAAGCACATGGGCGATGCCGGTGCGCGAATTATAGTGAAGGGTGTCGCTGACGAGCACGGACTTGGCATCGCGGGGCGGACGCGGATTCACCAGTCGCACATTGTAATTAAATACGGCCTCGCGTGTGGAGGGACTATATTCGCCCCAGTCGCTGGTCAGTTCGTTTTGCTTGTCAACGAGTCGTCCGCCCTCGAAGAAGTAGCCGAGGTCGTACATGCGGTCGTAGTCGAGGGAGTCGGCATAGAGATAGGTATCGCGATGGCGCAAGACTACGCGATGGCGCACGCGTGCCATCTGGTCGAGTCCGTCGTAGTAGAGGACTTCACCCGTCAAGGAGAGGGTGTCGCCCTGGCGCATACGCACATTGCCAAAGGCATCAAAGGAATTAGTGGCTTCGTAGAAAAGAGCACTGTCGCACCACATGAGCGTACCTTCGTGCTCAAAACGGACATCGCCGACCAGGAACTGTGCCGTGGGATGTATGCGCTCGTTAAAGTAAAGGCGGTCGGCATGAAGCAGATGCACCCTGGAGTCGGAGGGCTTGCGCTGCTTTGTATTGCGTCCAGGCCCCATGGTCATGGACAATGCCAACAAGGCAAACGACATCAGAGCGATAAGCCGAAACTGCTTCAATGTGTACTCGTTTTTGCTATTAATCACCATTCCTCTATCCCCGTCTAAGTAGGACGGATGGGGATGGAGTCCTTATTTCACCCAGCCTGGGTATTCAAATTCGCAGTCACACCAATCTTCATTGATGCGAATATAAGTGCTGCGCTGCTTCTCGCGAATCCAGTTGTCGATGGCTTCCTCCTTTTTCTTGTTCAATACGATTTCACGCAATACCTGGAAATCCTCGGTTATGGAGGCCCGATGACTCTTGATGCGGTTCTTTAGTTTGGCAATGGCACACACGGTTTTCAGTCGCTGGTTGGTCATCTTGAAGGGTTTCGATATTTCACCTATCTCCAAGCCGTCAACAACCCGCGCCAAATCGGACGACACATTGGCCAGTTCGCTCATTTCGAAACGGGAAGTTTGCATACGATTACCGTCAGGACCAATCTTCTGGTTAGACATTAAGCCATGATTGTTCTTGGTATCCTTGTCATCACTTATGTAGGTAGCACCATCTTCGAAGGTAAATTTCCCAGTGCGGATATCGTCGGCTATGGAATCGAGGCGCAGGAGTGCAGCCTCTATATCCTTTTGTGCCACAACGGGTTTGCGCAAGATATGGCGCACTTTGATTTTGTCGCCGCGCTTGTCTATCAACTGAATGATGTGAAATCCGAACTCCGACTCCACCACCTTCGACACCTTATTCGGGTCGGTGAGGGCAAACGCCACATTGGCAAAGGATGGGTCGAGCGCACCGCGCCCCACATAATCCATTTCGCCACCCTGTGACTTCGAGCCAGGATCCTCGCTATAGAGGATTGCTAAAGTGGAAAAAGACATTCCGTTGTTCACGCGTTCGGCATAACCACGCAATTCATCCTTTACCCGAGTGATTTCTTCCTCGGGAATGTTCGGTTGCTGCACCAATATCTCCACCTCCACTTGTGTTGGAATCAATGGCAGAGAGTCCTCGGGCATATCCTTGAAATAGCGACGAACCTCGGCGGGACTGACTTTGACATCCTCGGTCAATTTCTCGCGCATCTGGTTCACCATCATCTCGTTTTTGTATCTGTCAAAGAGTTCCTCACGAATTTGCGAAAGGGGCATCGACATATACTCCTCCAATTTCTCTTTGCTACCAGCCGACATCACCCATTCATTGACACGCTCCTCGACATAGGAATTTACCTGAGCATCCGTCACTTCTATGCTGTCTATGGCAGCCTGGTGCAGGAACAACTTCTGTATTGCCAGGCGTTCGGGAATGACACAATAGGGATTCCCCTTAATTTGCGACCACGAAGGGTCGCGGCGCAGTCCTTCGACATCACTTTTCAGTATGGCCTCATCACCCACCACCCATATCACCTCGTCAACGACGTTGTTTGCCTGCTGGGCAGAGACATACATGAGAGAATGAGAGAATGAGAAAATGAGAAAATAAGCGAATAAGAGAGAGCGATACATTCTTGAAAATTGAAAGTTGAAAGTTGAAAGTTGAAGATTGAAGTGACGGAGCAGCGAGTGCAGAGCCGAACTCATTCGGGCTATGCCGAGTCGCGTCGGAACTCGACCGAAGGTCAAAATTGAAAGTTATGGTTAAGGTTTTGGTTATGGTTTTGGTTATGGTTTTGGTTATGGTTTTGGTTATGGTTTTGGTTATGGTTTTGGTTAAGGTTATGGTAAATGGTAAATGGCTAAATGGTAAATGTTCAGTCGTGCTTGTTGACGGTCGCCAACACCTCCGGGTAAACCACCACTGGATAGCGCTTGCGCAGTTCCTCGACAAACTTATGGTCGCACTCTGCCTGATAGTCGGTCACGACCTGGCTGCCCACATCTGTCCACACCTTCGGACCCTTCTTCAGCACACGACCCACAGTGGCAGCATGAGGGAATCCCTTACGATGATAGGCCTTGACATTGTGGAGTTTGAATACAAGCGAATCCACGTATGCATTCTCGCCGACAGCATACAGACGAGGCTGTTCCATGCGCACGGTAACGCTGTCCTTGTTAAACTGCTCGCGCACCAGTTTTGTCCACTCGTCCTCAGGCTTTCCCTTCACGAGTTTCTTCACCGATGCCACATCGCCTGGTCGCTGGGTATAGAAAGGCATGCCGTAGTAGTGGGGCGTATCCCAGGCATAGCGTTTCTTATTCTGCTTGAAGTAGCGCACTATGGCAGCCGTGTCCTTGGCAGCAGGATCCCATATCTGGTTCTTGCTGATTTCATACAGCAAAAGGCCGTCGTGGTATTCCTGCACAAGATAACGCAGTTCCAAATCATTCTTCGACAGACGCTCCGTCTCGCTATCCATCAGTTCCTCTTCACTTACTTGGCGCTCCTTCACAAGGCTGTCCGTCACCTGCTGTGCCAGACGCTCGCGCATTCCTCTCGATTCTAAGAACCGGGCAATCTGTGGGCGTAAAGTATCGTAGGGCTCCAGGAATTTCGTATCCTCAAGTCGCACGATGTGATATCCCACAGGCGAGAGGAAAGGCTCGCTGGTTTGTCCTTTCTGCAAGTCGTACATAACTTTCTCGAACTCAGGCACCAATTGCCCAGGTCCAAACCAAGTGAGGCGCCCGCCCTGCATTGCCGACTGGCGGTCTTCACTGTGCTTTTGTGCCAATTGTGCGAAATCAGCACCAGCGAGCAAGGCCTGGTAGATGCTGTCGATGCAAGCCTTCTTCACTGCCTGCTCTGCCTCGCTACTCTTTTGCGGCACAAGCAGGAAGATGTGCGAAGGCAGGCGCAAGTCCTTGCCATTCAGCTGTTGCAACATACCATCGTAGTAGGCGCGCACCTCTTTCTCCTCCGCCCCGTCGGGTATGAGCATGGGCTTCACCTGTTGGTCGCGGTAGGTACGAAATTCCTCGCGGAAGGAAGTCACCGTGTCCATCCCTGCGTCCATGGCAGCCTTAACCTTGAGTTTGTAGTTGATGAACAACTGGGCATAGTCCTCTATGTCCTTGCGGTCAATGACATTTTCCGTGTTGTTCTTGTTGTAGTTGTACTCAAATTCGCTTCGCTTCACAGGCTGCCCTGCAATGCGCATCACGATGGGGTCGTCCTGCGCCAAGGCGGTGCCCATGCACAACAGGCAATAAGCGAATAATAATTCCAAGCGTTTCATCTATGTATTGTTTTTAGTCCTTATAGTTCTCTTCTCCGTATCGTTATAAGGTATGGCCAGAGGATAACTTTTCGCGGTGCGAAAGTACAAAAAAAAAACCGAACGGCAAAGAATGTCGCTCAGATTAACAAAGTTTAATGGTAATTTTCCCCTTTCAATTTTAGCGATTTAGTGATTTAACAATGGTGACCCCTCCTGACCTCCCCTATAGGGGAGGAATAGCAGGGGGAATATTCCCCTCTTACAGGCGAAGAAGACCTTCAGATGATTGCCCTTTGGCAATCAGTGCCTGATGAGGAGGTAAGGGTGACCCCTCCTGACCTCCCCTGTAGGGGAGGAATAGCAGGGGGAATATTCCCCTCCTATAGGCGAAGAAGACCTTCAGACGATTGCCCTTTGGCAATCAGTGCCTGATGAGGGGGTAATGGTGACCCCTCCTGACCTCCCCTGTAGGGGAGGAATAGCAGGGGGAATATTCCCCTCCTACAGGAGGGGTTAGGGGAGGTCACTTCAATTATCAATTTTCAACTTTCAATTTTCAATTTTCAATTTTTATTCATATCTTTGTGCCATGAAACGTCTTTGTGCTACATTCTGTCTGCTTCTGCTTTCTGCTGTGTGTCTCACACAGGACGAGCCACCCTTCCGGCACCTCATTCGCTCGAGCAGGGGCATGATACCCGTGGGTTTCCATGTGGGCAACTGCACGGAAGAAGGGCTCGGCGTGGCCGTCGGCTATCAGGAATACGACCACCCCGCCATCCCCGCCGACCTCGAGGGCGAACTGTTCATCCCCGACAGCATTACCGAACCTCATGGCCGCAGGCTGCCCATGCGATGGATTGCCCGCGGTGCGTTCCAGCGTTGCACCGGTATTACCGAGGTACACCTGCCTTCCACCCTCTATTGCATTTCCGACCTGTCATTTCAGGACTGCAAGTCACTCCGTCAGATTGTCATCCCCGACAGTTTCCATATATTCTATCCACGGGCGTTCATCGGTTGCACGGGGCTAAGGCGCATCGTGCTGCTTTCCGTCAAGCCACCCAAAAGTTACAACAACGACACCTTCGACGAGGCAACCTATCAGACGGCCACCATCGTATTTCCCGCCATGTCGGCCGAGGCTTACATCAGCAACCCTCTCTGCTATCGTTTCCGTTACCATGCAGAAACCATCCCTCTCTATCATGAACAAGAAGAACGCAGACATCACCAATAGTCCGTTGGAACGGCAGGCCGACACCTCCTTCTCGGGATACATGCAGGAGATTTCCGAGTCACTCCACGGTGGCTTTACTGAGGTGACGCTGTATCGGCAGACGGCCACCCATCAACTCTTCCGTGCCAAGCGCTTTGGCCGTTGGTATTTGCTCAAGGCACTTCCTCCCGAACTGCGCGGCAGCGACTTCCACCGTCAGATGCTGCTGAAGGAAATGCAGGTGCTCATGCTGCTCAACCACACCAACATCGTCAGCTGTCTGGGGCTTGAGCACCTTCAGGACTACACCGACAGCGAAGGCAGGCTGGTTTCCGTCGGCGAGTGTCTGGTACTGGAGTTTATAGAAGGAGATACCTTGGCCGACTATATCTATATGACAGGAGAGAAGCCATCCGGCAATCATGCGTTGGACGAAAAGGCCTGCGAGGCCATCATGAATGAACTCTTCGATGCACTCTCCTACATGCACGCCTCATCGGTCACCCATCGCGACCTGAAGCCCTCCAACATCATGATTACCCACAACGGCCGGCATGTGAAACTCATCGACTTCTCCCTTGCCGACACCGACAGCCATGCCTATCTCAAACATCCGTCGGGGACGCGACAGTACATGGCACCCGAGCAGGCCACGTGTGCTGTCCCCGATGAGCGCAACGATATCTATTCCGTGGGTGTCATCATCAGCCAACTGCCCCTGGGCGGCTATTGGAAAGAAGTTGCCCGTCGGTGCCAACAGCCCATCGCCCACCGCTACCCCAACATCGCTGCCCTGAAAGACGACGTTGCCGTTCGTCGCCGTCGCGCCTCCAGTCGCCGGATGTCGGCCTACGTCCTGCCGCCCCTGTTACTTCTGCTTCTGGCGGGCGGGTTGGTGTGGAATCGGTTCTCTGTCCGTCAGGCGGCCATCTACGACGAACTCAACCGTATTCCATCCGCTTCTGCCCAAGCCTTAGAGCGGCTCGAACGTCAGATAGAAGCCACCGAACTCTCGCGCCACATGGATACCATTTCCCATTGGCGATACCTCGACCCGCAAATAAACGAAAAGATTCTGGCCGTCAATGCCTTTGCCTACGATTATGCTTGCGACTCCCTGCCCGGATTCTCCGAGCAGGAGCGTACGCAGATACTCCAGCAGATGCTCGACCGCTGGCAGCAATGGCACGACAATATCGTGCGCCGCGCCAAATACTTGATTATAAACGACGGAACCTACCTGACCCACTATGCCGAGGAAAACCTCAGCACCTATTCCTCGCCGTCAGCCAGATAGGAGAAATGCACTCCATCCACCTTTCCTGCCACATACACCATTGGTGGCCTTCCCTCATGAACCAGTCGGCTCATGTACAGCGGTTCGCCCTCTACGATAAGACTGCATTCAAACGTGTCGTCTACGCTCAGTTTGGTGTTCTCTGCCGTCAATACCTTAAAGATGCCGTCCTTCTCCAGCCGAACCACACAACGTCGGTCGGGATGCCACGTCAACTCCACTCTTGCGCCAGGCTCCAGTTCCTCCGTGCGCAGATGGCGAGCCACCACCTCGTCGCTCTGTGGTTCGTCCGACGAGGCAGGCGCCCAATTGCAGAAAGTGATATAGTCGGCATAGCCTAAGTAGCGGGCCAGCACGTCCAGTGTCGAGCGTCGCGGAGCCACACCTTTGCGATAGCCCCACAGCCTCATCAGTGTGGAGGCACTCACTGTTTCCTTCGTTCGTGCCCACACATGTTCTTCCAGCCACTCAAAGTCGGAAGGCGTCTGCATCTGGTGTCTCGTCTCACGCTCTATTTCGCGACATATCTTTTCATGTCCCATAACTGCCATTGTCTTATATTTTGTCACTGCAAAGGTACGATTAAGTGAGCGAAATGCCAAATTTATTTGAGCATTTCCGAGCGAGAGTATCTAAAACCGCAGGTTAAAGGTACGACTTCTAACTTTTATCCATTTTTTTGCTTTTTATAGATCTAAACTGCTCTTGAACGCTCGTAATCTTTCCCATTAACTCGCCAAAAGCCAAAGGTTGCCCATAGATGAAACTTTCTTTCATCTCGTTGTAGTCAGCCTCATAAGCAGACATCAGTTCATCACTTGGCACAATCTGAATATTGGCAGGTAGCTCCTTGTCGTAATCCACATAACCAACATGATAGAACTTGCGACGATGTTCCACAATCTCATGATAGAGCACCAAATCATTAAGAGCCATTTTTGCGTATGGAGTCTGCATCAGTTTCTCCAAATCGTAGAAATGGCGAGTCATACGGTGCGTCCTCGGTTGATCCTTTTGGAACTCTTCACACAAGAGGAAGGCTTTTTCCAAGAAAGTCCTGGCAGGGCTTACGGTACGAATTGTCTGGACAAGGTCGGAATCCAC
>FLNZ01002925.1_pt1 | contig 24628 bp, 18 predicted proteins | sample 1140391 | NCBI WGS metagenome assembly FLNZ01 (sample SAMEA3878171, study PRJEB12797) | bioreactor metagenome | biome: Moose rumen | place: Sweden | collected 2011-10
CACGAACACGTTGAGGAACGTCTCTGCCCCTTCCATGGTGCCGAATGCCTTGGAGTCCCAGCCGCGGGTAGATTCCATAAGGTCCTTGATGGGCGACAGGATGTCCATGAAAATATACGAACAGAACATGCCCAGGGCCAGCAGGAGGAGCGCCGTCCATCGCATGGCCGCAGAGTCGCGAAGGGTTTTCTTGATGGTTTCAGACATAGTATTTGGTTTTTGTTCTTTTTCGTTTTAAGCCGCTAAATTAATACACAGGCCGCAATTTACCAAAAAATTCATATCTTTGCAGACACGATGTACGAACTGTTGGACAAGATAAATTCCCCAAAGGATCTGAAGGGGTTGGGGATCAAGGATTTGGAGCAGCTTTGCAAGGAGGTGCGGGAGTACATCGTAGAGTGTTGTGCCACCAATCCCGGGCACGTGGCGTCCAGCCTTGGCGCCGTGGAACTCATCGTCGCTCTGCACTATGCGTTCAACACCCCACAGGACAAGATTGTCTTTGACGTGGGGCATCAGGCCTATGCGCACAAGATACTTACCGGCCGAAGGGATCTTTTCCGTAAAAACCGCACCGTGGACGGCATCAGCGGCTTCCCCAAGATGGCCGAAAGCCCTTTCGACGCCTTCGGCGCCGGGCACGCTTCCACTTCCATATCGGCCGCCCTGGGCTTTGCAGAGGCGGCGCGTATCCTGAAAACGGGCGAGAAGGCGGTGGCGGTGATTGGCGACGGCGCGCTCACGGGCGGCCTTGCATGGGAAGGCCTCAATAATGCAGGCTCCTCAAAGGCCGACATCCTGGTAATCCTCAACGACAACAACCACTCCATAGACGACAACACCGGAGGCCTGCACGACTATCTCCTCCAGTTCACCACCAATCCCGTATATAACCGCATCAAGAACAAGATCTGGAACACGATGGGAGAGGGCAGGAGCCGTGACTGGGTGCAGAAAAAGGTGATAGACGCAAAGTCAAACCTGGTGCGAAGCAGCGGCGGAGCGCTGTTCGAGAGCCTCGGGTTCCGTTACTTCGGCCCGGTTGACGGCAATGATATAAACCAGCTTGTCTCCACACTCGAGCGTCTGAGAAACCTCCGCGGTCCCAGGCTTCTGCACATTCATACGCGTAAAGGTGCAGGATATGCCCCGGCAGAGGAGAACCCCACCGTGTGGCACGCCCCTGGAAGATACAATCCCGAGACCGGAGAAATAATCAAGGGCAAATGCCATTCGGACAAGTACCAGGACGTTTTCGGCGAGGTACTCACGCAGCTTGCGGGCATGGATTCAAAGGTTGTGGGCATAACCCCCGCAATGGCGCTGGGAAGCGGAATGAGCAAGCTGCAACAGACATTCCCGGACCGCTTTTTCGACGTAGGGATAGAGGAGGAGCACGCCGTCACCTTTGCCGCAGGCCTTGCCGCCGCAGGCATGAAGCCGTACTGCAACATCTACTCCTCCTTCTCGCAGAGGGCCTACGACAACATAATCCACGACGTCGCGCTGCAGAACCTGCCCGTAGTGCTGTGCCTGGACAGGGCGGGACTGGTGGGCGAAGACGGCCCCACGCACCAGGGCTGCTACGACATGGCGGCTTTCCGCTGTATTCCGGGCACGGTGATATCGGCCCCGAGGAACGAAACGGAGCTTAAACAGCTGCTCTACACGGGCCTTTCGATAAGCGGCGGGCCGTTCCTTATAAGATACCCGCGCGGGTGCGGAGAAGGCGTGAGCTGGAAGGACGTGCCGTTTGAGGACCTTCCCGTCGGCAAGGGGGTAAAGCTTCTTGACGGGAAGAAGGTTGCGGTTCTTGGCATAGGCCCCGTCGTCAACAGGGCGGTTGAAGCTGCCGGCATGCTTAAAGATAAGACAGGCGTCTCCCCCGCCGTTTTCGACATGCGTTTCCTGAAGCCACTCGATGCCGATATCCTTGAAGAGGCCGCAGGCTTCGAAGCAATAGTCACCGTGGAGGACGGAACCATTGTTGGAGGCCTGTACGGAACCGTTTCGGAATACTTTGCGGGAAGGGCCGGTGCACCCGTCGTGAAGGGTGCCGGAATCCCCGACGAGTTCATCACGCAGGACACGCAGAGCGGCCAAAGGGCCTCCTGCGGGCTGGATACGGACTCCCTCTTCAAGCTAATTTCTTCATTATTGGGCGAATAGTCCTTTTTCAGGCAAAATATTTGCATATTATTTGGCGGTTTTAAAAAATCGCCATATCTTTGCGGTGTAATAGTAAACTAATACAGTATAAACATGGCGCTCATAGAGCTTGACGGAATAAACAAGACCTACAATAACGGGCAGCCCCTGCACGTTCTCAAAGGGGTTGACCTTAAGATAGAAAGAGGTGAATTCGTATCCATAATGGGTGCTTCGGGAAGCGGCAAGAGCACCCTTCTCAACATACTCGGAATACTGGACAACTACGACACCGGCACTTACCACCTTGACGGGAAGCTCATTAAGGACCTCACGGAAAAGCAGGCGGCCGATTACCGCAACCGGATGATTGGATTCATATTCCAGAGCTTCAACCTCATAGGTTTCAAAACGGCCGTGGAGAACGTCGAGCTCCCGCTTTATTACCAGGGCGTTTCCCGCAGGAAACGTCACGAAATGGCGATGGAATACCTCGAGAAGCTGGGACTCACCCCCTGGGCGACGCATTTTCCCAATGAGATGTCCGGCGGACAGAGGCAGCGCGTGGCAATTGCCCGCGCCCTCATAACCTCTCCGCAGATAATCCTTGCCGATGAGCCCACCGGCGCCCTTGACTCCAAAACCAGCGTCGAGGTGATGCAGCTCCTCAAGAAGCTCAACGAGCAGGAGGGCATCACCATCATCGTCGTCACCCACGAAGGCGGCGTTGCAAACGAGACGGACAAAATTATCCATATTAAAGACGGCATCATAGGCGAGATTGAAGAAAACCGCAGTCATTCCGCCTGGGGAGGAAGCATTATCAAGTGATGAAGGAGCTGCTGCACGAAATATTCAGTTCCCTGAGGAACAACAAGCTTCGCACGGCCCTCACCGGTTTTGCCGTGAGCTGGGGCATTTTCCTCCTCATAGCGCTCCTCGGGGCCGGAAACGGTCTCATGAACTCCTTTATGGGCAATATGGACGACTTCATATCCCAGAGCATCTCCGTGGAAGGATGGTACACCTCCGAGCCCTATGCCGGATACCAAAGCAACCGCAAGATAGACCTGACGGAGAAAGACGTGTCATACACTGCGGGAAAAGACTGGGAAGGAATAATAGAAAACGTCTCCCGCTCAACATCCGGAAGGAGCGACACTCTCAGTCTTGGCGGGCTCACTGTAAACGCGTACATGTCGGGAGTCACCCCGGACTATCAGGAAAGGGAGAAGCTGCGCATGGCGGCAGGCCGCTTCCTCAACGAGGCCGACCTTTCTCAGAAGAGAAAAGTAGCCGTGATAGCCCTTTCGCAGGCGAAGGAGCTGCTTCCCGCAAGTCCCGGGGACATAGTGGGCCGATGGATATCGGCCGGCCAGGTCGCCTTCCGCGTGATTGGTGTTTACCATACCGACGAACGTGACTGGCGCCGCACGGTGGCAGTCCCCTTCTCCACCTACAAGGCCCTCTACGACGCCTCCGACAAAGTTGCGAGCATAAGCTTCAACGTGAACGGGCCGTCCACGCTTGCTCAGCACAAGTCATTCCAGGAAGAATATGCATCGGCCATAAAACGCCGCCACGACATATCCCCCACGGACCGGAGGGGCCTCTGGATAAGGAACGGGTACACGGACAATATGCAGATGAACCAGGCTGCATCCATCATCCGCATCTCCCTGTGGATCCTCGGCCTCCTCACTCTAATAAGCGGCATAGTGGGCGTCTCCAATATAATGCTCATAACGGTGAAGGAGCGCACCCATGAGTTCGGCATAAGAAAGGCCATCGGCGCGAAGCCAAGGGACATAATGACGCTCATCATTGCAGAGAGCATCTCCATCACGGCCGTCTTCGGCTATGTGGGCATGCTGCTTGGAATGATTGCATGTGAGGTCATGGACAAGACCGTAGGACAAAGCAGCGTAGACCTTGGAATGGAGAAGATCCAGATGCTTGTGAACCCCAGCGTGGGAGTGACAACGGCTATTGAGGCCACCCTGCTCCTTATTGTCGCAGGGACCCTTGCCGGCGCAATCCCCGCATGGAAAGCCGCAAGAGTAAAACCCATAGAAGCACTCAGGGCCGAATGAAAAAGTGGTTTGACACAGATACTTTCAGGGAGATCCTTGACAGTCTCCTCCGAAACAAGTCCAGGAGCCTGCTCACCGGTTTCGGAGTGTTCTGGGGCATTTTCATGCTCATGATACTCACCGGCGGAAGCCAGGGCCTGAAGGAGCTCCTCAACAAGAACTTCGACGGATTTGCACAGAACACCTGCATAGTTGCGACAGACCGCACCACCAAGCCGTACAAGGGCTTCAAGAAAGGCCGCAGCTGGAATCTCAACTATGAAGACGTAGACCGTCTCAAGAATCTGGTGCCGGAGCTTGAGACAGTGTCACCCTCCGTGAGCCTCTGGGGCAAAACCGTGAACCGCGACGAATACACATACGGAAATGCAGTCGTCAAGGGAAACAGGGCCGATTACGTCAATATAGAAACGCCGCTCATGATGTACGGCAGGTACATCAATGACGCCGACAATGCCCAGGAACGGAAGGTGTGCGTAATAGGCAAGAACGTCTATACCAACCTGTTCCCGGAAGGCGGAGACCCCTGCGGGAAGCGCATCTCCATCGGCGGAAGCTATTACTCCGTCATAGGCGTAGACTGGAGGGAGAGCGGCGGCATAAGCATAAACGGCAGCAGTGCCGATGCCGTCACCATCCCCATCAATCACGCCAGGAGGGCCTACAACCTTGGAAACACCGTCCATCTCCTGTGCTTTACCGCAAAGGAAGGCATTACGATGAGCAGCGTTACGCCCCGCGTGAGGGAAATCCTTTCAAGGGCCCACTACATAGACCCTGCCGATGAGCAGGCCATGTTCCTTCTTAACACGCAGCTCATATTCGGCATAATTGACAATCTTTTCAAGGGCATCAACTTCCTGGTGTGGCTCATCGGCCTGGGAACCCTGCTTGCCGGCGTAATAGGCGTATCCAACATAATGATGGTGAGCGTGAAAGAGCGCACGACGGAAATCGGCATACGGCGCGCGATAGGCGCAACGCCCCGGCAGATACTTGGGCAGATTATATCCGAAAGCATAGTGCTTACGCTGGTAGCGGGCTCCACGGGGATAGTTTTCAGCGTCCTCATCCTTTATGCGGTGGAACTGGGCATGACCAGCGACGGAATACTCAAGGCGGCATTCCAGGTGAGCTTCGGCACGGCGGTGCTCGCTGCGGTCCTCCTCACGGTGCTGGGCGTCGCGGCAGGCCTCATGCCCGCAACCCGCGCCATGCAGATAAAGCCGGTGGACGCAATGAGAGATGAATGATAAAAGCAACTGTATATGAAAAAATTTGGTATAATTCTCGCAATCAGCCTTGTGGCGCTTGTGTTCATAGGCACTTTCGCCTACCTTTTCCAGCGCTCGAAGCCGAAGGAAGTGAAGTATCAGGAGCTCTCTCCCGCAAGCGGAGACATAGTGCGCTCCACCGTGGTGACGGGCAAGATCCAGCCCCGCGACGAGGTTAACGTGAAGCCGCAGATAAACGGCATCGTGGCCGAGCTTTACAAGGAGGCGGGGCAGACGGTGCAGGCAAACGAGGTTATCGCCAAACTCAAGGTTATCCCGGACATGAGCCAGCTCTCATCGGCCCAGAGCAGGGTGCGCCTTGCCGAGCTCAACCTCAAACAGGCGCAGACGGATTACAACAGGGAAAAAGCCCTTTACGACCAGAACCTTGTGAGCGCGGAAGAGTTCGACAAGGTGCGGCAGAGCCTCCGCCAGGCGCAGGAGGAAAACGCCGTCGCGAAGGAGACGCTGGAGATTGTCAGAGACGGCGTATCGTCTTCCAACAAGAGCGGGAGCACCACCCTCGTGCGCTCCACCATAGCCGGCCTCATCCTGGACGTCCCGGTGAAGGTGGGTAATTCCGTCACCATGTCAAACACCTTCAACGACGGTACAACCATAGCCACCGTCGCCAACATGGAAGACCTCATCTTCGACGGCAACATAGACGAGACGGAGGTTGGAAGAGTTCACACCGGTCTTCCCGTAAAAATCACCGTTGGAGCGCTGCAGAACCTCAGTTTCGACGCCGTCCTTGAATATATTTCCCAAAAGGCCACCACTTCGGCAGGAGCCAATCTCTTCGAGATAAAGGCATCCGTGAAGGTTCCGGGCGACGTCACAATCCGCAGCGGCTACAGCGCCAATGCGGAGATTGTGCTGCAGGAGGTGCATGACGTTATGACAATAGCCGAAAGCGCCATTCAGTATGAGGGGGACGATACCTTCGTGTTCGTAGTGGAGAACGGGGAATACGTAAAGCGTCCCGTCACTACCGGCCTCTCCGACGGGGTGAACATAGAGATTGTGAGCGGACTCGAGATGGATGACAAAGTTCGCGGAGCCCAGATAATCACCACTAAGAAATAGGCCATGAAAGCGCTTCTTATTTATCTGGCGCTTGGCGCCGTGATGCAGGAGGGTACCTCACCGGACCTGTCCCACCCATGGAGTCTTGCGGAATGCACCGAGTGGGCCCTTGAAAACAACCTTACCGTTGCCTCGCAAAAGCTAAACGAAGAGAACAAAATGATATCCGAAAACACGGCAAGGATGTCATGGCTCCCCTCCGTGAGCGGCTCTGTCGGCGAAAGCATGAACTTTGGCCGCGGCCTTGGCGGCAACAACACCTACGAATATGGAAACTCTTCATCCACAAGCTTTTCACTGGGAGCCAACATGACGCTCTTCGACGGGCTTGCAACGCCTCGCAGGATGGAGCTCGCAAAACTTAATCTGGAGGCGGCCACCGAAGACCTTGCAAAAGCGCGCGAAGACATCCGCATCCAGGTTGCACAGGCCTATGTGCAAATCCTCTACGACTACGAAATCCACGAGGTTGCACAGAGGCAGGTGGAGATTGATTCCATGCAGGTTGTGAGGCTCGAGGGGCTGCTTGCAAACGGAAAGGCATCTGCCGCAGAGCTTTCACAGCAAAAAGCCACGCTCTCGCAGAGCAGGCTCACTCAGGTGCAGGCTCTCAACAACATACGGTCGGCCCACCTTACGCTGATGCAGCTGCTGGAACTTCCCTTCTCTGAAGAGTTTCGCGTGGTGAGGCCGTCCGTTGCAATGGAAGATATCCGAATAGGCAATCCGGACGACATTTACCTTGACGCGCTGGGACTCAGGCCGTCCGTAAAGGCCGAGGAGATCCGACTCCGGAGTGCCGCAAAAGAAGTTGAGATTGCAAAGGCCGCTTACTACCCTTCACTTGGCCTTAGCGGAGGTCTCGGGACAAACTATTATTCCTCGTTTGCAACGCAGGGGTTCATGGACCAGCTCTCCAACAACTTCAGCCAGTATCTGGGCCTCACCCTCAGCATCCCCATCTTTGACAAGTTCTCCACCAGGAACCAGGTGCGCAGCGCACAGCTCCAGTACCGCAGTCAAGAGGTTCAGCTCCAGCGCGCCAGAAACAGCCTTTACAAGGAAATCCAGACCGCATGGAACGGCGCAGTTGCAGCCCGGGCAAAATGGGAAGCGTCTTCGGAGGCCGCCGTTGCGGCAGAGGATGCGTTCAAGCTCACCGAGGCGAAGTACGACAGCGGCAAGGCCACCCTCACGGAGTTCCACGAAGCCCTCAACCGCCTCACCAAGGCCCGGTCAGACTCCGTCCAGGCCACCTACGAATACATTTACCAGACCGCCCTGGTCGAATTCTACCGCGGCGGCGCCCTCTCGCTCTGACGCCCGGGCCTTACTTCTTCCGGGCGCGGCGGGGCTTGTGCTCGCGGGCGGCCATGGCACGCTCCATTTCGGCCTCAGGATTATCATCGGCCTCTGGCGCAGGAGCGGCGTCCGGCAGGTCCTCAACCAGTTCGTAATCAAGGAGTTTCTGCTCGAGGGAGGTGCCTTTGACGCGGATTCGGACGGCGTCCCCCAGACGGATGGAACGGCGTGTGCGGCGTCCAACGGCCCTGTAATGGTCTTCGTCGAAGATGAAGAAGTCGCTGCGGATGGTGCGGTAAGGGACCATGCCCTCAATCTTGGTGGGCTCTATCTCGACATAGATGCCCCACTCGGTGACACCGGACACGTGCCCGTCAAACTCCTGCCCGATCTTGTCCTGCATGAACTCCACAAGTTTGTACTTGATGCTCTCCCTTTCGGCCTCGGCGGCAACTACTTCACGCTCGGATGCGTGCTTGCACTGGGCGGCGTAATAGTCTTCGTTTGCGCTGTCCCCGCCTGAGAGGTATCTTGAGAGAAGTCGGTGCACCATCATGTCCGGATAGCGGCGGATGGGAGAGGTGAAATGCGTGTAGAAGGGGAACGCGAGGCCGTAGTGGCCTATGTTGTCCGTCGAGTAGCAGGCCTTTGCCATGGAGCGGAGGGCGAGGATCTGGATGGCGCCGAGTTCTGGCTTGTCCTTCGCATCCACCATGAGACCGTTGAGCGCCTGCGCAATGTCCTTTCCCGTGCCGATGGGCCCCATCTTGTAGCCGAAGTGCCCCGCAAAGTCGCGAAGGCCGCCCAGCTTTTCCATATTGGGCTCGTCGTGCACGCGATAGACGAATGTCTTGGCTTTGGCCGATGCCTTGCCGCTCATCCTTCCGTCTGTAGCCACATATTCGGCCACGTTCCTGTTGGCAAGGAGCATGAACTCCTCTATGAGCCAGTTGGCCTCCTTTGAGAACTTCTGATGAACACCCACGGGCTTGCCGTTTTCGTCTATGTCCACCTTCATTTCCGGGCGCTCGAAGTTCACTGCGCCGGCCTTGAAACGCCTTTCGCGCAGCTTGAGTGCCAGTTTGTTGAGCGTGAGGACGGCCTCCTGTATCTCTTCCGGCACTTCCTCCGGCTTCTCGCCCTCTATGATGGACTGAGCTTTTTCGTAGTCGAAACGGTAGTCGGAAATGATGTTGGTGCGGCCGAACCACGGGTTGAACACCTTTGCCTGCGGGGTTATCTCAAATACGGCCGAGAAGGTGAGTTTCTCCTCATGGGGCCTCAGCGAGCAGAGCTTGTTGGAGAGCTTCTCCGGAAGCATAGGCACGGTGCGGTCTACAAGATACACCGACGTTCCGCGCGCCTGCGCCTCCTTGTCCACTGCCGTATCGGGCTTGACGTAATATGTTACATCGGCAATGTGGATGCCCACCTCAAAGTTTCCGTTTTCAAGTTTGCGGAAGCTGAGGGCGTCGTCGTAGTCCTTCGCGTCCGTGGGGTCTATGGTGAATGTGAGTATCCTCCGGAAGTCCCTTCGGCCTGCACGGTCCTTGTCCGTGATCTCATCAGGGATCTTGTCTGCGGCATTCTCCACGGCCTTTTCGAAGCGGTAAGGCAGGCCGAATTCGGCAAGGATTGCGTGCATCTCCGTCTCATTCTCGCCGGGCATTCCCAGCACGTCCACCACATGGCCGAACGGCCCCGCCGCACCCCTTTCCCAGCCATCCACCACGGCGGCAACCTTCATTCCGCGCTCACCGCCTTCCGGTACAGGAACGGCTATGTCGTAGGGCATGGTCTTGGAACTCATCAGAACCCATGCCTGTTTCCCAACTATGTGAAGTATGCCCACAAACGGTTTGTCGCTGCGCTCCAGAATGGCAATTATCTCACCGCTGCGGCGTTTTGCCTCCCCTGTGCGCTCCTGCGTTACGGCAACCCTCACAAGGTCTCCGTGCAGGGCCCCGCGCGTCTTGGACGCCTTCACGTACACGTCCTCTTCCTGTCCGTCTATGCGCACGAATGCAAATCCCTCACGGGTCATCAGCACTCTTCCCTCATACTCCGGAGTTATCTTTTTCTTCTTATGGTTCTTTCTGTTGGGGCTGTTCTTGCGTCTGGACATTGTCGTTTTCTCTTTTCTCCTGCAAAGATAATCATTTCCGCGGAGGTAACGTCCTTCGCCCGCCACTCACGTGCACCAAAAGAGCTCGTTTCGTACATGAGGGTAGCAAAAAGGAGGGTTCCGATGCTGAAAATCACCGGTACAGCTCTCGCAGGACGGAAAGGGAGCGCACCTGAATGGGATAGTCCATATGGTAGGAGAGGTAGCTAAGGAGCACCTCGCAGAGAGCGTTTCGGATGGTGCCGGAAAGCGGCACAAGCATGGACTCTTCAAAGCCGGAAGTGAGAAAAGGCCTCAGGGCCTCATAATAATCCCCGGCAAAAGGGCCGATATCTTCCATCGTGGGACGGAACCCCAGGGCCCCCGCAAACTCCAGAAGGAAACGTATGTGGAAATTGGAAAAATCTGTTTCCAGGGCATTCAGGGTAAGGATGCTGCCAACGCACCAGTCATATAGGCCGTCCTCCACCGCTCCGTCTCGGAGGGAACGGAAAAGAACCTCGGACAGAAACAGGGTGAGCGTATTCTTGTGAAGGTTTCCGCGTACGCCTGGCAATCCCTCCTTCAGGCTTATGTTGCGGATGCTCCAAAGGTCAGACTTGGGGTTTTCCACAACCTCCGCCTCAAGGATGTTGAGGGGAAGGAAAAGCGCCGTGCCGGCTTTGCCCGGACTGCCCACAAGAAAACCGCGCCTGCCCCACTCTCTGGACAGAGTGTGGACCACCATTGCCTTTTCCCTCACTTTTGTTGTGGAAAGGACTATGAGTTCAATGGTTTCCCTTATCATTTTTCAAGAACGCAGCCATGGCATGAAGTGCCTTGAAGCGGTGTGAAATGGTGTTTTTGACCTCTTCGCCAAGTTCCCCGTTGGTGTTGGAATATCCATCCGGGATGAAAATGGGATCGTAGCCGAAGCCTCCCTCGCCATGCGGCTCATGTGCAATGCTTCCTTCCATCACTCCGTCGAAGAAATGGGGTTGCCCGCCCACAAGAAGTGTAACGCAGGTGCGGAAGCGTGCAGTTCTGGGCGCATCGGCCCCGTGCAGGGCAATCTCCCGGAGGAGCTTTGCCATATTTGCCTTTGAATTCCGCGAAGGGCCGCCATAACGTGCCGTTTCCACGCCGGGGGCGCCTCCAAGGACGTCCACCTCCAGGCCGCTGTCGTCGGCAAAACAGTCCATTCCCGTTTTGCGGTAAATATATTCGGCCTTCTGCAAAGAATTGGCTCTGAGGGTACTGCCCGTCTCCGGAATATCTTCCGTGATTCCCATCTGGGCTGGAGTTACAAGTTCATATCCGTCCCCAAGTATTTCGGCAGCCTCCCTCAGTTTTCCGGGATTGGCGGTGGCAAATATAATTTTCATAAAACTACTTTCTCACGTGCAGCAAAGGTAGCACTATTTTTGTAACTTTGTATCCGATATGAAACGTATTAGCATAGTTATGGCCGCCCTTCTCCTTCTGGGGGCAAATGCAGGGGCGCAGTCGAAGAGTTTCAGCCTTGCAAAAGGCGTCGAAGTATATAATTCAATCCTCAAGGAACTGAGCCGGTCTTATGTGGACTCGCTGGAGGCCGGCCGTATCCAGCGTGCGGGAATAGACGCCATGCTGGGCGCCCTGGACCCTTACACAGTGTATGTCCCGGAAGAGGAGCAGGAAGACTTCCGGATGATGCTCACCGGCACGTACGGCGGAGTGGGAGCAATCATCTACAAGCCGGACGTTAACGGGAACGTACTCATCAATGAGCCTTACGAAAGTTCTCCGGCCGCAAAGGCAGGCCTCCGCTGCGGGGACGAAGTGGAGGAAATTGACGGAGTTTCCACCCACGGGCTCACAAGCACTGAATCCAGTGAAAGGATGAGGGGAAAGCCCGGCACCACCGTGGTTCTCAAGGTGAAGAAACTGCGCGGGGAAACCGTTGACGTACCAGTCGTGCGCGAGCGCATCATCCTCCCTTCCGTTGAATATGCCGGCATGCTCAATGAGGCCGACGGATACGTCCTTCTCACAAAATTCACGGAAGGAGTGAGCCAGGACGTGAGAAACGCATTTTTCAAGCTCAAGCAGCAGGGAATGAAGCGCTTTGTACTTGACCTTCGCGGCAACGGCGGCGGAGTTATGACCGAGGCGGTGAACATAGTGTCGCTCTTTGTCCCCAAGGGCTCGGTTGTGGTTACCGCAAAGGGAAGGGCCGAAGGCTCGCACCAGACGTACAAGACATCGACGGAGCCCGTAGACACGGAAATCCCCATCCTCGTGCTGGTGGATTCAGGAAGTGCATCGGCCTCCGAGATAGTTTCGGGCGCACTGCAGGACTATGACAGGGCGACCATCGCCGGCACGCGCACCTACGGAAAGGGCCTGGTGCAGAGCATCCGTCCCCTTCCCTACGACGGCCAGCTCAAACTCACGACGTCAAAATACTACACCCCTTCGGGCCGATGCGTACAGGCCCTCGATTACTCCCACCGCAACGAGGATGGCAGCGTGGGCCACATTCCGGACTCCCTTACGAGTGAATTCACAACGGCACACGGCCGCAAGGTGCGTGACGGCGGCGGCATTACCCCGGACAACGAGATAAAGGCGCACAAGTACTCACGCCTCACTTATTCCGTGGTCTGGGGCGGCATCGTGGAACAGTACGCGATGGAATATGTAAAAAAGCACGAGAGTATCCCCGCCGTCGAAGACTTCCACTTTGACGAGTACGATGACTTCATAGCATTTGCAGAAGGTAAAACCTTCGACTACCGCTCATCGGCCCGCGCGCTTTTTGACGAAATGAAAAAACAGCTGGAGGAAGACGGCCTTACGGAGACAGCATCGGCCTCTCTGGAGGCTCTGGAAAAGTCTCTGGACATGGATAAGGCCACGTTCCTGAGGCTCAAGAAAGACGAGATAATCCCCTTCATAGAGGAAGAAATAGTTGTGCGCTACTACTTCCAGGAGGCCGGTATAAAAGTACGGCTTCGCTATGACGAGCAGCTTGCAAAGGCGCTCGAATCACCCGCAATAACATACTAACACATACAGCAATGAAAGAACTGAAAGGAACAAAGACCGAGAGGAATCTCCAGGAAGCTTTCGCCGGAGAATCCCAGGCACGCAACAAGTACACTTATTTTGCATCCAAAGCCAAAAAGGACGGCTACGTGCAGATTTCCAAGATTTTCGAGGAAACCGCAGCCAATGAGAAAGAGCACGCGGAGATATGGTTCAAATACCTTTGCGGCGGCGCCATCCCCTCTACGGAAGAGAACCTGAAGGCGGCAGCCGAAGGCGAGAACTACGAGTGGACGGATATGTACGACCGCATGGCCCAGGAGGCCGACGAGGAAGGCTTCACGGAGATTGCAGAGAAATTCCGCATGGTGGGAGCCATAGAGAAGGAACACGAGGCCCGTTATCTCAAGCTTCTGGAGAACATCGAGAAGGACATTGTCTTCTCACGCGATGGCGACTGCATCTGGCAGTGCTCCAACTGCGGCCACATAGTGGTTGGGAAGAAGGCGCCTGAGATTTGCCCCGTATGCGCACATCCCCGGAGCTACTTCCAGCTCAAACCGGAAAACTATTAACAGCAGGACATGATTGAACAGGCCGCCATAGAGAGGGCGATAAAAGACCTTTTTGAGAATATAGAGTTCCAGGAGAAGCCTGAGGGACTGTACGACCCTCTTCGCTACATGATAGCGATAGGCGGAAAGCGCATACGCCCGCGCCTCTGCCTCACAACTTACGGCATCTATGCCGATGAGCTTAAAGAAGGCATCCTGGAGCCCGCCGCCGCCATGGAGGTATTCCACACATTCACCCTCATCCATGACGACATCATGGACCGCTCGCCGCTCCGAAGGGGCCATGAGACCGTATGGAAGAAATGGGACTCGGACACTGCCGTCCTCAGCGGCGACGCAATGTACACAGACTCTTTCCGCCGCATTCTCAAAGCTCCCCGGGAAGTACTTCCGCAGGCCCTCAAACTGTTCATAGACACGGCTTCCGGCATCATGGACGGCCAGCAGATGGACATGGACTTCGAAAAGAGGGACAACGTTTCGATGGAAGAGTACATGACCATGACAGGCCTCAAGACGGGCGTCCTTCTGGCATGCTCCGCCGGCATGGGCGCCCTCATAGGCGGGGCCGATGAGTGGTCACTCGGCTGCCTCTACGAATACGGTTACCACCTCGGCCTTGCGTTTCAGGTGGCCGATGACTACCTCGACGCCTACGGCGACGAAAAGGTCTTCGGCAAGCCCATCGGCGGGGACATACTCAATGAAAAAAAGTCATGGCTCACCATCCGTGCGCTGGAAAAGGGCGCGAAGGATATCATTCCCGCCCTCAAGGCGCACGACATCCCCGCCGTCATGGCCATCTACGGGCGCGAAGGTGTGGCTGAAGACGCGTTGAAGGCTATAGGCGATCTGAGCGCTCGCGCAGTGACGAAGGGGGCGGCCGCACACATGGACGAAGGGGGCGTGCAGGTCCTCAAAGACTTCGCGCACAGTCTCGTGGGAAGGGTTAAATGAGAAGGGAAGAACTTGAAATAATGGCGCCGGCGGGGAATTTCTCCTGCCTGACGGCCGCAATAGAAGGCGGGGCCGATTCCGTGTACTTCGGCATCGGCCATCTCAACATGCGCTCCCATTCGGCAAACAACTTTTCCCGCGAAGACCTGCCGGAGATTATGCGGATTTGCCGCGCCTACGGCATCAGAGGCTACATGACGCTCAACATAACCCTCTACGGGGAAGACCTCGACGCTGCATACCAGACGCTGGACGCAGCAAAGGACGCGGGTGTTGACGCCATCATTGCAAGCGACATGGCCTGCATCCTCTACTGCCGCAAAATAGGCCTTGAAGTGCACATCTCCACCCAGCTTTCCATCTCCAACATCGAGGCACTCAAATTCTACTCGCAGTGGGCCGATGTGGTGGTGCTGGCCCGGGAGCTCAATCTTTTCCAGGTAAAAGAGATCCACGATGCCATAGTGAGGGAGAACATCTGCGGCCCGTCCGGGAAGCAGGTGCGCATAGAGATGTTCGCGCACGGAGCATTCTGCATGGCTGTTTCCGGCAAGTGCTACCTTTCCCTTGCCGCATACGGCGAAAGCGCCAACAGGGGTGCCTGCATGCAGGTTTGCCGCCGCGGATACATGGTCACGGACTACGAGACCGGCAACCAGATCCACATAGACAACAAGTACATGATGTCCCCGAGGGACCTCTGCACCATTGATTTCCTTGACAAGTTCGTGGAAGCAGGTGTAAAGGTTTTCAAGATTGAAGGCCGCGCCAGGAGTGCCGATTACGTGAAAATCACCTCTCAGTGCTACCGCGAAGCGGCCGATGCCGTCGCCGACGGCTCTTTCACCGGGGAGACCGGCGCCGCTTTCAAGGAGCGCCTTTCCACCGTCTTCAACCGCGGCTTCTGGGACGGCTATTACCTTGGCGCAAAAATGGGCGAGTGGAGCTCCATTTACGGCAGCCAGGCCACCCGCAACAAGGTTTATGTGGGCAAGGTGACCAACTGGTTCGACCGCATAGGCGTTGCGGAGGTGCAGGTGGAGACGCGGGATCTGCCAAATGGCGCCGATATCCTTTTCATAGGCAACACCACAGGCGTCCTGGAAATGAAATTGGAAGACCTCAGGGTAGATTTCAAGGAGGCCGATGTGGCCCCCCAGGGCTGCCGCTGTTCCATAGCCGTGCCCCTCGACGGCATGCCGGAAGACCGGATAAACCAAAGTTCCGGAATGACCCCCGGCGAGAAGATACATCCCCGCCGCGGCGACAAGGTTTATATGTGGGTCAAATCAACGAAATACCCAAATAGAGAAAATGGGCGATGATTCCGGCGCATAGGCCCGCGATCGCATGCGCACCCAGGGCCTTGGATATAACCTTCCTGTAGCCCAGTGAATCAAGCATTGCAGTGTGCGTGGAGAGGAATCCGCTCCAGCACATTCCTATTGCCGTAAACACGGCTATTGCATTGCCGTCCAGTATGCCGGCAGAGAAGAACGTGGGAAGGAGGCCGAGCGATGCACCCACGGCGCCCAGCGCCGTCATGGGGAAGGCGATGAGTTCCATGTGCTCAAAGCCGAAGAGCCACTCAAACACCCAGTGAATCTTTCCCGCCAGCCACGGAAGCACGGGAACACCCTGTGACGAGGAGCCGTCATAGATGCCGCCTGGGCCCGCCCCGAATGTTATCATGATAACGGCCGTTGTGATGATGAGAACGCCCGGGATAATCTGCAGGCCAAGTTCCACGCCGTTCTTTCCTCCGTCCAGTACTGAGTTCAGAAAGCGCATGAAAATTCCGTCCTTCTTCTCTTCTTCCGGCCGCTCCCCGATATATTCGGCAACCCTTTCCTGCACGGGGGAATCAAGCTCCGGATATGTCCTGAGGCAGCTGCGCTGCATGAGCCGGGTAGATATGACGGAGCCGCAGAACGCACCGAAAAGGCCCACAAGCGCGCCCGTGAGCTCCCCGTATCCAATCATCGTGATAATAACGACGAAGCCCATGCCGAAGGCCGTGCCGAAGTTCGTGAGCGAAATGAGCTGGTATTTCTTGAAGTAGGAGCTGAAGGTCTTGTCCCTGGACAGCGCAATTATGGCCGGATTGTCCGAGAGGAATGTCATTACGGCGCCGAGGGCTGCTACGCCGGGAAGATTGTAAAGGGGCTTCATCAGCGGCCTCAGAACCTTTTCAAGCAGAGTCACGACGCCAAACTCGCTCATGAGCTTTGAAAGGGCACCCGTGAGAACGGTAATTCCCATGAGGTAGAACACGGTGTTGAGGAGAAGGTCATGGGCCGTGTTCATTATTGTCTTGAGCATATTGCCGCTGCCCATCCTGCTCCCGAGGAGGGAGAACACAATTATGAGGATGGCAAGGAGCGACAGTCCCTCGACGGTAGATCTGCTTGGTTTTTTCATACGGCGCAAAGGTAGTGATTTTCCGGAAATATGAGTATATTTGTAAACTATTATATTCATAATTATGAAACGCTGTCTCCAAGCCGCCGCAGTCCTTTTCTTTCTCGCCTCCTGCGGGGGAAAAACGCCCGTTTACAAAGACTCTTCAAAGCCCGTGGAGGCAAGGGTGAAAGACCTTGTGGGCCGCATGACGGTGGAGGAGAAAATAGGACAGCTCCTCTGCCCGCTCGGATGGCCCATGTATGAAAAGACGGACTCAGACGTAAGAATCTCTGACAACTACCGGAAATTTGTAGGGGAACAGCACGGAGGCATGCTCTGGGCCACATTCAGGGCCGATCCCTGGACGCGCAAGACGCTTCAGACGGGCCTGGACCCGCAGCTCGCCGCAAAGGCCTACAACGCCCTGCAGCACTATGCAATTGATTCAACGCGCCTGGGCATCCCCATCGTCCTTGCAGAAGAGGCCCCGCACGGGCACATGGCAATAGGCACCACCGTCTTCCCTACATCCATCGGCCTCAGCGCAACCTGGGACACGGAACTTGTGCAGGAAGTGGGAGACGTTATAGGCCGGGAGCTCATGGCTCAGGGCGGGCACATAGGCTACGGCCCGGTGATAGACCTTTCCCGCGAGCCGCGCTGGTCCCGGGTGGAGGAAACCTACGGCGAAGATGTGTACCTTACTTCGCAGATGGCATCGGCAATGGTGAAGGGCACGTCCGGGCAGGGAGTAATCTCAACCCTTAAGCACTTCGTGGCATACGGAATTCCGGAGGGCGGGCACAACGGCAGCCCTTCGCACATTGGGCCCAGAGACCTTGAAGAGAACGTCCTTCCCACGTTCAAGGCGGCAATAGACGCCGGCGCCCTTTCCGTAATGACATCGTACAACACCATAGACGGCATACCTTCAACCTGCAACGAAGAACTCCTGACAGGCGTGCTGCACGACAGGTGGGGCTTCGACGGATTCGTGGTGAGCGACCTTGAAAGCATAGACGGCATATTCCACAGCCACCACGTTGCCGGAAGTCTGAAGGAAGCAGGGGAAATGGCGCTGAATGCGGGCGTGGACGTGGATCTCGGCGCGCACTGCTATGCCCTCCTAAAGGAATCCGTGGAGGCGGGACGAGTACCCATGGCAACACTCGACAGGGCTGTTTCCAGGGTTCTCCGGCAAAAATTTCTCCTCGGTCTTTTTGACAATCCCTACCTTCCAGAAGGGAGTGCGGCCGAAGTGCGCAGCTCCGCCAACGTGGAAGTATCGGCCCAGGCCGCACGCGAAGGGGTGACGCTCCTTAAAAACAACGGAGTACTGCCCCTCAGGGCAGGCACGCGCATAGCGCTGGTGGGCCCCAACGCAGACAATATGTACAACCAGCTTGGAGACTACACTGCCCCGCAGGATCCTTCTCACGTGACTACGATGCTGGAAGGCCTGCGCAATGCAGGCGCGGCGGTCACTTACGTGAAGGGCTGCGCGGTGCGCGACACACGCTCAAACACCATTGCGGAAGCGGTTCAGGCCGCACGTCGCTCGGACGTGGTGGTGGCGGTGGTGGGAGGCTCGTCGGCCCGCGATTTCAAGACAAAATACCTTAGCACGGCCGCTGCGGTGGTGGACGAGAATTCTGTCTCCGACATTGAGGCGGGAGAAGGCTTCGACCGCGCTACGCTGGATCTTATGGGTCTTCAGCCTCAATTACTTAAGGAGATCAAAGCAACGGGAAAGCCGCTGGTGGTGGTCTATATCGAAGGCCGTCCGCTGGACAAGAGATGGGCGGATGGCAACGCCGACGCCCTTCTCACCATGTGGTATCCCGGAGGTGAAGGCGGCACAGCCCTTGCCGACGTGCTTTTGGGACGATATAATCCCGCCGGGCGCCTTCCCGTGAGCGTTCCGCGCTCCGTGGGCCAGATTCCGGTGTATTACAACCGCAAACTGCCATACAGCCACGACTACGTGGAGGAAAGCGCGGCGCCTCTTTATCCCTTCGGCTATGGGCTTTCATACACCACGTTCGAGTACGGCAACCTGCGTGTGAGCGCGGAAGAGGTGAAGGTGGACGTCACAAACAGCGGAGCCCTTGCAGGCGACGAGGTCGTTCAGGTCTATATACGAGACCTCCAGGCATCTACTGCACGGCCGCGGAAACAGCTCTGCGCGTTCAGGAGGGTCAGGAACATCGGCCCCGGGGAGACGGTAACCGTCACCCTGCCGCTGGAGAGGAGCGCCTTTGAGCTTGTGAATCCCGCAATGGAGCGCGTTGTGGAGCCGGGTGAGTTCGAAGTGCAGGTGGGCGCATCGTCAGACGACATCAGACTAAAACAGACAATAACATATGAATAGCATCCTTCTTGCCGTAATTGCGGCCCTTCCTTTCTGGCAGGACATCCAGATGACATCCGTGAATGCCGATACCCGCCGCACGGAGGTGGTGTACTTCCCTTCACGGGAAAAAGCCCTCTCCAAAGGGTTTCGCGAGAGCGAGAACTACCTCAGCCTCAACGGAGTATGGGACTTCAAATACTTTGAAGACCATCACGATATTGCCCAGCCGGACTCCTGGGACAGCATCATGGTTCCCGGAAACTGGGAGGTGCAGGGCCACGGAGTGGCAATATACGTGAACATCCCTTACGAGTTCTGTCCCCCGCCCGCGACGCCAGTCCCCGGAGTGCTGCCGGAAGAGTTCCCGGGAGCGCTTTATCACAGGACCTTCACGGTGCCGTCGGAGTGGGAGGGACGCGAAGTGTATCTTAATCTCTGCGGCACGAAGAGCGGCACGTACGTATATGTGAACGGGCAGGAAATAGGCTACAATGAAGATTCCAAGGACCTTGCGCGCTACCGTATAACAGACGCCGTGAAGCCGGGAGAGAACGACCTCATGCTTAAGATATACCGCTTCTCACAGGGCTCGTTCCTCGAGTGCCAGGACTTCTGGCGCATCTCCGGCATAGAGAGAGATGTTTACCTTTCAAGCGAAAAGACGGACAGCGGATTCGACTTCAACGTGATTTCCACCCTCAAGGAAGACCTCACAACCGGCGTTTTCCAGCTCAGGATGACTTCCAAAGCCCCCACGGAGGTATTCTACGAGCTCATAGACCCTTCCGGCGAAGTTGTATCCGACTCTGTCTTTGAGTTCTCCGGCAAGGCTGCCACCATTGCCGATGAAATCCCCTCCGTGAAGACCTGGAGCGCGGAAACGCCCAATCTCTACACCCTTGTCCTCAGGGTAAACGGCGAATACACGCGTTTCCACGTTGGCTTCCGCCGCCTGGAGATAAAGCCGGTTAAGGACGGAGACCGCGAGGTGAGCGTATTTCTCGTAAACGGCCGGCCGGTAAAGTTTAAGGGCGTCAACATGCACGAGCACAACCCCTACACCGGGCATTACGTAACCAGGGAGAACATCCTCGAAGACCTCCTCCTCATGAAGAAGGCCAACATAAACGCCATACGCACATGCCATTATCCGCAGCAGCGCGAATTCTACGAGCTGTGCGACTCCCTTGGATTCTACGTTTATGACGAGGCCAACATAGAGTCCCACGGAATGGGCTACAGGCTGGACCGCACGCTTGGCAACAACCCCGAGTGGTATGCAAAGCACCTGGACCGCGTGCTCAACATGTACAGGCGCACCGCAAACTATCCCTGCGTCACATTCCTTTCCCTCGGAAACGAGGCCGGCAACGGAGTGAACTTCTACGGCGTTTACAAGGAGCTCAAAGCCCTTGAAGAGAACGGCATGAACCGCCCCGTGGTGTATGAGAGGGCCGAATACGAGTGGAACACGGACATGATTGTTCCCCAGTACCCGGATGCGGCATGGTTCAAGCGCATGGGAGAAACATACACCAAGCGCCCCGTCTGCCCCAACGAATACGCCCATGCAATGGGCAATTCCACCGGCTCGCTTGACTGGCAATGGGAGAATATATACAGCTATACGCAGCTCCAGGGCGGTTTCATATGGGACTGGGTGGACCAGGGCCTGTATGACAGGGAGCGGGTATGGACCTACGGCGGAGACTACGGTAAAAACGCCCCCTCCGACGCCAACTTCCTCTGCAACGGAATTGTGAACCCGGACCGCGAGCCGCACCCCGCCTTTTACGAGGTAAAACATATCTACCAGAACATTACCATCGGCCTAAAAGACGTTGAAAAAGGCATTTTCGAGGTGGGGAACCGCTTCTATTTCACCACTTTGGATGGCCTTAAGGTAAAATGGTGGGTAGAGCGCGACGGAAAGAAGATACGCCAGATTTTCAGAAACCACGTCCTTCGTTTCAAGACGGCGCCACAGGGCACGGAAGAATTCATGGTCAAGCTCCCCTCCATGAAAAAGGACGGGCAGTACAGGATATTTTTCGAAACGTACGATGGGATGGACATCATTGCCTGCGATGAAATACTCCTCAAGGACAGTTTCGTACCCAAAGCGTTCGGCGCCAAGGGCAGCCTCGAATTCACTGACGGGGAAACGGAGGTTGTGGTGCGCGGTAAAGGTGTTGAGCTTGTCTTTGACAAGGCCGAAGGCTATGTAAAGAGCTGGAAGACTGGCGGGAAGGATATGGTTAACCCGGACTTTGGCATAAGGCCCAACTACTGGCGTGCGGCAACGGACAACGACTACGGCAACAACGCACAGATTCGCCTTGCGCAGTACCGCACCGTCCCCGCTCCCTCATCCGTAAGCACCTCTTTGACAGACGACGGCTGCGTCCTCATTTCCCTCAAGGGCAGCGGCGTAAGGGCCGATGAACGCTACCTCGTTTTCCCCGACGGCACGCTGCAGATTTCCGTCACTACCGCCCCGGAGGCCAAGGGAATTGAGATTCCGCGACTCGGCTTCAGGATGAGGGTGCCCTCCGACAAGTTCTCATACTTCGGCCGCGGGCCTGTGGAGAATTACTGGGACCGTGCCAGCTGCACGTTCAAGAGCAGGTTCTCCTCATCGGCATCGGCCGAATACTTCCCTTACGTAAGGCCCCAGGAGACAGGCCATCATACGGATACGGACTGGCTCAGGATTGGCGGCCTCACGGTGAGGCGCTCGGGAGAGCCCTTCGAATTCAACGCCCTCAGGATGAGCGTTGAGGACCTTGACGGTGGTCCCGCCAAGGCGCAGACGCACATAAGTGACGTTCCCTCACGCGATTACACGGAGCTTTGCATAGACTACAGGATGACGGGCGTGGGCGGCTACGACAGCTGGGGCGCACGTCCCGAGAAAGAGCGCTCACTCTGGAGCGACCGCAGTTACACATACAGTTTTGTACTCACCCATGAATAAGATTATCCCCGTCGCCGCGGCCCTTTGCATTGTGGCCGCATGTGAAGAAAAGCCCTTCGGAGCACTTCCCTCCCCGCAGCAGATTGAATGGCAGGACATGGAAATGAACATGTTCGTGCACTTTGGCCCGAACACCTTCACCGGTCTTGAATGGGGCGAGGGCACTGAGGCCGAAGACATCTTCAATCCCACAGACCTTGACTGCCGCCAGTGGGCACGCACCGCAAAGGCAGCAGGTTTCAAGGGTATAATAATAACCGCAAAGCACCACGACGGCTTCTGCCTCTGGCCCAGCCCCGTCTCAAAGCACACCGTGCGTGAAAGCAGCTGGAAGGGCGGCAATGGAGACGTTCTGAGGGAACTTTCCGACGCATGCGCCGAGGAAGGCCTCAAGTTCGGCGTCTACATCTCCCCATGGGACAGGAACGACCCAACATACGGTTCGGACGCATACAACGAGGTTTTCCGCAAGACGCTCGAGGACGTGCATTCAAAGTACGGTGACATATTCGAGCAGTGGTTTGACGGGGCCAATGGCGAAGGTCCTAATGGCAAGAAACAGGTCTATGACTGGGATCTTTTCCGCAGTGAAGTGTACAAATGGCATCCCAGGGCCATAATCTTCGGCGACGGAGGCCCCGGCTGCCGATGGGTGGGCAACGAATCCGGCGTGGCGGGAAGGACTTCATGGTGCACTTTCTCACCCGGAGGGCGCAAGATTACCCCAGGACATACCCCCGGCAATTATGAGCAGTACCTCGCTGAGGGAGACCCGGACGGCGAGATATGGTCTCCCGCAGAGACAGACGTATCCATCCGTCCCGGCTGGTTCTGGAGGGAAAGCGAGAACGACAAGGTCAAGAGCCTCAACCATCTTCTGAAGATTTACTATGAGAGCGTGGGGCGCAACTCCCTCCTTCTTCTCAACGTTCCGCCCGACACCCGCGGCCGCATCCACGAAACAGACTCCACCCGCCTCATTCAGCTGAGGGCGGCGCTCGACAAGATATTCTCGGCCGACATCTCCACCGGAAAATTCATCCGCAAGGGCAACGTTTTCACCGTGAAGGCCGATGCATCGAAGGTGTTCAACCGCCTCGTCCTCAAGGAAGACATTAGCAAGGGGCAGCGCATTGCCGAATTCACAATCGAGGCGCTCACGGACGACGGATGGCAGAAGATAGGGCAGGAGACAACCATCGGCCACAAACGCATAGTGCTCCTTCCCTGCACGAAGGCCAGCGAGGTGCGCGTTACCGTCACCCAGTCACTTGCAAAGCCGCTCATATCGGCAATGAACCTTTATTACGACGATATTTATCATGAGGAGTAAAAACGTTGCGCTGGCCCTTGCAAGCGGCGGCCCGCGCGGATTCGCATATATTGGCGCCATTGAGGTGCTCCGGGAGCGCGGTTACAATATTACGTCCGTTTCGGGCGCCAGCGCAGGAGCTCTTGTCGGCGGCATTTACGCTGCCGGAGGGCTTGACGCGTTCAAGGAGTGGCTCCTGGCCCTGGACCCCGTGAAGATTGTCGCGCTGATGGACATTTCCCTGTCCAAGAACCATCTGGTAAAGGGCGAAAGGATAATAGCCGAGATTAAGCGCAGGGTGCCGGAAGTGAACATAGAAGACCTTTCCATCCCCTTCTGCGCCGTTGCGACGGACCTTTTCACGGGCGAGGAAGTAGTGTTCCGCGAAGGGCCCCTTTTCGAAGCCATACGCGCATCCATCTCCATACCTTCCATGTTCCGCCCGGTGAAGTGGCACGGACGCACTCTTGTGGACGGCGGCATGGTGAATACGCTTCCGCTGGACCTTGCGGCGAGAACCCCGGGAGATATCCTCGTGGGCTTCAACGTGAACCAGATTGACGCGGGCGAAATACAGGGGTTCCTTGACAGCCGCGCAGCGCTTGAGAAAGAGGCCGAAGGGCATAACCTCATAGCCCGCATCCAGGCAGGCTTCCAGGCCCGCCAGATGGCTGCCGACGGAAAAGAAAACTGGATTCCGGTGGGGGCCGACGACAACTTCGCAACCATCCTCCAGCGCAGCTTCGGCATAATGAACAGCAGCATTGCTCGCATGGGGATAGAGAAATGCCCGCCGGATGTACTGATAAACCTGCCATACGATTCATACCATGGCGTTTACGGTTATTCCCACGCCTCTGAAATAATCCAGCTGGGACGTGAGCTCACACAGCAGGCACTCGATGACTACGAAAAAAACAACGATTAAGGACGTGGCCCGCGAGGCCGGCGTTTCTCCGGGGCTCGTTTCCCTTGCCATGAACGGCAAGGGACGGGTGTCCGACGAAA
>FLNZ01002544.1_pt1 | contig 24624 bp, 21 predicted proteins | sample 1140391 | NCBI WGS metagenome assembly FLNZ01 (sample SAMEA3878171, study PRJEB12797) | bioreactor metagenome | biome: Moose rumen | place: Sweden | collected 2011-10
TTGGCTTCCCTCACATGCCGTGTTGAAGGAGGCAGACTTGGATAACACACTCTCTATCCTCCGGCAGGAAATGACCAACTATTATCATGACCTGATCAATGATTCTAAAGGTCATAGGCAGATGCGCCAACAGGTCATCGCCAAGCTGATTTCCATTTCACGCAGCAGCAACCAAAATGCCCTGATGCTCTATTCCCAGAGTTCAGGCTATGTCTTTGATTTGAGCTATGCCTGTAATGAAGCTACGGACCTATACAAGGATTATCACCACACCATCCTTCCCTTCCGCAACACCATCGACCAGATAGACACAGAGATAGCACGTTATGACAGTCTTGCGACAAGCTTGAACAACATGAGCACCCGTATGCTCTCTGAACGTGCCAAGACAGACTGGAATGTCTGTCTCACCCTCAGCGTGAGCATTCTACGTACGCTTCGCGAGAACAAGCAAAGCATGAGCGAGTACATTGACATTTACAAGCGTACGGAAGAGCGTCTGAAAAGTCTCAATGACTATGCCAACAAGCGTTACAACGAGATACAAAACAATATTTTCATCAATGGCGGTGAGAATTATCTCAGCATTCTCCGCAATCTCGGCAGCCACTGGTCGCAGACGAAAGAGACCATCGTAAAGAAATACGCCCCCAACCAGAAGGTACGCTCGCAATGGGATAGCCGTGTGATGCTTGTGCTCTTTGTGACCATCATACTCTTTGGTGTTTTCGCCATGGTGGTGAATTACGTTGTATTGCGCTACCTTCTCCCACGTCGTCTGCGCACCCAGGAGTTTATGTCGAGACGTACCTGCATCACCATGACCACCACGGTGATCACCTTTGCCATCATCCTACAAGTACTTCGACTCACATGGGATCAGAATTTCTTTCTTATGGCCAGTGGACTTCTCACGCAGTATGCCTGGCTCCTCAGCGTTATCCTGCTATCCCTGTTGCTTCGTCTCAACGGCAGCCAGATACGCAGTGCTCTTCGCATCTATGTGCCTTTAATCTTTATAGGATTTGTGGTGATAACCTACCGGATCATATTGATTCCCAATGAGCTGGTAAATTTGATGTTTCCGCCCATCTTGTTACTCTGCACCATCTGGCAGTGGTGGGTGATTCGGAAATACAACCATAACATACCCCGCTCCGATACCTTATTCACCTACGTGTCGCTGGTGGTGTTCATCTTGTCAGTAATCTCCTCATGGATTGGCTACACGTTGCTCAGCGTGCAATTGCTCATTTGGTGGATTATGCAGCTGACCTGTATACTGACCATCACATGTCTGCGCTCATGGATCAAGCGATATGGCGACAAGCATCAGTTCCACATACGACCAGTGACGTCATCATGGTTCTATCATCTGCTCTATAAGGTGCTCCTTCCATCACTTGGCGTCATCTCTGTGCTCATCGCTGTCTACTGGGCAGCCTCCGTGTTCAATCTCTCAGACCAGACATGGAAGGTTTTCACCTATCGTTTCATTGAGTCCAAAAGCATTACCATCAGTATCCTCAACATCTCTATCGTGGTGATACTGTGGATGTTTTTCTCATACCTCAACAACACCGCCAAGGACCTGCTGAAACATTACTTTGTGCTGAAAGACCCCGTCAGTGCCGAAAGCCGTTTCGTGATGGGCAAGAATGTGATACAGATTCTGGTATGGGGTATCTGGCTCATCATCAGCCTTGCCATCTGCCATGTCGACAACACATGGCTCGTCGTTGTCTCCGGCGGTTTGTCGACAGGTATCGGTTTTGCCTCGAAAGACATCCTTGAGAACATATATTATGGCGTGTCACTGATGACAGGGCGTCTGAAGGTGGGTGATTTGATTGTCTGCGATGGCATACGTGGAAAAGTGAACTCCATCAGTTATACGAGCACGATGCTTGAGGCCATAGACGGTTCCATCATCGCCTTTCAGAACAGTCAACTTTTCACGAAGAACTACAAGAACATGACCAAGAATCATGGTTATGAGTTGCACATGCTCAATGTGGGCGTCGCCTATGGCACCGACATTGCCAAGACACGCCAATTGCTGAAAGAAGCCATCTCGAAGCTTGATTTCATCCATAAGGAACATGGAGTGGAGGTATTGCTACGTGAATTTGGCGACAGCAGTGTCAATCTTCAGGTTTTGGTCTGGGTGCCCGTCCTAACCCAATACATCAATGATGGGCAGGTTATGGAGTGTGTGTATGACACCCTCAACAAGAATGGCATTGTGATTCCATTCCCTCAGCGTGACATCAGAATTATCGAGAACAAGGAATAGCCAACACTTTATTCATCAACAGTTATCATGCCCCAGATTATAGCAGGTCCCTGTGTCATAGAGTCAGAATCTCTTCTACGCACTGTAGCAGAAGAATTAATCAGGCTCAACACCCTTTATGGTATCGACATCGTCTTCAAGGCGTCGTTTGACAAAGCCAACCGCACGTCAATATCCTCATTCCGCGGCCCGGGTATGGACCGTGGCTTACGGATGTTGGAAGACATCAAATCGGAATATGGTCTGCGCATACTGACAGACATACATGAAAGCTATCAGGCCCAACCCGCAGCAGAGGTTGCCGATATTTTACAGATTCCCGCCTTTTTGTGTCGTCAGACCGACCTCCTGGTCTCCGCAGCATGTACGGGCCGCATTATCAACATCAAGAAGGCCCAATTCCTCAGCGGTCGTGACATGCGCTATCCAGTAGAGAAGGCGCTTGACGCCGGTGCCAGTGAGGTATGGCTGACCGAGCGGGGCAACACTTTTGGATATAACAATTTGGTGGTGGATTTCCGCAATATACCAGACATGCTTGACATTGTAGAAACAGTGATTATGGATTGCACCCACAGTGTACAGCGCCCAGGCGCAGGTGATGGGCACACGACAGGAGACCGCCGATTTATCCCACAGATGGCCTTGGCGGCCAGGGCTTTTGGAGCCACAGGATATTTCATGGAAGTGCACCCTGACCCTGATCATGCGTTAAGCGATGGTCCCAACATGCTTCACCTAAGAGACCTGGAGCGAGTTGTCAAGTCAATCATCGAGTAATAAGCTCATAATTTGCACATTTATATTGAATTTCATGCGACATCAATCCGTCATAGAGCGATTATCCATGGCACGTAGTCATGCCATCCAGTGTCTCACAGACGAGGCTCACGCCATCCATGATCTTGTGGGACAGTTGGACGAAAATTTCGACCATGCCGTGGAATTGATCTACCATTGCACAGGCAAAGTAATCGTCACTGGTGTAGGTAAGAGTGGCAATATCGGCGCAAAAATTGCCGCCACACTATCAAGTACCGGCACTCCGGCATTTTTTATCAATCCATTGGATGTCTATCACGGCGATCTTGGTGTGATGACCCATGATGACATCGTGCTTGCCCTGAGCAATTCAGGGCAGACAGACGAGTTGCTGCGCTTCATTCCCATTGTTCTCCATAACAACATCCCCATTATCTCCATGACAGGCAACCCCGATTCCCTATTGGCGAAATACTCCACAGCCCATATTTTGGTGAAAGTGGAGCGTGAGGCATGTCCACTAAATTTAGCCCCTACAAGCAGTACGACAGCCGCTTTGGCGATGGGTGACGCTCTTGCCGTTGCACTGATGCAAGTTCGTGACTTCAAGCCTCGTGACTTTGCCCAGTTCCATCCTGGAGGAGAATTGGGCAAACGTTTACTGACCACCGCACAAGATGTGATGAAAACCGACGAGCTACCTATCATCCCCTCAGATATGCATCTGGGCGAGGCCATCATCCATGTGAGCAAGGGCAAGCTCGGCTTAGGTGTGTCACTTCACGACGACAAGGTAGAAGGCATCATCACCGATGGTGATATCCGTCGTGCCATGGAGAGATGGCAATCTGAATTCTTTGACAAGACCGTGAGTGATATTATGACCACCAAACCAAAATGTGTCTTACCCTCCACCAAGATCACAGAAGTGCAACGTATGATGAACAAATACAAGGTACACACCGTGCTTGTAGTAGATCAGGAGATGCACCTGCTTGGTATCGTGGATCACTATCGCTGTATGTTATAAAGGAATAAGCATGACAGATATTTTCAAGATAGCGCTGAACAGAGCGAGGAATATTCTCACGACATTTTTATCAGTCAGTTTTGTATGCCCCGCACTCTCACAGGGCAGCGATTCGTTGATTGTATCCCAGCTTCGCAATGAAGGGATAAACTTTTCAAACAACAACACCGTTGTCCTTCTGACAAATGGAGAGGAAAAATTCAAGGATCTGTTTGCCGCTATCCGTCAAGCGAAGAGCAGCATCCACTTAGAATATTTTAATTTCCGCAACGACTCAATAGCGAGCATTCTCTTCGATCTGCTCGGAGAGAAGGTGTCTGAGGGTGTGGAAGTACGTGCCTTGTTTGACGGTTTCGGCAACGACTCCAACAACCAGCCCTTGAAAAAAGAACATCTGAAAGAGATCAGGCGCCGAGGCATAGAAATCTATGAGTTTGACCCCATCAAATTTCCCTGGGTGAATCATGTGTTCAGCCGCGACCACCGCAAGATAGTCGTCATTGACGGCATGATAGCCTATACAGGAGGTATGAATGTGGCAGACTACTACATCAATGGTACCGAAATCGTTGGTGAATGGCATGATATGCACTGCCGTATTGAAGGAGAGGAAGTGAATACGCTGCAACGCATCTTTCAGAAGATATGGAATCGCACCAGCACGAACAAAGTGGATGGGGAGCAATATTTTCTTGGAAGTGCGAACGATGGCCATATTGCGGATTTGAAGCCCGACACAACAGCCACCGCCGGTAAGAAGATGGTGGGTATCATCAATCGTGAACCCAACGTTAGCAATAAGATTATCCGTCAATTCTACGTCCAGGCCATCAATGACGCCCATGACAGCATCAAGATTATCAACCCCTACTTCACGCTCACCCACAGTGTGAGGAAAGCACTATACAATGCGCTGAAACGTGGTGTGAAAGTGGAGATCATGTTATCGTCGAAAAGTGACATTCCACTTACCCCTGACTGTGGATTCTACAATGCCCATCGGTTGATGAAACGCGGTGCCAAAGTATGGATATATGAGCGTGGATTCCATCACACAAAGATCATGATGGTGGACGGTAAATTCTGCACCTTAGGCAGTGCGAATCTCAACGCCCGTAGTCTTCGATTCGACTATGAGTCGAATGCTGTCTTCATCGATCCGGGCACGACACGTGAAATGAACAAATTGTTTGAGCGGGACAAACAACACAGTTTTCTCCTCACTCCAGAATCGTGGAATCAATTTCGAACAAGATGGCAGAAGACGAGAGGATGGTTTGCCCATCTGCTTAGCCCATGGCTATAATCTATATTTCCTCAATGGACACATATCCATTCATAACGGCATAGATTGTCAGCGCTGAGACACTTCTCATGGCAAGTTTTTCCATGATGTTTTTCCTATGGGTAATCACTGTGGTAAGACCGATATTGAGTCGGTCGGCTATTTCCTTGTTGATATAACCTTTCACAATCAGTCTGAGCACGTCCACCTCCCTTGGGGAGATTGTTTTAGAGAAGCCAAGTGACTTATTGGTCACAGGCTGGATAGGGTGTCGATGAGCATGTTGTACCATTAAAAGCAATGATTTCACCAATGTCTTTTCCGGTACGGTAACTTTGAGACAATGAAAATCTGAAAACTGATTCGCATGCTCATCATGTGTTGTGAGAACGATAGTTTTTTTTCTTCTCTCCAAAAAGTAAGGCCGGTCGGTAAGTAGTATTGACACATAGACGAAAAAATGCATAAACCTTTCCTCACCTGATTCTCTCAAATCATCCACTGTACCAAAGGCCTCCACCTCAATAGCTGGCATGACACTTTGCAGCATCTGCTTGAGTCCCATCACAGCCAAGGTATCATGACTTAGGATGGCCATCAACGGTCTCATCCCGTGGTTGTTCATCTCCAAAATTTCGGTGTAATATCCGTGAAATAATCACCAGACGCCCTTTTATAGAGTCTCTGATTGGTAGTGCGGTCTCTGAGGCATCCAAGATGTGCGATATATGGTCCGACCTTGATGTAATCAAAATCAGTTTTCCTCACGACCGACGGAATACGCTGGCGCCCACTATACCATGCCACCCTGTATTTAGGGTGTTCCCGGTGTATGTAACGTGCCAACGTATTGATGTAGGTCGGTTCGGAGTCACCACCCATAAAGGCGATGCAAGTAATGTCGTCGTCGTACTCACTGATCATGCGTTCCAAGACCATCGGCGTAAGCGGCGTACCTATGTTCTCCCATAGGTACTTGCTATGGCATCCTGGACAATGGCATGGACAGTTGGCAATATTGATGGCAAGAGTCACCTCGTCAGGAATTTCCTGAAACACAACGCTCGTGTTTACATACTTCAACATTTTAATTATATATCTTGTAGGTTATGAATGTGTCTGATATGGATTGCTATTGAAGTTTTGCAGCTCCAGCATAGTATCTTCTTGCGGCTTCTTCCTGCCGTGGTTGTGAGAAGTTGCTAACCCTCTTGAGATACCCGATAATACGTGTCATATAATCCACATTCTTGGAGTGGCAATGGGGACATTCCTTGAGATATCTCTTGTCAATATGCCCACAATCGTTGCAAATGGTATTGGGAATGTTGAATGTGAAATAATTACATCCCTCTTTTGCTGCTACTTTCAGCAATTGTCTATATTGTTGCTTTGACAGATGTTCGTCAAGATTCATGTGCAATGCAGACCCTCCCGTAAGATGCTCGATATAGGGTGCGCCATGCAGTTTGAACTTATCGATGATGTTCAAAGAGTCGTCCTCAACAATATAGAAGTAGCTATTGTAACAATCTCTTGGCACAAAATATCCGTCTTCTCTATCCCATTTCGCATGTTTGACACCCACATTCTCGGCGGGGATCATCTCGCAATTGAAAAGCACGTCTTTCGTCCTGTACTGTTTATTGTACTTCTCCACCAATCCCAATACGGTTTGGACGAATGCCAAATAATCGGGGTTATCAGTAATTGACAGTCCCATGAACTCAGCAGCCTCGACCAGTCCATTGACACCGATGGTGAGGTATTGTCTGCCGATATTGATATAGCCTGCATCGAACAGAGGCAGCATTCCGTGTTTCTGCAAGTCTTTCAGATTCTCGTTGTATGCTAACTGAACCTTGTGACAGAGGTCAATGATATGCGAGAGGAACTCTTTGTAGTCCTGTCCCTTATTGACAGCATACTGAATACACCGGTTGAGATTGATGGTGAGCACACTCTTAGATCCTGTTGACACACCACCGGCGCCCAGAGTATAACTGAATCCATTGTCTTGAATCTCGTTGCGCAGACGGCAGCAGGAACTGAGAGAGTCGGCGTTATCACTCATATATGTGAAGAAGGAATGCCCCTCGGAATACATCTCGGCGGTGAAATCGCCCCATTCCTTATCCATGACATCCCCATCCTTTGTAAGGAGTGCCATGGTCTCGACAGGGAATGTGAGCACAGTCTTGAGACGTTCGCTGTTGAACCACTTCATAAATCTTTTTTGCAACCATGACAAGCCATTCCAGTCTGGTTTGGAACCATCTGGGAAATAGAAATCACCAAACAGGCTCTCAAAATAGGGTTTGTCATAATAGGCGATATTCCAGAACACGGCCTGATAGTTCCTGGCTCCTGTAGGTTGGTTGATGGAATATACGATCTGCTCAAAACAGTCAGTAATCATCTTGTCGACAGTTCTCTGCTTCAGCGACAAGTCGACCACCTTATCAGGCTCCTTCCAATAATCCTGTCCGTACTCCAACCCGATGAAATAGTTGAGGTACATCAGGAACTCAGGCGTGGCACATGCGCCACTAAGCATACTCGACACCATGAAAACCATATTGACAAAACCACCGCAGAATGATTTCAGATTTGTCGGAGCCGTGGAATTCCCACCAATAGACATCGTACCGCCTATGAGCCATGGGTACATAGTGATAGATGCACAATAGTTGGCCAGAGAGGTCTCATCATTCTTGTATATGAAGTGATGAGTAAGCATGTCCAAGTACTCTTCGGCGAGTTCTTTTCCATACATTATTTTGATACGGTCAGTGAGAAGTCTCCTGTTCAATCTGATAAAACCAGCCTTTGGCAATTCGCCTATCAAAGTTGCGATATTTTTATGCTCGACATTTGCATTGGCATCATATTTTGAACCGGTTGCGGCATTAGCGGCATCCACATAGTCTGCCAAAAATTTCAACCGCTCCATTGTCTCACGGTCTTCCGTATGGCGCTGTCTATAGAGCATGAACGACTTGGCAACCTTGAAGAAACCCTCCTTCATCAAGGCTTCCTCCACCTCGTTCTGTATATCCTCAACAGTAATATTGTCTGTAATATTTAAGTGACTGATAATCTTTGATATAGCTCCTAAATCAGCATACTCGTCAACAGACTGAAAAGCCTTTAGAATGGCCGTCATTATTTTGTCGAGTGAGAAGCGATCGGATGACCCGTCGCGCTTCTTGATAGTGAATTCTCTCATTTCTTTTGTTTTATGTTTTGGATAACTTTTCCTCTCAAGATTTCAAAAAAGTTTCCCATTTTGGATAACTTTTCAAATTTCCGCCGCTTGGAAGTTTTTAAAAATGTTTTTTGAAATCGCTTACAAAGTTAATATAATTCTCCGCAAATATCGTTACTATTGTCATGGAAAAATTCGGTAATTAACGAATTTTAATGATTTTTCCTTTACGTTATATCGTACTTTTATTTAACAAAAAAACTATAGTTATTGAGGGATAAGGAATTATGAAAAAAAATGCACACAAAAGCAAAAAAAGTCTTTTGTGTGCAAAAATCTGTTTCGTCTGTCATATATCCGCAGTCGTCAGAGACTGACACTGGAAATGTCAACAAGATGGTTGACAATGGCATAGATGGTCAACCCAGCGGGACTATGTATTTGTAGTTTCCTGGCTATGTTTCTCCTGTGTGTAATCACGGTGTTGACAGAGATACACAGATGCTCGGCAATTTCTTTATTAGACATCCCCTGAACAAGGCTGACGACCACTTCTTTTTCTCTGTCGCTGAGTACTTCGGAATTATCGGGATTCTGATTGATCATACTGGAAATCTTTGAAGAGACATCGTTTTGCTTTGATTTTTTCTCCAACCACCTAATGGAAGGAATAAAGATTGACTCCTCCACGTCGGCATGCATAGCCAGCCATTCCTCATTATTATATATATCATACAAACAAGCGGAGAGCTGATTATTGTGCAAGCCATCACTTGGGAGGTACTTGATGATAATACTCTTTAGCTCTCTGAGCAGTCCATCCGTCTGTCCATGATGTTTTGAATATGTATCAATATCGTAGTCGCTTACAGTCTCATTGTTCAGCAATCCCTCCACATAAGGGAAAACGGTTTTCTCTTCATACTTCATGTGCGAGCGAACAGCACGGGCATAGTCATCGTATAGTTTCAATATCAGCCTTGCCAGATTGTCTTTCTCGTCCAAGGCATCAACAAGTTCTTTTCTGATAAAAGGAAGTTGGAACCCAAGAAAATACTCGTGGCTGGCTTTCAAATAGTGCAGCAATGTAGGTATGGATAATTTTGAGAAGTCAGAGAGCTCACGATATCCGTTGATTGTGTAATTGACGACAGCCAAATAAGTATATGTATCCACTCCTTGCTCCTCGCATACCTCTCGTACGGTTTTATCACCGAAACCTAAGTTTATTCCAAAGCTTCCCAAGCTCTGCAACAGGCTATAATTATCTCTGATGAGAGAGATCATCCTGTCGTCGGCCTCATACATTTTATGATTCTTCATAACAAATAGGTATTTACGTTGCAAAATAACATAAAAAAAACGAAATCATCAATAACAAAAAGTAGGTATTTTCAGATAAAGAGGACATAAGTCGTGCGTTTAGTGCCTAAGTGTCCATACGACAAATGTAGCTTGCATAAACACGCAGATTGCGATAACAAGCCACCCTATATATCGAAATATTTTGTTGTAATTGATATCATCGCGTGCCGGGAAGAGACGCCAATAAGCGAATGTGGCCAACAAAGCCACCACAAATCCAACGATATGACTTTCGATATTAAATCCTATGGCAGTGTCAACCAACATGACCGTTTTGAACACAGCGGTGGCATACAACGGATAGATGCAATTGTACAATGCCTGACGTGTGCGCAAATTTTGCCGTGACTTATCGATACAAAATATGATGAGTACGACTATTGCCAAGATGAGTAAAATCTCTCTAAATATCGGATGGTGGATGAAGTCCATATTCAGATTCCCAAAAACGTAAAAAAGGCGTACGCGGAGGTACGCCTTTATCGGTCATGTAGTGATGTTACTTAGCGTATGCCACGGAGCGTGTCTCACGAATGACAGTGATTTTCACTTGTCCCGGATAGGTCATTTCATTCTGGATCTTATTGGCAATTTCACCGGAGAGGGCCTCCGTCTCTTTATCATCCATCTTGTCTGCTCCTACGATGACACGGAGCTCACGTCCTGCCTGTATGGCATAAGTCTTTGTGACGCCGGGATAACTCATCGCTATAGCCTCCAAGTCATTGAGTCGTTTGATGTATGCTTCGACGATTTCTCTTCTTGCGCCGGGTCTTGCGCCAGAAATGGCATCACAAATCTGCACGATAGGAGCAAGCAAGGTGTTCATTTCCATCTCGTCATGGTGAGCACCGATAGCATTGCAGATATCGGGTTTTTCCTTGTACTTCTCGGCGATTTTCGCACCATAAAGAGCATGGGGCAGGTCACTCTCCTCATCAGGCACTTTGCCAATGTCATGAAGTAGTCCGGCGCGTTTAGCCTTCTTGGGGTTAAGTCCAAGTTCGGATGCCATGACAGCACAAAGATTGGCAGTCTCGCGAGCATGTTGCAACAGATTTTGTCCGTAGGATGAGCGATACTTCATTTTACCGATAATACGTATCAACTCCGGATGCAACCCATGTACACCGAGGTCAATGGCAGTGCGTTTACCAGTCTCGATGACCTCATTCTCCAGTTGTTTTTTCACTTTTGCGACAACCTCCTCGATACGTGCGGGATGGATACGTCCATCGGCCACCAGCTGGTGCAAAGCCAATCTGCAGACCTCTCTTCTAATGGGATCGAATGCGGAAATGACAATTGCCTCCGGTGTGTCGTCGACAACGATTTCCACGCCTGTAGCAGCCTCAAGAGCTCTGATATTTCTACCTTCTCGTCCGATGATTCGTCCTTTCACCTCATCATTATCGATATGGAATACACTGACAGAATTTTCTATAGCAGTTTCGGTAGCCACGCGTTGGATCGTCTGTATGACGATTTTTTTTGCTTGTGCGTTGGCATTGAGCTTTGCCTCGTCCATGATTTCATTGATATAGCTGGCAGCAGCTGTTCTCGCTTCGTCTTTCAAGCTCTCAACGAGTCTGTTTTTTGCCTCTTCCGCACTAAGTCCTGAAAGTTCTTCAAGCTTTTCCCTCTCTTGGTTTTGCATTTTCTCGAGTTCCTCCTGCTTAATAACAAGGAGTTTCTTTTCGTTGTCAATTCTTTTCAGTCCCTGCTCAACCTCTTGTTTCCTTCTTCCGATTTCCTCTTGTCTTTGGTTAAGTGAGATTTCCCGTTGTTTCAGACGGCTTTCATTCTGTTGAAGTTTCTGGTTTCTGGCTTGTACTTCTTTTTCAAGTTCAGCCTTTTTGTTGATGAATTTTTCCTTCACCTCGAGAAGTTTCTTCTCTTTGACAACTTCTGCCTCTTTTTGAGCATTTCCAATGATGTCGTTATATTTTCCCTTGACCACATGCATGAAGGTCAAGTATCCCAGTACTCCTCCTATCAGGAGGGCAACTATGGCAATGATTAATGTTAATAAGAAATTCATACAAATATTATATAGTAGTTGATGTTGTTACCTTACATCCGCTTACTATATGAGAAATCACGTAAATCATAGCGATGAATCAAAATTTTTCATCGCTGAGTGTATTTTCAATTTCTGAAGTGATTTTTTCGAGAATATCCTTATAGGCTTTTGTGTCATTTCTCTTGGTTTCTTTCTCATACCTGAGAGCCAAATCCACAACAACCATATATAAAATTTCCACAACGCTCTTTTTCCCATTTGCTTGAGCGGTGTAGGCAGCCACAGTGTTTGTGGCCAATTTTGCAGCTCTACGATACACCTCTTCCTCATCAGCATAAATAGTGATGGGCAATTCTATATCATAGACACGTAGTCTTATTCTTCGTTGTTCTCTTTTCTCTTCAGACATTGTACACGTCAATTCTCACTAAGCAGCGTGATACATTTGTTGATGCTTCTGATGAGTTTCGACAGTTTTGCCTTTGTCATTTCAATGTCGGCATCTGTCACCTCAAGCATCTTAGCAGTCTTCAGTGACTTGTAATTCTTTTCCGCGAGCTCCAATTTCTCCTCAAGAAGTCGAATTTTCTCATTGAGGGTGTCAATATTTTTCCTAAGACTGGCATTTTCCTCTTTATACCGGTCGTAGTTTAGCATCATCTGCCTGACTCTTGTGGTGAAAATTGAAATGGTTTTCTCCTCGTCGGTCATGTCATTACGATTTGGATGCAAAATTACATTAAAAAATCAAATTGACAAAACAAAACGCTTATTTTTTAGCATTCTGGTCTTTGCCTTCATTCTTTGTCCTGGGCTCCTTTTTAGCGAGCATAACTATTTGATATACGAAGTCCGTCACCCATTTCTGCGAGAATGCAAGCCTTTGATTATATTGTCTGACAGCATGCACTGTTTTCATCACGCCAGCGTCCTTGTAATTGTTTTTATGAAAGACGTCATCAACTGTTTTCTCTGTCATGGCGTAAATAGTTTTCTTAAAGAAGGAGGGCATTCTTATTTTAAACTTCATGAGATTACCCATCAGCATCATTAAATCTTGTGAGAATCCTTGGAATACATACATGAAAGGCTGCACATCCTGTAGCTTTTTACAGTTTTTCTTTAGTGTGGCATCAATCTCCTTGAAGAAATTATCATCACATTTGTAAATTTCCTTCATCATTTTTTTACAAGCTGACTTTTCCCCCACACCAAGTTTGTTGTTCTGTGTAGGCACTTTCAATGTAGTCTTAAAAGTTCTCAGATCAGGCAGCATGCTAAGGTTTGATATGCCAAGGTTTGAAGCCAGTGATGCCTGGAAATATACCCTGATCAGGGTCATATAGTCTTCCATGCCCCCTACTATTGTCTCTTGTTTGTTCCTACGGAATAGTTTTGCGAATAAAGCCATAATTGTATCAACAATTTTAAGTTACTTGTCATTTGAGTTGCAAAGATATGCATTTTTATTGATTCTTGTTCGTCTTTTGTGTCTAAAAATCTAAACAAATAATAAAAGAGAGATTTTTTCACAGTTAATTTTCGGTATTACAACTTTTATTTATACCTTTGCAGCCTAAATAAAATAAACATGCGTCTATAGAGCAAATACATTTTAGGAAAAGATACTGAAAATGAAAGGAATTGTATTGGCAGGCGGTGCCGGCACCCGTCTGTTTCCCATCACCAAGGGTATCAGCAAGCAATTAATACCTGTCTATGACAAGCCGATGATATACTATCCCATATCAGCACTTATGCTTGCAGGAATTCAGGATATTCTCGTCATTTCCACTCCCAGCGACCTTCCTGGTTTCCAGCGACTGCTTGGCGATGGCAGCGACTATGGCGTGAGTTTTAGCTATGCGGAACAGCCGAGCCCAGATGGACTTGCCCAAGCGTTTATTATCGGCGAGCAATTCATCGGAAAAGATGACGTATGCTTGGTATTAGGGGACAACATATTCTATGGTGCCGGCTTCACCGGATTGCTACGTAGGAGTGTGGCAGATGCCAGCAATGGCAAAGCCACAGTATTTGGTTATTATGTCAATGACCCAGAGCGGTATGGCGTAGCTGAATTTGATGCGAATGGGAAATGCCTGAGTATAGAGGAGAAACCAGCTCACCCGAAGAGCAACTATGCTGTCGTTGGTCTATATTTCTACCCCAATGATGTTGTTGAAGTTGCCAAAGGTGTAAAGCCGAGTGAACGTGGCGAACTTGAAATCACTTCAGTCAATCAGGAATATTTACGTCGTGAGCAATTGCAAGTACAGACTCTTCAACGCGGTTTTGCATGGCTTGACACTGGCACGCACGACAGCCTTGCCGACGCAAGCACTTTTATTGAGGTAATCGAAAAGCGACAGAGTGTGCAGGTGGCTTGTTTGGAAGAGATAGCCTATAACAATGGATGGATATCCCGTGACGATGTCAAACGTATAGCTTATCCGATGCGCATGAACGGCTATGGTCAATATCTAATGCAAATGATTGGCTTACAAGAATAAAATTATTAATAGAATACGATTGTTTTTGATTAGAAACAAAACATTAAATAATAAATAAAAAATGGAAGAAAACAAGACCACCCCAACAGTGGAACAAGTCAGAGAACAAGAAGATAGGTCGTTCTTCAATTTCCGTTCTCTGTTTGAGACGTTTATCCTCAACTGGCAATGGTTCGCCCTGTCCTTAATTATCTGTTTAGGTGTGACCGCTATTTATCTGCGGTATGCCACTCCCAGGTTTCAGCAGGTAGCCAAGATTCTCATCAAAGACGAGGAGAACCGTGGCGGAAGAAACACAATTGCCAGTATGACCAACCTTGGTATCATGTCCAACTCAGAGGGTCTGGACAATGAGATGGAGATTCTCTCGTCACACATCCTCGCCACCGATGTAGTAAGGGATTTGAAATTATATGTCAGCTACAAACTGAAAGGCCGTGTCAAGGATATCATTCTTTACAAGAATCAGCCTGTAACTGTTGACATTGACGAAGATCACCTTGACAAGCTCAACTCCCCGATTAATCTTACCATAGAGTGTGTGAACAAGAACACATACAAGGTGAGTGGGCGCTACTATATCACAGACGAGGAAGGCTTATCCAAAGGTCCTTACAGCATAGAGAAAACATTTACCCACGAGTCTTTACCACAAACACTCAACACACAAGCTGGCAACTTGACATTCTCAAGCAACGGCAATCGTAGACTTGAACAGGGTGGCACTATGTTTGTGACGATACAATCTCCCTATCGCGCATCGAGCAAATACCAAGCAGCTTTCAGGGCTACACCTACATCAAAGAACACCACTATCGTACGCACTATTATCACAGACGAAGTGCCACGCCGTGGTCTTGACTACCTCCAACAGATTGTTATCTGCTACAACCGTCAGGCCAATGAGGACAAGAATGAGGTTGCCTATCGTACAGAAGACTTCATCAACACACGTTTGGAGAAGATCAGCGATGAGCTTGGCGAGACAGAAGGTGAATTGGAGCGTTACAAGAAGAGCCAGGGAATGACCGAGCTGAGGATGAATGCCCAGCGTGCCATGACTGGTTCTCAAGAATACGACCAACGTTTGGCTGAGGCTTCCACACAGATGACCTTGCTCAACAGTTTGCAAGAATACATGAACAATCCGGACAACAAATACCAGACACTTCCGACTAACGTTGGTTTGAATGATGCTACCGCCAGCAACTTGATCAACCGATATAATGAGATTGCACTCCAGCGCAACAAATTGATGCAGACAGCTGGCGAAGAGAACCCCTCCGTGATACCTTTGACAGCTCAGCTTGATGATCTGAGTGCCAGTATCAAGCGCGCTATGGAACAAAGCCGCAAGAACCAGGAGATCATGCGCAATGCTGTAGAATCCCAATACAATAAATTCTCCGGACAGATCTCAGCAACGCCAGAACAGGAGCGGATGCTGACACAGATTGGTCGCCAACAGGAAGTCCGTTCAGGTCTTTACCTGATGTTACTTCAAAAACGTGAGGAGAACTCTATCTCACTTGCTGCCACTGCTGACAAAGCGAAGATAGTGGAAAATCCCGAACCCGCCGGCAAAGTGAGCCCTGTACCTTCTGTTATCATCCCTATCGCATTGGTAATAGGTCTGCTTGTACCAGGTATTATCCTGTTTTTGCTCAAGTTCTTCAGATATAAGATTGAAGGTCATGATGATGTTGCCAAGCTTACACAGCTTCCTATCATAGCCGATGTGGCTGTCGCCAGTGAAACAGCAAAGACAAAAGCAGACATCGTGGTCCATGAGAACAAGAATAACCAGATGGAGGAAATTTTCCGTGCCATGCGTACAAATGTGCAATTTATGCTTCGCGAGGGTCAAAAGGTGGTTATGTTTACCTCTACAACATCTGGTGAGGGAAAGACTTTCAATTGTGCCAACCTGGCAGTGAGTTTCGCACTTCTTGGAAAGAAAGTGGTACTCGTAGGTCTTGACATACGTAAGCCACGTCTTGCCGAGTTGTTCGAGATTGATGACCACAAGCATGGTATCACGCCACTTCTTGCCCAAGAGAATCCAACACAGGAAAACGTGATGGCTAATATCATACCTTCTGGCGTCAATGGCAACCTCGACCTGTTGCTTGCTGGTCCTGTGCCACCCAACCCCTCAGAGTTGATCTCACGTCCCTCACTCGAGATTGTAATAGACATTCTCAAAGCCAACTATGATTACGTACTGATAGACACGGCTCCTGTAGGTCTTGTAACTGACACCATTCAAGTGGGTCGTGTGATTGATGCCACCATCTACATGTGTCGTGCTGACTACACACCGAAGTCAAGCTTCGACCTTGTCAATTCATTGAGCAACGAGGGCAAGCTCCCCAACATGGCTATCGTCATCAACGGTATCGACATGTCGAAGAAGAAGTACGGCTACTATTATGGCTACGGCAAGTACGGAAAATACAGTCGCTATACAAGCTATGGCAAATATGGCAACTACGGCTCTTCATACGGCAGCTATGGTAACTACGGCAACTACGGCAACTACAGCAATAGCCACTACGCTGACAAGAACGACACATCTATAAAGTTATAAGATAGCAAAATATGGTTATTGCAGTAGATTTCGACGGCACTATTGTTGAAAACAAGTATCCAGAGATTGGCCCTGAGGCACCTTTTGCCACCGACACTATCAAAATGTTGATAGCAGAAAGACATAAGGTGATCCTTTGGACAACCCGCGAAGACAAGCTTCTGGAAGATGCCGTGGAATGGTGCAAAAAGCGAGGCATCGAGTTTTACGCCATCAACAAAGACTATCCAGAGGAGACCAAAGCTACGAACAACCACTTTTCCAGAAAGATCAAAGCAGAGGTATGGATAGATGATCATAATGTGGGCGGACTTCCTGATTGGGGTACCATCTACCACATGATCAAGGAAGGCAAGACATTTAAGAACATGCTTGAAGAAGCCAGAAAGACCAAGCTTAGCGACCATACAGCTCCGAAGCGAAAGAGCTGGTTTAACAAATGACAGTATCAGGGGATATGCTTAGGCACATCCCCTGATTTTTGTATTGACAAGCGTTTTCCACACAATGCGGTCAAAGCGGGAAAGTAAAAGTTTCCAACATATACATCAGAGATATTAGTTGATTCATCTTGAGAAGGGAATACTTATAACATGTTATAAACGAACATTTTATGATAAAAAAAGGAATTTGTCATTAAATTTAAAAAATTTCCTAAATAAATTTCCTAATCACAGCAAAAACTCGTATATTTGCATTCCCTTTAGAAATTATGGTAAAAAAAATCAACAACAAATAAAATTATTCAGAAATGACTAAAGCAGATATTATCAACGAGATTTCGAATTCCACAGGTTTACCAAAAAAAGATGTAGCTCTGACAGTAGAGGCATTTATGGAGACAATCAAAAATAGCCTTCTGAACAAGGAGAACGTTTATTTGAGAGGTTTCGGTAGCTTCATTGTCAAGCACAGAGCAGAGAAGACAGCCCGCAATATCTCGAAAAACACAACAATTGTGATAGCTGCACATGACTTCCCAAGTTTCAAGCCTGCAAAAAGTTTTGTTGGCAAGATGAAAGGCGAAGAGGTGGCTGACGATGCAGAATAAATTACATACGACAATACATTCATTCAATTATTATCAACTATGCCAAACGGAAAGAAGAAGAAGGGTCACAAGATGGCCACACACAAAAGAAAGAAAAGATTAAGAAAGAACAGACATAAGAGCAAGTAATCCTCATTCACTTTGCTCCTCAGTCTATTCGACTGGTGGCATGTCACAGTATTCTCACGGGAATATTCCGACATGCCGTTTTTGGTTAAATATTTTGAGGTAATAGAAATGACCAGCGAAGTTGTGATTGATGTCCATGCGAAGGAGATATCGATAGCACTATTGGAAGACAAAAATCTGGTAGAATATCAAAACGAAGCTCGCTCGGCATCATTTTCAGTTGGCAACATCTATATTGCAAAAGTTAAGAAGCTCATGCCAGGCCTTAATGCCTGCTTTGTAGATGTTGGTTTTGAGCGCGACGCCTTTCTCCATTATCTTGACATAGGAAGCCAATTTAACTCTTACACAAAATACCTTAAACAGGTAGAGAGCGACAGGAAGAAACTTTATCCCATCTCAAAAGCGACCAGACTGCCCGAGATGAAGAAGGATGGCAGCATTGCCACTACGCTTAGCGTCGGTCAGGAAGTTTTGGTGCAAATTGTAAAAGAACCCATATCCACAAAGGGTCCACGACTTACAGGGGAATTAAGTTTTGCCGGACGATATCTGGTACTTATACCCTTTAACGATAAAGTTTCTGTCTCATCAAAAATCAAAAGCGGAGAGGAGCGTGCCCGTCTGAAACAGCTGATTCAAAGCATCAAACCCAAAAATTTTGGAGTCATTGTCCGTACTGTTGCCGAGGGAAGACGTGTAGCGGAACTTGACACAGAACTGAAAGTTCTGCTGAAACGCTGGGAAGATGCCATCACAAAAGTTCAGAAGACACAGGTACGTCCACAACTTGTTTTTGAGGAAACAGGAAGAGCAGTAGCGCTTCTACGTGATTTGTTCAACCCCTCCTACGAGAACATCTATGTCAACGACTCTGATGTCTACAATGAGGTGAAAAACTATGTCACTCTAATAGCCCCTGAGAAGGCGGGCATAGTGAAGTTGTACTCTGGTACAGTTCCGATTTTCGACAATTTCAACATCACGAAGCAAATCAAGTCAAGTTTCGGCAAGACAGTGAACTATAAACACGGTGCCTACTTGATTATTGAACATACGGAAGCTCTTCATGTAGTAGACGTGAATAGTGGCAATCGCACGCGTTCGGCCAATGGTCAGGAAGCCAACGCCCTTGATGTGAATTTAGGTGCTGCCGATGAATTGGCGCGCCAGCTACGTCTTCGCGACATGGGTGGAATTATCGTTGTTGATTTCATCGATATGAAATTGGCAGAGGACCGACAATTGCTATATGAACGGATGTGCAAGAACATGCAGAAAGACCGTGCCCGTCACAACATCCTCCCTCTCAGCAAGTTTGGTCTGATGCAAATCACCCGCCAACGAGTACGACCTGCCATGGACGTTAGTGTTGAGGAGACCTGCCCCACCTGTTTTGGCAAAGGAAAGATTAAATCCAGTATTCTTTTCACAGACCAGTTAGAGAGTAAGATTGACCACCTTGTCAACAAGATCGGCGTAAAGAAATTCTACTTGCACGTGCATCCTTATGTTGCCGCATATATCAACCAGGGTGTTTTGTCCCTGAAGCGTAAATGGCAAATGAAATACGGTTTTGGCGTGCATGTTATCTCTTCACAGAAAATGGCATTTTTACAGTATGAATTCTATGACAAGAATAAAGAGTTCATAGACATGAAAGAAGAGATTGAGACTAAATAAAAATGAGGCGGATCAATCCGCCTCATTTTTCTATGTAGGCCTTTTTTCATCAGTGTTAGATTGTGAACATCGTTAATGTAGGATTTTCTTTCCACTGACGATATATATGCCTTTTCTTTTTGTATTCTCATCACACTGTTTGACAATTCTACCACTCACATCGTAGACGTGTTGTCGTGTTTGTATCGTATGCATATAGACGTCATCCACATCCATTGTCATAGGGTCAAACTCCATGATTCCCTTATTCCCGTATAATTTCCACCCGGCAACATTGAGATATTTGCTTTTTGAACCATTTGGCACATATAAATAGCGTAGTGACAGATCCAATTTATCAATGGCAGATACATCGATGGCAGGCGGCTCTGCAGCATAGCAATAAGTACGTGACAAATCATAGCATCTATTGAAGGCGCAGACACCGATATTCTCCACGGTCTCCGGGATAATAAGCCTCTCATATAGATATCTACCCGCAAAAGCATCATCATGAATCCGTTTTGTTCCGTATGGGATAGCCAGCTCCATATCCTCTGTCGGTAGACATTCTATCAGTTCGGTACTGTCATTTGTCATAACATACGGTCCTACAACGATAAAATCACTTTCTTCATCAGGTTCTATTCTTACCACATCCAAATTCGAGCATCCTGAGAAGACACCATCATCATAGTGTTTCAGACGCCTGGGTAGCGACACATCTATCAGCATAGAGCAATCACTGAAGGCCTTATAAGGCATTTCATTATCAGAAATATATAAGCTATCATCACGACACACCATATAACATTCTCCACCAGCGACAATCTCTGTCTCACTTAAATCCAGAATTGAGAGATTGCCCATCGTGCCATGACCCGTCAGATCACTTCCAGCCATCCTACGAAGAGTTCTGACATCAGTACCATTAATTCTTCCTGCGATGCGTAGACCGAAGACACTGTCACATCTCTCCTCCCCAATCAAGTCAAGAAGTGTACCTGGCTCATCGACATTAACCTCTTCTATTATGGGGTCTATTTGATCTATGTTAGTCCGTAGCACCATATCTTGGTAATATCTGAAATCATAAAATCCCCACATCAGAAGAAGAGAGGACAAGTCATAATAGCCGTCCTCCTCGCCATCCCATCCCCAGTTAACATAGATTTTTCCTGAGGAATTATATCCATGGAGCACAAACTCATGTCCATTATAATTGGTATCACTTCCTCCATAGACAATAGGATATCCTTTGCTGATATTAGCAAAAATCATATCCATCCATTCCTTCTCGCTGTACCTGTCTCTATCCAGTGTGACAGCGAGAGGATACCCTAAGTTGTTTCTCAGGCCATGGCATAGGGTGACACTATAAGCGCCTGTACCATCATATGTGTACTGTGCTTTCATTGCCAAACCGACATGATACATCAATGTGGCAACTGCTTTTTTTTGTGCCGCAGAGAGTCTGATGCCACAATAATCTGGCATCAAGTCATATTCATATTTCACCCCTTCAATATTCTCCTCATACTTGCTTCCGTCAAAATCCCCAAAAGGATAATAGGTGAAGACCGTGCCACGCCCCTGTTCTGGCCACTGATTGTATTTAAGCACCTGAGCAGCGGCAGTGGCCACGCATCCCGTAGGGAAACGATGAGGAACGAGATTGGAGTACGGTTCTTCCTGTCCCCATTTTGTAGTCATCAGCGGACTAACAGAAGCAGGGAATCTGAGAGTATCAGGCTTGACAGTTTGGAACGGAACGTTTCGAGACTGTGAGACAAAAGTCTCTGTAACATCCAACCACCACCTAAAATTCAAATTATTTGTCTGAGGATTGTATGTAGTATTTGAGACGCCAAGAACCTCTGGGTACATATCATCGTTGGCTATGATAGCAAAACCGCCCTCCTCATATCCCAATATTGACAAACCAGTATAGTGGGCAAGAAGTTTCGGCAGGCGTCCGTTTTTCTTGATAGAAGCGTCAGGATTGTTGTTCAAGGCCTCCATGGCAGCCCTCTGCATTTGTTCCAATGACCTTGGAAAGGCATTGGCTTGAATAGAGAGAAACAAAGCCAGGAAAATAGCAATAATTTGTCTCATTGTACAAATAAGCATATCGTTTTTTTGCAAATAAAACTATTGCACCACTTTGTATCTAATACGGTATGAGCGGGTATGCTCATCCCAGTTTGTTCCTAATATTTCAAAACGTCCGATCTGCGATGTCGACCTCACATGTTTGCCAATACACGGACAGACGTCGTAGTCGCCTATTCTCACTAACCGTATCGTCTCCGATGCATCTTCAGGCAGCCTATCTATACTGACATCATCAGGGATATTGTCACGGTCGATAAATTCAAAGGTCACAGGCAGATCCTCATTGATAAGTTCATTCATCGTCCTCTCAATTTCCCTTTCTGCCTTTCGGTCTGGCTTACGGTCCAAGATATAACTGATTTTACTTTTTTTCCGCTCAATATGGGCATTCTTCGACCTTTCACACCCAAACATCCTGATCATTGTCTGATTCAGCAGATGTTCCGCCGTGTGTGCGGGTGGAAACTCATCTTTATTATGGTCATTGAATACGATATCCATAGTCTTTCACGTATTAAAATTATAGGTTGATTTTTAAAATCAATCCATCATTGGCTCCAACTTTAAATTTGACTATCTTGTCTGGCTCCAACAACAAATGACATTCATTTTCTGTAAGCATGTCTACGGCTTCCACCTCCTTCTGCGGCAATTCAAGCCAGTCAAAGGCGTGTTGGTTAATTCGCAGCTCCGCATCCACACAGTGTTCATCAAAGTTCACGATAATGACAAACAGTTCTCTCCCATATTTTCTGAGAAAAGCAAACTGCCTGTCAGAAAGTTGCGGATTGACGTACATGAGGTCATAGAAGACGCCTTCTCTCAAGGCTTTCTCCTCATTGGCCAATAGTAGCACCTTTGAGTACACCTTCACCAACTCACGCTCGTTCTTTTTGATCTTTCTGCGGTTATAATATCCACGTACAATCGAGTCAACCGACCAGTAGTCAAAGATGGTGGTTCTCCCATCCTTTCCACTAAATCCCTCTTCATTCATACCACGCTCTCCCAGCTCCTGTCCAGCATAGATCATCATTGCATTGGGATGCAACAATGCAGAGACAATCAAACCTGGTATACCCTTCTTGGCATCACCTGCGAAGAAATCACTTGCCAGTCGCTGTTCATCATGATTCTCCAGGAAATAGAGCGTATGAGGAAGGATATCGTCGTTGACTTGCCATTGTCGTGTGATGTCTGCTGCTGGTCTTCTATGACAGATGACATCACGTATGCAATCATACATGCCCACTTTGTCATAGAGATAGTCATACCCTGCAGCGAGATATCTGCGATACTGCCCAGGATCATACACTTCGCCGATAAACTTCACCTGTGGATAGACAAATTTCACTTTATCTATAGCCCATGTCCAGAATTCCGCAGGCACCATCTCTGCCATATCACATCGGAAAGCATCAATACCTTTAGATGCCCAAAACAGCAGGATACTGGTCATTTTACCCCATGTGTCGGGTATTGGTGAGAAATGTTTAGATCTGCCACCAGCATCGCAATAGTCAATGCCGTAGTTCAGCTTCACCGTCTCATACCAGTCATCTTGCCCCGGGGAGTTGTCAAAATGGTCATTTCCCGTGGCTTTTGCGGGACATTCCACATAGAGACACTCACGGTTGTCTGGCTGTGGCAACCGTGAGGTATCGAGTGGCATACCCCAACAATAATAGAAATTGTTGGTGGCTGCAAAGTGCATCTGGTCATTATCATCTTCCCCTAAGTCTCTCACATCCTCTGGTTTCATCACAGATTGATACTCCCTTGCCACATGGTTAGGCACGAAGTCAATCACGACCTTCATACCCGCCTTGTGAGTCCTTTTCACTAAAGCCAAGAACTCATCCATTCTATGATCCACATCGACTGCGAGGTCAGGATCCACATCATAATAATCGGTGATAGCATAGGGTGATCCCGCCTTCCCTTTCACCACCATGGGCGTCTGGCATGGAATACCATGACTGGTATAGTCGGTTGTTGAGGCATGTCGTATGACTCCTGTGTACCACACATGCGTAACCCCAAGTTTACGGATACTTTCCAATATGGCAGCATCGAAATCATTCATTTTGCCACATCCATTCTCTGCAAGCGTTCCATTGGGGATTCTCGCAGTACAGGTATTACCGAAGAGTCGGGTCATTACCTGGTATACAACAGGTTTTTGAGTCATATTACAGATACGATAGGGGATTGTCAGGTAAAATTACTTCTCTGGATTATAGGATCCCGTGGGCTTTCACTTCTTTGTTAATACGTGAGATCATACCCTGCAGAGCCTTACCAGGTCCACATTCCGTGAAGTCGTCAGCGCCGTCGGCAATCATATTCTGTACCGACTGTGTCCATCGCACGCTGCTTGTGAGTTGTGCGATAAGGTTGGCTTTGATTTCCACGGGGTCAGTATGTGGCTTGGCATCAACATTCTGGTATACAGGGCAAGAAGGAACCATAATTTCCGTCTTTTCAATGGCTGCCTGCAACTCATCCTTAGCTGGTTGCATGAGAGGAGAATGGAAAGCACCACCCACATTGAGTGGCAGGGCACGTTTGGCACCAGCCTCTTTCATTGCGGCG
>FLNZ01004445.1_pt1 | contig 24348 bp, 16 predicted proteins | sample 1140391 | NCBI WGS metagenome assembly FLNZ01 (sample SAMEA3878171, study PRJEB12797) | bioreactor metagenome | biome: Moose rumen | place: Sweden | collected 2011-10
CGAGCTGTCGGGGGCGGTCCACATCAGCGAGTCGGCTTGCACCAGTCGACTGTCCACACCACGCCCGCAGCCCATCACAGCGGTGATGAGCAAGAATGTGAGCGATATGTAAAGCAGCTTCCTCATTAGCGTTGCAAAGGTAATAAAAAGTTGTCAGTTATCGGTTATCAGTTGTCGGTTTTTTGAAAACGAGAGTATAATGAAGCTTACAAGCTGATATTTTTGTCAAACAATTCAGAAATCATAGACGAGACATCAGAAGCGAGTCTGACATCTGAAATCTGAGGTCTAAAATCTGTTAATAGTTGAGTCAAAGCTTGTGCTGCCCACAAAACTCCCACAAAATAAAAGAACTACGGATTAATCTGATTTTCTGATTATTTATTCGACTGATTTTATTTGACAAAAAACACACCGCTGCGACAGCCTTATGTGAACTTATGTTCTTTTGTCTAATCCCTTGCTGCGAGGAGGGCGCTGCGCTTAAAATTAGATAAAAATTGAAATTAAAATTGCATCTTCGCTGAGGATTCTTTCAAATAGCCGCGCTGAGCGCGGAAATTGGAGAGCCTATTGGCTCTAAAATTTAAATAGTGCTTCGCACTAAAATTCTATTTTAAAATAATTTTAGCGCCCTTGGGCGCAATATCAATTTTAGCACGCAGTGCTTTATTTTCCACTCCGCCAGGAGTGGTAAAAAGTGGCGGATATGGAATTTTAAAATAAATCTTTAATGAATTTATCTAAAGTTGGAGGCTGCCCGCAAAACTCTTACAAAAAAAATTACGGATTAATCAGAAAAATCTGATTGATCCGTAGTCTTTTATCATGCTGGTGTTTTATTCCTAGCATTTTTTGGGGTTTATCTCATCGCGTTGATGATGCGGCGGGTGGCTTCTTCTACCACTGAGCGCTGTGTGGCGAGGTTGATGCGGATGAAGCCGTCGCCAGCTTTGCCGTACATAATGCCGTCGTTGACCATGACTTTGCCGTCGTCGAGGAGCTTCTTGGTGACTTCGGCGCTTGTCATGCCAGTTGGGGTGACATCAATCCAAGCGAGGTAGGAGCCTTCCATCGGCGTGATGTGGAAGGCGGGCAGCTCTCTCTCCATCATCTCGCGCATGAGCGAGAAGTTGCCGGCGATGTATTCGTTGAACTGCTCAATCCAGCTCTCGCCGTGGTTGTAGGCTGCCATGAAGGCTTCGAGCCCGAAGGGGTTGATGGCGCACACCTGGTTGTCGATGAGCGCTTTGTTGATGTCGGCCTTGATGTGTGAGTTGCTGCTCACGATGAATGCCGCCTGCAATCCCGCGATGTTGAACGACTTGCTCGGCGAGCCGCAGGTCACGCAGTTGGCTTGCGCCTCCTGCGAGATAGAGGCGAATGGTGTGTAATGCTCTCCCGGCATCATCATCTCGCAGTGAATCTCGTCGCTGACGACTGTCACGCCGTGCTTGAGGCACAGCTCGTTGACCTTGAGCAGCTCCTCTTTGCGCCACACTCGTCCTGCGGGGTTGTGAGGGTTACAGAAGAGCAGGGTGTGGGTATTGTCGTCGGCGAGTGCCTTGTCGAGGGCATCGTAGTCGATAGAGTAGGAGTAGTCGTCTTTGTCATAGGAGAGTGGCACCTCGACGGGAGTGCATTTGTTGCTCTCGATGCATGTGAAGAAGCAGTTGTAGATGGGAGTGAGAATTACCACTTTCTCGCCAGGCTTGGTGCCTGCTTTGAGCACTGCGTCGATGGCTGGCACCACGCCGGTGGTGTATTCTATCCAATTGCGGTCGATGTGCCAGTTGTGGCGGCGGTCAAACCAGTTGATGATTGATGTGAAAAACTCTTCGGGCACCTGTGCATATCCAAATACTCCGTGCTCCAACCGTTGCTTGAGGGCATCCATGATGCATGGAGCCGCCTTGAAGTCCATGTCGGCAATCCACATGGGAATTACGTCGTCGCTAGGGCACTGGTCCCATTTCACCGAGTGAGTGTGGCGACGGTCGATGATCTCGTCGAAATTGAATCTCTCGTTGTTCATTGTTATATTGCGGTTTATATTATAGTTTTTAAAGTAGGGGTGTAAGGTTTGTTTCGCTTAAAATTTATTTTCTGCAAAGTTAATGCTTTTATGGTTTATTGTGAAATATTTTGAGAAGTTTAATTGCCTGAAATGACACTTTTTTTAGTCCATCGCCCAGACCATAGCCTGAAGAGAAAGATTGAGCCTCTCACCCACAGCTCGGTGCACATGGCAGTCCACACGCCAATAAGTCCATAGGAAGGGGCTAGCAAGGCGGCGAGCGTGATGCGCACAATCCACATGCTGCCCAGGTTCATCACGCTGGGAATGAGCGTGTCGCCGGCACCCACCATCACGCCGTAGCACACGATGGAGGCTCCGAAAAGCGGCTCGGCCCACGCCTCGATGCGCAGGCATTGCGCTCCGAGGTCAATAATGTCGTGCACAGGCGACATTATTGACATCATCTGTGGCGCGAAGACATACATCAGCACCCCTAATGTGCCCATCGACAGTACTCCCAGCGTGACGGTGATGTGGGCAAACCGCTTGGAGAGGTCGCGGCGGCGCGCGCCAGTGCTTTGCCCTACCAGCGTGGTGGCTGCCTCGGCGAGTCCGTAGCCAGGCATGTAGCACAGCCCTTCGGCGGTGACGGCAAAGGCGTTGGCTGCGATGGCGATGCTTCCCAGCGGTGCCACGATGACGGTGGTGGCGATATATGCTCCGCACATCATCACTTGCTGCAAACCTATCGGGGAGCTGATTTTCACGGCTTTTCTCAGGCATTCTCTGGTGGGCGCGAAACTGCCTGTGGTGCCTTTGAGCTTTAAGTCTCTTGACTTGACTAGGAGGAAGTAGAGCATCATCAGGCAGGTCACCACCTCGGCGAGCACTGTGCCCAGGGCGGCACCCGTCACGCCCAGCCCCGCCCCTGGAATGTGGAAGACATTGCCGGCGATGCTGATGTCGCGGCTGGGGAAGATGAGCAGGAAGTTGAACACCACATCGAGCACGCACATGAGAATGTTGAGCATCCCTGGCACTTTCATGTTGCCGCTACTGCGCAACATTCCTCCGGCGAGGAGTTCTATCTCAAGGAACGGCAGGAACAGCGACAGGATGAAGAAATAGCGCGACGCGTTGTGGCTGATGGCATCGCTGCCGCCGAGCCAGTGGGGCAGTGAGCCGCTGATGAGGCATCCCATGAGAGCCATCGCCACGCTGAAGCTCATGCAGCACACCAGCGACTGCCGCAGCACGCTGCGTGCGTCGTTGCTGCGGTTGGCGCCAATGAGATGTGTCACCTGCACGGTGAATCCCATCGCTGCGGCGCCAAGCAGTTCGCCAAAGAGCCACATCGAGGAAGACACGAGGCCTATTGATGCGCTGTCGTTGGTTCCAAGCCTTCCCACCATCGACGAGTCGATATACTGCATTATGATTATTGACAGATGCGCCAGGATAGTGGGGGTGCTCAGGGCAACAGTAAGCTTGAGCTGCTGCTTCAATGTCATTGGAGCGCCAGCCTTTATCATGTCGATAAGCTTATCTTTGCCTGTGGATGCCATAGTGGACCTTTACATATATAATTAAGGTGTAAAGAATCAAAGGTACAAAAGTAATCAAAAAACTCACGTCTCACAAATTATCGTAGCAGCTTTTCACGGAGCCATCGCAAAAATAGGGCCATTAATCCAAGCGTCTCAGCCGTTAGGTTGAACTCTGGGTAACCCAATACCGATTGCCGAAGTGAGCATAGCGAACTGTAGGTAGTCGGCATTGTGGTATAACGCACCTAGGGAATAGTCGCTGAAGGCGACTCCATTAGCTGCGCTTAAAACAAGGGGTCGCCGCTGGCGACGACGAGGAGGTGGTTGGCATTCCCCCCTTGACGCTTATTCCGCTCGCTGTTGCTCGCTTGACAAACGTCAAAGGGGGCACTCAGAGGTCAGCCTTCGGCTGAATCATGCATGCTGCTTTGTGTCTCCGACTTGTTTTGCCACACCTTTTTGCTACTAATCCCTTTTCACTCCTTTAGATTTCTCAGCTATAAGAACAAAAAAAAGCCTCACAACGAGTGTGAGGCTTTTAATCATTCAACGTTAATTCTGTTGCTCAGAATTATTTGTTGCGAACGATAGTTACGCAACGGCCGAGAGGAGCGCTCTGTGCACCGTAAACATCGGGGTGGTTAGCGTTGTTAGTCTCAGTGCTGAGACGGCTTTCGCTGATGCCCTTGCCTACGAGAGTGTTCTTAACGCCATTTACACGGTCGTGACGGAGCTTGATGTTGATCTCGTCGTTACCAGTGTAGTTGTCGGCCCAACCAGTGAGCAGGTAGTTGTCGTTCTCATTGTTCATTACGTCAGCAACGGCGTCAACAACTTCCATTTGTACTGGAGTGATGTAAGATTTGCCTCTTGGATAGTAGATGGTAGCAAGAGGAGCCTCTTTTGCACCAGGAGTGTTGGGGCACTTGTGGTTCTTCTTCCAGTTCAAGCAGTCGTTGAGCTGGTTCTCGAGGTCACGAATCTTAGCGTTAGCCTGAGCGAGTTTGTTGCGGAGTGCTTCGAGCTCAGCAGTCAAGTCGGGTGGGCAGTCTGGGCAAGTTGGGCAAGTAGCCTCATCCCACTCAGTCTTACCAAACTTGTAAGCGAAACCGAGCTGTGCGCTTGGATACTCAACCCAAGTCTTGTGACCTGGATCCATGTGCTCCTGAACCATGTCGAAACGGAGGTCAAGGAGGAGATCTACGTGCTTACCAAGAGCGAAGCTGTTGAGCAAACCAGCCTGGAGAGCGAAGTTACGGTCGTGCGAACCTTCCTTGCCATTGTTCCAGCCTTTGTACTTCCAGCTACCGGTACCGTCTTGCTTGTCGTTGTAGAAGTCCCAGCTAGTAGAAGCTCCAGCATAGATGGTAGCGTTGTAGAAACGACCGGGCTTGTAGCCACAAATCCAGTTAGTGATGTTGAACAGAACGTCACCGGTAACACCGATGCGATTGAACTTCTGTCCATAGATGCCACGATCAGCATCGTCCTTCATTTGATCTGCCATGTCGGTACGAGCACCAATGTTGTTGATGCCAGTAGTAGCGCCCTTCATCTGCTCGAAGTGACCGCCGATGCGAACACCCAACAGTGGAGAGAACCACTTACCGATGAACAAATTGGCCTTAGGAGCCATGAAACGCTTACCGAGCTTCATGTTAGCATCTTTGTAAGACATCATAACGCCTACACCACCTGTAGCCTGAACAAACCAGTTGTCCTGCATACGATTGAAGGTGTACTCCTGAGCATTAACTGCAGGAGCCAAGAAAAGAGCACATGCACATGCAAGTAATGTAATCTTTTTCATAGACTTACGTTTTTTTAAATAAAAATTTTTATTTGTTAAACACTAAAATAAATTATATACCTTATCAAAACATTGTGCAAATATACAGCTTTTTTTTTGATTGTTAATCATTTTCTCAAAAAAATCTTCAAAAAAAGGTCATTTTTTGCGTTTTTTGAGTGTTTTTTTGATTTCTGAGGCGATATTTTGGGGTGAAAAGCCAAATTTCTCGTCCAAAATCTTGTAAGGTGCCGATGCTCCGAAGTGGTCAAGTCCAAAAACATCACCTCCGTTAACCACATTTTGGAGTGTTGAGGGCAATCCGGCCGTTAGTCCGAATGCTGTCAGCTCGGGTGGAATCACCTCGTCCTGGTATTCCTCGGGCTGGTTCTTGAAGAGGCCGATAGACGGAATGGAAACTATCTGCACCTTGAAATCTTGTTCTGCCTTGATGAGATTAGCGGCTTCTACCAGAGTAGAGACCTCCGAGCCGTTGCCCACAAGCACAATTTCGGGATTGTCGTCTTTGTATAATATGTATGCTCCCTTTTGGGCTTGCAGGGCGTCGTTGTAGCGTGCCGCATAGTCCTCGCCGTGCTGCGAGGGCAGGTCGGGGATGTTCTGACGCGAGAGGATGAGGGCGGTTGGAGTGTTGGTGTTCTCCATCGCCATCTTCCATGCTACGGTACACTCGGCGCTGTCGGCTGGGCGCAGCACCAGCACGCTGTTGCGGCCGCTGTGGTTCTTGAGCTCCTCCATGAGGCGTATCTGCGCCTCTTGCTCCACTGGCTCGTGGGTGGGACCGTCTTCTCCCACACGGAAAGCGTCGTGGGTCCAGATGAACTTCACCGGCAGCTCCATCAGTGCCGAGAGACGCACGGCGGGTTTCATATAGTCGCTGAAGACGAAGAACGTGCCACAGGCGGCAATCATGCCTCCGTGCAGTGCGATGCCGTTGATGAGGGCTGTCATGGCGAGCTCGCTCACGCCGGCTTGCAGGAATGCTCCATCAAAGTCGCCACGGGTAAAGGCTTTGGTCTTCTTGAGGAAGCCGTCGGTCTTGTCGCTGTTGGCGAGGTCGGCGCTCGACACTATCATGTTGCCCACGCCTTGTGCCAGTGCTCCCAGCACATTGGCGCTCGAGGCGCGTGTGGCGAGACCTGGCTTGTGCTCGATGGCGGCATAGTCGATGGCATCGACTTCACCTTTTATATAACGCTCGAGTTGTGCAGCCTTCTCGGGGTTGGCGTCGCGCCAGGCTTGTTCTTTGGCTTTGCGCTCGGCAACGATGGCACGCAGCTGCTTGGCACGGTTGGCATATAGCTCTGCTGCCTCGGGGAACACCTGCCAGGGGTTATTGGCGTCGCCGCCCAGGTTCTCAATGGTCTTCTCGAAGCTGGCTCCCGACTTGCTCAAGGGGTTGCCGTGAGTGCTGCATTGACCTTCGAAGTTGGCGCCGTCGTCGGTCACGCATCCGCGTCCCATGATTGTCTTGCCGATGATTAGGGTGGGGCGCTCGGTCTCCTGCTGTGCCAGGGCGATGGCGTCGGCGATGGCTACAGGGTCGGTGCCGTCAATCTCGATGACGTTCCAATTCCATGCGCGGTATTTCATAGCTGTGTCCTCGCAGCTCACGGCGTCGCACATAGTGGAAAGCTGCACCGAGTTGCTGTCGTAGAACATGATGAGGTTGCTGAGTCCGAGCACGCCTGCCAATCGTCCCGCCTCTTGCGAGATACCCTCCTGCACGCCGCCGTCGCTGATGAAGGCGTAGGTCTTATGGGCAAACACCTCGCTGAAGTGTGCCGCGATGAAGCGTTCGGCGATGGCGCATCCCACTGCCATCACGTGGCCTTGTCCCAATGGACCGCTGGTGTTCTCCACGCCGTGCTCCACATCGAGCTCGGGGTGACCGGGGGTGATGCTTCCCCACGAGCGGAAGGCTTTGATGTCGTCGATGCTGTATTTGCCAGTCATGAACAGGGTGGCATAGAGCATGGGCGACATGTGGCCTGGGTCAAGGAAGAAGCGGTCGCGCGCGAACCAGCGCGGGTCGTCGGGGTCATGAACGAGGAATGAGCTGTAAAGCACATTGGCGAAGTCGGCTCCACCCATCGCTCCGCCCGGGTGTCCCGACTTGGCGTTCTCAACCATCGCGGCGGCAAGAATGCGGATGTTGTTGGCCGCACGAGTCATCAGTTTATCGTTAATCATAATCTATATATAATATTATGTATATATTACGTCACGAAATTACTATTTATTTTAATAATGTGCAAGAAAATTTGTGATTTTGTGCAAAAAAAATGAAAAAAGGGCACCGAAAAATGCGATGCCCTTGATTTTTTTCTGGAAAATAAGGAGTTATTCCTTGATTTCTTCTGCTTCTGCCTCGGCCTCAGCTTCTGCTTTCTTAGATGGTCTGCTGCCGATTAAGGCATAGAACAATATGTAGGCGGCACAAGCAAGTGGTATGAAGTAGCTGTTAAGATAGCCAACGCTGTCGGCTACTTTGGCCTGAAGGAATACCATCACGGCGCAGCCAAATACCATGGTCATGAAAATTCCACTTGCTGCAGCGGTATATTTGCCAAGTCCCTCAACAGCCATGTTGAAGATTCCACCCCACATTACCGAAGTGCAAAGTCCTACAAGGATGAAGGCGAATACACAAACTGGAACCTTTGTCCAAGTGACACTCATCGCAGCCCAGTCGATGCCTGGCACGTTAACCTTTATGTCTTGTGGTGCAAATATTCCAAAGGCGAGTAATAAGATGGCGAGTATCGCAACGGTTGAAACCATAGCTCGGCTGCTTACCTTGCCGCCAATAGCGCCACCAATTGTTCTGCCAATAAACATCATAAGCCAATAAACCGAAGCGATAAGTGCGGCAACACCAGCACTCACGCCAACTTCAGGAGTTTGCAGATATGAAATCATGTAGGTTGGTGTTCCCACTTCCACACTCATATACAAGAAGATTGCGAGTGCGCCAAGCGCGAAGTGACGGTGCTTGAGAGCGCCGCTAATGAGCTTGGTCTCAACCTTTGCCTGCTCTGGCTCTTCGATCTTTGTAAACAGCAGAATGATAAATGCAACAACAAATATGCCGCCAGCAATAGCAAGAGCTGGAGTAGCGTCACTGATGCCAGTGCTCTTTGTCACCTCGCCAATAAGGGCTCCCATAAGGATGTAAACAGCAACTGCTGCTGCCGAATTGAAGGCTCCACCAATCTGTATGAACTGGTTTCCAGTTTTGCCTCCACCGCCCAGGACGTTGAGCATAGGGTTAACAACGGTGTTGAGCATACACATGCAAAGACCGCTGATAAAGGCTCCGGCAAGATATACCCAATAGCTTCCCAATGTGCCACTGAAGTACTCTAATGCGAGTCCAATCATCCCCACCACAAGGGCCATAAGTGCGGTTTTCTTGTAACCGAATTTTGAGATTAGCATACCGCTTGGGATACCCATAAGCAGATAGGCCACGAAGTTGGCATAGTTACCGATTTGTCCAGCTGCTTCTGAGGCACCAAACTGGTTTTTCACTATGGTAGCCATTGGAGAGCAGAGGTTTGTCACAAATGCTATCATTGCGAAGAGGAAGAACATCATAATGATAGCAATCCATTGTTTCTTTTGTTGTGCCATTGTTTTTAATAGTATATTTAATGTTAATAATTTATTTGCTAGGAAAAACGTGTAAAGTTACACATTAATTTTTAAAAGATTGCAAAAATATGACGATTTTTCAATATTCTCTTGCTCCGAAGATGTCGGTGCCTATTCTCACTAGGGTGGCGCCGTGCTTGACGGCGATGCGCCAGTCGTCGCTCATGCCCATGCTGATTTCTTTAAAGACGGGGTCGCCTGCAAAGTGGTTGTCGCGCAGAGTGAGGAAAGTGTCGTGAACCTGCTCAAACTCGCTGGCTACTTGCTCCATGTCGTCGGTGAAGGTTGCCATCGCCATCACTCCAGCGATGGTGACGTTGGTCAGGTTTTCAAACGCGCCCTCATCGGCAGCTTTCAGAACCTCGTCTATGGTAAACCCGCTCTTAGTCTGCTCTTTGGCGACGTGGAGTTGAAGTAAAACATTAACGTTTCGGTCAATCCGTGCTGCCTCCTTGTTGACTAATTGAAGCAATTCTACAGAGTCGATGCTCTGGATAGTTGATGCCCAGGGCATTATCATGCGCACTTTGTTCTTCTGCAAGTGGCCTATGAAGTGCCATTGGATGTCGGTGGGCAGCTGTGGCGCTTTTGCCGCCATTTCCTGGGCGCGGTTCTCGCCGAAGACGCGCTGCCCGGCATCGTAGGCTTCCATGATTTTCTCCACCGGGTGGAACTTCGACACCGCCACCAGCTTCACGCCATCGGGGAGTTGAGCAGTTATGCGCTGTAAGTTTTGAGTAATAGACATTCTTTTGAGTTTTGAGTACAGAGTTTTGAGTACAGAGTTTAGAGTACAGAGTACAGATGGGTGCTGATAACTGACAACTGACAACTGACAACTATCACATTACTCTTCTTTTGCTTTTTTGTCGGCGAGGGTCTCTGAGAGATTGGCGACGAAGACATCCATCAGTGGGGTCTCGTCGATGGCGGCAATCTCGTAGTCGAAGGCTGTGCCGCGCATGTTCTCGAGGAAGATGTTGAGGGCTTCCTTGAACTCGCTAGCCTGCACCAGCGTGTTGCTTGAGGTACGTTTTTCGGCGGCTGTCTTCTCATCGATGGTTATCATGTTGATTTTCACCTTGTACCAGCGGTCTCCGCCCTGATGGAAGAAAACGTCGTCAAATTTCACCTTCTTCACTGCTGTGACGGCAAACTCACCTGTGGTGAACGGCATCATCTCCTCGGTGATGCGAGCTTCGGCCTCGGTAAACGATAGGGCGTCAACGAGATAGGGCTCGGTCACTGTCTTCTGCGCGCCAGTCTCTAGCGTGCGGTCATATTTCACTTTACATTCAAAATAGGTTGCCATAATGTGTTGTTATGTTTTGTTGGTTGAAAAAACTTATTTGAGTAAAAACGGCTACAAAGTTACAAAAATAAAGTCGAGAAATAGCCTAAAGTGTGAATAATTTATTATTTTTGCACAAAATTAGTGCAAGGTGAGGGCTGCGCCAAGCTTGCTTGAGCATTGCCGAACCGCAGCCTAATTTATCCAAAATTAGCGCAAGGTGAGGGCAGAACAAACGACGCAACATTTAGACAAAAGAACAAAAGATTTTCATAAGAACATAATGCATTATGTTTTTATGTCTAAAAAGATTATCTGACTCAGCAACTTATGAAACTTATGTTCTTATGTTTAAAAAAATCGCCGCAGCCTAATTTATCGAATGTTTCATCGATTTTAGAGTACTTTGTACGATTAGTGATTAGTTGCGCTTCGCGCGATTAGTGATTAAAGGCTCTAAACTAAGAACTGACAACTGATAACTGATAGAAGGTATTATGAGTGATTTCTACAAGACGTTGAAGGGCGTGTCGCAGGGCATCTACAAGGAGAAGATGAGCAAATTCATCGCCATTGCACAACCGGCGCAGAGTGCCGACGAGGCAAAGGCGCTCATCAAGCAGATTGCCAACAAATACCACGACGCGCGGCATTGCTGCTGGGCATACATGATTGGCACACAACGCGATGAATACCTCTCGAGCGACAACGGCGAGCCCAGCGGTACGGCAGGCAAACCCATCCTCGGGCAAATCAACTCTTTTGGACTCACCAACGTTGTGATTGCCGTGGTGCGCTACTTTGGCGGCATCAAGCTCGGCACGTCGGGGCTTATCGTCGCCTACCGTGAGGCGGCGCGCACTGCTATCGAGGCGGGCGAAATCCTCGAGTGCCACGAACAGGCGACACTCTCGTTCTCTTTTCCTTATCTTGCCATGAACGACGTGATGAAACTGGTGAAAAACAGCGACCTCAAAGTGCTGGAGCAGCAGTTTGACAACGTATGCTCCATGACAGTCCAGACCGATGCCGACAAACTCCCCGCCCTCCGCGAGCGCCTCCTGTCACTCGACGGAGTAACCGAAAAATGAACTAAAAGAGAACCGTCCCTAATTAGTTCATTTTTCCAATTTGTTTGAAGGTGATAGAGAAAGAAATTAAAAAAAGGGGAAGGCGAGCTGTGTAATAACAGCATATCGCCTTCCCCCTGTTGTTGGGTCACGATGTGTGAGTCGTGATTGTAGTTGTTAATTCCCGAGCAGAATGTTGAAAACTGCTGTTACATCGGCGGCTGTCACTTCACCGTCGCCAGTTTGGTCGCCGTTGACTACATTGCTGTAGTCGTTGTTGAGCAACACGTCGTAGAGGGCAGTGACATCGGCAGCCGTGACATTGCCGTCGCCGTTCACGTCGCCGGGAATAACGTCTCCTGTAGTGACTCCAGTTGTAACTAGTTCGCAGTCGAAGAATGCGCCACCCCAGTTTTGCTGCATATACACGGCAACCACATTTTTGCCCAGGTGGAATGCCGAAGCGGGAATGCTGTAGCTTTCGTGAGTGTTGGCAAAAGTGCTTCCGTAGGGTGTTTCGCACCAGCCTTCTTTGTTGATTACTTCTTGTCCGTTGACATACACTACCATATTGTCGTCGTGAACGCAGTTGAAAGTGAACGTCGCATTGCTGGCAATCTCGGTCAGGATGAGGGGGAATCGCATCCAGTAGCAGTTGTACTCGTCATACCAGAACGAATTATAACGCAGCTGGTATCTCGGACCGTCGGTGTGTCCTGGATTTGCCGTTCCCAAGGGCAGATTGAGCCAATCGTTGTCATTAAAACCAGGGGTGTTCCACCCTTGAGGGGCGCTGGGCCAAGTTCCGTTAGATTGGCGGTAGGCGTGTTTAGCCTTCACAAAGTGTGTCGCACGTTGGCTGTTGTAAATCAACCTGGTCTCTCCCTCCTTAATGCCGCATTTGGTGCAAACCCCATCGCTGAACCAGTGCGTTCCATCGGCTGGCACCAATTCGGTCTTCTTGGCATTACATTCGCTACATTTTAAGTATCTCTCTCCTTCGGCTCCGCAGGTCGAACTCTTGAAGTCAAATTGAGTCCACTGTCCATGGTTTTGCTCGTTAATCCATATTTCACTAAGTCGCACGCTGTTATATATACCTGCACCCTCAGTGCATGTGAACTTGAAGTAACGGAACTTGCGCGTGTCGTTCACTGGAATGACAACCTCAGTCATGTCAACGAGAGGCATTGGGTAATCCTTTTGGGTGTCGATAAGTGTCCAGTTCTGGAAGTCGTTAGAGCCCTCGAGTTTCCAGCTGCGAATCATGTATTCATACACATATAAGGCATCGATGGCTGTAACCAGGCTATATTGCTTCACCGCCACAGGCACACTGGCTTGCATCACCACATAGAAGTTATCGGTAGTGGCCTGGAAGTAGCTGTTGGCATTGTTGTCAAGCGCAAATTGGGCAACACAACCATATTGTTCGGGACCTCCATACTCAACGCTGTAGCCCACGCCATTGGCGTCGTAGCGGGTGAATGTGGGATTGGGGTTGGGACCTGAACCCTCCAACTTGGGAACAATTAAATAGTAAGTGACTGATACCATTTCTTTGCCGGGATCTTTGTTGGTGGCTGTGGCGGTGAAATATTGGTCTTTATTGGTTCGCATGATGGAGTAGGGGTTCTCCACTTCCTCATTTCCGATATATAGATGTACTTCACCAGTTCCCGTAGCAGTGACGACACAATGGTCATCAAATGTCTCTGCATTAATATCTGGCATACTAGATTGCGACTCCTCTTCAACAAAAGCCTCAGTGACTGTGAAATAGGAATCCTTTCCCATAGTGGTGTAAAAACCGTTGCTGGTGTTGTAACACAGGTAATTCTTTAATGTGCCTGAATTAAACATCGCATAAATGTAGAAACTGTTGTTATCTCGTGTTTCCACTAAGTCGATAGCAGATTCATAGTAGTATCCCAGAAACTCACCGGCATACAAATACTTGTTGGTGGCGCGGTTATAGATTCTGTAGCCGCTATTGTTGTCGCCAACAAAGCACCAATAGTATGAGTCATTGCTTTGCGAGGAGGTGCTTACGGCAATGTCGGCATCTTCACTTTGTGAGGCGTAAACAAAACGGCCACCGGTTTTCAGATAATACCAATGAATGGGCTTGACGCTGGGATGAGTAGTGGGCACAAATGGCAAGGCATTTGTCGAGAGTGTAATCAATGAAATAATTAATAGAAGTAATACTTTTTTCATAAGAATATATTATTATTTGTTTATTTTTATTTGCAAATTTACTTTTATGTTATCTATACATAAAATATAATGGCTCAAAGTTGGTTTCAATAACATAAAGAGCAACCAATTTGATAAAAGTGTAACCGATTTTGACAAAAGTGTAACCAGATTGAGCGTTTTTTGTTGGTGCGTAATAATCAAATTACTAATTTTGCAACATGGAACAATTATATCACGTCCTTGATGTGTTTTTTGCGCCAGGCATATTGATAGGTCTGGCGATATGCTTTATTTTCTTGTTGGTGCCGCCAAAAGCGGCGTTGCGCAACTACCGGGTGTCGCGCTATGCGATGGCGGCTGCCTATCTTCTCTATGCCCTGAGCATTTTTTTTGAGTATAATGTGATTAGAGATTCTCAAGGCGACACCTTGTCGAGGCCTATAATCCTTTTTGTGGCGTGTTTTCAGGCCTTTTTGTTTACTTACACCCTCATCAACCTCATCAGCCTCAACTACTTGAAGTGGAGAAGGCTGCTTGTCGAACTTGCTGTTATCGTAGTTGTGTCGGTGGCGCTGTTCACTATCTACTTGTTGTCTTCGGGCAATGTCTTGGTATGGGGATTCGGGGTGTTTGTGGTTTTTTACATTGTGTTGCTCGCGCGTTATGTGAGGCTCTTCAATAGTCAATATTCTCACTACAAGTCGCTGATGGACAACTTCTACAGCGATGAGGAGTCGCGACGGCTGCAATGGGTGAAGCGGTCATTCTATATTTCACTTGCTGTGGGGGTTCTGGCTTTGCTTTATGCGCTATTGCCCACGTCGGAATTTGGTGTCGTTTTCGTCGTCATCGTGATAGTGTTTTATGCGGTGTTTGGGGTGAGGTTTATCAATTACGCCCTTGACTTCCAGTCAATAGAGACAGCAATCACGTCGAGTGGTGATGTGACTGCCCCGACAACTCAAGCCGGCAATGAACTGACCGACCGCATCGATGAGCTGATGGCCAATGAGAAGCTATACCGCAAGAGCGACCTCTCGGTTGGAGATGTCGCCGCTTTACTGGGTGAGCGACCGCGCACCGTGTCGGCGGCGATAAATGCTTGCCGCCACACCAACTTCAAGGTGTATATCAATGAGTTTCGCATAGCGGAATCTAAACGGCTTATGGACGAAGACAAGAACAACAGTCGCACTATCGATGCCATTGCCGCGGAGTCGGGGTTCACCAACCGCAGCAGCTTCTATCGCGTGTTTAAGCGTAATGAAGGCATCTCGCCCACTGATTACCGCATGGGAGTTGGCAGAAGAGAGTGATTCACAAAAGACAGATTAAACAAACTACGGATTTATCTGATTTTCTGATTTTTAGAGCCACAGATTAATCAGATTTTTTGAAGATTGTTGTGAACTGAAAGAGAACCGTTATTAATTAGTTCATTTTTGGCGTTTTTGGAAGATGAATCGTGAGCGGACGCGAGTGATGCCGTCGGCGTTGATGTCGAGGCGCACGTCGCAGGGGTCGCTGTCGTTGATAATGATTTCGGCTGTGCTGTCGTAGTATGCCTCTTTGACGAACGCCAGTTCCAAGCGCTTGACCATATTGCTGGCATGATGCTGCATGGGGAACTGGTTGACGAGGTGCTCGATGTAGCGCACGGTATTGACGTGACCGTTGAAGTCGATGTCGGAATAACGGAAGCGATAGGTCTCGGTTCTCGTTGGCTCAAAGGGTCTTAGTCGGCTTTGCGGCTCGATGGGGCAGGGGTGCTGCGAGACGTTCTTGCTGATGTAGCTGAGTTTGGAGATGTCCACGCTCTCGCGTGTTGATAGGTTGATGACGACCCAGATAGTCCTCACATAGCCAATAGCGTTGCCCTGCTGGTCGGCGATTTCCATGTTGCGCTGCGAGAAGTGGCGGTTGTAGTCCTCCACCCAAGTGGTTAGGGAGTACCATTCATCTACATGCGGATAGCGCTTCATCTCGATGGTGACTCGCGAGAGCACCCATCCCTGGTTGTCCTCGATGAGACGGGCATATCCCACTCCCCAGGTGTTGGCATGGTTGGTGGCTACTTCTATTATCCTGTTCATGAGCAATGTGACAGGCATCTCGGCCTGCGGGTTACATTCTCCTGCCGAGAGGTAGAACGACTGCTTGTATTCTTTCAAGTTTGGGTTGCTTTCTATCATTTTATTCCACAGTGTTTTTTGAGTTCTTTAGTTGTGCTATGTTTCTTGCCGTTGAGGTCGTAGATGTATTGATTAGTGTGCTTGGGTGGCATTTTCTTTACATTATCAAATTTCTCAGGATTGGTGATGCGAGTAAATACCACCCGTTGAATCTTGGTCTTGTCGCAGCGGCCTATGCCGTAGCCCATCTCGGCGGGGTTCTCGCCGGGACCGTTGCTGCTCCAGTAGGTGACGAATCCCTCGCTGTCGATTCCCAAGAAGATGACGCTGTGCCCGTGCTCCTGCAGGTCGCCTTTAACGCCGTTGTCGCCAATGATGGCTCCGCTGTCGTCGTCGCGGTTCCAGAAAATCTTCATGAAATCGCCGGGCTTAGCCTGTTGCCAAATGGGGAGTGCTCGCCACTCGTCGTCGCTGAGGTAGCGCTCGTTGGGCTCTTCTTTGCAGGCGTTGGTTTTTGCGCCGCGGTAGGCGGTGAAGTTGTAGCCCGCTTTGAGTTCGTGGATGGTGACCGCCACTGCGGGACCGTTGCCGTTCATGCGTCCCCAGAACCCCTCGCCATCGCTCTGGTAGTAGCCTTGCGGGTTCATGTTATCGACGATTCCCACAAAGGGCTTCATCGCCAGCCACGCCTCTCGCGATATTTTTTGGTCTTTGTCCCATAGCAACAGGGCTTTGACAAGTGCTAGATAGGTGGCGCTGGAGCAAAACGAGGGCTGCGCCAGTTGCAGGTCAATCACTGGCCGGGGGTCGGCTAATACCATTTTGTAGGCCTGATGCAGCCCTTTCCACGCTGTCTTCTTGAAAGTGTCATTAGGCTTAGCGCCAGTGTAGTAGCCGCCATTTTGCGGGAACGAGTCAACGGCGGCGAGCACGCACTGCTGCCACTGCTCATTGACCTTGTTGTCGTCGCCGGCGATAGCAATAGGTGCTATTGCAAGGGAAACTATGATAGAAACTAAAATCTGTCTCATTGTGGTTATTTTTGTTTTTGCGCCGCAAAATTACTCAAAAGATTCTAATTCCAATTCTTAATAATGTTTTATTTTTATAAATAATATATTTATTGTAATTTAGTGTTGAGAAAAAGTAGTACCTTTGTGGTCGTTTTTTGCGCATGCGCAATGCAGAATGCACAATTAACTTAGCACACAGAGCACTTTACACTTAACACTTAACACTTAACACTTATACTCATGTTCAATATATTCAAAAAGAAGTCTAAAGAAGACGCAAAGTTGTTCTACCACACCGATATGCACTGCCACATCCTGCCTGGTGTGGATCACGGCTCACAAGATATCGGCGAGTCGCTTGAGATGCTCAAAGCCGAGCTCGACATGGGCATCACTCATGTGATATGCACCTCACATGTCACCGCCGAGACCTTTGAGAATACTCCCGAGTCGTTGAATGCCGCCTTTGATGTGCTTAAGGCAGCAGTGAAAGAAGAGGGTCTGCCAGTAGAACTTTACCTCTCGGCAGAGTACCGCATCGACGAGTATTGGACCAAAGAATATGAGGCTGGTCACGTGCTTCCCATGCCTGGCAACCGCATCCTCCTTGAGAATTCCTTTGCCCAAGAGCTGATAGGCATCGACGACCTGCTGTTTAATCTACAGATAGAAGGCTATTTCCCCATTCTCGCTCATCCCGAGCGTTACCGTTACTACTACCCGAGGAAAGAGCGCTACAAGTCGCTTCATAGCGCTAGTGTGAAATTCCAGGTGAACATCCTGTCGCTCGCCGGCTATTTTGGGAAAGGTGCGCGAGAGATTTCCCTATGGCTAATGGAGAACAACCTGTGCGACATGCTCGGCAGTGACATGCACAACATGGAGCATGCCGAGATCATCAAGGACTATATCGCAAGCAAGGAGTGGCGCAAGCTGTGCGAGAAACACGACTTGCCTAATCGCATTATCAATGACCGCGAGTTTGGCATCTAACCACGCCTCAGTCGTTAATATCGCTGTATGGAATCGCTTAAGATAAAAAGGCTCTACTGGTTCATGTTAAAGACATTCTTGCCTTTATTCATGATGACCTTCTGCATATGTCTTTTTATCGTCATAATGCAGTTCCTGTGGAAATACATCGACGAGCTGGTGGGCAAAGGCCTGGGTGTGGACGTGATAGCCGAGCTCTTCTTCTATGCTGCCGTGTCGATGGTGCCGCTGGCGTTGCCACTGTCGATATTGCTGGCGTCGCTGATGACCTTTGGCAACCTGGGCGAGCATTTCGAGCTCACGGCGATGAAGTCGAGCGGCATCTCGCTGCTCAAGGTAATGAAGCCGCTCACGGTGTTTATCGCCATGGTGAGCGTGGGAGCTTTCTTCTTCCAGAACGACGTGCTGCCGCAGTCGCAGGTGAAGATGTGGACACTGCTCTTCTCGATGCGCCAGAAATCGCCAACGCTCGACATCCCCGAAGGCGCTATATATAGCCAGATTCCGGGCTATAACCTCTATGTTAAGCAGAAGAACCCCGAGACCAACATGCTCTATGGCATCCTCATCTATGACGTCTCGACCACCTCGACTTATCCTCGCATCGTGGTTGCCGACTCGGGCAGGCTGAGCATGGATCCCAGCAAGACCCACCTTGTGCTGTCGCTAGATCACGGAAACTGGTATGAGGACCTGTCGCCCGACGCCACGATGAGCAGCGAGCTAGGAAGCGACATGTACCGCCGCGAGGCTTTCAAGAAAAAAGAAATTATCATCCCCTACGATGACAACTTCAACCGCATGGACGACGAGACCATGCGACAGCAATATATTGGCAAGAACATCACCGAGCTAAGGCAAACTATCGACTCGGTGACAGTGCGTGTCGATTCGGTGGGCGATGAGGTGAGCCGCGAGCTCAGGTTGATGCCCTCGTTGGGAGTGCCTTCGTGCCGTGTTGATAGAGACAACGACGCGTTCACACCCATTCTTGTTGAGCCTGTTCAGATGACTCGTGAGATAAATTTCGATTCGCTAATGGCTGCCCAATCGTCCTATATCCAGCAGTCAGTGGCCACTCAAGCCATCTCAAAACTGAAGATGAGCAAGCAGAACTATGAGTTCAAGAACTACATGACAGAGGATGACCGATTCATTATCAGGCGTCATGAGATAGAGCTACAGAAGAAGTTTACACTCTCGCTGGCATGCCTTATCTTCTTTTTCATCGGCGCTCCGCTGGGAGCGATAATTCGCAAGGGCGGCCTGGGAACTCCAATCGTTATCTCGGTGATACTTTTTATCATCTATTACATCATCGACAACATGGGCTACAAGCTTGCGCGAGAAGGGCGCTGGCAGGTGTGGCAGGGCATCTGGCTCAGTTCGGCTGTGCTGTTGCCACTGGGTATCTTCTTGACACACAAGGCGGTGAACGACTCTGCCGTGTTCAATCCCGACGCTTACCGCAACTTCTTCCGCCGACTGCTCGGACTCCACCAAACTCGCCATCTTGCCCTCAAGGAAGTTATTATCGAGGAAATGGAAACTGGCGTTGCCCTCAGCCGTGTGTCGGCACTCAAGCAGCAGTGCGAGCAGTTCTTGGACCGTTACAAGGGTCGCCAGGGCTATCTCGCTTATTTCCAGGAAGGCTACGACAAGCCGCAGCTTGATGCACTGTCGGATGAGGTGGAATCGGTTGTTGACTACCTCTCCAACGCTCGCGACCAGCTACTGCTCAACAAGGCGATGGACTTCCCCATCCTGCGAAAGATGCTCAGCTACCATATCACCAATTACAAGCACTTGGGCACCGCACTGGCAGTGCTGTTCCCGATAGGTGTGCCTCTGTATTTGGTGGGTACCTGGCATCAGTCCAACCTCAAGAAAGAGGTGGCAACGGCAGCAAAAGTCTGCGACGAGATAACCCAAATATTGAACTCCCATCATGAAGTTGAGGACATGAGTGATGATAATCAACCGATAACCGAAAACTGATAACCAATTAATATGACTACTGAAAACCAAGAGTTTAAACTAAACACTATAGATGAGGCTATTGAGCAGTTCCGCAAGGGCGAGTTTGTGATAGTAGTCGATGACGAGGACCGTGAGAATGAGGGCGACTTCATTATCGCTGCCGAGTGCATCACCGAGGAAAAGGTGAACTTCATGATGAGTGAGGGAAGGGGAGTGCTGTGCGCCCCAGTCACCAATGAGCGATGCAAGCAGCTGGGGCTCACTATGCAAGTCGATGACAACACCTCGATGCTCGGCACGCCGTTCACCGTCACCGTCGATAAGCTCGACGGCTGCACCACAGGTGTGTCGATGCACGACCGAGCCGAGACCATACGCCACCTTGCCAACCCCGATGCCAAGCCTCAAGACTTTGGCCGTCCAGGGCACATCAACCCACTGCGGGCACAGGACAAAGGCGTGCTAAAGCGCGCTGGCCACACCGAGGCAGCCATCGACCTCACCCGCCTCGCCGGGATGCAGCCCGCCGCCGCCCTCATTGAGATTATCAACCCCGACGGCACAATGGCTCGCCTGCCGCAGTTGATGGAGGTGGCACACAAGTACAAGATGCCCATTATCTCTATTAAAGATCTTATAGCCTACCGCCTTCGCACCGAGAAGATTGTGGAGGTGGGAGAGACTGTGGACATGCCCACCCAATATGGCAACTTCAGGCTCATTCCTTTCAAGCAGCTCAACAATGGCGTGGAACATATAGCACTCATTAAAGGCGAGTGGAAAGAGGACGAACCGCTGCTGGTGCGAGTACACTCCTCGTGCGCCACAGGCGACATATTCGGCTCCATGCGCTGCGAGTGCGGTGAGCAGCTCCACAAGGCGATGCAGATGATTGAAGAAGAAGGCAAAGGCGTGATTGTGTATATGAGCCAAGAGGGCAGGGGCATCGGGCTGATGAACAAGATAAAGGCCTACAAACTCCAGCAGGAAGGCTACGACACTGTGGATGCCAACACGCACCTCGGTTTCAAGCCCGATGAGCGTAACTATGGCGTGGGAGCCAATATCCTGCGCATTCTCGGCGTGAAAAAGATGCGCTTGATGACCAATAACCCCAAAAAACGCGTAGGGCTTGAAAGCTATGGACTAGAAGTGGTAGAAAACATCCCCATCGAAGTCCTGCCAAATAAATACAACCGTTTCTACATGCAAACCAAAAAGACCCGCATGGGTCACGACCTGCATAACGTGTAGCCATTAGGCCTTCTAGGGCACAATAGGCTCCAACCGATTATGGAATTATTGTAAACTAGGCGACCGCTGCTGCGGCCGCCTAGTAAATTATTATTGTGCGTAATAAAAAAGATTCGGGTTAAAAGATTACTCTTCGGGGTCGGCGAGATCTACTGCTATATATGTTTTCTTGCCGTTGGTTTTGATGCCGGTGATGAACATCACCTTGTCGCTTTCCTTGTCGCGCATGATAGCATTGTAGATGTCCTCCACCTCGTCTTGGTTGTTGACGCGCATGTTGTTGATGTCGGTGACGACAAAACCGTTAGTGATGCCGGCGGCTTTAAACTTGCCGTCTTTGAGTCCAGTGACCTTAACGCCGTTGCTGATGCCCAGCTCCTCTTTCTCATCGGCGGTGAGTGGCAGGAATGCGCATCCCAGTGAGGTGAAGTCAGAGCTCTTGGTGATGTTAGTGGTGCCTTGATCGTTCTTGAAGGTGACGGTCGTGGTCTTGGTTTTGTTGTCGCGTATGTACTTGATGGTTGCCTTGTCGCCTGGACGCAGCTTGCTCATCTCCTCGAGCATCTGTGCTCCATTCTTGATAGTCACGCCGTTAAGGCCCACTATCACGTCGCCTTCCTTTAAGCCGGCTTCTTTAGCCGAACTGCGGTCGTTCACCTTATTTACATAAATGCCCTCGGTGGTGGCGGTGATGTTCTCCTCTTTTGCCTTGTCGGCATCGAGTTCGGCAAACTGTATTCCCAGCACTGCGCGCTGCACGCTGCCATACTGCTTGATGTCGGTGACGATTTTGTTCACTACCGTCGATGGGATGGCAAACGAGTGGCCGGCGTAATTGCCGGTGTTGGAATAAATCATGGTGTTGATGCCAATGAGTTCGCCGTCAACGTTGACGAGCGCTCCGCCGCTGTTGCCGGGGTTCACGGCGGCATCGTGCTGTATGAACGACTCAATGCCCACGTTGTTGCCCTTGCTCACACCGCGTGCCTTAGCGCTGACAATACCTGCTGTCACTGTGGAGTTCAAGCCGAAGGGGTTACCCACTGCGAGCACCCATTCGCCCACTTTCACGTTGTCGCTGTTGCCAAAGGCGATGGGAGTGAGCTTAGTGGCTGAGATTTTAAGCAAGGCGATGTCGCTGTTGGGGTCGGTGCCTATTACTCGCGCGTTGAACTTGCGGTTGTCGTTGAGGGTGACCTCAAGTTTCTCGGCTCCGTCAATCACGTGGTTGTTGGTGACGATATATCCGTCTTCGGAGATAATGACTCCTGAGCCCGAGCCTATGGGTTGAGGCTCAGACTTCTGTTGCTGCTGCTGTTGTTGCTGTTGTTGCTTGCGTTGCTGCCCGCCGAAGCCGGGACCAAAGAAGAAGTCGAATGGGTCGATGAAGTCGTTTCCGAAATACTGTTGCTGCTTGCGTGTGGCAAACGACTTGATGCTCACCACCGAGTTGATAGTGCTCTCGGCGGCTTTAGTGAAGTCGAGGCCATATCGGTTGGTTGCCACTTGGGTGGAAATGGCTTCGTTGTTTTGCGGCGTGATGAAGATGTCGCTCATGGTTTCGTCATTGCTGGCGAAGGCACTGGTGGCAGCGAGAGCCACTGTTGCTAAAAAAAGTGTGATTTTCTTGTGATTATTCATAATTGTATTTGTTAAAATTTTATTCTGTTTTAAATATGTAATCGTTAAAATTAACTTTTGAAATTTGAACGTAAAAGTACTAGGAAATATTACAACAGCAATGCTCAACCCCCACAATTTAAACTAAATTAAGACCGCTCGCGCCGCTTTTTTGTTTCTTTAATAAAACGAGCTGAAAAAAGTCGATTTGGATGTGAGGGGAGAGAGTGGAGGGGAGAGAGTGGAGAGGGGAGAGTGGAGAGGTGAGAGTGGAGAGGTGAGATTGGTGATTGGTTAGAGTGGTGGGGGTGAAAGGCGAACGCCGCGCTTGCGGCGCACTACATCAACAACGCCCACGCTTTTTTCTCTTAATCCCCGATCCCCGATCTCCGATCCTCGATCCCCGATCTCCGTTCCCCCCCTCAAATATAAAAAAGTGATAAAACTTTAGCTTAATTCTCGTTTATTGCGCTAAAGTTGCTATCTTTGCACACTATTATGTATAAGGTGTTAAAATATAAACCACTCTTTGCGGTGTGCTTGGCGTTGCTCTGGGCTCTGGGCGTTGTGGCTCATGGGCAGGCTATTCCAGAGAATGGCGATGCAACAAGGAGTGTCCCCAAAGCCAAGAAAGTGACGATTGAGCCAAGTTACGCGTGGTCGATCAGCGAGCCGTTGGGACTTCAGTACCCATCAACCATCGACACGCTGTTCCTCAATTATCATAAGTCGTTTATCCCATCGCACCAGAGCCTTGCATGGGCGACGACGGGCAACTTTGGCGCCTCGGGACAGAACCAGATTTTCTTTGAGCGCAAGCCCACGAGCGAGTTCTTCTTTGCCGACGCCATCGAGAGCTGGCTGCCGAGCGTGGAGACGCAGCGCTACTACAACACTCGCATCCCTATGACGCTTATCTCGCATAGCACTGGCGGCAACAAATACAGCAACCAGGACCGCACGCAGTTCACTTTCTCGGGAAATGTGGGCAAGAAGATTGAGGTAGGCGCAGGAATCGACTATATCTATTCTAAGGGCTCGTACAACTACCAGGCCGACAAGAATTTCCGCTGGAGCCTCTTTGGCAGCTATATGGGTGACCGTTATGAGATGCAGACCTTCTTCAACAGCTACAACTACCTGGGCAAGGAGAACGGCGGCATTATGGACGACCTCTACATCACCGACCCCGCCAAGGTGCAGGGCGGTGAGACCAAGGTTGATAACAAGAGCATACCCACTTGTCTCACAGCGTCTCACAGCAAGCTCACAGGCACCGAGGTTTACCTCAATCAGAGCTACAAAGTGGGGCACTATAAGTACCAGCGTGACTCGGTGACCGACACCATCATAGGTAGAACCTACATCCCCGTGACACGGTTTGTGTGGACTGCCGACTTCAAGACCACTAAGCACTTGTACCTCAACAGCAGCTCTGCCGACGACGCGTCTTATTTCGAAAACACTTATCTCTCGCTGACGGGCACCGACGAGGCCACACGCATGTGGCGGCTGCGCAACACGCTGGGCGTGGCGTTGCTCGAGGGCTTCAACAAATATGCCAAATTTGGCTTCTCGGTATATGCCACTCACGAGGTGCGCAGCTATAAGCAGGTGGTTGACAGCGTGAGCGGCACCGAATTGCCAGAAGGCCTTGATGAGCTGCCGGTGTCGGTTCCTGCCAAGAAGACTCAGCAGCTGATTTGGGTGGGCGGACAGCTTACCAAGCAGCAAGGCTCGATATTGACTTACGGCGCTA
>FLNZ01003305.1_pt1 | contig 24132 bp, 4 predicted proteins | sample 1140391 | NCBI WGS metagenome assembly FLNZ01 (sample SAMEA3878171, study PRJEB12797) | bioreactor metagenome | biome: Moose rumen | place: Sweden | collected 2011-10
AATATATCGTCGGCGGCAAGGGCAATGATAACATCAGAAACGAAGCCGGCAGCGCCACCCTCGACGGCGGCAACGGCGATGATTATATCGTCAACTACGGCGATCGGGCAATGTATGTGTCGATACGCGGCGGCGCCGGTAACGATAATATCTCGGCGGGCGGTCAGTACTCGACCGTCGACGGCGGCGAAGGTAATGATGTCATCAATAATACCGGTTGGAAAAATCTGATTGACGGCGGCAACGGCAATGATTCTATCACCAACGGCGACGGCTATTATGATAACTACTCAACCATTTACGGCGGCAAGGGCAATGATACTCTCGTCAATACCGTCAATTACGCCACGCTCGGCGGCGGCGAAGGCAACGATTATCTCTCAAACGACCACAATTGGGCGGTGCTCAACGGCGACGAAGGCAATGATACCATCGTCAACAGCGGTTATTTCTCCACGCTCGACGGCGGCGCGGGCTCCGATGTCATCAGCCTCAATAACAGTCGGGCGGTCGTGCTGCATTCGGGCGGTAACGATTCAATTTACGGCTACGACGATTATACCACCCTCGGCTTCTATTACGATTCGGTCTCGCGCGCGGGCAATGATGTCATAATGCGCGGCGGTAACGGCTCAGTCACTTTCAAAAACCTCAGCAGTGAGATGCTCGATCGGTTGGCGCCAATCGCCGCCTCCGACGCCGGTGCTACCATTTACAACGAGGACGGTTGGAAAAATATTCTCGGCGGCGCGGGCAATGACTCAATATATCACTTCTACGGCACGTCAGTGACGATAAACGGCGCGGGCGGCAACGATACCATCATCAACGAACGCGGAGGAGCCGCCTCGTTGCTCGGAGGCACGGGCGATGATTACATTTACACCGACGATTATGCGACGGTCGACGGCGGCGACGGCAATGATACCATCATCAACAGTGAAAACTCTTTGCTTAAGGGCGGCAAGGGCAATGATTTGATTATCGACACAAACAAGTCGTTGAATTACAGCACGACGATTAACGGCGGCGCCGGCATCGATACCGTTTCGATCACCGGAGGCAACTGCATTATCGAGTATGCGTCGGGCGACGGCAATGATCTCATTTACGGCTTCAACGAGTTGACGACGCTCAACTTCAAATATGATGCGCTCAGTCAATCGGGCAATGACGTCGTGGTGAAGGTCGGAAACGGCTCGCTCACGCTCAAGGATACGCCGCTGTTCCTGTTCAACGACAGGATTACAGGCAGTTACAATAGAGATAACATCACCAACAGTAAGTCGAATAAGTACATCACGACTTATGCGGGCAGCGACAGCATCAATAATACAGGCTCGCATGTGATCATCAACGCGGGCGACGGCGACGATACGATCGGCAGCCGCCGCGGCGCGCATGTGTCGATAAACGGCGGGCGCGGGAACGAAAAGATAGTTGTCGAAGGCGATTATATCACAATCAAGGGCGGCGCAGGGAATGATTCAATTTACATCGTCAGCGAATCCGCCGCCGTCATTCAATACGAGTCCGGCGACGGCAACGATACCATCCGCGGCTTTGACAATGACAAATCGACGCTCGACTTCAACATCGACGGTATCAGACAGTCCGGCTCGAATGTGATCGCGACGGTCGGCAAGGGAACGATCACATTCCAAAACACCTCGATCAATAAGGTGATTCCGAAGGTCAACGGCACCGGCGGCAATGATGTCATCACCAACGAAAAAAATTTTGCGGTCGTCAATGCGGGCGGCGGCAATGATACAGTCGTCAACAGCGGCGTCAACGTCGTGATCAACGGGGGCGCGGGCAATGATGTGATCAGTCTCAACGGAGGCTCCGCGCGGATCGAGCATACATCGGGCAATGATACCGTCTACGGATTCGATTCCGATACCACGCTCGGCTTCTCGTATGATTCGATCGCTCAATCGGGCGCCGACGTCATCATGAAAAATAATAACGGGTCGGTCACGATCAAGGATACGTCAATCGAAACGTTCATAGCGACAGTCAGCGGCACCGACGGCAACGATCGCCTCGTCAACAGCACTCCGTTGCGTCACATCGACGCGGGCGCGGGCAACGACACCGTCGAAAACAGCGCATCCGACGTGACCATCGACGCGGGCATCGGCAATGATCTCATCAGTCTGAACGGCGGCTCCGCCATCATTCAACACTCCGACGGCGACGGCAATGATACCATCATCGGCTTCGACAATCGGACGACGCTCAACTTCGATTATGATCTCGCGCGGCAGTCCGGCAACGACGTCATCCTCGCCTCCGCCGACGACGAGATCACTTTCAAAAACGCCAAAATCGAAAATTTCAAGTCGACGTTGGCGGGCACCGACGGCAACGACCTGCTCATCGGCGGCAAAACGTTGGCGTCCATCGTCGGAGGCAACGGCAATGACACCATCACAAATGCCGCGTCCAACGTGACGATCAACGGCGGTCAAGGCAATGATCTGATCAGTCTCAACGGAGGCGCCTCCGCGCGGATCGAATATCGGTCGGGCGACGGCAATGATACCATCATCGGCTTCGATTTCAATGATACGCTCGCATTCGATTATGACGCCGTCGAGCAGAGCGGCGACGATGTGATCGTCACGGTCGGGAGCGGCACGATCACCTTTAAAGATGTCACGCCGGCTCAAGTTCTCGAAAAAGTCAACGGCACCGACGGTAACGATCGGATCAATAATACCGCCAATCGCAGGTACATCGACGCGGGCGCGGGCAATGACACCATTACAAACACAGGATCGACAGTGGTGATCAACGGCGGCAAGGGCAATGATCTGATCAGCCTCAACGGCGGCTCCGCTCAGATCGAATACGAGAGCGGCGACGGCAATGATACCATCGTCGGCTACAATTCAAATACGGCGCTCAACGTCGAGTATGATGCGATCGTCAAGTCGGGCAATGACGTGATCATGGCGGTCGGCGACGGGTCGATCACGATCAAAGACACGTCGATTGTGCCGTTCATCGGAGGCATTGTCGGCACCGACGGCGACGATGCGCTTACCAATGACGAAGAAAATAAATACATCGACGCGGGCGCGGGCAATGACACCATCACGAACACCGGCTCCAACGCTACGCTCGTCGGAGGCGCGGGCAATGACGTGATCAGTCTCGACGGGGGCTCCGCGCGGATCGAGTATCAATCGGGCGACGGCAATGATACCATCTACGGCTTCGATTCCGATACGACGCTCGGCTTCTCGTATGATTCGGTCGTCAAGACGGGCGATGATGTTGTGATGCGCGTCGGAAATGCTTCGCTCACTTTCAAAGACACGTCGATTGCGCATTTCATCAACGGCATCGTCGGCACCGACGGCAGAGACAACCTCTCCAACTCCGACGCCGACAAATACATCGACGGTCGCTCGAGCAATGACACCGTCAATACCACAGGCGACAACGTCACCGTCGAAGGCGGCGCGGGCAACGATCGAATTAATCTGCTCGGCGGCAATAACGTTTCGATCAACGGCGGCGCAGGCAGTGATCTGATCAGTCTGGGCGGCGGCTCCGCGCGGATTTTCTATAAGGACGGCGACGGCAGCGATCTGATCTACGGCTATGATTCCATGACGACGCTCGAGTTCGCGTATGATTCGATCGAGCGCTCGGGCTCCGACGTGGCGATGAAGGTCGGCAACTCCTCGATCACTTTCAAAAATACTTCGCTTGCGCGCTTCATCGAAGGCGTTATCGGCACCGACGAAGACGAAACGATTGCCAACTCCGCATCGTCAAAATACGTCGACGCTCGGGAGGGCAATGACACCATCACAAACAGCGGCTCGAACGCTACGCTCGTCGGAGGGGCGGGCGATGACGTGATCAGTCTGACAGGCGGCTCGGCGCGGATTGATTATCAATTGGGCGAAGGCAATGATACCGTCTACGGCTACAACGATCGGACGACGCTCGGCTTAGAGTACAGCGAAATCACCAAGTCGGGCGCGGACGCCGTGATGCGGAGCGGCGACGGCTCTGTCACGATCAAAGACACGTCGATTGCAAAAATCCTCGGCGGCGTGGTCGGCAGCGGCGGCAACGACAATCTCTCCAACTCCGACGCCGGTAAATACATCGACGCGGGCGCGGGCAATGACACGATCACCAACACCGCCTCGGACGCCACGCTCGACGGCGGCGCCGGCAATGATGTTATCAATCTCAACGGCGGCAGTGCGGTCGTTCGATACTTCGACGGCGACGGCAATGATACCGTCCTCGGCGCCGGAGCGAACACGACGCTCGACACCGAGTATGATTCGATCAACGTCACGAGCGACGCGATAATCCTCAAGCGCGGCGACGGCTCGATCACTCTTAAGAATTTAACGGCAGGCTTCAGCTTTGAAGATACTTTGTTCGGCAGTAACGGCGACGATTCAATCACCAACTCCGAAGTCGGCAAATACATCATCGGCGGCGCGGGCAATGACGTTATCAGTCTCGACGGCGCGGCAGTCATCGAATACTCGAGCGGCGACGGCAATGATACGATCTACGGCTTCGATTCCGATACGACGCTTGACTTCGATTATGATTCGGTCGCGAAGTCGGGCGCGGACGTCGTGATGAAGGTCGGCAACGGTTCGATCACTTTCAAAAACACTTCGGTCGTGCAATTCATGGGCGGCGTCGAGGGCACCGACGACAACGACAATCTCTCCAACGCCGACGCCGACAAATACATCGACGGGCGCGCGGGCAATGATATCATCACCAACTCCGGCGACAACGCCACGATTGACGGCGGCGCGGGCGATGACGTGATCAATCTCAGCGGCGGCTCCGCGCGGATTGCATATCAATCGGGCGACGGCAACGATACAATCTTCGGCTTCAACGCGAACACGACGCTCGACTTCGATTATGATTCGGTCACTCAGTCGGGCGCGGACGTGATCATGAAGGTCGGCGACGGCTCGATCACTTTCAAGGATACCGATCTCATGACGTTGCTTCCGAGGATAGTCGGTACCGACGGCGCCGATTCGATCTCCAACGCCGACGACTTAATCTACATCGACGCGCTTGCGGGCAACGACACCGTCACCAACAGCGGCTCGAATGTGACAATAAACGGCGGCGCGGGCAATGACGTGATCAGTCTCAACGGCGGTGCGGCGTTCATTCAACATTCGGACGGCGACGGCAACGATACCGTTATCGGCTACAACGATCGGACGACGCTCGGGCTCGAGATATCTTCGATCGGGCAATCGGGCGAGAATGCGATCCTCTACGTCGGCGACGGCTCGATCACTTTCCAAAATACCGATCTCTTGACGGTGCTCCCGAAGGTGAGCGGCACCAACGGCGCGAATTATCTCACCAACGACGCCGCCTTCCGATATATCGACTGCGGCAAGGGCAATGACACCGTCATCAACAGCGGCGCGGGCTCGACGATCAACGGTGAGGACGGCGCCAATCACATCGAAAACAGCGGCGCGAACGTTTATATCAACGGCGGCAACGGCAGCGCGGACATCATCAACAGCGGCGACAACACGAGTATTTTCGGCAGTATGGTCAATGACACCATCAATAACAGCGGGTCGGGCGTGTTGCTCCATGGAAACGCGGGCGACGACACGATCACAAGCAGCGGCGAAAACGTCACGATAAACGGCGACATAGGCAGTGATGTGATCAGCCTCCACGGGGGCTCCGAAGTCATTCTGTATGACCAAGGGGGATTCGGTGAAGAAAATGATACGGTGTACGGCGCCAGCGCGCGGACGACGCTCGGCTTCAAATATAATTCGATATCGAAGTCGGGCAATGATGTGATAGCCAATATATATATCTCGAAGTGGGGCTCGATCACATTCAAAGATGCGTCAATGGCGTATTTCGTCGGAGGCATCGCGGGCACCGACGGTGACGACACTCTGTCAAACAGCGAAGATAAAAAATACGTCGACGGGCGGTCGGGCAATGACACGCTCATAAACAGCGGAGCGGGCTCGACGGTGGACGGCGGTACGGGCGATGACGTGATCAGTCTCAACGGAGGCAGCGCGCGGATCGAGTATGCGTCGGGCGACGGGAATGATACGATTTACGGCTTCGATTCCGATACCACGATCGGCTTCTCGTATGATACGGTCGTGCGCTCGGGCTCCGACGTGATCATGCCGGTCGGCGACGGCTCGATCACTTTCAAGGATACGTCGATAGGGCATTTCATAGGAGGAAAGGTCGGCACGGACGGCGACGACGCGATTGACAACGGCGAAGATGAAAAATACGTAGACGGGCGTGCGGGCAATGATACGCTCACAAACAGCGGGGACGATGTGACGCTCAACGGCGGAGCGGGAAATGATGTGATCAGCCTCGACGGGGGCTCGGCGGTGATCGAGCACGCTTCGGGCGACGGCAGCGATACAATCTACGGCTTCGACGAGTTGACGGGACAAATCGGCTTCGGCTATGACACGCTCGAGGAGACGGGCAATGATGTGGTCGTGAGGATCGGCGACGATGAGATCACCGTCAAGGACACGACGAGCGATCGGATCACGTCGGTGCAACGGGGCACCAAGGGCGACGATGCGCTGAGAGCAGATACGCGCGCAAAGTACGTGGTCGGAGGCAAGGGGAATGATACGGTCGTCAACGAGTACGGCAACAAGGTACTGCGCGGCGGGAAGGGGAATGATTATCTCGTCAGTCAAGGCGAGCAGGCAATGTACGTGGTGCTCAAGGGCGACGCCGACGATGACACGCTCAGAGCGGACGGCAATTATGCGACGCTCGACGGCGGCAAGGGCGATGATTCAATTGTCAGCGAAAGCTACTTCGGCGTGGTCGACGGAGGCAAGGGCAATGACACGATCACAAACAGCGGCTTGAACGCGACGGTCGCGGGCGGCAAGGGCGATGACGTGATCAATCTGGTCGGCGGTCGCGCGGTGATCAATTACAAGTCGGGCGACGGCAACGATACCGTCTACGGCTACAACGACAATACGACGCTCGGGTTCGAGTATGATACGATCGAGCGGGCGGGCGATGATGTGATCATGACGGTCGGCAAGGGGACGCTCACATTCAAAGGGCTCGACGAGGATATGATCAATCGGATGGTGCCGATAGTCGTGGTCGGCGACAAAGTTACGAACGAGCAATCGGGTCGGACAATACTCGGCAGCAACGGGGATGATACGATCGAAAACAGCGGGTCGAAGGTGACGATAAACGGGTCGGGCGGCAACGATCGCATCACCAACAGCGGATATGACGCCTTCATTCTCGGAGGCGCGGGCAATGATACGGTTGCCAACTCCGACGACAACTCGACGATTGCGGGCGGCGCGGGCGATGACGTGATCAGTCTGGTCAGAGGCAGAGGGATTGTCAATTACGCTACGGGCGACGGCAATGATGTGATTATCGGCTTCAGCGAACAGACGACGCTCGGCTTCGACTACGATACGATCGAGCAAACGGGCAATGACGCGGTGCTGACGGTCGGCGACGGGACGATCACGCTGAAGGATACGTCGATGTATCTGTTGACGGGTCGGATAAACGGCGGCGCATTTGCCAACGACAGCATCAATAACAGGTCGTCGAACAAATACATCACAACGGGGTCGGGCGGCGACACGATAACAAATCGCGGGTCGAACGTGACGATCAACGCGGGCGCTGACGGCGATCGGATAACAAACACCGGGTCGAACGTGAGCATCAACGGCGGGTCGGGCAATGATACCATCAATGCCTCGAGCGGCGAAGACGTGACGGTGAACGGCGGGCGCGGCGACGATCTCATCACGCTCCCGAGCGGCGCGAGTGTGTTGCAGTACGCGTCGGGCGACGGGCGCGACACGGTGACGGGCGTCAACGGGAACACGAGGCTCGACTTCGACTATGATGCGGTCACGCAAACGGGCGCGGACGTGGTGATGACGATCGGCAACGGCTCGATCACATTCAAAAACACCGCCCTTATAACGGTGTCGCCGCAATTGATAGGCACGGCGAATGCAGATTCGCTCGTCAACGATGTCGATACGAGACACATTTTGGCGAAGGCGGGCGACGACACGATCGAAAACAGCGGGTCGTCATTGCGTATCGAGGCGGGCGACGGGAACAATCGGATCACAACCGGCGGGTCGAATGTGACGCTCGCAAGCAACGCGGGCGACGATGTGATAATAAACAGCGGGTCGAATGTGACGTTGCTAAGCGGCGGCGGAGCGGATACGGTCACCAACTCCGGTGAGCGCGTGAGGACATACGGCAACTCGGGCGACGATGTGATAACAAACAGCGGAGCGAACTCGAGGACATACGGCAACTCGGGCGACGACGTGATCGAAAACAGCGGGTCGAAAGCGTACATAGACGGAGGCGCGGACAATGATACAGTCGTCAACAGCGGCGCCGACGCGGTGATGTACGGCAGTGAGGGCGACGATTCGATAGTCAACAGCGGCACGGGAGCGTTTATTGTCGGCAACGCGGGCGACGATACCATCACAAACGACGCCGACAACGCGGTGATCTACGGCGGAGCGGACAATGATGTGATAGAAAACAGAGGGTCGGGCGCGGATCTCGACGGAGGCGAGGGCGATGATACCGTCACCAACAGCGGTGCGAACGTCTCAATCAGAGGCGGCTACGGCAATGATGTGATCAGTCTCAACGGCGGCTCGGAGATGATCATATATTGGACGGAGGGCGCAGGCGACGACACGATTTACGGCTATTCTGATCGGAGTTTGCTGATATTCGCCGGGAGCGCGGGAATAGAGGACGGACTGAAATATGATGCGCTCGAGCAGAGCGGGTCGGACGCGGTGATGAAGGTCGGCTCGGGCTCGATGACATTCAAGGATACGGACATGCTGACGTTCATCCCGAAGGTGGTCGGCACCAACGGCGCGGATTCGCTCATCAATACGACGGACGAAATTTATGTAAGCGTGGGCGCGGGCGACGATACGGTAGTCAACAGCGGCTTGAATGTGACGATAAACGGCGGCGCGGGCAATGACGTGATCAGTCTCGACGGGGGCTCCGCGCGGATTGACTATCGCTCGGGCGGCGGCAATGATACGGTGTACGGCTTCGACGACAATGCGACGCTCGGATTTGATTATGATTCGATCGAACAGCGCGGCAGTGATGTGGTGATGAAGGTCGGCTCGGGCTCGATCACATTCAAAGATGCGGACGTTCTGACGTTCATGCCGCTTGTGGTCGGAACGGACGATGCGGATTCGATTGCGAACGCGACGGACGGAGTGTATGTAAGCGTGGGCGCGGGCGACGATACGGTAGTCAACGACGGCTTGAATGTGACGATCAACGGCGGCGCGGGCAATGATGTGATCAGTCTCAACGAGGGCGCGGAGGTTATTCGATACGAGTTGGGCGACGGGGATGATACGATCTACGGTCTGACGGAGCGGACGGTGCTCGACTTTACCTGTGATTCGATCCCGCGCGTGACGGGTTCTGACTTGATTATGTACGTCGGCAAGGGCTCGGTGACGTTCAAAGGTGTCGACATACGTGGCTTGATGAAGAAGATGATCGGCAGCACGACGAGCGGTCAGTCGTTTAACAATTGGCTTGGCAGTAATACGGCAATAACGGGAAGCGCGGGCGATGATACGATCAGCAACGGCGGCTCGCCGGCGACGATCGATGCGGGCGCGGGCAATGATCTGATTGAGAACACGGGGCTGCGAGCGGTGGTCAACGGCGGCGACGGTAATGATGCGATCATGAACGAAGGCGGGCTTGCGACGATAACCGGCGGGCGCGGCAATGATGTGATCATGCTGGCGGGCGGCTACGAAGTGATCAATTATGCGTCGGGCGACGGCGACGATACGATAATCGGCTTCGACGGTCGGCGGGAGCTCAATTTCGAGTATGATTCGATCGAACAGCGCGGAGTGAACGTGCTGATGACGATCGGCGACGGCTCGATCACATTCAAGAACACGTCGATAGATATGTTCAACGTGGGAGGCAACGGGCAATTGGCGGCGACAGACGAGCTCGCATCGATCATCGAGCCGTCCGCTCCGCTTGATCTCGACGAGCCGCTCGAGCTCGGACAATCTTCGGCGCTCGATAAAATTCTCGCCGTCGGAATGAAAAAAGCAGAGGGGCGCTTAAAATGATCACGGTAAAGGGCGGATCGTCCAAAATCACCGACTCGGATCAATTCGGCTTGGCTTTGTTGGTCTTTTTACGACCGTTTGCTTCGATCCTCGGCGACGGCAACAATCAAACGATCAAAGACGACTTCGACGGTGTTTTGAGGTTCCTCAGCAATGAAGTCTTCATCAGCACCGACGGCGGCAACGATCAAATCACCTTCGGCGGATATAAAGCCACCGTCGACGCGGGCGCGGGCAACGACGTGATCTCCAACTCCGCCGACAACGTCACCGTCAATGCCACTCAAGGCATTAATACCGTCACCAACAGCGGCAAGGATTTTGTCCTCTTGACTTCGACAAATCCAATCAACATAAACAACTCCGCCGCCGATATCACCTTCAACGGCACCGACGGCGACGATACGATCGAAAACAGCGGCGACAACATCAAAATCAGAAGTTATGCGGGCGACGACGCGATCACCAACAGCGGCGCAAAGGTCTCGATCCAAGCCGGCGACGGTGACGACGTGATCTCCAACAGCGGAGAGAACGCTTACATCGACGGCGAAAAAGGCAATGATAACATCACCAACACTGCCAATAATGTTTCGATCAACAGCGGCGAAGGCGACGACGCGCTCACCAACGGCGGAGCAAAGGTCTCGATCCTCAGCGGCGAAGGCAATGATGTCATTCAGAACAGCGGAGAGAACGCGACGATTTACGGCGAAGACGGCGACGATCGAATCAGCAACTCGTTGAGCGGCGCGTATATCAACGCAGGCGTGGGCAATGATTTCATCGACAATCGCGGCGACAATTCTACCGTCGAGGGTGTCGCGGGAAATAATCTCATCTACAATCGCGGCAGTAACTCGACGGTCGAGAGCGGCGTCGGCAATGATACGATCAACAATTGGGGCAACAACATATACATGACCGGCAGCATCGGAGATAATGTTTGGATCAACGAAGGCTCGAATGTCAGAATTTCTGATGCCGGCGGCAGTAATCTTATCAGAAATACCGGCGCCGACACCCGCATCTATGTTGGCGGCGGCAATGATACGATCTACAGCTCCGGCGTTCGCTCGTACATCACCAACTCGTCGGGCAACAATTTTGTCAGCGTCAGCGGCGCCAACTCGAGCGTGATCACTGCCGACGGCAACGATACGATCATAGTCTCGAGCGCGAAAGTAAAGTCGTCCGATTTCGCGATCCGCGTCGTCAACGGCGACAATCGAATTTCAAACGAAGTATCGGGCACGAAAATTAGCGTCGGAGGCGGCGACGACAGCATCAATAACACCGGCAGTGATGTCAACATAGTCGCGGGCGACGGAAATAACACCGTCGTCAGTCGCGGGACGGGGCTCAACATCAGCAGCGGTTCGGGCAATGATTACATCAACAGTCAAGGAATGAACTCCGCGCTCAACGTCGGCGCGGGCGACGACACGATCATAACCACGGGCGACATAGTGACGGTGCGCGGCGGCGACGGAAATGATTTGATAACCAACGGGCGCGGGGGATATAACGCGCGGATTTACGGCGACGCGGGCAATGACACGATCGAAAACGGCGGCGATTCGTCGACGATCGAGGGCGGCGCGGGCAATGATGTGCTCGTCAATAATGTCGGCGGCGATGATGTGTCGATAAACGGGGGCGCGGGCGACGACACGATCACCAACCGCGCGGACGAAGTGATCATCGTCGATGTCAACGGCAAAAGTTTCGTCACCGACAGCGGTGAGCACTCGACGATCACCACCGGCGCGGACGACGACACGATCGACAGTCGCGGCGAATACTCTTACATCGACGCGGGCAACGGCGCCAACCGCATAACCGACGGCGGCGATTACTCGACAATCCGCGCAGGCTCGGGCGACGATTCGATCGTAAGCAGCGGCGATCGCTCGAAAATTGAAGTCGGGAGCGGCAACGACACGATCGAAAGTCGCGGCGCGCATTCGATTCTCAACGGCGGCGACGGACATAATCACGTCACCAACGGCGGCGCTCAATCGTCGATCAAAACCGCCGACGGCGACGACACGATCACCAACGGCGGGGACGATGTGACGATCTCTGCGGGCGCGGGCAATAACATTATTTCCAACGGCGGCGATCGCTCGAGGCTCGAAGTCGGCGCGGGCAACGACATTGTTTCCAACAGCGGCGCCAATTCGACGCTCGAGCTCGGCGCGGGCGATGATTCGCTCAAAAACAGCGGGTCGAACTCGTACCTCAACGGCGGCGCGGGCAATGATACGCTCGAAAATCGCGGCGGGCATTCGACGATTGAGGGCGGCGTCGGAAATAATTACATCACCAACGACGGCGACAACACCGGCATCCGCTCGGGCGGCGGCAACGACATTGTTTCCAACAACGGCGATCAAGTGTACATCGACGTCTCCGACGGCAACGATACGCTCGAAAATCGCGGCGCGGGCTCGACGATTGACGGCGGCAACGGCGACAATCACATCACCAACGGCGGCTCCGATTCAAAAATTTACGGCGGCTCGGGCAAAGATACGGTCGTCAACAGCGGCGCGAACTCGACGCTCCTCACTTACGACGGCGACGACGCGATCACCAACGGCGGAGCGAACGCTTACATCGACGCTTCCAACGGCAATGATGCGATCGAAAATCGCGGAGCGCGGACGACGATTTACGGCGGCTCGGGCAATGATACGATCACAAACAGCGGCGCGGGCTCGACGATTTACGGCGGCGACGGCGTTGCTCTCATCGAAAACAACGCAAGTCTCACGGCGATTGTCGGCGGCGCGGATGTCGATATCATCATCAATAGCGGCGCGGGCTCGACGATCAGCGTCGGCGGCGGAGCGGATTCGATCGAAAACAACGGCGCGGGCTCGGTGATCGATGTCGGCGACGGAGCGGACGACATCATCAATCTTGTCGGCGGAAGCAATTCGACACTCGACGCGGGCGCGGGCTCCGATCGGATTGTCAATCGCGCGGCGTTCGTCGAAATTCGCGCGGGCGACGACAATGATCTCATCGAAAGCAACGGCGACAATGTCACGGTCGACGGCGGACGCGGCAATGACGTGATCAGTTTGTCGGGCGACAACGAAGTGATTAAATATGTTGAAGGCGACGGCAATGATACGATCTACGGCGTCACCGCGCGGACGCGGCTCAACTTTGATTTTGAGGTGCTCACGGTGTCGGGCAATGATGTCGTCGTGAGTGCATACGACGGTCGTTTGACGTTTGTCGATGCCGATGTGAAAGTGTTTTTGCCGTGGGATGTCGGCACCGACGGCGACGATGTCATGAGAAATACGACGTCCGCGACCAACATCAGTCTCGGCGCGGGCAATGATTCAATCAAGAATGAAACGCTCGCGGCGAATGTGTTCATCGACGTGGGCTTGGGCGACGACACCGTTTGGAATTACGGAGTGAAAGCGACGGTGGACGGTGGCGACGGCAATGATCGATTCTACAACCTCGGAACGGACGCGATGATTAACGGCGGCAACGGCGCTGATTCGATCCGAAATTACGGCGCGAATGTTTTGATCGACGGCGGCAACGGCGCCGACACCGTCATGACTTCGGGCTCGAGCTCGACGGTGTACGGCGGCGAAGGAAATGATTGGCTGCGCATCGAGAAGAAAACCGACAATGCGATGTTGTTCGGAGGCGCGGGCAATGACACGTTGACAGCCAACGGCTCGAGTGCGACGCTCGACGGGGGCTTGGGCAATGATGTGATCAACGTCGGCAAGACGGCGAAGAACGCGGTGATCAATTACGCGCTCGGCGATGGCAACGATACGATCATCGGCTTCAACGAGACGACGACTTTGATCACCAATTATGATTCGATCACTCAGTCGAATAAAGATGTGCTGATACAATCGGGCGACGGCTCGATCTTGATCAGAAATGCGACGGTCGAGCAGATAAGCGCGGCGCTCATTCAACGCCCGACCGCCAATAACGCGTTGCCCGCGAGCGGCGCCTTCAACGAGGCGATCAATGACGGCGACGCGCTCAACAATTGGACGGCGCATGTGTCGATGAGCGGCTCGAGCGCAAACGATGTGATAGCCAATCGCGGCGACGGAGTGACGATTGATGCGGGCGAGGGCAATGATACGATCTCCAACGTCGGCGACGGCGCATCGATCCGGTGTGCGGTCGGCGCGGACTTCGTTGACAACAGAGGGGCGGCAGTGACGATCAACGGCGGCGGCAATGATCTCATCGTCAACAGCGGCGATCAATCTTCGCTCGGAACTTTCAACGGCGCCAACACGATCGAAAACAGCGGCGCGCACACGAACATCTTCAGCTACTACGGAGCCGATCGCATCTCCAACGTCGCCGATTTCGCGACGATCGGGGCGATCGGCGGTCATAACACCGTCAACAACGGCGGCGCTCACTCGTCGATCCGAAGCGGCGGCGGCGACACGATCACCAACAGCGGGGCGAACGTGACGATTGACGGAGCCGGCTTAAAAATTTTCATCGAAAACAGCGGCGCTCAATCGTCGATAAAAACCGCCGACGACAGCGACACGATAAACAACACCGCCGCGAACACGAACATTTACGACGACGGCGGGCATAATCGCATCACCAACAGCGGCGACAACGCGACGATCGCCACCGGCACTTTCGGCGACGACACGATCATCAACAGTGGCGATTCCGTGTCGATTGCCGACGGCGGCGGCGACAATCGCATCACCAACGACGGCTCGGACGTGACGATCACAACGGGCGCGGGCAATGACACGATCGACAATCGCGGCTCCGACGTGACGATCACAACGGGCGCGGGCAATGACACGCTCGAAAACGACGGCGAACAATCGATGCTCGACGCGGGCGCGGGCAATGATAAAATCATCAATCGGGCGCAACGGGCGACGATACGCGGCGGCGCGGGCAATGATGTGATCAGTTTGTCGGGCGGCGCGGAAGTCATTCAATACTCGACGGGCGACGGCGACGATACAATTTACGGCTCCTCCGCGCGGACGACGCTCGACTTCGATTATAATTCACTCCAACAATCGGGCGCTGATGTGATCGCCCGCGTCGGCAGCAACTCGCTCACATTCAAGAACGCCGACATGATGATGTTGGCGACGAAAATTCTCGGCACTTCCGACGACGATTCGCTCTATAACTATAACAACTTGAGACGCATTAACGCGTTCGCGGGCGACGACACGATTGAAAACATCGGCTCGACGGTTGAAATTGCGGGCGGCGACGGCGACGACTTGATCATAAATCGCGGGGCGCGCGTGACGCTCGACGGGGGCGCGGGCGACGATGTGATCAGTCTCAACGGCGGCTCGGCGATCATCAAATACACTGCGGGCAACGACAGCGTCTACGGGTTCGACGGTTTTTCGACGCCGGACTTCGATTTTGATTCGTTCGCTCAAGTTGGCTCGGACGTGGTGATGAAAATCGGCGAAGGCTCCGTCACATTCAAAAACACCGATCTCATGGCGATGGTGTCTGATGTGTACGGCGGCGACGGCGACGATTCGATCTCCAACACAAAAATTTTGCGATTCATCGAGACGGGGCGGGGCAATGACACGATCGAAAACAGCGGCGCGCTCGTGACGGTGCTCGGAGGCAACGGCAATGATGTGATCGCCAACGACGGCGCGTCGGTGTCGATTGACGGAGGCAACGGCGATGATGTGATCACCAACTCGGTCGGCGGCGCTCACGTGACGATCGAGGCGAATTACGGCAATGATCGCGTTGTCAATTACGCTTCGACCGTCAAAATTCGCGGCGGCTACGGATATAATTTCATCACCAACGTCGGCGCGGACGTGACTATTGAATGCGATTCGCTTAATGACGTTATCGAAAACAGCGGCGACAATGTGACGATCAACGCCGGTAAAGGCAACAATGATATCACCAACGAAGGCGACAAGGCGACGATCCTTGCCGGTTACGACGCCGACACGATCATCAATCTCGGCGACGACTGCTCGATCAACGGCGGCGACGGACATAATCACGTCACCAACAGCGGCGCGCGCTCGACGGTGATCGCCGGGGCTTATGACAGCATCACGGTCGAAAACGACGGCGAATATTCGACGGTTCGTGCGAGCAACGGCGCCGACTCGATCATAAACAGCGGCGCGCACTCGTCGATTTTCGCGGGCACGGGCAATGACACGCTCGAAAACACCGGCGCCTACTCGACGCTCGACGGCTCCTACGGAACCGCTTACATCATCAACGGTGGCGATCATTCGTTGATAAAAACTTACAGCGGCAATGATACGGTCGTCACCGGCGGCGCCGACGTGACGATCAACGCGGGCTCGAGTGCGATCATTTATCTCGACGGCGGCTCCGAAGTCCTTCAATATTCTGCGTACAGAGCCGATTGCGTTGTTTACGGAGCCTCCGCGCGGACGTCGCTGGGCTTCAATTACAATTCGATCGAGCGATCGGGCGCGGACGTCGTGATGCGGATCGGCAACGGCTCGATCACATTCAAGAATACCAACATCACGACGTTGCTCAAAGAAATTGTCGGCACCGACGGCGCGGACTCGATCGCCAACGCCGAAGATTTTCAATACATCAGCGTGGGCGGCGGCAATGATACGGTCGTCAACGGCGGGACGGACGTGACGATCAACGGCGGTACGGGCGATGACGTGATCAGTCTGACGGGCGGCTCCGCGCGGATCGAATATCAAGCGGGCGACGGCAATGATACCATTTACGGATTCAACGATCGGACGACGCTCGGCTTCGACTTTGATTCGATCGGACAATCGGGCAATGATGTCGTGATGAAGATCGGCGACGGCTCGATCACTTTCAAAGATACCGAATTTATGACGTTGATCCCGAAAATCCTCGGCACCGACGGCGCGGATTCTCTCAACAACGCCGACAAATTCAGATACATCAACGCGGGCGGCGGCAATGATACGGTCGTCAACGGCGGCGAAAATGTTTCGATCAATGCGGGCGCGGGCGACGATGTTATCAGTCTGACGGGCGGCTCGGCGCGGATTGAATATCGGTCGGGCGAAGGCAATGATACCATCTTCGGATTCAACGATCGGACGACGCTCGACTTCGACTATGATTCGATCGGACAATCGGGCTCGGATATCGTGATGCGGCTTGGCGACGGCTCGATCACATTCAAGAACACCGATCTTTCGACGTTGATCCCGAATATGCTCGGCACGGACGGCGACGATTCTCTAACCAACACCGACGATTTCAAATACATCAGCGTGGGCGGCGGCAATGATACCGTCGTCAACGGCGGCTCGGACGTGACGATCAACGGCGGTACGGGCGATGACGTGATCAGTTTGACGGGCGGCTCCGCGCGGATTGAGTATCGGTCGGGCGACGGCAACGACACAATTTATGGCGCCGACGATCAAACGACGCTCGGATTCAATTTCGATTCGATGATCCAATCGGGCTCTGATGTGATCGTGAGGATCGGCGACGGCTCGATCACTTTCAAAGATACCGACATTCTGACGGTGATCCCGAAAATCGTCGGCACCGACGGCGCGGACTCGATCACCAACGCCGACGACTTCAAATATATCGGCGCGGGCGACGGCAATGATACGGTCGGCAACGGCGGCGCGGACGTGACGATCAACGCGGGCGCCGGCAATGATGTGATCACCAACAACGGCGACGGCGCGTCAATCGACGGCGGCGACGATAACGATTCGATCACCAACGACGGCTCGAATGCGACGATTAACGGCGGCAATGGCAAGGATTACATTTACAACGACGGCTCGAACGCGAAAATCGACGGCGAAGAAGGCAATGATATCGTCTCAAACGGCGGCTCGAACTCGACGCTCGTCGGCGGCAACGGCAATGATGTGATCTCCAATCGCGGCGACGGCGCGTCAATCGACGGCGGCGACGATAACGATTCGATCACAAACGACGGCTCGGACGTGACGCTCAACGCGGGCGCGGGTAATGACGTGATCTCCCTCGACGGCGGCTCCGCGCAGATTGAGTATCGATCGGGCGACGGCAATGATATCATCTTCGGATTCAACGATCGGACGACGCTCGACTTCGACTATGATTCGATCTCGCAATCGGGCTCCGATGTGGTGATGAGGCTCGGCAACGGCTCAATCACATTCAAGGACGCCGACATCATGTCGCTGATCAAAAAAGTTCTCGGCACCAACGGCGCGGACTCGATCGCCAACGCCGACGATTCTCAATACATCAGCGTGGGCGGCGGCAATGATACGGTCGTCAACAGCGGATCGGACGTGACGATCAACGGCGGTGCGGGCAATGATGTGATCAGCTTGACGGGTGGCTCCGCGCGGATTGAGTATCGCTCGGGCGACGGCAACGACACAGTTTACGGAGTCGACGATCGGACGACGCTCGGCTTCAGTTTCAATTCGATGATCCAATCGGGCTCCGATGTGGTGATGAAGATCGGCAACGGCTCGATCACTTTCAAAGACGCCGACATTACGACGCTGCTCCCGAAAATTCTCGGCACCGACGGCGCTGATGACATCACCAACAACGATGACTTCAGATACGTCAGCTTGGGCGCGGGCGCCGATACGATTTACAACAACGGCTCGACGGTCAAGGTCGACGGCGGCGACGACAACGATTACATCAACAATGCCGGTTGGCGCGGATATGTGACGCTCAACGGCGGCGCGGGTAACGATAAAATTTACAACGAGGGCATGCAAAGTCCGATCGATGGCGGCGACGGCGATGATTCGGTCAACAACTCCGGTTCGAGCTTGACGATTACGGGCGGCAACGGCAATGACACGATCGAAAATCGCGCTACGAGTGTGGTCGTCGATGGCGGCAATGACGATGATTATGTTCGCAACAGAAACGGCTATACGACGATACGCGGCGGCGCGGGCAATGATACCATCGACAATCAAAGTTCGTTCCACATGATTTTGATCGATGGCGGCGACGGCAATGATGAGATATACAACGGCACGTCGCACGTGACGATCGAGGGCGGCGCGGACGACGACTTCATCAGAAACGAGGCATCTTGGGTGAGCGTGTTCGGCGGCGACGGAAATGATTCCGTTTACAACAGCGGCTATCGCTCGTTGCTCAACGTTGGCGCGGGCAATGATTCAATTTCCAACAGCGCCTCGGACGCGAAAATTTACGGCGGCGCGGGCAATGATACGGTCGCAAACAACGGCGATAATGTGACGATCGACGCGGGCGCGGACGACGATGTGATCAACAACTCGCGCGACAAAGTGATGGTGCTCGGCGGCGACGGCGCTGATACGATCGCCAACAGCGGCTCGCGTTTTGTGGTCGATGCAGGCGACGGCGCGGATTCGATTGCGAACGACGGATTTAGTGTGACGATCACTGCGGGCGCGGGCGATGATGTGATTCAAAACAACGCGCGCGGCAATAATTCATTGCTTGACAGCGGCGACGGTGCTGATTCGATCATCACTTATGCGTACAACGTGACGGTCGCGGCGGGCGCGGGCGATGATACGCTCGAAAATTACGGGGCGATCGGAGCGATCGTCAACGGCGGAGACGGCAATGATGTGCTGATCGATCGCGTCAGAATGTCGGGAGTGACGCTTGACGGCGGCGCGGGCGACGATGTGATCAGTCTCGCGGGCGGTTTTGAAGTGCTCAATTATGCTTCGGGCGACGGCAACGACACAATCTATGGATTCAACGATCGGACGAAGCTCAACTTCGCGTATGATTCGATCGCTCAATCGGGCGACGATGTGATCATGAAGATCGGCGACGGCTCGATCACGTTTAAAGACACGGCGCTTGATCTCTTCAAAGTTGAGACGAGCGAGCAATTGTCGTCGATCCTCGAGCCGAAAACTTTGACAGAACTCGGAGATTTGGATAAAATTTTTGCAGTTGAGCCGTCGAAGTTCGACAAAATGATCGCGGCGAAGAAATCAATGCGAAATGCATAATTGAGAGCGACGAATGATGGGGCGCCGCCGACACTCCCACCCTCGGAGCGCGGCGCCCAACGAAGATAGCGGTTCCCACCCGTGTCGTCGGCGCCCGCTTGCTCGGTTGAAGGCGGCGGCTTTCGACGGACGACGGAAAAAAGGGCGGGCACCGTCAACGCCCCCGAACCCCCAATTCCTAATTCCTCATTCCTAATTGACGGGGCGCCGCCAACGCAGGGGGGAACCTTAGCCTCCGTTGGGCGCCGACGAAAGGCAATGCGTAATTCGTAATTCGTAATGCGAAATGAAGGGTGAAGGGCGCCGCCAACGCGGGGTGGGAACCTCAGCCTCGGTTGGGCGCCGACGAAAGGCAATGCGTAATTCGTAATGCGTAATGCGAAATGAAGGGTGACGGGCGCCGCCAACGCGGGGTGGGAACCTCAGCCTCGGTTGGGCGCCGACGAAAGGCAATGCGTAATGCGTAATGCGTAATGCGAAATGAAGGGTGACGGGCGCCGCCAACGCGGGGTGGGAACCTCAGCCTCAGTTGGGCGCCGCGCTCGGAGGGTGGGAGCGTTGAGCGGCGCCCCACCCGTCGCCCCCGAACCATAATTGCTTTTGGAAAGGACGTAGTCTATGAAAACCATTAACACGCTCAAGCCGAAAACTTTTGACGAGGTGCAACTTGCCGCAAATTCCCTGCGCAATCAGATGCCCGTCATTCTCAATTTCGAGCAGACCGATCCCAAGGACAAAAAGCGTTTCATCGACTTCATCTCGGGCTCGGTGAAGGCGATTGACGGCGACATCTACAGGATTAACGACGACGTGTATGTGTGCGCGCCGACCAACGTCACGCTCAACGCCGACGACGGGCATTCTTCCAAAAAAAGTAGTCGACGGGAGTGATGCATTATGAAAATCAAAAACACAGAAGTAAATGTAGTCGTCAAAGGGACGGCGGACGCCGATTCGATCACCACGTCCGGCGAAGGCTCCACCGTCAACGCGCTCGGTGGCAACGACACCATTCGAGCGGTCGCGCCGAACGTTTACGTCAACGCGGGCAAGGGCAAGGATTACATTCGCAACTTCGGGTCGCAATCGAGCGTGTACGGCGGGGCGGGCAACGATACCATCACCAACAGCGGGACGAACGTGCATCTCTTCGGCGGCAGCGGAAATGATTCGATCGAAAATAAAGCGGCGTCCGTCACGATAAACGGCGGCGAAGGAAATGATTCGATCGAAAACAGAGCGGAGTCGGTCAGCATTTACGGCGGCGACGACAATGATTTCGTCATCAACGAAGCGGCGTCCGTCACCATTGACGGCGGCGACGGCAATGATGACCTCAACAACACGGGGGAGTCGGTCAGCATTGGCGGCGGTGCGGGCAATGACCGCATTCACAACAACGGTCAATACACTTCAATCGACGGCGGGGCAGGCGATGATTCAATCCGCAACGGCGACTATAGTGTTAGAAACGGAGGGTTTCATTCTTACATCGTCGGAGGCGACGGCAATGATACGCTCGATAACCGGGGTAAGTGTGCGACGGTGGTCGGCGGGGCGGGCTCCGACAACATTCAAAACGACTTTCAAGGCAATAACTCTTGGATAGACGGCGGCGCCGAAAACGATTCGATGACCAATTACACCTACGACGTGACGGTGTACGGAGGCGCGGGCGACGACACCGTTGAGAACCACGGGGCGTTCGGAGTGATCGTCAACGGCGGCGACGGCAATGATCTGATCGTCGAGCACAATTGGGCATCGAGCGTGACAGTCAACGGAGGCGCGGGCGACGATGTGATCTCGTTGTCGGGCGGCGTCGAAGTCCTTCAATACTCGACGGGCGACGGCAATGATACGGTCTACGGCGTCACCAATAAGACGCAGCTCGGATTCGAGTACAATTCGATCGCTCAGTCGGGCGACGACGTGATCATGACGATAGGCGACGGCTCGATCACATTCAAAAACACTTCAATCGATCTGTTCAAAGTCGAGACGAGCGATCAGCTGTCGTCGATCGTCGAGCCGAAAACTTTGACGGAGCTCGGGGATTTGGATAATACATTTACGATTGAGCCGTCGAAGTTCGATAAAATGATCGCGGCGGCGACCAAAAATAAAACAATCGACAGGAGTGATGCATTATGACTATCGAAAATGCAGAGGCAAATGTGGTGATCAACGGGACGGCGGACGCCGATTCGATCACCATGACAGGCGAAGGCTCCAGCGTCAACGCGCTCGGCGGCGACGACAACATTCAGGTGATCGCGCCTAACGGTTACGTCAACGCGGGCGCGGGCAATGATACCGTCTTCGGATTGCTCGCCGAACACGTGAGCATCGACGGAGCGGACGGCGACGATTCGATCAGCTACGGCGGCAGATATGCGTCGCTGGTCGGAGGCGCGGGCGCTGATTACATCTACAACTTCGGGTCGCAATCGAGCGTGTACGGCGGCGCGGGCAACGACACCATCTCCAACATCGGGACGACCGTTCGTCTCTTCGGCGGCGACGGTAATGATTCGATTAATAACTCCGCAAAGCATGTGACCATCGACGGCGGCGCGGGCGGCGACGATATTTATAACAGCGCCTCGGACGTGAGCATCGGCGGCGGCGACGGCGTTGACATCATCGAAAACAGGGCGTCGTCGGTGAGCATCGACGGCGGGCTCAACATCGATTATATTTACAACAGCTCGGTCGCAAGCAACTCGTACATCGACGGTGGCGACGGCAATGATACAGTCAACAATTACGCCGTTGAGACTACGATCATCGGGGGTGCGGGTTCCGACAGCATCATAAACAATTTGGGGACATCGCTCGATTACATTGATCTCGGCGACGGCAACGATACCGTTCTCAACTACGGCGCTTACAGTTCGCTGATTGGCGGGTCGGGCAATGATGTGATGTTGAGCGTGGTGCAGGGCGTTTCAATCGACGGCGGCGACGACAACGATAACATTCAGAACTCGGGCAAAGACGCGATATTGCGCGGGGGCGCGGGTTCCGACTATATCTACAACATCGGAGTGAATGCATACATCGACGCGGGCGACGGCGCCGATACGATCGCCAACACGGGGCGCGACGGCGACATTGCGGGCGGCGACGGCAATGATCGGATCATGAATTTTGCGAGCGGCAACAACGTTTGGATCGAAGGCGGCGCGGGCGACGATTACATTTCCAATTATGCGTACAACGTGACGATAGCGGGCGTCGACGGCGACGATTATATCTCCAATTACGGTGCGCTCGACGTGGTGGTCGGCGCGGGCTCGGGCAACGATACGATCGTCAATTGGGTGTACAGTTCGGGCAGCACGATTCACGGCGGTCCCGGCGATGATGTGATTCAGCTTGGCGGCGGCGTCGAAGAGATCAGCTACTACGACGGTGACGGAAATGATACGGTGTACGGCTCGACCGCGAAAACGCAGATCGGATTCGACTACGACGAGGCGCTGATGTCCGACGACGGTGCTGATCTGATTTTGCGTGTCGGCGACGGCACGATCAATTTCAAGGATTATTTCCTGAACGTCAACTTGGAATCGTCGGATCAATTGGCGTCGATCATATTGCCGGAGACATTGACGGCGATCGGCGATTTGGACAGCGAGCAGGCGCTAAACACGTCGAAGTTCGATAAGGTGATCGCCGTCGGCGAGAAAAAGAGAAAGTAAATTTTATGGGGCGCCACCGACGCTCCCGCCCACGAAGGTTGGCGCCCAACTTATGGAGCGGTTCCCACCCGCGTCGGCGGCGCCCAACGCGATCGATCGAAGGTGTCAGCCTTCAAAGCCGCGTCGACGGCGACCGATCTTTTCGTTGAATGTCCACACCGCGCGGACAGCCGGAGAATG
>FLNZ01005285.1_pt1 | contig 23935 bp, 14 predicted proteins | sample 1140391 | NCBI WGS metagenome assembly FLNZ01 (sample SAMEA3878171, study PRJEB12797) | bioreactor metagenome | biome: Moose rumen | place: Sweden | collected 2011-10
ACCTGGGCCTGTTCAACTGCACCATCTGCCTGCCGCAGATAGTGGCGGCTGCAACGGGCGGCCTGGTGCTCAAGCTCGTGGGCAGCCAGGCGGCCATGTTCCTGGCCGCCGGGGTGTTCCTGGTGCTGGGGGCCGCATCGGTCCATTTCATCAAAACCAAGAAATCCTGAAAACCAATTCAAAATATTAACAAACTACACGCTAAATGAAAAGGATTTTAACCGCAACCGCAGTGCTCCTTGCAGCCTGCGCAACCGTATTCGCCCAAGGCGGATACCAGGTTAAAGGCGTAGTGGTCGACTCCATGGGGCCGGTAATCGGCGCCGCGGTAGTGGAGCAGGGGACTTCCAACGGAACGTCCACCGGGCTCGACGGCGACTATGTCCTCACCGTTTCAAATGCCAATGCAGTGATTGAAATCAGCTGCATCGGCTATGCTACCCAAACCTTCGCCGCGAATGCCGTTCCGGCCACCGTCACCCTCCTGGAGGATACGGAATTCCTGGACGACGTGGTGGTCATCGGCTACGGTACCGTGAAGAAGAGCGACCTCACCGGGTCGGTCTCCACCGTAAAGGCCGACGAGGTTAACAAGGGTGTCATCACTTCCCCGGCCGACCTCATGAGAGGCAAGAGCGCCGGTGTGGTGGTAACTGCCGGATCCGGTATGCCGGGTTCCGGAGCCACCGTCCGTATCCGTGGCGGTTCCTCCATCACCGACAGTGCCAACACCCCTCTGTACGTGATTGACGGCCTGCCCGTTTCCAACGACGGCGTAGGCGGCCTTTCAGACCCGCTGTCCTCCATCAACCCGGACGACATCGAGAGCTTCTCCGTCCTCAAGGATGCATCGGCCACCGCCATCTACGGTTCCCGTGCTTCCAACGGCGTTATCGTGATTACCACCAAGAAGGGTTCCAAGACCGCAACGGGCGCTCCGCACGTGTCGGCCGACCTTACCGCTTCCGTAAACACGATTTCCAAGTACAACAGCCTCCTGGACGCCAATGGCATCCGTTCCCTGATCCGGGACTTCTACGGCGCCGATTCCGCTGCCGAAGCTGCCCTGGGCAACACCAATACGGACTGGCAGCGTGAGATTTATCACATCGCCCCTTCCGTAGACGCCAACCTGGGCGTGAGCGGAAAGGCCGGCTCCTGGCTGCCTTACCGTGTTTCCGGCGGCGTTACCGTGCAGAACGGTACCCTGAAGGGTTCCAGCATGGACCGGCTCACCCTGTCCATGAACCTGGCGCCCACCTTCTTCGACAACCACCTCACCGTGAATGTGAACGGAAAGGGTTCCTATGCCTATAACTTCTACGCCAACCAGGGCGCCATCGGCGGAGCCAACCATTATGACCCCACCAAGCCTGTTTACGACGCCAACGGCATCAACGGTTACACCACCTGGTACGACGCGGCCGGCAACCCCAACACCATGGCAACCCTGAACCCCGTGGCCCTTCTTGCCGCCACCCGGGATTATGCCACCACCTGGCGTTTAATCGGCAATACGCAGTTCGACTACAAGGTCCACGGCTTTGAGGACCTCCGCCTGAACCTGAACCTGGGTATCGATACCGCCAAGTCGGACGGCTACCGGATCCAGGAGGAAGGCTCGGAAGTCTCCATCCACAGCACCACTGAATCCGGCGGCGGTTCCCGCGACAACTACGACTACCTGCGCCGGAACACCACGCTGGAGTTCTATGCCGACTACAGCAAGAACCTGGGCAAGCATTTCGTGGACCTGATGGCCGGTTATTCCTGGCAGCACTTCTGGAGCAACAACCACGATTACAAGCTGCGTCTTTCCGACAACCTTGAGATGAACAACTCGGAAGGCAAGGGAGAGCTCTACCTGATTTCCTTCTTCGGCCGTGCCAACTACAGCTTCGGCGACAGGTACCTGATTACCGCCACGATCCGTGCCGACGGCACCTCCCGCTTCCAGAACAACAAGTGGGGTATTTTCCCCTCCGTGGCTCTGGGCTGGAACATCAAGAACGAGAGTTTCCTGAAGAACTTCGACCCTATTTCCACCCTGAAGCTCCGTCTGTCCTGGGGTGAGACCGGTCAGCAGGAAGTGGGCGGATACTACGACACCTTCGCCACTTTCCTGAGCATCAACACGCCGGGTTCCTACTATTTCGTGAACGGAGAAAATTATTCCGCTCCTATCGTGGCCCTCGGCTACAGCGCCAACCTGAAGTGGGAGACCACCACCACCTACAACGCCGGTATGGACTTCGGCTTCATCAAAGACCGCCTCACCGCCAGCGTGGATGTGTACAAGCGTGACACCCGCGACATTCTGAACTGGATTCCGGTTCCGGGCCTTTCCAACCTGACCAACTACCAGAACACCAATATCGGTTCCATGACCAACCAGGGTGTGGAGGTAGACCTGAACAGCGTCCTTATCGAGACCCGCGACATGAGCTGGACCTTCGGCGTGAACATGGCTTACAACCAGAACATCGTCACCAAGCTCACCGCTTCGGATGAAAATGCCGCCGGTATCGAGCAGGGCGGCATCTCCGGCGGTACCGGAAACAATGTCCAGCTTATCCAGGTGGGCTATCCGATGAAGACCTTCTACCTGTACCAGCAGGTGTATGACGCCAACGGCAATCCCATCAACGGGGTTTACGTAGACCGGAACAATGACGGCCAGATCAATGCCGACGACAAGTACATGGGACACCATGCCGCCGCCGACTACACCTTCGGCTTCAACACCTCGTTCAACTACAAGAACTGGACGGCGGCCCTCTCCGGCCATGCCTCCATCGGCAACTGGGTGTACAACAACGTGGCTTCCGACACGGAAATGCTGGCCGACCTGTGGACGAACCAGTTCGTGAGCAACCGCGTTTCCACCGCTCCCAAGTCCATGTTCACCCAGGCCCAGTACCTGAGCGACTATTATCTGCAGGATGGCAGCTTCCTGAAACTGGACAATTTCACCCTCGGTTACACTTTCCCGAAGCTCTTCAAGGGCGGCGAAAGGGAAGGTTCCCTGAACGTTTTCGGTACCGTCCAGAACATCTGGACCTTCACCAAGTACACCGGCATCGACCCGGAAGTTTACGGCGGTGTGGACGGTACGGTCTATCCGCGTCCGAGAACTTATGTCCTGGGCGTCAAGTTTAACTTCTAAAACGCGTTACGACAATGAAAACCATCAATTATATCCTTGGCGTCCTTGCTGCCGCTGCAACAATGACCGCCTGCGTGGGTGATCTGAATGTAACGCCTATCGATCCCAACGCAAATACCGTGGACAAGGTGCTCGTCTCCCAGGCTGCCCTTGATTCCTATATCTCCGGCGTTTATCTGGGCTTTGCCACCTCCGGTTATTATGGCCCCAACGGAGATCCTTCCATCTCCGGCCTTGACGGCGGCGCCTCCCAGTACATCCGCGGCCTCTACCACCACGAAGAACTCACGACCGACGAGAGCATTTGTGGCTGGAACGACCAGACCATCAAGAATTTCCATTACATGAACTGGACCACGGACGACACCTTCATCTACGCCTTCTATTCCCGCGTATTCATGGTGGTGGGCGCAGCGAACGAGTTCATCCGTGAAGTGAAGAACCTGGATTACGACCAGGCTGTGACCAACCGTTACATAGACGAGGCCAGGGTACTCCGCGCCATCGCTTACTATCACGGTCTGGATTGCTTCGGCAACATTCCTTTCTCTACGGACGAGGATGTCGTGGGGGTTACGCCTACGCAGATTTCCCGTGCCGACCTGTTCGCCTGGCTGGAAACCGAGCTCAAGGACATCATTTCCTCCAACAACCTGCCCGGCAAGAACAACGTGACGGACGGTCATGTGAGCATGGGCGCCGCCAAGTTCCTGCTGGCCAAGCTTTACCTGAATGCCGAAGTGTTTACCGGAAAGGCCATGTGGAACGAGTGCGCTTCCGTCCTCACCAGCCTGATGGGCGACGGTTACAGCCTCCATACCACTTCCGCCGGCGTTTATCCCGCCTACCAGGAACTTTTCCTGGCCGACAACGACCGCTGCACGGACGAGATTATCTTCTCCGTCCAGCAGGATGGTTTGTACACCCAGAGCTACGGAGTCACCAACTACATCATCTTCGCCTCTACGGGCGGTGAGATGGATCCGGATGCCATGGGTATTTCCTCCGGTTGGGGCGGCCTTCGCATGACCCCCGAGTTCTACAACAAGTTCTCTGACGGCGACGCCCGCAAGCTCTTCTATACCGAAACCCAGCAGGCCGACATCGACGATGTGGGTGAATTCTCCAATGGCTATGCCTTCATGAAGTTCCGCAACCGCACCAGCGACGGCGGCTATGGCAAGGAGAAAGGTTTCGTGGATACCGACTTCCCCCTGATGCGCTATGCCGACGTGCTTCTGATGGCAGCCGAGTGCCAGGCCCGCGGGGCTTCCGGTATCGACGGCCTTTCCGCCTTCAACCAGGTCCGCGCCCGTGCCGGCCTGGATCCCGTGAGCGCGCTTTCCCTGGATGAAATCCTGGACGAACGCGCCCGCGAACTCTATCAGGAGTGCTGGCGCCGCAACGACCTCATCCGCTTTGGCAAATTCACTTCCGGTTACACCTGGCAGTGGAAGGGCGAAGTGAAGGACGGAAAGGATGTGGATAGTTACCGCACCCTGTTCCCCATCCCTGACAGCGACCGTCTTGCCAATTCCAATCTGGAACAGAATCCCGGTTATTAACAGATGATTGCCTTATGAAAAAGATAATAAGTATCCTATCTGCAGCTTTTGTGGCGCTTGCCGCCGTATCCTGCATCCAGGAGGAGCTGGCTACCTATGATGCCTCAAAGGCAAGCGCTCCCGTGCTGCTGTCCTATACGGTAACCGACGACGAGGTCTCCGTGGACTTTACTCCGGGAACTTTCGGCCAGTCCTTCAACCAGAACATGCCGGTGAACCATTCCATCCTCCTCAAGAGTGTGAACGGAAGCGCCGTCGAGACCGTAGTCCCTTCTACCGTGAAGGAGGACAAGATAACCATTACGGTTGCCAACCTTTCCAAGACCCTGATTGGAATGGGTTATGAGGAGGGGAGCACCGTCGCACTGGAGATGGCCATCCGCGCATCCATGCAGGAAGTGGCCCGTGACAACCGCCGGAACGGCTACACCGAGAGCGCCGAAACCATCAGCATTCCCGCTTACGAGGTGTACCTTCCCACTGGCGACCCGTACGGCCGTTACACCGAGAAGAGCCCCTGGAGCCTGATCGGCTCCTTCAACAGCTGGTCCGATGACTACGAAATGTGGACCAACGGTTCCCTCCACGTGGCCAAGGGCGTAGAACTTGAGGCCGGCGCCGAGGTGAAGTTCCGCAAGGACGCCGACTGGGCCGTGAACTATGGTTATGCCGACGGAGTGTCTTCCTACACCCTGGGTGAAGACTTCGCCCTTGGGCAGGACGGCGCCAACATTGTGATTGCCGATGCCGGCAAGTACGACTTCATCCTGGATGCCGACGGCGCCACCGCCAGGATCATCACTTCTGTGGCGCAGCAGGAAGACCCGTATGCGGCCTATACCGAGACCAGCCCCTGGAGCCTCATCGGCTCGTTCAACAGCTGGGCCGGCGACGTGGCTATGGTGACCAACGGTACTCTCCATGTGGCCAAGAACGTAAGCTTCACCGCCGGTACCGAGTTCAAGTTCCGCAAGGACGCCGACTGGGCCGTGAACTACGGCTATGCCGATGGCGTCAGCGCCTATACCCTGGGCGAGGAATTCGCCGTGGGCCAGGACGGTGCCAACATCGTGATTGCCGAAGACGGGGAATACGACATTTTCCTGGATCCGGAGAACGCCACCGCCAAGATTATCCTGACGCAGGCGGTTACCATCGATCCGTATGCCGCCTACACCGAGGTGAGCCCCTGGAGTGTCATCGGCTCGTTCAACAGCTGGGCCGGCGACGTGGCAATGGTGACCAACGGTACCCTGCATGTGGCCAAGAAGATCAGCTTCACGGCAGGTACTGAGTGGAAGTTCCGCAAGGATGCAAGCTGGACCGTGAACTACGGTTATGCCGATGGCGTCTCCACCTATGAACTGGGTGAAGAATTCGCCCTTGGCCAGGACGGCGCCAATATCATTGTTCTTGAAGACGGTGAGTACGACCTCATCCTGGATCCGGAGGCGGCTACGGCCAAAGTGATCGCTTCCATCGCCATTGATGGCGGTACGGATCCCGGTGTGGAGCCTGGGCCTACGCCCGTTACCGTGACCGGCTGGAACATCATCGGCCTCAACGGCGACTGGGAGAACGACATCCTGGCCACGCAGGACGGCAACGTCTGGACGGCCTATATCACCGCTCCCGAGGCCACTGAATTCAAGTGGCGCAAAGACGGCGGCTGGGACGAGAACTACGGCGGTGTGCTGGTAGCCCTCGGCGAACCCTTCGCGGCTGTCGCAGGTGGTGACAACATCCAGATTCCCGCCGGTTTCTGGAAGGTCCAGCTGGATACCGAAGCCCTCACCATTACGGTGTCCAACGGCGAGGTCTGGTCGCTGATCGGCGATTTCAACAGCTGGGGCGATGATGTGGACATGGCGCTTGCCGACGGCAAGTGGGTGAGCCCCGTCACCAAGCTCTCCGGCGGCTTCAAGATCCGTCACAACCACAGCTGGGACGAGAACTTCGGCGGCACGCTGGTGGCCATCGGCGAGCCCTTCACGGCTGTCGCCGGCGGTGACAACATCTCCGTCGAGGAAGGCAACTACGTAGTTACCTACGATCCGGAAGCCGGAACCATTTTGGTGGACGAACTGGGCTGGGGCCTGGTGGGTACCATCAACGGCTGGGGCGGAACCCCGGACATCATGCTCAAGGAAGACGGCCTGTTCCTGGTGGCCAGGAATGTGGCCCTTACCGCCGACGATGAGATTAAACTGCGCTACAACCAGGATTGGGGTGTGAACCGCGGCGGAGACTCCAAGGTGGGCGCCGTTGTCAAGGCCGTCCCGGATGGCGCCAATATCAAGCCCGGTGTCGCCGGCAACTATGATGTGTACTATCGTCCCGACAGTGAGGTGATTATTGTCAACGAGGCTGGTGCCGACCTGGTTTACTGGGGTGTCGTGGGCACCATCAACGGCTGGAGCGCACCCGACTACATCATGTGGGAGAACGCCGACGGCAACCTCGTTTACGAGAACCTTGCCATCACCGCTTCCGACGAGATCAAGATCCGTATGAACGAGGATTGGGCTGTCAACCGCGGCGGCAACTTTGTCGCGATGGGTGAACCCTTCGCAGTCGAAGCGGACGGCCCCAACATCAAGGTCGGCGACGGCAACATCGTCATCACCTACAATCCCGCAGCCGAGACCATTACCATCACCGGCGAGGCCGATATTCCCGACCCGGTTGACCCCGGCGCCTACAACGAGTACATCTATGCCATCGGAAGCGATACCGGCTGGAGCGGAGTGTACTATCTGAGCAGCGGCAAGGACGGCGATGCCTTCAACGGCAAGTACAAGGGCTTCGGCTACCTCTCCGGCGAGTTCAAGTTCAAACCGAACGAGGACGACTGGAGCGGCGACTGGGAGTATGACGGGGAAGGCAAGATCGCCGACAACGGCGGCAGCAACTGCCCGGCTCCCGAGACTGCAGGCTACTACATGATAGAGGTGGACCTCACCGCCATGACCTACAGCCTCACGCTCATCAACGGCATCGGCCTCATCGGTCCTGCCCAGACGGGCGGATGGGATACCGACACCGACCTCGCCTACGACGCCGAATCGGGCCTTTGGAAAGGCACCGTGGAACTGGCGGCCGACGAGTATAAGTTCCGCGCAAACGATGACTGGGCCATCAACTGGGGCGGAGCCCTCGATGCCCTCACCCAGGGCGGAGGCAACCTCAAGATCGAGGAAGCCGGCACCTACGCCATCGAGCTTGCGGCTCTCTGCGACGGCAAGGCCCACGCGACCGTAACCAAGCAGTAAACCCTCTTTTCGGGCGGGCGCCCCTGACCGGACGCCCGTCTGCCAAACAATATCGATGCCTATGAAACAGTTGAAATATATCCTTGTGGTGGCCGTGCTGGCCTTGGCGGCCTGCGGTGGAGAGGAAAATCCTGCTCCTGAAGAGCAGGAGACCCTTTCGGTGACGCCTGCAGAATTGTCCTTTACGGAGAGCGACATCTCCATCAAGTTCCTGCAGGTGAAAGCCTCCGGGGACTGGACGGTGACGGCGTCGGACTGGATCAAGCTAAGCGCCACCTCCGGCAGCGGCAATGGCTCTGTGAGCCTGTCCGTAGCGGCCAACGAGGGAGACGCGCGCACCGGGTCCGTGGACTTTTCTTCCGGCAGCCTCAAGGCCTCGGTGAGCGTGGCGCAGGGCGGCTCTTCCTGGAAGGCCGTCGTTGCCGCTCCCGCCGCCTTCGACGGCACCAAGCGGGCTTCCACCACCTATCAGCTGCTGGTGTACTCCTTCGCCGACAGCGACGGCGACGGCGTGGGGGACTTCAAGGGCGTCCAGAGCAAGCTGGACTACCTGGACGAGCTGGGGGTTACGGCCCTCTGGCTCAGTCCCATCCACCCTTCTGACTCCTACCACGGCTACGACGTCACAGACTACTTCACCGTGAATCCGGCCTTCGGCACGGAAGAAGACTTCAGGGCGCTGGTGGACGCCGCCCATGCCAAAAACATCAAGATTTACATTGACTACGTCCTGAACCACTCCGGCAAGGGCAACGCCTGGTTCGTGGACGCCCTGACCAACCCGGAGAGCCCTTACAGGGACTATTACTTCTTCAGCGCCAATCCTTCGGCCGACTACAAGAATTTCCCCATGCTCAGCGGGACCACCTACCAGAGCGGCGAGTGGAAGCAGGCCGTGACCGGATCTCCCAAGCTCACCATTACAGCGACGGACGAGGCCCTCACCACCGGCAACTCCAGCTGGAACCTCTGGACCTGGCAGGGCGGCGCCGACGGAAAAGCCGTCAAGTTTGTGGATGACGGCAGCGGCAAGCTGCATCTGGTGATGGACATCAGCGGCACCATCGGCCTGCTGGTGCGCAAATACGACAACTGGAACGCAGGCTCCAAATTCGGCGCCAAGACGGCCACCGCCCTTTCGCTGGGGACCCCGCTGGATTTGGTGGCCGAAGGGGCCGACATCAGCTTTACGGGTAACGGACGCTACCGGATAGAGGTTTCCGATTACACCACCGAGACGCTTTACTACATGGCCGCTTTCAGCGACTGGATGCCGGACCTGAACTACGGCGACATTTCCGACGTGCAGAACAACGCCTGCTTCAAGGACCTGGCCGCATCGGCTGATAAATGGATTGGGATGGGCGTGGACGGATTCCGCCTGGATGCCGTGAAGCACATCTGCGGCGGCATCGGTTCCTATAACAATACCGCCAACCGGAAGTTCCTGAAGGCCTGGTACGAGCGCTGCAATGCCGCCTACAAGGCCGCAGGCCACTCCGGCGACATCTTTATGGTGGGCGAGTGCTGGGACAGCCACAGCTCCGTAGAAAAGTATTATTATGAGGGACTTACCTCCTGCTTCGAGTTTGGCTACTGGCCGGTGCTGAGCAGGGCGCTCAACAGCGGAAGCGCCAGTTCTTACGTATCCACCGTTTCCGGCTTCGTGGCCGACCACCTGGCCATCCGTCCGGACGCGCAGACATCCCTGTTCATGACCAACCACGACGATTCGTCCCAGACCGGAAGCGGCCAGCTGCGGGCTTCCGACGACCTGGGCCGCGACCCCGCCAAGGAAAAGCAGGCGGCGGCCATGCTGCTCACTTCTCCCGGGAAACCCTTTGTGTATCAGGGCGAAGAGCTGGGCTACTGGGGAAACACCTCGGACGGATCGGACGAGTACCTCCGCGCCCCCATCGTCTGGAACGCCGCGGCAACGGATGTGGCCAAGGGCTGGACCTCCAAGCTGGACAATACGATGCTCAAAGGCTCCATCTCCGTGGAAACCCAGTCGGCCGACGGGGAATCCCTCCTGAACGTGTACAAGAGCTGGAGCCGCCTCAGAAACACCTATCCCGCCCTGGCCGAGGGCACGATGACGGCCGCCCCCGCCAACAGCGGAGCCATAGCCGCCTGGTACATGAGCTCCGGCAGCCAGAAGCTGCTGGTCATCCACAATGTGGCCTCCTCCGAGAAGACGGTCACGGTGTCCGACTCCATGGCCAGCCCCATCGCCCTGTTGGGCAGTGCCTCCATCCAGGACGACAGGCTCATCCTGGGCGCCCATTCCTCTGTAGTATTTGAACTGTAGGATATGAGAAAGTATTTGTTCCTTCTTGTTCCTGGCCTGCTTGCCGCCTGCGGCCAGACCGTAGATCCCGTCCCCGACCCTGATCCGGATCCCACCCCGGTGGAGCCGGAGGTGGTTACGCCCACATTTGCCAAGGGGGCCGATATCAGCTGGGCCTCGGAGATGGAGCACGACGGCAAGACCTTCAAGAAAGCCGACGGAACTACGGCGGACCTTTTGGATGTGCTCAAGGAATGCGGCATCAACGCCATCCGGCTGCGCGTATGGGTAGATCCGTATGCGGGCTGGAGCGGCCAGGCCGACATGCTGGCGCTGGCCAAACGCGTCCATGCCGCCGGCCTTTCCCTGATGGTGGATTTCCACTACAGCGACTTTTTTGCCGACCCCACCCGCCAGGTGGTTCCCTCGGCCTGGCAGGCAGACAAGGACGATCTGGACAAAATGTGCTCTCATGTGGCGGCCCACACCACGGAAGTACTTCAGGCCCTGAAAGATGCCAATATAGCTCCCGCCTGGATCCAGATTGGGAACGAGACCCGGAACGGCATGCTGTGGCCTGCCGGGCAACTCTGGACCTCATCGGGCGACATCCCGGACGGGAGGAAGCACTTCGCCCGGCTGTACAATGCCGGTTACGATGCGGCCAAAGCCCTTTTCCCGGATGCGCTGGTGATGCCGCACCTGAACAACGCCTACGAAGACAACGCCTGGTGGTTCAAGCAGGTGAAGGAGGCCGGCGGGAAGTTCGACGCCATCGCCCTTTCCCATTACCCGCAGGCGGAGAGCGGGATGACATCGGCCCAGTACAATGCCGAAGCCATCAAGCAGATCAAGGCCCTTTGTAGCAGCTACAAACTGCCTGTCTTCATTTCCGAAGTGGGCGTGCTGTCCTCCCGGACGGACGCCGCTTCCGTACTGCAGTCCTTTATGACTGAGGTGAAGAAGATAGACCTCGTGAAGGGTGTATTCTATTGGGAGCCGGAGGTGTACGGAAGCTGGAAACCGGCTGTATACTCCAAGCCAGAGGAACTTACCCGCCTTACAGGGACCAAGCAGAATGCCTGGGCGGCTTATAACCAGGGCGCTTTCAATAACGACGGGAGTGCATCGGCCATCATGAATGTTTTTAACGATTAGCATAGTATGAAACGAATTCTCATCCTGGCCGCCGCCGTCCTGGCGCTGGCCGCCTGCAACAAAAAGAAAGCGGAAGCACCCCTGCATCCGGAATGGACCTATAGCTCCGTGGTTTACGAAGTGAATGTCCGACAGTTCTCGCCGGAGGGCACTTTCAAGGGGGTGGAGGCCCAGCTGCCCCGCCTGAAAGAGCTGGGCGTGGACGTGCTCTGGTTCATGCCCATGTACGAGATTGGCGTGGAAGGACGAAAGGGAACCCTGGGCTCCTATTACGCCATCTCCGACTACAAGAAGGTGAACCCGGAATTCGGCACCCTGGAAGACTTCGAGCAGCTGCTTTCCACGGCTCACAAGATGGGCTTCAAGGTAATTCTGGACTGGGTGGCCAACCAGACCGCCCCGGACCATGTGTGGATGAGCGAAAAGCCGGCCGATTTCTACGAGCGCGATGCGGAAGGCAACGCCATCTGGGAGTACGACTGGACCGACACCCGCAGCCTCAATTACGAGAATGAGGAAGTCTGGTGGGCCCAGGACGACGCCATGCGCTTCTGGCTGGAAAAGGGCGTGGACGGCTTCCGCTGCGACGCTGCCGGGGAAGTTCCCCCTGAGTTCTGGTACGGCATCCTGCCCGGTATCAACCAGGATTATCCCGAAGCATATCTGCTGGCCGAAGCCGAACGCGACGACCTGGCGGACCCGCGCGTGACCTTCGACGCCAACTATGCCTGGGAGCTGCACCACCTGCTGAACTCCCTGGCCCAGGGCAGCAAGACCGTCCAGGACCTGAAGGACTACGTGGCCCGGGACGCAGCCCGCTTCCCCAAGGAAGCTTTCCGGCTCACTTTCACTTCCAACCACGACGAGAATTCCTGGAGCGGAACCGAATTCGAACGCGAAGGCGCTGCGGCCGATGCCTGTGCCGTGCTCTGCTTCACCCTGCCGGGCAGCCAGCCGCTCGTTTACACCGGTCAGGAGATTGGCCTGGACCGCCGTCTGGAATTCTTTGAGAAAGACCCCATTACGGACTGGAGCGCCAATGAGTATACCACTTTCTGGAAGACGCTGGTGGATCTGAAACACAACAATCCCGCCCTGGCCGCCGGCGAGCGGGGCGGCGAAATTTCCTGGTGGGAAGCCCCTGAGGGCGTTGTGGCCTTCTCCCGCGAGGTCAAGGGCAACCAGGTGATAGTGATTGCCAACTTCGGCATTCCCGTGGCATCCGAACCCGTGGAAGCAGCTCCGGAGGCCGGAAACGACAACAGGCCCGTAGCGGAGAAGGTGGCGGAACCTTTCCTGAACCTGCAGTCCGAACCATACTGCCCCACGCTTAACCTGAACGGGGAATATAAGAACGTCTTCGAAGGAACCACGGTGAGCGGGAAACTGGAGCTGAACCTGGCTCCCGGGGAATTTGTCGTGTTGGCTAAGTAGTTGATTTTTAGTGAATTAAGGGGTGTCCCCGTGCACGGAAACATGCACGGGGGACATACTTAAAGAGTTGATAATGAGAAAAATAGCCTCCATTTGTTTTCTGGTTCTAATGACAGCTTGTGCCCGGCAAAAGCCTTTCGTCCCGGCCTCGGTGGCCGATGCAACACCTTCCCAGGTAACCCGAGTGGAGCCGCTCAGCTGGTGGACCGGCATGAAGACGGACCTGCAGCTGATGGTACAGGGACCGGACATTGCCTCGTATGAGCTGTCCATCCCCGGAAACGGCCTCAAAGTGAAGGAGATTCACAAGGCAGACAGTCCCGACTATCTCTTTGTGGATGTGGAAGTGCCGGCGAAAGCCCCGGCCGACACGTATTACCTGCTGTTCTCCAAGGAGGGGCAGTCGTTCAAATATCCCTACCTGATCCGGGAGCGGGAGAAGGGGAGTGCCACGCGGGAGAGTTATACCACGGCCGACATGATTTACCTGATTATGCCGGACCGTTATGCCTCGGCATCGGCCGACAACGACGAAAAATGGCCCGGAGGCAGCTACGATGACGGTTCCGCCCGGGAGTGGACAGTGCCCGCCACACCGGACAAGGTGGACCGCCAGGACCCCGTAGCCCGGCACGGAGGAGACCTGCAGGGCATGATGGACCACCTGGACTATGTGGCCGACCTGGGCGCCACGGCCATCTGGTGCACGCCGCTGCTGCTGGACAACCAGGCCCATGAGTCCTATCACGGCTATGCCTGCGCCGACTACTACCATATAGACCCGCGCTTCGGTGACAATGCCCTGTACAAGTCTTTCGTAGAGGAAGCCCACAAGAAGGGGCTCAAGGTGATCATGGACATCGTGACCAACCACTGCGGCACCGCCCACTGGTGGATGGAAGAACCGCCTTTCAAGGACTGGTACCATGTGAACGAGCCTTACATGCAGATGAACGCCCTGTTCTCTGTATATATGGACCCGCATGCCGCCCAGGTGGACCGCGACCGGCAGGAGAGCGGCTGGTTTGTGCCCAGCATGCCGGACATGAATCTGGATAATCCGTTTGTACTCAAGTACTTCCAGCAGTGGGCCGTCTGGTGGATTGAATATGCGGGGCTGGATGGCCTGCGCGTGGACACCTATCCCTACAACGAGCCCAGTCCCATGAGCGAATGGTGCAAGGCCGTAACGGACGAATACCCCAACATGAATATCGTAGGGGAGTGCTGGGACATGAACATTCCCCAGGTGGCCTACTGGCAGAAGGACAACCCCAACAGGAACGGCTTCAACTCGAACCTCCCCAGCATCATGGATTTCCCGCTCCAGCAGGCCATCCTTCGGGCCCTGAACGAAGACCAGGTGAACTGGGACGAAGGCATGACGCGCATTTATACGGTTCTGGCCCAGGACTTTGCCTATCAGGACCTTAGCCACATGCTCACCTTCTTCGCCAACCACGACCATGCCCGCACCGGGGATGTGCTGGGGCAGGATCCCGCCAAGATGAAACTGGCGCTTGCCTTGCTGGTCACCATCCGGGGCATTCCGCAGCTGTACTACGGCGACGAAATGATGTTCCTGGAGCGCAAGGACGTCCCCAGCCACGACGGTGCGAAGCGCATCGACTTCCCGGGCGGCTGGGAAGGGGACGGGTGCAACCTCTTTACTGCCCAGGGACGGGCGTCGGCGCCGGAGCTGTATGCATCGGCCGCCGAGCTGCACGACTACGCCCGCACCCTATTCCGCTGGCGCAGGGACTGCAAGGCCGTCCAGGAAGGGAAAACCCTGCATTTCCTGTCCCGCAAGAACGTGGGGCCGGTCAATATTACGGACAATACATACGCCTTCTTCCGCTATACGGAAGAGGATGCTATATTCGTGTTCATCAACAACACGGCCGAGCCCCGTACCCTGGACTGGAGCCACTATGCAGAATTCGTATCCGGCCCAGTGGAGGGACGCGACGTGCTCTCCGGCGAGAAGATGACTTTGCAGGACGGCGTGTCCGTGCTGCCGAAATCGGCTTTGATTGTGGAATTCAAACGATAAAAAATGAAAAAGCTTTGTTCTGTATTTTTGGGCCTGGCCGCCCTTCTCACTTCCTGCGGGAGCCAGGAAAGCGTCGCACTGAAAGACACGCTCCAGAGCCCGGACGGGCGCCTGGAGGCCCGTTTCTGCCTCAGTGATTCCGGCGTGCCGATGTATGAACTCCTGTTTGACGGGAAAAGCGTGGTGAAGCCCTCCAAGCTGGGATTCCGGCTGCTGCAAGGCGGGAACCTGGAGAACGGCTTTTCCTATGAGGGAAGCGACGCCCATACAAGCTTCGACGAGACCTGGGAACCGGTCTGGGGCGAGGAAGCCGAAATCCGCAACCACTACAACGAGATGCTGGTGCACCTGAAGCAGGCCGACGGGGCTGCAATGGATATCCGTTTCCGCCTGTACGACGACGGGCTGGGCTTCCGTTACGAGTTCCCGCTGGAGAACAAGCTTACCTACTTCAAGATAGAGGAGGAACTCACCGAATTTGCCATGACGGGGAACCATACCGCCTGGTGGATCAGCGGGGACTACGATACGCAGGAGTACAACTACACCGAGTCCAAACTCTCCGAGATCCGCGGGATTTCCCGGGGCATGCGCATTGGAAACGCCTCACAGACAGGCTTTTCCGACACAGGAGTGCAAACCGCCCTGCAAATGAAGACGGCCGAAGGGCTGTACCTGAACATCCATGAGGCCCAGGTGCTGGACTATCCCACGGCCAACCTGGACCTGGACGACAAAAACATGACCTTCCGGATCTGGCTCACGCCCGATGCCGAGGGAGTAAAGGGACGGTTGCAGGCTCCCTGCAAGAGCCCCTGGCGCACGGTGATGGTGTGCGGGAAGGCCACGGACGTGCTGGCTTCCCGCCTGATCCTGAACCTGAACGAACCCTGCGCCCTGGAAGACGTCTCCTGGATTCATCCGGTCAAATACATGGGCGTGTGGTGGGAAATGATTACCGGCAAGAGCGAGTGGTCCTATACCTACGATTTCCCGTCGGTGCAGTTGGGTGTCACAGACTATTCCAAAGCCAAGCCCCACGGCCGGCACGGAGCCAACAACGAGAATGTACGCAGGTATATAGACTTTGCTGCCGACAACGGCTTTGACGCCATCCTCATCGAGGGCTGGAACGAGGGCTGGGAAGACTGGTTCGGCCATCAGAAAGACTACGTGTTTGACTTTGTCACCCCGTACCCGGATTTTGACCTGCCCGCCTTGAACGCCTATGCGCACCAGCGGGGCATCCGTCTGGTCATGCACCACGAAAGCTCTTCATCTACGGTGAATTACGAGCGCCATATGGAGAAGGCCTACGGGCTCATGAACCAGTATGGCTACAACGCCGTAAAGAGCGGCTATGTGGGTGATATCATCCCCTACGGGGAGCACCATTACAGCCAGCCCCTCATCAACCACTATCACCTGGCTGTAACCGAGGCGGCCAAGCACAAGATTATGGTGAACGCCCACGAGGCGGTGCGTCCCACCGGTCTCTGCCGCACCTGGCCCAACATGATTGGGAACGAGAGCGCCATGGGCAATGAATACCGTGCCAACATCGATCCCGGACACACTACAGTCCTACCGTTTACCCGCCTGCAGGGCGGCCCCATGGACTTTACGCCCGGTATCTTCGAGCAGGACATGTCCGTAACGGCCCCCGGCCAGAAGGGGAAGATGCGCCACACCCTCTGCAATCAGCTGGGCCTGTATGTAACCTTCTACAGCCCGCTCCAGATGGCGGCCGACCTGCCGGAGAACTACGCCCGCTTCATGGACGCCTTCCAGTTCATCAAGGACGTGGCCGTGGATTGGGACAAGAGTCTTTATCTGGAGGCCGAGCCGGGTGCTTATATCGTCACCGCCCGCCATCCCAAACTTTCCAGCCTCAATGCCGCGGCCGAAAGTACGGCCACCCTGCCCGACGGGAAAAAGGATGCCGTTACCAATGCCGCCAGGTTTGTGTATGCCCTGCCGGAAAAAGCCACTGCAAAGGATCTGCCCAAAGCCACCCCGCATGATGTCTGGTATGTGGGCGGCATCACCGACGAGAACGCCCGCGAAGTAACGGTAAAACTGGACTTCCTGCAGCCCGGTGTCCGTTATGAGGCCATTCTCTATGCCGATGCTCCTGATGCGGATTTCGAGACCACCCCCCAGGCCTATACTATCAGCCGGGAGGAAGTGGGTTCCGGCGACATCCTTACAGTCCGTATGGCCCGTTCAGGCGGATTTGCGCTGTCGCTCCGCTCCAAATAAAGTTTATAACCTCAACCAGACTATGAATGAAAGGTATATCGTAGACCGTGAAGGGCTGCAGCAGCAACTCAGACTGAAGGGTACATTTGGAAGATGGGTTTCCGGCCTGTTGTACAAGGTGTTGGAATTGCAGGAAGTCAACGAGATGAACGCTCTGTACTACGACCTTAAGGGACCGGATTTCGCCGCCGCCGTAATCAAAGGAGTGGGGGCTTCTTACAATTATCCGGCAGATCAGCTGGCCAACATCCCGGAGGAAGGGGGCTTCATCACCGTCTCCAACCATCCTATCGGCAGCATCGACGGCATGATCCTGGTGGATATCGTTGCCCGGAAAAGACCGGACTACAAGATCCTCACCACCTTCCTGCTGGCGCTCATTCCCAGCCTCCGTTCTTCTTTCATTCCGGTGAACAATCTTTCCACCGGTGATACGAGGACCGTTTCCGGCATCCGCGCCGCCCTTTCCCATATTGCCGAGGGGCATCCGCTGGGCCTTTTCCCGGCCGGGGAAGTCTCCACTTACCAGAAGAAAGAGAACCGGCGGAATCCGGAAGGCAAGGCCGTTGTGGAGGACAAGCCCTGGGCCGAGAACATGATGAAGCTCATCCGGCGCTCCGGTTTCCCGGTTGTCCCCATCTACTTCCAGGGGGGCAATTCCAAGTCTTTCCACATTTTGGGAAAGATTCACCGCAGGCTTCGGACCGTTCGCCTTCCGCACGAGATGCTGAACAAGAAAGGAAGCCACATCGAGGTGCAGATCGGCAAGCCCATCCCCGCTGCCCAGCTCGCCGGATACTCCGACAAAGAGTTGGCCAAGTATTTAAGGGACTGTTGTTACCAGCTGGAATCTCAAATCAAACCCTAAGCGGATATGTACAAATAGGCACGGTTCCGTTAGAGCTCTTCCTCTATCCGGGGCTGGATCTTGATTTTCCGCACCGGGTCGCAAGTAAGGCCGATGCCCAGCTTGTTGAAAGTTTTGCGGTCCACTTCACTGAGCATTACAGTGGAGTGGACTTGTGCTCCCCGCAGGTTGGGAAGCTGTTCCAGGGCCAGTTTGCAGTTTTCGTCTATAAGGCTCATCATGGAAATGGCCACCAGCACTTCGTCCGTATGCAGGCGGGGATTGTGGCCGTGCAGATAGTTTACCTTGGTTTTCTGGATGGGGGCAATCATCTGCTGGGGAATCAGTTTCACGTTGTGGGCTATACCGGCCAAATGTTTGAGGGCATTCAGGAGCAGTGCTGCGCTGGGACCCAGCAGGGAACTGGTGCCGGCCGTGAGGATGGTTCCGTCTTCCAGCTCGATGGCCGCCGTGGCCACTTCGCACTGTTCCAGGCGCTCTTTGGCGGCAACCGTGGTTTTCCGGTCGGCCGTTGTAATCTTGGCCCGCTTCATGAGCAGGGCGATCTTGTTCACTTCCTGCTCGGTGGCTTTTCCTTCCGCCAGGCCGCAGAGGGCCGTATAGTAGCGCCGGATGATTTCCTGCTTGGAAGCTTCGCTGCACACCTCGTCGTCGCTGATGCAATAGCCGATCATGTTCACGCCCATGTCAGTGGGGGACTTGTAGGGAGTGTCTCCGTAGATGTCGTCGAAGAGGGCGTTCATCACCGGGAAAATCTCTACGTCGCGGTTGTAATTCACGGCCGTCTGGCCATAGGCGTCCAGGTGGAAGGGGTCTATCATGTTCACGTCGTCCAAATCGGCCGTAGCGGCCTCGTAGGCGATGTTTACAGGGTGATTCAGCGGCAGACTCCAAACCGGAAAGGTCTCGAACTTGGCATAGCCGGCCTTTACGCCCCGTTTGTTTTCCTGATAGAGCTGGCTCAGGCACACGGCCATCTTGCCGCTGCCGGGGCCGGGGGCCGTGACCACGATCAGCGGCCGGGTGGTTTCCACGAAATCGTTCTTGCCGAAGCCCTCTTCCGAATCTATCAGGGCCACATTGTTGGGATAGCCTTCGATGGTATTGTGATAATAGACCCGGATTCCCATGTTTTCCAGGCGTTTCCGGTAGGCGTCGGCACTGGCCTGTCCGTTATAGTGGGTAATCACTACGCTGTTTACGCTGAAATCCCGGGCCATGAACTCATCCCTGAGGCGGAGCACATCCACATCGTAAGTGATGCCCAGGTCGCTTCTTATCTTGTTCTTTTCTATGTCTACGGCGCTGATGACAATGATAATTTCCAGATCGTCCTTCATCTGGTTGAGCATCTTGAACTTGCTGTCCGGCTCAAAACCCGGCAATACGCGGGAGGCATGGTAGTCGTCAAACAGTTTCCCTCCGAACTCCATGTAGAGCTTGTTCCCGAATTTGGCGATGCGCTGTTTAATCCGATCCGACTGGATCTTCACGTACTTTTCGTTGTCGAACCCGTATTTCATAAAGAATGATGTTTTGAATACGGGTTACAAAATTAAGACATTTGCCGGAAAAAAGCAATTGCTTTTCCCGGCAAATCGTAAAAAATTAACCTCGGAGGGCGTTATTCAGCGTTTGTATCCTTCCAGATTCGCCTTGACCGTCTCCCATTTGTAGTAGGGCCCCTGGAAGGGTTCCAGCCCCCGCAGCTTGCGCTCCTGTTCCTGATAGAGGAATTTGACCAGGACGTCGCCGGCTTTGTTCTTGTAGAAAATCAGCTGCAAGTTGCTGGCCATGGGGATGTTCCAGAAGCCCATCCACTTGTCGCAGATTTCGTCGGCCTCCAGGCGGTCGCCCACGCCTTCAATTCCCAGATAGCTTACGAGGCCCATCAGCGGATAGTCGTGGCCGAAGCGGAGGTCGGCCGCATATTTCCCGCCTGCGATGGCTTCGTCCGCCTTGGCTACGATGTCTTCCACGCAGGATTTGGCCAGGACTACGCGATCCGCACCGGCATCGGCCGAATTGCAATGCCCAGTATACAGGTAGATATTGCTCTGGGCCCAACGGCGGTAAACGGCGTCGAAGGGGAGCAGGCTGTAGATATCTTCCTGAACATCAAAATCTTCCGCTATGACAGCCGTATTGAACACGTCTTCGGTGAAGCGGCGGGGGCTGGGGACTATCTCCCGGGCGGCCACAGGGTCCGTGAACACGCGGGAAAGGATGCCCAGGGTGTCGTCCGGCACGTCTTTCAGGTACTCGAAGCCCTTGCGCATGGCTTCTTCTGTAATCTTCTTCCAGTCTTTGTCGTAGCTGATGTATTCCATGAACTTCTCGCCGGTATCCAGCCGGATTTCCAGCTCCGGATTCTGCCGCATGAGCGAATTGGTGAAGGAATTCATGGAGATGATGCAGCGCTGCACGGTGCTGGCTACGGCGCGGACGTTCTTTTTGCCCTTGAACACCTGGGGATAGCGCTTGTACAGGCGCTCGGCAATGGCGGCATGTTCCCGTACGCCGCGCTGGGAAAGGCGTCCGTCCATCCCGTCCCATCCGGCGAGCACCTTCCGGGCCCCTTCCAGCAGCATCTCGCCGTCCGGGGTGAGGATGCCCCTGGCCTTGCCCTGTTCCATCGCGGAAATGACGTTCTCATAGGAGGTTCCGCCCCAGTTGGAGCGGGAACCGTGCCTTCCGTAATGGCTTACATAGAAGGGTTTGTACCCCTTGGGCGCCTTGGTGTCCGTAATAGGGAAAAATTCGTAGGAATTGGTGTTGTTGCCAGCCCTGGTGCGGTCTTCCTGCAGGGCCTTTACGGCGGTGGGAGACGGGTGGAACTGGGCAAGGGCCGATGCGGCGGGGAGGCTGAGCAGGGCCCAGAAAACAAAAATGGCTTTTTTCATATCAGTGGTTTTCTTCATGGTAAATACGCATCATGAACTTTCCCCTAAGATACAACTTTTATTGATAACATCCCATTGCTCCTGACGAAAAACCAGTTTTTTGTGACGTATTTCGGCAAGTTGTGCGTTATAGGATTCCGGAAAGCTTAAATCGGCAGAATCACGAAAACAAGCGCGTCCCACACGGCATGGCTCACCACGAGGGCGGGCAGAGCCTGGGGACGGAACCTGTAAATAAGTCCCCAGAAAGCGCCCGCTACCAGGGCGGCCATGACCAGCATGAAATTGAAGGACCAGATGTGCACCAGCGCATAGATGAGCGTAGTGACCACGAGGGCGGTATCCTTGCTTTTGAATATCTTCGCGAAGCTGCGCTGGACATAGCCCCGCCAGAACAGCTCTTCCGCCGGGCCTATTACAAGGAGCAGCAGCAGGGCGATTACCCATGCAGGCAGCCCGGTCTTCATTCCGTATACGGCATCCACCTGCCCTCTGGCGAAGGTGAACATCAGGGAAGAAAGGCGGTCTCCTATCCAGAAAAGCCCCCATAGCAGAAAGGCCAGTGCAATGCCGCAGAGAAGCTGCAGCAGGGGACGTTCCACCTTAAGGAGTTCCTTCCGGTCTGGCGTTAGGGCAAAGGCCATGCCGGCAAGGATGAGGGCCGATCCCGACATCATCAGCCAGAAATTCGCCATTCCGCCCGTCCAGGGGCTGAACATCAGGAACCAGAGGACGGCGGCCGCCCCTATAGCGGGAATCAGGCGGCGGAGTTCGGCATTCATCACAGAAGGCCCCCTATGAAAAGGCCGAGGGACAGCAGCCCCGAGAACATCAGCTGCAGCTTGGCTGTTTCCTGGTCCAGGCTCTGCAGGGCCACCAGGCCTCCCTCGTAGAACTTCCTGGCATGGCGGATATTGCCCACTGCGGGCACAATGGCCAGCAGGCACAGGAGCGAGAGGGGATGGATGGCGCCCAGGATAACGGCTGCAACAACATACAGGAAGGGAATTACCATATAGGCCTGATACAGCGTCACGGACGTCTTGGGGCCCAGCAGCATGGCAAGCGTCTTGATGCCGGCCTCGCGGTCGGTCTCGATATCGATGGTGTTGTTGGCATGCAACACGGAAACCGTTATGATGCCGATGGGGATGGACAGGACCAGCACAGCTTCCCATACCACGTTTCCGCAGAAGACCGCAGAGGTTCCTGCAACGATGAGAATGCCGAAAATCAGGAAGATGTCAAGGTCTCCGAGGGCATGGTACTTAAGGAAGGAATAAAGTGCCGTGAGCGCTGCGCCAGCAAGTCCAATCCACAATACAGGCAGCCCGCAAAGCAGCACGAGGGCAACGCCGATGGCACAGCCGCAGACGAAAAGCAGGATGCTGAAACGCATGAATTCTTCGGGCTGGAAACGCTTCTTTACAAGGCTGTCTACGGCGTAGGCCTTCTCACTGTCCACCCCCTTGCGGTAGTCGAACCAGTCGCTGAGCACGTTCCCGGCCGAATGCAGGACTACAGCCCCCAACAAGGTAAGCACCAGCAACAATAGGTTTCTCCACAGCCCTGTGAGGGCTCCGGACTGGAAGAGAAAAGCGGCCGTGGCCAGCACCGGCATAGTAGAGACAGGGAAAGACCAGAAGCGGGTTGCCCCGAGCCATTCTTTAAAACTGTGTTTTTTCATGTGAGCAGCATTATCGGGATACAAACATACTTTTCGAACACGAATTTATGCATAATAATGCTCAATTGCAACAAGTCGCCCAATTATTGCAACCCGGTTGCAGGAAAGGAAGGCTAAATTTGTATTCCGCAAAGACAATACGCCATGTTTCAAAAGATTATACGCCTGTCCATCGACAACAAGCTGCTCATCGGGGCCCTGACGCTCATTTGGACAATTTGGGGGATCTGGTCGCTCGTGAAGCTGCCCTTCGACGCCACCCCCGACATCACCAACAACCAGGTGCAGATCATCGTCACCTCACCCTCCCTCGGGGCCGAGGAAATGGAGCAGAATGTGACCACCCCCATTGAAATGGCGCTTGCGAACATTCCCAGGGTCACCGAGCGCAGAAGCATCAGCCGCAGCGGCATGGCGGTCATCACCCTGGTCTTTGACGACCGGGCCGACAACTACTGGGCCCGGGAGCTGGTGAGCCAGCAGCTTCGGCGGCGCGGGAGCTGATAACAAGTGACGTGGATATAGAACTGGCGCCCATCTCCACCGGTCTGGGCGAAATCTACCAGTACACCATCCACACCCAAGAAGGATACGAGGACCGCTATTCCCTCACGGAACTCCGTTCCATCCAGGACTGGATTGTGCGCAAGCAGCTTTCCGGAACGCCCGGCGTGGCGGAAGTGAGCGGCTGGGGCGGCTTTGTCAAGCAGTACGAGGTGGATATCGACCTGGACCGGCTCAACGCCATGGGGGTTACCATCGGGGAGCTGTACACAGCCCTTAATCAGAACAACGAGAACATGGGCGGCGGATACATCGAGCGCAACTCGTCCCAGTACTATATCCGGGGACTGGGTCTAGTAAGTTCGCTGGAAGACATCGGGCGGATTGTCATCAAGACCCGCTCCGGCGTCCCCGTGCTGGTGCGGGACATCGCCCACGTGCACTACGGCCACGCAACCCGCTACGGAGCCGTGTGCCGGGACGGTGAAGGAGAAGTGGTGGCCGGCATCACCCTCATGCTCAAGGGCGAGAATTTCCAGGAAGTGATCAAAAATGTCAAGGCGCGCATCGCCGAGATAGGAAAAAGCCTCCCGGAAGGGGTGGTCATCGAGCCGTACATCGACCGTACGCAGCTGGTGGACCGCGTGACGGGGACCATCGCGAAGAATCTCATCGAAGGCGGCCTCATCGTGATTCTGATCCTCATCCTGTTCCTTGGAGACCTCCGGGCAGGACTTATCGTTGCGTCGGTCATTCCCCTGTCCATGCTCTTT
>FLNZ01002545.1_pt1 | contig 23902 bp, 8 predicted proteins | sample 1140391 | NCBI WGS metagenome assembly FLNZ01 (sample SAMEA3878171, study PRJEB12797) | bioreactor metagenome | biome: Moose rumen | place: Sweden | collected 2011-10
GGCTGTGAACAGAGCAAGTCTGCTGGAAAGAGATGCCGGGAATGAATAGGTGACAAGATTATTGTCCGAGGCATCCACCAGACTATAGTATCGATTAGCGGTATAACTGATTGTACTGGTGACAAAGGCATAACCCTGCTTTGCATTGGAGATGGTACTACTGGACGAGCCACCACCCTGAACGCCACCGGCACTGATGCCAATACCCGTACCAGTAATCTGGATATAAGAGTTGTTGTCGCAGTCGAGGCCCTCCTCCGGGTCACCCTTTGTGGTGAAAGCGAATATCGTGCCATTGCCAATGGTGATAGCTCCCGATTGCCCTGCATTGGAGTCCACCGCATCATTGCCATTGGAATAGCAAACGGTAATTCCACCATTGAAATAGATTTTTCCACTGCTATTGATACAGTCATCGTAACACTTGAAATAATGTTGACCACCTTCAATATAAACAGCTGTCTTGGACTCCAAGCCCTCGGCTCCGTTGGTGGAAGTGTTCACCTCCGTATCACCGCTATAGATCGTGGCTGCACCTTGCACCTTGATGCCCTTGGCAGAGGACTTGTTGGAACTGGACTGCCCCCATCCGCCACCGGAGGAACCGATCATGGCACCAGAAGTCGTGATCTTGAGGGTGGGTCCCTGGCCATTCTCTGTACCCTGTATATATGTTCCCGCACTCTTGATGCCTTTCCCGGCAGACCCACTCATTGTGATGGTAATGTCGCCAGCCAACAAAGAGACGTTGTTGTCCGCTTTCATGCCTTTAGCGGAATAAGAGTCGTTAGTACCCTGCTGTCCGCTTCCTGTGTTCTTGATATTGATGACGCCACCATTTGTGGTGATATAGTTGGCAGAGACGCCCCTCCCCGCTGTACCGGAGGCATTGATTGTCAGCGTCCCATCATTGATCACAAACGTCTTGGTCTTGATTCCCGAACTATAAGAGGCATCGTTGCTGATCGTCATCATATTGCCCGAAGGGGTGAGAGTGATGTTACCCCCGTTGATATTGACAGAAGTGCCAGCTTTCATACTCTTACTCATAGCCCCATTGTTGGCGACCACGATGGTTCCGCCATCAATGATAAGATTACCGTCGGCTTTGACACCGATGGCATTGTAACTGACGCCATTGTCCTCTGAAGCATCTGTAGACCCTCCATAAGTATTGGTCACGTTAGAAAGTGAATAGGTGCGAGTACTGCCACTGGTGGTATAATTATTGGAGATGCTATAATATATATCCGTACCGCTGGTGGGTGGCGAGAATGTGGACGACTTGATCGTATAAGTGGTGCCACGGCTGTTGTAATTGTCACTCTTGAAATAATACGTACCCTCGGCATTCTCACCAAAATCATAATAATAGAACGTGAGTGTGGTATACCCATTTGAAGACGTTCTCGACACAGTTTTGGTCAGCTGCTGCACCATCGTATCATCACTATTATACAGATATAGACTGGTCCATGCGCTGCGGTTGCCACCGCCACCGCCGCCACCGCCGCCACTTGTGGGCAGACTGACATAGACCTTATAGGAAGCCTGTGGCGTCTCCGGAGTCTCTACGTTGATCTCAGCGGCCCCACCACTGCCATTGGCTGTAATATTGATAGCGGTAGAGGTATTGCTCTCGTCGATGAGGACATCGCCCTCCGCACTCAGTCCTTTTCCACCAGCAGCCGTATTATTGATAGTGACTGTACCTCCGGAAATATGGATATCACCACCAGCCTTGATGGAAGTAGGATAACTCAATTCGGTATCAGCTACGAGATTTCCCGTCTGTGTGACGGTGATGGCACCACCCTGCATCAGCACGTCGTGGTCGGTTTTGACACCCTTGGCCCCACCACCCGTAACAATGAGGTCTATGACACCATCCAAGAGGGTAAAGTCACCCGTGTCCTCCTCATCTGTGCCATCATCCTCGTATGACACTTGCAGCGCATCATCTCCCACGCCCTTAACAGTCAGCGAGCCACTCTCCATGAGGAAATATTGGTTGCAGTTGATACCATCTTTGATGGCCTGCACCACATTGATGGTACAGTTTTTCATCTGTACGTACTCCTTACTCCAAATAGCATTGGCCGAACGTCCATAAACATTCAGTGTACCCTTCCCCTTAAATTCCGTATGGCCTTTGCAGATAAAACACCCTTTCAGGCTGTGACCTTCACCGTCGATGAGTGTATTTTCCGTATCTTTCTTGATGCTGACATCTATGCGCTTGCCATTTTGAATATTGATGGGAGCACCTGTGGGATTGGTCAACGCAAGGCCAGCCAGTTCGATGGTTGCCTTGTATGTCCCTGCGAGATAAAACTCGCCATCCTCTGAGTTACCTTGAAGGGTATAGGTGATTTCCTGTGCGAGGCTGTCAGCCTGACTAATTAGTACATGGGCACCAGCAACCTGAACGGTGAGGAAACGAGCGATATTGCCTGCCACAAAGACTGTAGCGGTGTTGTCGCCATAGTTGACCACGACAGCATCATCGGTCACCTCAGCATCGTCAACGTAGATTTTGGTAATCTCATCAATAGGGAAAACCCGCCCGACAATCGTGATAGACTCTCCTTTCGAATAAGTCATGATTCCTGCCTGATTTGCAGGTATCTGGTAGATGACATTTCCTGTCTGCACATTCATTGTCTGAGCCATTACTGCCACATATACAAAAACGGCATATATAAGGACATATATCTTTTTCATTGTCAATAAAAAAAATATTGTAAGAAAGAATAGGCTATTTGATTGCAAAATTACATAAAAAAAGTGAAATTATAAACATATTAACAAATATTACATTTTCGCATATCCATAAAGAAAGGCGCAGAGACTGATGAAATCTCTGCGCCCGTACTATTTCAAGAAGTGAGAATCACATCTTATTTGTAACCATCATTCTGTTTCCAGTTAGTATTCTTGTTAAGCACATCCTGTGGGATTGGGAACACACGGCACTCTTTGTCGAAACGTGCAGTGGGGAATCCACGACGATGGAAGCCATACTCATCCTCAAAATGTCCGAAACGAATCATGTCATTACGACGCCAGTTCTCATCGAACAGCTCACGTCCACGCTCTTCATAGATATTCTCCAGGGTAGGAGTTCCAGTGATGTTGGGGGCGTTGACATAACTGCGAATCTCGTTGAACAGACTCTGGGCAGACTGGCCATTAGTGGCGGAAGCGCCACGTACGATAGCCTCAGCCTTGAGGAGCAGGATGTCTGCATAGCGGAAGATGGGGAGGTCATTGGACTGGTTACGACCGTTGATGAAGTCCTCGCGGATCACGAAGTACTTCACCGACTTGTAACCCTGGCTCCAACCTTTTACATCCTTACCAGTATTCAGTATAGCGCAGTCGGCGGGATACAATCCTGTGTTTTTGATACCATCCTCATACTCGATATAATGGGCATTATTATCAGCGTCAGTATATTTCAGGCGGATGGTCTTGTCGAGTACGACAGGTTCACCTTTATAGTTATATGGAGTTGTTGTCTTGGCGTATGTCGTAGCATCAAACATGTAGATTTGCCCTGCAAGGATATTCTCCTGACGGTCGTCGGTGGGAAGAGCCAAGAGGAGGTCAGACATCTCAGGTGAAATGGAGAAGTTGCCACCAGTGGAGTTACCAATATCTGATCCGAAATATCCGGGTCCGCCGTTACCATCGTTACGTCCCTGACGCCAGATTCTTGGACGGCAATACTGGAATCCCTGTGCGGTGATGGCATCGAAAGGCATCGCATAGACGAAGTCTTTGATTTGTGCGCCATTGTTGGGCCAGAACTTCGAGCGATAGCCATTGGCACCCTCAGAGAGGCTGAACTGTCCACTCTTGATGATATCATCGCAGAGTGCCACCACATCATTGAGATGCTCATTGCTATAGTTGGCAGCATCATAGGCAGTCACGCTGCTTGCGGTATAGACAGGCCAGTTGATGTATAGTTTAGCCAACAGAGCCTCAGCGGCATAGCGGGTTGGTTTGCCATAGGTACTGATATCGACATTAGTAGGCAAAAGATCGATAATCGCTTTCAGCTCACTCTCAATCCACCGAGCGACATCGGCACGTGGTGAACGGTCGATTTGCTCACCATCTGAAGCCAGACGGTCAAGGATAGGAGCATCTCCATAGCTATCCATGATGATCCAAGTGTAGAAAGCACGCATATATCTTGCCTGTGCGGTAGCATCATTCTCCTCTCCACCCATATTGACAATGACGCGGTTGGCTTTAGTAATACCAGCTGTGACATCCTCATACCATCCTGTGGAAGCGCTGTTAGGATCGAAGTTGTGCAATGAGCACTGAGCATAGATACCACCATCGGCATAGTCGCCGTCGAAACTGATACCTACCCACTCATCTGAAGAGAGAGCCTGTGACTCCATGTATCGGCGCCCGAGTGTGCCACGCAGGTGGAAATACACATCAGCCATCTGAGCTTCTACGGCAGCCTCGCTGTTGGGATATTCCGTATACTGCGCCTCGGGGGTCACATCCAAGTCGGTACAGCTGGCGGTCAATGCCAACAGGCCAGCTGCGAAAAATAACTTTATATTCGTTTTCATATTCTTATAGTTTCTGAGTTTATAAGTTGATAGTTTCATGTTTACTCCACCTCAGAGATAATCACCGAGCGACTTAGCTGCGGGTCGTTCATATACATATAGTCAACACCACCCTTGGAGTCTTTGATGAGCTGTGATGCGGGTACGCCATACTGGTCGACCAGGATGTTGTAAACTTTCTGCGCACGTTCCTTGGCAAGTTGTGCGTTTCTTTCAGCAGAACCTGTCTGTTTGTCGGCATATCCTACAACATTGTATTTCTTGTTTGGCGTAGCCTTCATCATCTGTGCTACAGTCTCGAGGTTCACCTTCTCGCGGTTCACCACGTCAGATGTTCCGATTACGAAGTTCACAAGGTATGGGAATGTGATGATCCTGCTCTTATCAATAATCTGAGTCTGAGGCTCTCTGCTCTCCAGATCATCGATTTGTGCGCGCAGACGGTTGATCTCACCATTCAAGCGGTCGATTTCGGCATTGTTGGTCATGAGGTTGGTATTTGCCACCTTGGTGTCAGCCTTGGCATCAAAGTTGATCTTCACACCGAGTATGAAAGAACGGGTGTGAGGATAGAATGTCTCACGATAGTCAATACCTGGGGTAAGTCCACCAAGGTTAACCTCCGGGTCGATACCCTTGTATCCTGTGATGGTGAACAGATTGTTGCATGTACCATAGATTTGCATGCTCTGAGCCCATCCACCGAGGTTGCGGATAGTATAGCCCAAGGTGAGAGAAGCGAGACGCAGATAACTACCATCCTCCAAGTACTTGTCGGAAGGAATATGAGCATTGGCGTCAGCCTGCCATGTTTTATCCTTGACCACTTCTGCCAGCACATTCTTGCCACCGGCAAGGTGTCCCTGATAGCTGTAGTGAGCCTTTGTGGCATTCAGGATCTTGTTACCAATCACGCCCTGGAAGAAAGCAGTGAGACTCCAGTTGTAGAGGTTGATGGTATTGTTCCATCCATAGACCAGTTTAGGTTGTGCATTGCCACATTTGGTCTTGTCGCCATCCTTAGCATTGGAGGTTACCCAATCGCCGTTGGCATTCTGATAGGTGTCTGCCTGTACAGTGCCGTCGGTATCCTGATGGGCAGCCAGGTCATGGACATAGAATACAGAGTTGCCATTGGCATCGTAACCTGCGTGTTCGTAGGTCCAGAATGTACCGAGAGGCTCGCCTTCCATGATACGCTGTGTGTAACCGGCGGAGGAGATACCACCGATATTAGGATCGCCCTCATTGACATAGTCCACGCTGTAGGTAGAGTTAGAGAGCTTGTCTACGGTATTTTTGTTGTGTGAGAGGTTGAGTGTGGTCTGCCACTGGAAGTTTCTTGTCTTCACAGGAATAGCATTCAATGTGAACTCAACACCCTTGTTGGTGATGTCACCCACATTGGCACGAATCCAGTTGAGCGGATAGATATTGGTAGAAACACCATAACTCCAGATCAGGTCGCTGGTCTTCTTGATGTAATATTCAAGGCTACCGTTTACTCTGCCGCCAAAGAAAGCGAAGTCAAGACCGATGTTTGTCATGGCTGTGCGCTCCCACTTCAGGTCAGGATTGGCATTGTTTTGAGCCTCGATGCCATACATTGTATAAGAAGTGCCGTCGGGGAGAATATATTCGAAAGAGTTACTGTTCAAACCGTATGTGGCGATGGCATCATAGGCTCCGAATCCCATGGCATTACCGCTGACACCATAACCGAGGCGCAGTTTCAACTGGCTGAAGAGACGCTGGTTTTTCATGAAACCTTCCTCAGTGATGTTCCATGCAGCGGAAACTGATGGGAATGTACCCCAACGATGATCTTTGCCGAATACGGAGGAGCCGTCACGACGGATGGTAGCCTGCAACATATAGAGACTTCTGTATGAGAAGTTTGCACGTCCGTAGAAAGAGATGTTGCGGATCTTTGTCCTGGATGAGCCCTGAACGTCGGTGATACCATTGATGTTGTTGGCATAACGCAGGTTCCAGAAGTTGGTCACATCATTGTAGAAGTTATTGACGGTGACACCGAAGCCATCGTTGCCCACACGCTCTTCCCAGGAATAACCAGCCATCAAACCGATTTTGCTTCTGTCCTTGAAGGTAATATCATAGTTACCATAAGTCTCGAAAGTCTGATTATGACGCAGATAGGTGTCGCGGTGTGCACGTCCGTCATAGCCCTTATCCATCTGGGTCTGATGAGTCTGATACCAGCTATAGGTATTCTGACCGCTGTCATAGGAGTAGTTGGCATTCCAAACCAATCCATCGATGATTTTCAAAGAAGCCTTTGTGATATACTGGATTCTGCGCCACTCATTCTGGTTGTTGTCCTCATGGATCATTGACAGTGGGTTGTAGTTGGCAGAACCAATATAAGACTCATACCATGTACCGTCGGCATTTCGCACAGGGTTGGTGGGTGAATAGTAATTCATGGCATCGAGCACACTCTTACCAGAGTTGGTGCCAGATGATGACGACATGGGCACGCCCTTGAATTTGCCTTGCATGGCATTAACACCCAAAGAGATTTCCAGATGATCTTTCAAGATCTTGGTGGTGAGCAATGTACGAGCGTTGACACGGTGCATGCCAGTACCATTGACCACACCTTCTCGGTTCATATAGTTGATAGATCCCATGTACTTTGTTCTCTGGTTGCCACCCGTGATACTCACATTGTGGTTGTGGCTAAAGCCAGTACGCAGCACCTCGTCCTGCCAGTCGGTGTCACCACCGCCATCCTGCTCAGCACCAATCAGTCCTGAAGAGCGCAAGTCGCTTGCGGAAGCCATGTCAAGGGTCTTCAGAACTTTGTCGAAAGCCACATAACCATTATATGTCACATTGGTCTTACCTTCCTGTCCGCTCTTGGTAGTGATGATAATCACACCATTGGCAGCCTTGGAACCATAGATGGCGGTAGCGGAAGCGTCACGCAACACATCAATCGACTCAATGTCGTCAGGAGCCACCATAGAGATGTCGACGCCCGGAATACCGTCAATGACATAGTATGGCTGCATGGCCTCGCCCTCACGCAAAGAAGATGCACCGCGGAGTGTGATACTTGGTGTGCCTGAGGGGTCGCCAGAGGTTGTCACAGTGAGACCGGCCACTTTACCCTGCAGCATCGAAGCGGGATCGGCAAACACACCTTTGTTCAGGTCTTCCGACTTGATGGTGGTGATGGAACTGGTGACATCCTTACGACGCATGGTACCATAACCTACGACAACCACCTCGTTGAGGACAGCTTGGTCTTCTTTCATCTGAACGTTTTGTCCTGCACTGATGGTCTGAGTAGCATATCCGACATATGCCACGCTTAGTCTCGCTCCATTTTTCACGTTAAGACTGTAGCGTCCGTCAATATCTGTCACTGTGGCATTATTCGTGCCTACCTCAGTCACAGTCACTCCGATAAGCGGTTCGCCCTGCTCGTCGGTAATGACGCCCGTGACATGATTCTGTGCCATTGCTACGCCACCAAAGAAGAGCAAAGCCGCTGTGCACAGCGATTTACGCAATGCTCTTTTCATTTTGTTTCGTACTTTCAGCATAATAATTTTGTTTTTGGGTTTATGAATGAATTGTTTATAAAAATTCTATCGATTGTTTCAATTTCTCGGTCCGGCATAGTCCATGCCGGAACCGGCCACCACCTGCAAGCCATCGGTCTGCACATGAGCTGCTCGCTCGACAAAGACCCCATAGATCTTGTCACGAACGAATCCATCATCCTTACAGGGGCGTTTGTCATAGACACCTGTAGGATAGTTGGTGAGGCGTCTAAAGGTGAGATTCACATTATTAAAATATATATGGTTGACTTTGTCGGGAGTGTCGCCCCCGACAAAGCAGCCATTCTCACTTGATGCCGATATGTTGTTGAAATAAATACGACTTACCTCACCACATCTACCTACAGTCTCGCCTTTGGGGAATCTCCAGTTGGCATCCTTGTGGTTGACACTGGCGCGAGGATAGGAAGTCACATATATAGGCTCAGCCTTTCCCCACCACACATCCGACCACAACTGGCACTGGAGCATAATATTGGAGAATACCACATCGGTGACGGTGCCTTCATCCCTGTTCTGAATCCCCAAGCCACGGTTTGAGGCCATGATGACACAGTTGTCGAAGAGCACATTGTAAATAGAGTCCATGTTCTCACTGCCAATCTTAATGGCACAAGAACGGCTCGTCATCACACAATTGGTCACAACGATGTCGTGGCAGGGTCCATACTTTTCAAACTCCCGTCTGTTTTTCAGACAGATGCAATCATCGCCACTGGTGATATGACAATTGGAAATACGCACATTGCTGGAGTGATCCAGGTCAATACCGTCACCATTGCGGATTTTCAGATTGTTGAGCAAATTGATACCGTCAATTACGGCATCATGACATCCAATAAGATGTACTGTCCAATATGCACCTTCCTGAATGGTAACATCACGGATGACCAAGCCCTCTACGTCGATCAGCGTAAGCACATGAGGACGCGGGTCGAACGTAGTGACAGGTTTCAGCTCATAAGAATCGTCAAGCTCGGCTCCCATGAAAGCGATGCCATTGCCATGGATGGCCCCCTGTCCTGTGATAGAGATATGTTTGGCATGTTCGGCGTAGATCCACATCATACCCTCACCCTCGTTCACACCGAAGGCGCTCAGCCTATATTTACTTTCATCAGGAGAAGCCTTCAGTGTAGCCGTCGCCTCAATCAATAAATTCACATTGGATTTCAGCTGTATAGGTCCGGACACAAAGGTATGTCCTCGGGGAATCAACACAGTGCCCCCCCCGTCGCCGGTGCAGCGATCGATGGCTTGTTGTATAGCCACGGCATCATCGGTAACACCGTCACCTACTGCTCCGTAATCCCTAATATTGTATATGGTCTGACATGTTGCTGCCAAGGAAAGCCATTGCATCACGCATAACAAAAAAGCTCTTGCCATGTTGTTCTTAGTACTTAGAAATACGTTATTTATGGTGCAAAGATAGTATTATATTTTTAATTTTTAAAATTTTTTTAGATATTTATTTAACTTTTATGACTGAATTTGGACTATTTGGGGAAACGGACCGCCTAATCAATCGAAAAACATTTCTAAACTAACAACAAAAGAGGTTGGTGCAGGAAGCTACCAACCTCGAGGGATGATTTCGAAACACCGAAATCTCAAAAAAGTACCACAAAGATATTTTTTCATTTAGAGAAAAGCAAATTTTTAACACAAAATATAGATTTTTTAACGGGAAAAGCGCTTGAATTTGTAAAATCAGCAAAAAAAAGCTATATTTGCACCATATTAACGAAGAATACCCAACCTACTAAAACAACTCGAAAAAATGAAAAGAGCCTTCTCGTTTCTTTGTACCATTCTCTTCTGTGGAATTATTAGTGCCCAAGCCCCCGCTTTTCCAGGCGCAGAAGGGTTTGCACGTTACACTACCACAGGCGGTCGCGGTGGTAAAGTCATCCATGTGACCAATCTCAACGACAGTGGCACGGGTTCTCTGCGCCAAGCGCTACAAAAGACAAGCGGTGCGCGCATCATCGTCTTCGACGTTTCTGGCGCCATCGAACTGGAGTCGGCCCTGAGCATCAATTATGGCGACGTGACCGTGATGGGGCAGACAGCTCCCGGCGATGGCATCTGTATCAAGAACTACGAGACACAAATCAATGCCGACAACGTGATCATCCGTTTTATTCGTTTTCGTCCAGGTGACGGTGGGTCGGCCACCAATGCCGATGGACGTGATGCCATCTGGGGAAGATACCATCAGAACATCATCTTAGACCATTGCTCCATGAGTTGGTGCGTGGATGAATGTGGGTCTTTTTATGAGAATGACAACTTCACCATGCAATGGTGTCTCCTTGCCGAAAGCATGAAAAAATCGCTTCACAGTAAGGACAATCATGGATATGGCGGCATTTGGGGCGGTCACAACGCATCTTTCCACCACAACATGCTCAGTTGCCATGACTCTCGCAACCCTCGCATGTGTGGCAGTCGCTATTGCAATGACCCTGACCACGAGATTGTGGACATGCGCAACTGTGTGGTCAACAACTGGGGGCAGACCAACAGCGGCTATTCTGGTGAAGGCGGCAACTACAATTTTGTCAACAATTACTACAAGAGTGGGCCAGCCACGAAGAGCAGCATCCGCTATCGGATCTTCCAGGCCTCTGCCGACAATGGTGAGAACAATCAGGCCAAAGGTGTCTACGGTCATTTCTTTGTCAATGGCAATTACATGAACGGCAAGGGTGACAACTGGGACTGGAGTGGTATTGATGTTGACAATCGCAACAATACAGCAATGACAAAAGATGCCATCAAGAGCACGACAGAATTCAGCAAAGGTACGGTGACCACCCACAGTGCTGCCCAAGCTTGGGAAAAAGTGCTGAAATACAGCGGTGCCTCCCATCGACGTGACCCTCTCGACAGTCGCTATGCCTCAGAGGCTCTCTCGGGCTCTTATGCTTACACCGGCAGCAAGACTGGCCTCAAGGGTATCATCGACAGTCCCAGCGATGTCGGTGGATATCCCGTATTAACCAGCAAAGACAAGCTGAAGGATACCGACGGAGATGGCATGCCCGATATTTGGGAACAAGCCCATGGACTCAACGCAAACAATGCCGACGACGCCAATGCTTACACCCTTGACAGCAAAAGCTGCTACACCAACATCGAGGTGTATTGCAACTCGTTGGTGGAGGATTTGGTCAAAGCGCAGAATACCGACGCACAAAGCAATGTGGAAGAATATTACCCCACGACCACTAAAGTGAATGGCATTGACTATTATGACGGCACACAAACAACCATCGGCGACAGCGAGACACCGGAGAATGCCATAAGCATCACAATCGCCAACAGCACTCATACTACCAATGCCACTGACACGGAATGGGGATTCGAACAACAAACCACTGTGAGCAACACAAATGGCAAGAGCTACAGCACGGGCAAGGAAGACGGTATCAAATACTCCGCTGGCGTACAATACACTATCACTCTTCCCGACTCTGTAAGCATTTCCAGCATGACCATCAGCGGCTACGACAACTATACAGGCACAGATTCCTATATCATGGAGATTAATGGAGAGGAATATGCCAGCGACACTTATGTCTATCCCCAGAAAAACAGTGATGAGACCTACGTCTGGACATCGCACATCATCAACTTTGACACGCCAGTCAGGGGCGCCATCACCTTTACGCCTGCCGGGAAACAAGTGGTATGGGTGATCAAACTTGATGGGCAGAAAGACGTAAAGAAAAAAGTGAGAGGCGACCTCGACGATGACGGATACGTCACCATCAAAGACATCATGATCCTGGTAAATATCTTTCTCGGATTAATATAATTGTTTACAATTTCCGCAAGCTCCCTATTGACGACACGAGAGACAAGAGGCGAGAATCACTGCCCCGCTACCATATAGAACAGACCTGATTATAAATTCAATTTCACATGACAGTCCCGCCCCCTAAAGGAAGGTGGGACTGTATCATTTTATTTTAAAGAAAATAAGAATACAAAGATTATTTCCCTTTTATTATTTGGAAAATTGAAAAAAAATCTATAAGTTTGCAAATTGAAAAATACATCGCACAAATACTATTTTGCAAAGGTTCATCTGATATTATTTTAAACCAAAAGCTATATAACATGAAAAAATTTCTACGCTTCACATTGACAGTACTTTTTGCTGTCGTCTGTGGGAATTTGTCAGCGCAGGTTATCACCTTCGACCCATCCACAGACAAAGGTAGTCAGGCTGGAAGCAGCACTGGCGAAGACCAAGTGACAAAAAGCGGTGTGACCATCTCGGCATCACCCACAGGCTCATTTGGCAACGGTCAGCAATACCGTGTATATAAAGAATCGACCTTCACTGTGACCTCTACAGTGGGTAATATCACAAAAGTGGAATTTACCTGCACTGCCAGTGACGATGCCAAATATGGTCCAGGCTGTTTCACGAATGTCAATCCCGGCACATATACCTATGCCGGTACAGAGGGCACATGGACGGGCAACGCCTCCTCACTCTCGATGGTGGCATCATCCAATCAAGTTCGTATGACCATCATCAAGGTTACTATCGGCGACGGAGGTGGAGAGGTAACACCTGATCCAGAGCCCACGCCTGGCACAGCCAGTGGAAGCGGCACTTTGGCAGACCCATGGAACGCCGTAGCCGCCAACAACTTCACGGCCGCACTCCCGGCAGACACCGAGACCGATCAGGATTACTACATCAAGGGTAAGATTGCCAAAATTGCCAACAATGGTGAGTTCAGCACACAATATGGCAATGCCACCTTCTACATTTCTGATGATGGTGCCGATGCCAACACATTCTATATCTTTCGCACGCTCTATTTGGAAAACAAAGAATGGGTTGAGGGAAACACACAGATCAAGGTGGGTGACGACGTCATCATCTGCGGTAAGCTCGTCAACTACAAAGGAACCACACCTGAGACTTCCCAGAAAAACAGTTATATCTACTCTCTTAACGGCAAGACCACCAACGATGGAGGTCAAGAACCTGATCCAGAGCCCACGCCTGGCACAGCAAGTGGAAGCGGTACCTTAGCCGATCCATGGAACGCAGTAGCCGCCAACAACTTCACGGCCACACTCCCCGCAGACACCGAGACCGATCAAGATTACTATATCAAGGGTAAGATTGCCAAGATTGCCAACAATGGTGAGTTCAGCACACAATATGGCAATGCCACTTTCTACATTTCTGATGATGGTGCCGACACCAACACATTCTATATCTTCCGCACGCTCTATTTGGAAAACAAAGAATGGGTTGAGGGCAACACACAAATCAAGGTGGGTGACGATGTCATCATCTGCGGTAAGCTCGTCAACTACAAAGGAACCACACCAGAGACTTCCCAGAAGAACAGTTATATCTACTCTCTTAACGGTGTAACCAAAGAAGAAGGTGGCGAGACGCCTCCCGTAACTGGCGGTATTGTATTCGACCCGACCACCGATCTGGGTACCCAAGCAGGAAGCAGCACTGGTGAGGACTATGTGACAAAAAGCGGTGTGACTATTGCCGCATCACCAACAGGTTCGTTCGGCAACGGCCAACAATATCGTGTCTACAAGGGCTCAACCTTTACTGTTTCCTCTACAGCCGGCAACATCGTAAAGATAGAGATTTCCTGCACAGCCAGCGGTGATGAGAAATATGGTCCAGGCTGCTATACCAATGTCACACCAGGTACCTATACCTTCGAGGGCACAGAAGGCACCTGGACAGGCAGCGCCACCACTGTCACGATGGATGCCACCTCCAACCAAGTACGTATGACTAAGGTTGTAGTGACACTCGAGGGAGGAGAAGTTGCTCCAGCAGTACTGACAATCAGTGGTACAACACCATTCAAGGGCTCCACCACCGTGACTATCACACCATCGAATACCGACTTCGCCGTGTACTATACCGTTGACGGCAGCGATCCCGCTTCCTCGTCTTCTGCCATCACCTACACAGCCCCATTCACCATCACCGAGACCACCACTGTGAAAGCTGTGGAGGAAGACCTGATTGGCGAACTGAGCAGCGTGGTAGAGAAGACATTTGTCAAGGAAGATATGCCAAGCGTCAACAACATTGCCGAATTCAAGAATTTAGAGACCGGCACCGAGGTTGTGCTCAACCTCACCAATGCTCAAGTGCTCTATGCCTCCAGCAATGATGTTTTCGTGCGTGATGCCTCTGGTGCCATCGACTTCTACAAGGCAGGCCTCGATCTCACCACCGGACAAGTTCTCAATGGCTCAGTCTCAGGTATCTTCAGTGTTTACAACAACCTGCCAGAGTTCACCAAGGGCAGCAACACCAACGCTGATAATCTGACCATCACTACAGGTTCTGATCCCGCTGCTGTCGTCTTGACAATCCCCGAAGCTCGCGACATGAAGTATGTCTGCGATTTGGTGAAAATCGATGGTGTACATTTCGGCAATGCTTCCGAAGGTACCAATATTTCCATCTACAAAGACAATGAAGAATTGGTTGTATATGATAAGTTTAAGCTTTGGGATAACTTCAACAGCTATCTCCCACAAAGCATGGTCTATGATGTGACAGGTATCCTTGTCATCTATAGAGATCTGTATGAAATCTATCCCACAGTCATTGGCCAAAGTTCCGGCATTAATGAAATCAACACCACTATCGACCTGAATGCTCCTGTTTATAACCTGAAGGGACAGCGTGTGGATAACAGCTATCATGGCGTAGTGATTCAGAACGGACGTAAATATGTGAAGTAAGATCTTATTTCAGCAAAGATTTACATCTGCTGGATATCAACTATCATCAACTAAAAAAGCAGGCTTTCGGGTAAAAGCCTGCTTTTTTAGTTGATGAGGGAAAAAGTTTTTCGTATCAAACAGACTTTTTTACTATTTTTTCACTACCTTTGCAAAAATTTCCTTTTGTCTTTCAGACGCACTACTAAAACTATTTATTCTTAGAATCTTAAGACATTAAATTTAATTTGGATAATATCATATTTATAAACCTAAAACAATATCTATGTCTGGTAATTTGAAATTCTTTCGAATGGCGCTATTGTTTGCTTTCATGTTATTTGCAGGCAACATCACAGCGCAGACCATCAAAGGTACAGTAACCGACAAGACTGGAGAGCCCATTATTGGTGCCACCGTTATGGAAGTTGGCTCCACAAATGGTACTGTCACAGATTTCGACGGTAATTTTACCTTGCAGAATGTGAAAGCCAAGTCTATCACAGTGAGTTATGTGGGTATGAAGTCACAGACTGTGAATCTTGGCGGCAAAACAGAATTCAACATTGTTTTGGAGGACGAAGCCAGCAGCCTCAATGAAGTTGTGGTGATTGGTTACGGCACCGCCCTTAAGAAAGACCTCACAGGTTCTGTCTCCACGGTGAAAGGTCAGGAACTGACGAAAGTACCTGTACCCAACGTCAGTGAGGCATTGACAGGTAAGATGGCCGGTGTGCACGTCACTACGACCGACGGTTCTCCCGACGCTGAGATTCTGATTCGCGTGCGTGGAGGTGGATCCATCACTGGTGACAACAGTCCTCTCTATGTTGTGGACGGTTTCCAAACCGAGAGCATCAGCGACATCTCCCCCAACGACATCGAGGATATCACCGTGTTGAAAGATGCTTCCTCTACAGCCATTTACGGTTCTCAGGGTGCCAACGGTGTAATCCTTATCACCACAAAGAATGCCAAGAGTGGAAAGACACAAGTCACTTACAATGGATTTCTTCAGACGAAGACCGTGTCCAATCGTCTCGACGCCATGGACACCTACGACTACGTGATGTCGAATTATGAGTATGCCCTCATCCGTGGCACAAGCAACCTCAACTCATTCTACAAGCAGTTTGGCGTGTTTGACGACCTCTATCTCTACAAGAGCATCGAGGCTATTGACTGGCAGGATGACATGTTTGGCGCCAACGTGCTGTCACAGAGCCACAACATCGGTCTCACCGGCGGTACAGAAAAGACGAAATTCTCACTCTCCGGCACATATGACTACAACGGTGGCCTGATGCCCAGCAACGACTTCAGCCGCTATGCCGTGATGTTCAAGCTCAACCATGAGATCAGCAAGAATCTGACCTTCAATCTCAAGGCCAACGTCACCGACCAGCTTGTCAACGGTCAGGGTACACAGGGTGGAACTTACAAGATCCGTACTTCTCAGGCCATCACCTCTGTAGCCACCAAAGGTCTCTCAGAGTTTGTCACCCCAGACTTCTCAAAGATGAGCGATGAAGAATATGAGGAGTGGCAGGACAGCCAGATGACACTGGCCGAGCAGGCAAAGAAATACTGGCGTAAGCGCAACAACCGCAAGTTCGGTTTCAACGCCTCTCTCGACTGGGCTATCATCAAGGGTCTGAAAGCACATGTGGAAGGTGGTTATGAATATCAGTTCAATGAGACCAAGAACTGGTGGGGTCACACCACAAACCAAGCCTCTTATGTAGGCGGTCTTCCTCTTGCCGACTGGACAAAAGTCAACGTGCGCACCATCCGTGAAAGTGTGAACTTGAGCTACGACAAGAGATTCAATAAAATTCACCATCTGAATGTAATGGTCGGTCAGGAGTACCGCAACCAGATGCAAGATCAGAACTATATGTATGGCACCCGCTATAGCAAAGCCATGTCACCTGATGACGTATTCGCCAACTTCGCCAGTCAGGGTGATGGTGCCATTCTGCGCGCCGAGAGTACCGTGAGTGCTGATGTCCGTCTGCTCTCCTACTTTGGGCGTATCAACTACGACTATATGGACCGATATCTCCTCACACTGACCTTCCGTGAGGATGGCAGCTCAAAATTCGCCCATGGCAAGCAGTGGGGCTTCTTCCCCGCAGCAGCAGCATCATGGCGTATTATCGAAGAGCCCTTCATGGAGAAAGCCAAGAGCTGGTTGTCGAATTTGAAGCTCCGTCTCTCCTATGGTAAGGTAGGTAACAACCGTATCGGTAACAACACATTCCTCCAGCTGTACAATCTGAACAGCGGTAGCAAGCGCTATGGTGTGGGTGAGTCGTCCAATACTGACCTCTCCGCCTCTTCAGTGCTCGCCAACCCCAATATCACATGGGAGAAACGTACCACACGTAACATCGGTCTTGACTTCGGTCTCTTCCGTGAGCGACTGAGCGGTAGCATCGAGTATTATTGGAACAACACCACCGACCTGCTCATCAACCATGACATCTCCGCCGCAGGCTATACCTCTGTATGGGAGAACTGCGCAGAGACCAGCAACAAAGGTTGGGAAGTGAGCCTCAATGGTGTCATCGTGCAGAAGAAGAACTTCACCTTGAACGCCAACTTCAACATCGGTTTCGACAACTCCAACGTAGAGAAGATTGCCAATGGTCTCGACCAGATGACATTCCCCTCAGGCTGGGCAGGCACCGACAACCGCAACCAGCAGGACTACATCGTCCGTGTGGGCGACCCCATCGGTTTGATCTACGGATGGAAGAACGCCGGTTACTATACTACAGCCGACTTTGAGAGCTATGACCCCTCCACCAACACCTACACGCTGAAAGAGGGTGTTCCCACCACATCACTCCTCGGCGGTGCCATCGGCATTCGTCCAGGTACCATCAAGTTGCAAGATGTCAGCGGTCCTAATGGCACTCCTGATGGTGTTGTAGACGCTAATGATATTGTAGTCATCGGTGACACCAACGCCGATTTTACCGGTGGTTTTGGATTCAGCGGCACAGTCTATGACTTCGACTTCTCCGCCAATTTCACCTTCACTTATGGCAACGACATCTATAATGCCAACAAGATAGCATCCTCACAGCAATATCGCTCGGGTACCTATCCTAACATGCTCGACATCATGAGTCAGTCGAACAGTTACTCATACATGAATCCTGAGAATGGAACTCTGCTGTCCACTCTTGAGGACTTGGCATACTACAATGAAGGTGGCAACGGACAACCCGCCAAGAAATACTGGAGCCCCTATTCATTCGGCTCAGCAGTTGTCATGCCAACAGAATGGGCTATTGAGGATGCATCCTTCCTGCGTCTGCAGAGTGTGACTATTGGCTACACCCTTCCACAGAAAATCACCCGCAAGGCTGGTATCCAACGTCTTCGCGTCTATGTGACAGGCAGCAACCTGTTCTGCATTACCAACTACACAGGATACGATCCTGAAGTTAGCTCCTACGCACGCAACAGCAGCTACTCTGGCCTTACTCCGGGTATCGACTATTCGTCATATCCCAAGAGCCGTGCATTCACTTTCGGTCTTAACGTGACCTTATAATAATAATGTAAAAGGACAAAAAAGACATAAACGATTATGAAACTGAAGAACAAATATATAGCCATCACAGCCATAGCAGCGCTGTCGCTCTCTTCATGCAGCGATGTGCTTGACGTGGACTCTCCATCGCAGAAGGATGCCGCTACCGTCTTCTCCAACCAAGAGAACACCTTGCAAGCCCTTTATGGTGCCTACAACTTGTTTGGCCAAGACTCCTACACTTCCCGTATGTGTGGTGTGTATATGCAGAATACCGACGTGGAGGCCAGTGCTCCCAGTGCAGGTGTACCCAGCAGTGACCGTCGTGCAGTATGGTCTCTCCAACCATCCGCCATCACTGGTTTCAATGATATGACCAACATGTGGAACCACAATTTGCAAGCCATCGACCGTGCCAACCAAGTCATCGAGGGTATCGACGGCAGTTCTATCGGCAACACCGATGAGATGCAGCAGATGAAAGGCGAGGCAGTATGTATCAAGGCCTATCGCTATTATCTGATGTGTGGTTTCTGGGGTGATGTCCCCTATTACAACACTGCATCAAAATGGGGTGGCAATCTTGACAAGCCCCGCAGTGATAAATTTACCATCTACAGCCAGATTCTCCAAGAGCTTGTGAACATCGAGCCAAAGATGAAATTCTCGGATGTGAACACTGGTGGTATCGAGCGTATGAACCGCGACTTCGCCATCGGTATGATTGCCCGTCTGGCACTGTTCCGCGCTGGCTATGGCAAGACCTATGATGGTCAGATGAAACGAGCAGACGACTATCTGGATGTGAACGATGAGGCACTGAGTGTGACCTACACCAACCTGAACGGCCAAGAAGTGACCGCCCACACACATAATGACTATGTGCAGATGGCCAAGGATTACTGCCAGAAACTCATCCAGCTGAAACCACGCTCTCTGTATCCCGACTTCTACACACCATTTGCCAATGAGAACTCCTACACTTGTGAGAACAATGCGGAGATTCTCTATGAGGTAGCTTTCGTAGAGTCCATGGGTGGTGACGTGGGATGGAGTATCGGTGTCACCAACAGTGGTAGCTGTGCCAACGGTACGACCACCAACCAGGTTGGTCTGACCCCATCCTATTACATCTCCTTCGCAGACAACGACCAGCGCCGTGATATCACATGCGGCAAATGGCAGCATCAAGGCGATGTGGTCTATCCCACAGAGGGTACAGGTATGGGTATAGGTAAATGGGACCGTGCCCTTGCCACGAAATCATTGGGTTCCAGCTCCTCCAAAGGAACAGGTATCAACTACCCGCTGATGCGCTACTCCGATGTACTGCTGATGCTTGCAGAAGCAGAGAACGAGCTGAATGGCCCTACAGCACTTGCCAAAGAAGCACTGACCACCGTACGTGCACGTGCATTCATCAACAGCCCCACCTATGATCAGGATGTCAACGAATACGTTGCCAAACTCAACACCAAGGAAGCTTTCTTCAACGCCATTGTTGATGAACGCGCATGGGAGTTTGGAGGCGAGGGCCTGCGCCGTTTCGACCTGATACGCTGGAACATCTACGGTGAGAAAATCGAGCAAGCAATGCGCTCGATGCTCTGCTGGGGTATCTCTACTTACGAGGATTTGCTGAACATGCCTGAGGTAATGAATGCCTATCCCGAGGCTGCCGACTATGTGAAGTACGCCGACAAACTGTGGTTCAAACGTGTAGGCAGCACAAACACCAAAGCCGACATTCAGTGGTACGACCACAAATATCGTCCTGCCGACGACGACGCCACCATGGAAGAAAATGGCTGGATGTATCAGGAGACCGTGGGTACCAGTACCTATCGTAGCCGCTGGGGAACACAGTTGATCAAGCGCACAAGTACTTATATCTACAACAACAAGGAATACGCCTCCTGCACAAAGACGAAGAGTGCAGACACTGGCGCCACCACCTATGTCCTGGGTACTGCCCCATCATCTGTAGAGTTCGTCGTGGAGAGCGGAGAGCCATCAGGTGTCTTGCGCCGTGATGTCTACGCAGCCAGCGACTATGCCACACGTCTCTATCGTGGCTATGCTAATGGAGCACTCACCAAGAGTGACCGCAGCGTTCCATTCTTGCTGCCTATCAGCGTGACGAACCTCAATTCAAGCGATGTGCTTAGCAACGACGGTTATGGCATCCTTTCCAACGAAACCGGCGAAGGTATCAACACCATAGTTGCTACTATTGAAAAAGAAAACTATTAATACGCATAATATGAAAAAGATATTCAATCGCGCAATGCTGTTAGTGGCAGCTGCCACATGCATGGGTTTCATGGTCAGTTGTGACGATGATGACCTGCCTGCTATGGATGGTCTATTCCGCCCTGTAATCAATGATAATGACAATATCACACACGGTCTTGACGCTGACAACTATCCATATATGATTATCAACTGGGACAACTATGCCAGTGCCAACCAGTATACTATAAAGATTGAAGCCAATGATGGCACCGATACCCGTGAGGTGTCCACCGACACCACGTTCTATCGCTTCGACCATCTCCAGTATGACAAAGAGTACAACATCAGCCTGTACTCACAGAACACTGCCAGCGGTCTGCAGTCAAAGCCCTTTACGCTGACCACCACCTCCCTCGACTACCCGACGATGCTGCAGAGCATACAAGCCAACGACATTGTCGACAACGCAGTACGCGTCAGATGGAATGACAATGCCGACTACGACCAACTGCTTGTATACAAGGAGAGCGACAACACACTCGTAAAAGAAGTGACATTAAGCAGTGACATGTTAAGTGCTCTCTCTACCATTGTCGATGAGCTGGAACCTCGCACCGCCTATCGTGTAGAGGCATACAAGAATGGTGAGTATCTGGGTAAGAAACGCTTTACCACAGTGGCAGCTGAAAGCTTCTCCGGCTCTGTAATCGACCTCCGCAACCTCCCCGACAGTGTCACGAAGAGCTACTTCAACAGCGATCAGCTCTTGCTTGACGTTGAGGCGGCCGAAGGACAGGATCTCACCTATGTTCTCAAAGGTGGTTACCAGTATAAGATTTCTGGTGGAACAGCGCTTCCCGGCACCACACAGAAGATCAAATTTGTCACAGGCCTTACTCTTGAGGGCAATGCCACTTTCTTACAATCAGGTGGATTCTCCATGGTTTCTGGCGCAGAGATCAATACCGTGGAATTCGAGAAGATTGACTTCATCAGCGACCGCACCAATGGTGGTGACTACGCCGTGGAGACCAACCATGACAAGGGATGGGGCGGACGTCAGGTATTCAATGTCAATGGCACAAAAGCTACGATGAAGAACCTGATTTATACCAGTTGCTCTTTCACTGGCTATCGTGCTGTCTGCCGTGCACAAAGTAACAACGACCATGTGAACAATATCACATTTGACGGCTGTCTCATCAACTGTATTGGCGACCAAGGTGTCATCACAACCACCAACAAGGACGCAGACTGGCAGAGTGTGACAATGAAGGATTGCACCATCACCAACATCGTTATGCTTTGCGATCTCCGCAGCACTCTCAACACGCTGAAGTTCAACATTGAGAACTGTACATTCTGTTATGCTCCTATAGAGACAAACGCCAATGGTAACACCCCAATGTTCCGTCTTGGCACTAACAACGTCGAACTCAACATCAAGAACACGCTCTTCGGACCGTCTATGATGTCAGAGGATTCAAGCGGTGGCAGCATCTACACCTACAACGCAGGTACAATTGGCTCAATCATGCTATCAGGCACACCCGCCAACCTGAATATAGACAACAGTTACAAGACAAACTTTGCGTGGACAGACCTTGGCACAGAAGAAGCTCCCAAAATCTATCCTCTCGATGGTATCGGCGAACTCAGCCTTAGCGAGACGGATTTGTGGAGCAACCCCACCAAAGGTGTATTCAATATCATCGGTTCACAAACGGGTGTCGACCTCAAGATCCTCGGTGACTCAAGATGGCATTAATCACATCAAATAGTATTATAATCTGGCGCGCAACACGTGTTGCGTGCCAGTCTTTTTAATCCAAATCGGCCATTGCCGATATGGATTTTAGCAGGAACAACAAAAAACAAATACATGAAATTGAAAAATACCCTTATCTGCCTTATCCTTGCCACCCTCCCCCAATTGATGACAGCACAGGAAAAGATACCCGCCTTCCCTGGAGCAGAAGGCTTCGGTCGCTATGTCACAGGTGGTCGTGGCGGTAAAGTATATCATGTGACCAACCTCGATGACAGCGGCACAGGCTCACTACGCTGGGCACTCAGTCAGAGTGGCACCAAAACCATCGTCTTCGATGTGTCGGGAACGATCCATCTGAAATCCTCCCTTGACATCAACAAAGCCAATGTGACCATCGCAGGCCAGACAGCTCCTGGCGATGGTATCTGTGTGGCCGACTATCCTGTTCAGATCAAAGCCAATAATGTCATCGTCAGATACATGCGCTTCCGTCTCGGCAACAATAATGTCAAAGTCAATGGTGCTGACGGATGGGATGGATTTGGTGGTTTCGACCAGCAAGACATCATGGTAGACCATTGTTCTGTCAGTTGGAGTATCGACGAATGCCTGTCTATCTATGGCAACAAAAACTCTACAGTGCAATGGTGCATCGTGTCGCAGAGCCTACAGGATGCCGGGCATAGTAAGGGTGCCCACGGCTATGGAGGCAACTGGGGTGGCAGCGGAGCCTCATTCCATCACAACCTGATGGCGCACCACGAGAGTCGTGTTCCTCGTCTGGGTCCACGCTACACCACTCAGCTTGACGAGCGTATGGACATGCGCAACAATGTATTCTACAATTATGCCGGAAACGGTTGCTACGGCGGCGAGGCCATGAATGTAAACATTGTGAACAACTACTACAAGCCCGGTCCTGGCACAGCCCAGATCAGCACGACGAAACAAAAACGCATCGCCGGTATAGGTATCCGCACCAACTCATACATCGAGTCATATTCCGCTTATGCCCCTACACTGCATATTTGGGGTAAATTCTTTGTCGACGGCAACGTCAACTCTAAATACAGTGACGTGACACGCGACAACTGGACCTGGGGTATGTACAACCAGATCAGTGCTGACAGTAACGATGGACTCTACAATCAGGAGGTGAAAGACTCCATCCGTCTGTCTGAGCCGATTGACTATATCATTACCACCACCCACACTGCCGAGGAAGCATACGAGAAAGTGTTGGCATGGTCGGGAGCCTCACTCCATCGTGACTCTTACGACGATTTTATCATCAACGATACCCGCAATGGACTTGCCACCTACACAGGCGCAGGCAATCATAAAGGTATCATCGACAGCCAAGAGGACAACAAACCCGCCGATGCCGACGACAGCTGGAGCG
>FLNZ01000406.1_pt1 | contig 23611 bp, 21 predicted proteins | sample 1140391 | NCBI WGS metagenome assembly FLNZ01 (sample SAMEA3878171, study PRJEB12797) | bioreactor metagenome | biome: Moose rumen | place: Sweden | collected 2011-10
CAGTCGGCCACGGCCTCTACCTTGTTGAACGCAAAGTCGGCAAATGCCGTGAGGTTCTTCTCGTCGCTCCACAGGCCGTCTTCGGCAAAGTCCTCAGCAAAGGCTGCAAGGGTTTCGACAAATTCACCTTCGTCGAGGTTCGAACGCAGCAGGAGCGCCTCCGCGAACTGGACGGTCTCGTCGTCGCTAGCAAGTCCGAAAGCGTCCTTGAGTTCGCCTGCGGCACGCTTCATGGAAACCTCGCCCACAAATACGGAATCCTCGATACGAATCTTATGCGTCCGCTCGTCCCTGGTGATTTCGCGCAGCTCCACGCGGGCACCCTTGGCAAAGGGGCCTATCGCCGTCGCGACACCGCTCACCATGTTGTTGTCTAGCGTGGGGGTCGGAACCGAACCGTCGCCATCGTCGTCTTCTTCGGTACGGGTCCAGCCCGACTTTAGGCAGCGGAAATAGGCGGAATCCGCCTGCACGTAAATTTTTTGTCCAATCAAGGACTTGCGGCCCTTGTTGGTGCAAAGCGGAAGCATGTCGAACGTCGATACGCTTTCGACAACCCAGCCGGAATCGGAACAGACGTAAAGAGCCTCTTCGTCGGACACGTAAAGCTTGGCACCCTCGGCCGTCTTGCCAGAGGCGCCACCCTCGCCGCCGCAAATGGGCATGTCGTTATAGTTCGAGACCTCGGTCTTTCCTTCGTCAGACGAATTGAGGTTACAACCGGCGAGGTAAAACGCCGACGCGCCAGCCAATGCGATGGCGCCCAAAGAGATTTTTTTTCATGGTCTTCCTTTTTTGTAAATTTTTTAGGAAGATAGTTTTTTTGTTACTCCACAAAGGCCTCGCGCCAAATTGCCATCCATCAGCGCATCATGTTGCAGATTTCTGCGCCAATGGCCCCGTTCTGGATGGTCGTCATCAGGAGCTTCTGCTCGATTTCGCCGGGAGGGTCCTGTACTCCCTTGAACGGGGTCTTGCCCGCCTGGGCGTAGTCCTGCAACAGGCGCTCGCCCAGGGCCGCATGGAGCGCGAGGCTTGCATCGATGTACTTGAGGTGGGTAGGCTCTTCGAGAATAAAGTTCAGGGGAGCCTTGCCGTTGAGCACCCGCCCCTTGGCTACCATCACTCCGAATTCATCCTCGACACCCATGTTCGCTACGACGAGCTTCGTATTCATCAGCAACGCCGAAATCGCAGACCAGGTCAGGGCATCCCTTACCCCCGTCGCCGTCACCAAAAAATGGGCTTCGGCAATGGCCATTGACACGGCCAAATCGTCCAGGAAACTTTCGATGCGCACGCCGTTGTTCGTAAGGACTCGGCTAAAGTCCGACGAGGTATTCACGTTATCCGTATTCGTTATCGTACAGACCTTCATGCCGCGGCGCACCCCCTGCAGGGCAATGCCGCAGCCCACCTTGCCGCTACCGAACACAACAAGCGACTTTCCTTCGAAATCGGCATAGCCCAGGGATTCGAGCGCGCGAAAATAGCCGTCGCCCGTACCGAGCACCGTCTCGATGCGCTTTACTATTCCGCTGTCGGCCACGTACACCGGGTATTGCGAATTATCAAAGAACTGCACCCCGCTGCGGGTGAGTTCTACAAAACCCCTTTTGGGGTGGCAGAACGAGAACTGTCCGGCGCAATCCAGAACCAGGTCGAAGTCGTCGGCGACAAGCCCGTTCCGAACATCCTCGTCCGTTACCACGGGGATGCAGCAACCCTTTAGAAGCTGAACGATTTTCCTGTCGCACGGCATGGAGGCCGCCCCCTTTCCGCACGCATATCCCACATACAAGTCGGCCCCGCCAGCCAGCAGAGCCTGATATTGCACCAATGTATTTCTAAAAATCGGAGTCGCCGCAAGAATCTTCATTCCCTCAAAAGGGCGAAAGGAAATCCACTGGTCCGCGAGCAAGGCCAAGGCGGGGTATTCCCTGGGGTCGTAAGCCTCATTGATGACATCAGAGAAAATCATGGCGCCAAATTTAAAAAAAATCGGGGAAACATAAAGCCCCGGACACACAAAAAAAGGCCCCCGAAGAGGCCCTGATTATTCATGGTTGCACGATAGGACTATTCGGCGAAAAGTGCCGTAGAGAGGTAACGGTCGCCGGTATCCGGGAGGAGTGCGACAATCGTCTTGCCCTTGTTTTCGGGGCGCTTCGCGAGTTCCTTCGCGGCCCAGAGGGCGGCACCGGAAGAAATGCCCACGAGCACGCCTTCCTTCTTGCCGATTTCACGTCCGGCTTCGAAAGCGTCTTCGTTCTCGACAGCGATCACTTCGTCGTAAATCTTGGTATTCAGGGTGTCAGGAACGAAACCCGCACCAATTCCCTGGATCTTGTGGGCGCCGGCGGTACCCTTGGTGAGCACCGGAGAGCTTGCGGGTTCCACGGCGACAATTTTCACGTTCGGATTCTGGCTCTTGAGGTATTCGCCCACGCCGGAGACCGTACCGCCCGTACCGACACCGGACACGAAAATATCGACCTTTCCGTCGGTGTCCTCCCAGATTTCAGGACCGGTCGTCGCCTTGTGGGCGGCCGGGTTGGCCGGGTTCACGAACTGGCCCGGAATAAAGCTGTTCGGAATTTCCTTCGCAAGTTCGTCCGCCTTGGCGATAGCGCCCTTCATGCCCTTGGCACCTTCGGTGAGCACGAGTTCGGCACCGTAGGCCTTCATCAGCTGGCGGCGTTCCACGCTCATGGTTTCGGGCATCACGATGATGATGCGGTAGCCACGGGCTGCGGCGACGGAAGCAAGACCGATACCGGTATTTCCCGAAGTCGGTTCGATGATGACTGCACCGGCCTTGAGCTTGCCGCTCTTTTCGGCATCGTCGAGCATAGCCTTCGCGATACGGTCCTTCACGGAACCGGCGGGGTTGAAGTATTCGAGCTTCGCCAAAATCCTCGCGCCGAGGCCTTCCTCAACGTGGGTGAGTTCCAGAAGCGGGGTGTGGCCAATCAGCTGGTCTGCAGAGGTATAGATTTTTGACATTGTTGAAGTCCTTTGTTGATATTACCGTTTAAATTTATAAAGCTAAATCCGCAATTATTGTCCGCCCTCCCCAAAAAGGGGTTTCGATAGCGACCTTGCCTAAAATAGAATTATATTCCTACTTTTTCAATAGGAAAAAGGTGATAAGACGCGAATTTCGCTTATATTTTGCTTACACATAGGTTTATTCTATAGCAAATGCTCGCGAAAAACTATAGAAATCCGCATAGACGGCTACAGTCCGCCAAAATCGGATTCGCCGCTCGGGATTAGGCACCCCCTGTGCATCGTGTAAACGCGGTCACCGTACTTGAAGCCGCGCGGGTCGTGAGTCGCCACGATTACCGATGCGCCCGACTGGGCAACCTCCGCCAGGAGCCCAAAAACTTTTTTGCCGTTCGCCTCGTCGAGATTACTCGTAGGTTCATCCGCAATGACGATATCGGGCCTGTTGACCAGGGCACGGACTATCGACGCCCGCTTGAGTTCCCCACCCGAAAGTTCCGCCGGCATTTCGTCTACCAGGTGCGCAATGCCGAGCGCTTCGAGCTTCGATACGATTTCGGCATCGGCCGCCTCCGCAAGGCCCCGCGCCTCTATCTTTTTCCCGTCACGGATTGCCCGTGGAAGCAAGATGTTTTCGAGCACCGTAAAATGGGGCAAGAAAACGGATTCCTGCGGCACGTAGCCTATTTTGCCGTTCCGAATGACCGAAATTTCGGCATCGGAAAGGTTTGCGAAATCCTCGCCGTTAAAGACGATGGATCCCCTCGTAGGACGGTTGATTCCCGACAGCAGCGAAAGCAAGGTACTCTTGCCGCTTCCCGATTCCCCGAACACGACGGAGAAATCGCCGGACCAGGCAAAAAATTCGACATTTTCCACCGCGTCAAATTCGCGGCCACGACGCACATAGGTCTTGTAAAGGCTAGATACGTTTAAAATCAATGTTCGACCTCCCTTAGGGCAGCGTATGCATCGATCCGGCCCACCTTGCGGGCCACACCGTAAACAGCGACAGGACCGGCCGAATGCAGCAACAGGACCACCACCGCGTAGACCGCAGCGATTTCAGCGTTTCCGGGAACAATGAAGGGCGTTCCGATATTTTCGGCAATCCAAATCTTGAGGGCAAAGAACGCCACGCTCGAAAACACGAGCCCTATGTAGGTCCCTACCGCCGAAACGAGCAGAGCCTCGCCCAGCACAAGGATTTCCAGGCGCCTGCGGGTATAACCCAAAAGCCGGAGGAGCGCATATTCCCGGCGTCGTTCACGGGTAGAAAGCGAGAAGGATATCACGACCGCCGCAAACGCAACAGCCAGGAGAAACACCACGACGCCCCATGCCAGCGTCTTGAAGAAATCTGCCGATTTTTCAAGCCCCGAAAAGACGTCCTTCCGCGTACGGATTTGCACGGCGTCAAAACGCGTATGGATTTCGCGGGACAGGCGTTCCATGTCGGCATCTGCGCGAAGCCTGATCAAGATGCTCGAATAGGCCAGCGAATCGGGATTTTCCGCCTGGAGTTCCTGGTGCAGAAAAAAGACGCCCTTCGCCTTTGCCGCATCTCGGATATCAGCCAATGTCGCCATATCGACAAACACCGCCTGGTCAAACGTTCCTCCAACCGGTTCAAGCGATGCGGCCACGGGATATTCGCGGTCAAAGAACTTCACCGTCCTCTTTTCGGCGATATGGATATCGCTACCGGTCACGACGGCACCCTTCGGGAGTTTTCCCGGTAGGACTTCCCGAATCCACGGCTGGATTACAAAATCCGATGCGGGATCGAACCCGATAACCCTGACTTTCTGGTCGCAGCAGCTGGCACTGAGCGATGTAAGGAAATACTGCGGAGTCGCCCTATCGACACCGCCCAGTTTACGGATAAACTCTAGCGAACCCTGCGGCAGGTATGCGTACCTGGAATCACCCTGCAAAAGAATCGTCTGGTCGTTAATTTCGCTCCCCTGCGGGATGACTATGACATCGGCACCCAGACGAGAAGACATGCGTTCCAAGCCCTTCGAAAGTGAAAGCGAAAGGAGCCCGCCACCCAAAAGGGCCGAAGCGAGCAACGCTATCAAGAGCGAAAGCCCCAGGCTCCTGAAGGGGTTACGCAGATAATTTTCGACAATCAAATTAAGACTAGTCTTATCCATTACGCCTACTGAACTTTAAATAAATTAAGTTTACCGTCGAATACAGGGTTATCACGATTCCCGTCAAAGCCAATACCGGGGCCGTTACCGAATGGCAGGCCATGTGGACATGCGGACAGGTTCCCACGATAACGGTCGGCACAAGCGTTATCAACAGGCCGATTACCGCCGTCACGGCGGAAAGCGCCAAATAGACTTTCCTACTGACGATTCCCGCGGCCGTCACCGCGACAACCAACAAGGCAAGCCCCAGGACCGATTCCACCGTGGCAGAGGCGCTACAACGCATCGCGACACCGCCCACCGGACGGCATACCGGCAAAACAACCTTGGACAAGGCTACCAACGATATGCCGAAAGCGAGATTTGCTATTACAAACAACTTGTAACGGTTCAAGGGAGCCTCCGTCAGGCATCAATCGCCTTGAAAGCCTGTTCCAAATCAGCAATCAGGTCGTTCACGTCTTCGAGCCCGACCGAAAGGCGGATCGTTTCGGCGTGGATGTCTGCCAGTTCCTGCGCCTTCGGGGGAAGCTCGATATGCGTCGTCGTCGAGGGGTTGATAATCAGCGAACGCGCATCCCCGATATTCGCCTGGAAACTGAATACCTTGACCGATTCGAGGAACTTGACAATCAACGCGCGCTCGTTCTTCTTGAGCCCGAAGCTGAGAATGGCTCCCGCCCCCTTGGGGAAGTACTTGGCGGCAAGCGCCTTGTACTTGCTGTTCCTCGCGTGCGCATGGTTTACCCACGCCACTTCGGGGCGGTTTTCCAGGAATTCCACGATTTTTTCGGCGGAACGCACCGACTTGGAAATGCGCTCCGAAAGAGTTTCTATGCCGAGCAGCACCAGGTACGAATTGAACGGGGCGATGGCGCCGCCCAGGTAATTCAGGTGAATGGCGCGGATGCGGCCCGTAAAGGGGGTTTCGGGGAACACGTCGTAGAAGTTGCGCGGCACACCCTGCTGCGAAACCAGGAAATGCGGCTGCCCGTCGAATTGCGGGAACTTTCCGTTTTTCCAGTTGAACTTTCCGTTTTCGACAATGGCACCCGCAATCACGTTGCCGTGGCCGGTAAGGCCCTTGGTCGCCGAATACACCACCACGTCGGCCCCGAAATCAAAGGGGTTGATAAGGTAGGGAGTCGCCACCGTGTTGTCCACTATCAGCGGAATGCCGTGGCGGTGCGCAATTTCGGCAACGCCTTCGATGTCGAGAATCGTCGCGTTCGGGTTGGTGATGGACTCGATGAAAATCACCTTGGTGTCGCCCTTCACCAGCGCCTCGAAATTCGAAAGGTCGTCGGGATTTTCTACAATATCGTACTTGACGCCCGTCTCTCCGAAAATTTGTTCGAAACTGTCGAAAGATCCGCCGTAAGAACGCGCCGTCGCAAGGATCCTGCCCTTGCCCGCCGTCACGTTCAAAAGCGCATACGTTACCGCCGCCATGCCAGAAGAAAGCGTGACTGCCCCGGTAGCCCCCGGGTGGAGTGCCGTAAGGCGCGCGTCAAGTACATCCGTCGTCGGATTGGAAAGCCTCGTGTAAAGCGACTCGACGCTGTCGAAATAGAACAGGTCGTCGCTGCGTTTTACGGTATCGAGCGTAAAGGCCGTCGTCTGGTAAATGGGGACCGAAACGGCGTGGTTATGCTGCGCGGGATTGTAGCCCGCATGCAATTTAAGCGTGTCGAAAGAATAGTTGTCTGACATTCAAGCCTCCACTTTTTATTCATTGAAGAAAAGACTTTTTTACTTCACAAGCCCGTCGGCGTATTCGGCAATCGCCTTGTCGAGCCGATTGAAGATTTCGTCGAGCTGCGCTTCATCGATAATCAGCGGAGGGGCCACGAGAATCGTGGAGCCGCCGCCCATCGTGAGGATGCCGTAATCGTTGCGGAGCTTTGCGATGAAGTTACCGAGGAAGGGTTCGCCCGCCGCATTCTTGCGGATGACATCCTTGTGCTCCTTGCTGTAGCTGAATTCGATAGCGCCGAACAGGCCCACCGAACGAACGTCGCCCACGGAGGGGTGCTTTTCCTTGAGTTCGGCAAGCTTCTTCTTGAGCAGCGGTTCGAGCCTCTTCACGTTCCCCTTGACATCCAGGCGGAAGTATTCTTCGATACAGGCAATGGCCGCCGCAACGCCCAGCGGATGCGCATTGTAGGTGAGGCCCGCCGTAAACGCGTTCTGCTCGTAATAGTCCGCGATGCGCTCGCTAATGAGCACGCCGCCGAGCGGGGCGTAGGCGCTGTTCACACCCTTTGCAAAAGTAATCAGGTCCGGTTCCACGCCGTCGGCCTGGCAAGCGAACCATTCGCCCGTGCGCAAGAAGCCGCTCATGACCTCGTCGCACACCATGAGGATTCCGTACTTGTCGCAGATTTCGCGGACACCCTTCAGGTATCCCTTGGGGTAAAGGTAGACGCCGTTGCTGCCCGTCACCGATTCAATGAAGATGGCCGCCACCGATTCGGGGCATTCCTGCTGAATCTGGTATTCTAAGCGAGAAAGGAAGTGAGCCGTCGCTTCTTCTTCGGTCTTGAATTTGATATCGTAACCGTAAAGGTGCGGAGCCGGATACTTGATGAATCCAGGAATCGTCGGGAACAGCGAAGCGCGTTCGCTTTCACCCGTAAGGCTAGAGGCACCGTAAGTGCTTCCGTGGTAAGATTCGTACTTCGAGAAAATCTTGTCGCGGCCGGTAAACGCCTTCACGAAGCGGATTGCAAATTCGTTCGCCTCGGAGCCGCCCAGCGTAAAAAGCACCTTCTTGAAGTTCTTGGGCGCAATCTTTTCGATGAGGAGCTCGCCCAGCTCGCCCGCCTCGGCAAAGGCGTGGCGCGGCGCGATGTAGGCGAGGCGTTCCACCTGCTTCTGCACCGCCTCGATAACGTGACGGTTGTTGAAACCGATGTTCACGTTCACGAGTTCCGACGCGATATCGATGTATTCCTTGCCGCAGCCATCGTAGACATAGATGCCGTCGGCGTGATCGACAAAGAACGGCTTGTAATCCTTGTGCGGTGCATTCGCAAAGGAGAACAGGTTGTATTTCTTGGCTTTTTCGTAAGAAGACTGGGCCTTGCCCGCGATATTTTCATTTGACATTGTTGAACCTCCGTGCTAATGTTCGTGTCAAAAATTTCTTGAGCCAAATATAGGTGTCGTTTTTGTTATTGGCTAATACTTAATTTTTAGCATTAGTTATTGATTTTTTTTATAACTAAATCACGTATTCGGGTGGACGGCTCGAACGCGCCAGATTGAAGCGCTCCAGTATCTTCGCGCGCTTTTCCAGGAACAAGGAAGAGCCCCTGTCGCGCGGGAAAGAATCGCCGATTTCTAGCACCTCGCTAATGCGCCCAGGACGCGGCGTCATGATGACGATGCGGTCCGAAAGGTAAAGAGCCTCGTCGATGTCGTGCGTCACGAGAATCATCGTGGTGTTGCGTTCCTTGCGCAAGTCCAAAAGCATGTTCTGGATGTCCGCCCGGGTAAACGAATCGAGCGCACCCATAGGCTCGTCGAGCAGCAACAGCTCCGGACCGTTGATCAGCGCGCGCGCAATCGCCACGCGTTGCGCCATGCCGCCGCTAATCTGGTGCGGGAAGTTCTTTTCGAAACCGGCGAGCCCGATTTTATCGATAAATTCCTGCACACGGTGCCTGTTCTGCGCATAGACCTTGCGCGCCTTGAGCCCCATAGCGATGTTATGCTCTATTGTCAACCACGGGAAAAGACACCCCTGCTGAAAAACGTAACCGCGTTTAGGATCCGTGCCCGTAATGCGCACGCCGTTCAACAGGATTTTACCCTCTTGCACGGTATCGAGCCCTGCAATCAGGCGCAAAAGCGTCGTCTTTCCGCAACCGGAACTTCCGAGAATCGAAATGAACTCGCCCCGAAAAACGCTAAGGTTGATTTTTTCAAGCACCGTCTTGCGTCCACCCTTGCGGACATCCTCAAAGGAGCGGTTCACATCCCTTATTTCTAGAATCTTGTCCCTGTCCAATATATCTGTCATGCGACCTCCGTACTACACCTAGTCAGATTCCACGTTCCAGACAAAGCCCGCGCTTTCGATGGAACGGAAGGTTTCTTCGAGGCCCTGGCCGCCCTCGGTAAGGTAGCCCGACGCAAAGATGGAATCTACGATCCTGTACAGGGTCCTTTCGTACCCCCTGAAATACACCTCGCGGCCGGCGGCGCAGCGGATGTCCGCCCTAGGAAACATCAGGCGCGCAAGGGAGAGTACCTTGAGGCCGTATTGCGGCGTAAGGGGGGCAATGTCCTGGTGGGCAAGTTTTGTCCCCTCGATGGGGAGCAGAAAATTCACGGGAATAGACTGCGGCTCAATTTCCCTAAGTTCAAAGAACATGTCCACGACATCCGGCCTGCTTTCGCCTAGCCCGACAATGCCGCCCGAGCAAAGTTCAAAGCCCAGGCGCTTGAGCATTTTCAGGTTGTCGATGCGTTCCTGGTAGGCGTGCGTGGTGCAGATATTCGGGTAAAAACTGCGACTGCTGTTCAAGTTGTGGTTGATGCGGTTGACACCCGCTTCCTTAAGCACGAGCGCCTGGCGCTCCGTCAAAAAACCGATGGAGCAGCAGATTTTCGTATCGTTCTTTTTCATCTTGCGCACGCGTTCTGCGAGTTTCTCGATGTCGTCGTCGGCAAAGCGGATTCCCGAAAGCCCAATGCAGTGGCGCGACAGGTGGAATTCATCGACCAGGTCGTTGTCGCCGTAAAGTTTCCTGTCTTCTACGTAACGGTACTTCTCGATATCCGCCTCGGAGTCGCGCGACTGGGCGCAATAAGCGCAGTTCTGCGTGCAGTTTCCGCTGCGGACATTGGTGAGCAGCTGAATCGCGATACGATTCTGCTTATACTTTGTACGCAGCGCATACGCCGCGTTAAACAGGGCTTCTGTCGATTCGTCGGGCAGGTTCAGTATTTCGAGTGCCTGCTTGCGGCTCAACGAGACATCTTCGTTCCAATTTTCAAGCAAGTCAATAACGGACATTACCTCACCACTCCCTTCTGCCAACGCAGCACGTAATTTTGCACGCCGCCAACGGCCTTCAAGATGACGCTGAACAGTATCGCCATCACGATAATGGCGGCAAACACCTTGTAGTAGGCGCTCCAGACCTTAGACGTATTGATATAGTAGCCAAGGCCGCCCGGCTGTCCCATCATCTCGGCCATCACGAGCGTCGTGAAGCTGAAGGCGGCCGCCGTCGTAATGCCTGTAAAAATACGCGGCATGGCATGGGGTATAGCCACATGGAACACCTGGTAGAATGCTCCCGCCCCGAACGTGCGTACCACCTCGAACTGCGCCTTGGGCGTACTCTGTACGCCTTCCGCCGTCATGGTCGCCACGGGGAACCATGAGCAAATCGCAATCAAAAAAGTCGCAGCCGCAAAGGAGGTCGGAAAAAGCGTCAAGGCAAAGGGCATCCACGCCACGGCGGGAATCACGCCGCTGATGTTGAGCACCGGGGTCACCCAGTAACGCGCCCTCGGGAACCAGCCAATCAGTATGCCCGTGACAATCCCCGCGACGACGCCTGTCGTAAACCCGGAAACAAAAAGCCGAACGGAATAGAGCGTATTCTGCCATATAAAGGCGGCGTCGCCCAGGAACGCGTCGGCGATAATCGCAGGGCCGGGAAAAAAGGGCTGTGGGAGCACCAACAGCTTCGTGCCGAGGAGGTCCCACAGGGCAAGCGCAATACCTATCGCAAAGCGAAATTTTGCGCCCTTGCCAAACTTTTCCAGTCTGTATCGACTCGCCTTTCTTAAATACAGCACCAGGCGAAAGAGGCCGTAGTACAGGGCGATGGCAACAAGTACCAGACGGTAGGCCAGATTGTCGTCGATGGCAAAACCACCCCAAACATAGGATTTAATTTTCACGCCCTCGGCCAACTGCGGTACAAGCAAGTTCACGAGAAACGCGACAATAAACCCCGAAAGGGTTAATAAAAGATTCATGTATTTCTCCGTACAAACCAGGTGACAGGTTTCGGGTTATAGGATATTTTTACCAAACCCCTATAACCTATGGCCTTGACCCTACTTATTCAGGTCCACTTCTTCGTAAAGGTCCTTCACGAATTCGTCGGGATCCTTGGAGAGGTAGCCTATCTTCTTGAGCTGTTCGCTAAAGTAGCGCAAGTCACCCTTCACGTCGCGGCCAATCGCCTTGCGCTGTTCGAGCGAGGTATAGACGTAGCTCTTGATGAGTTCCACGGCCAGGGCCTTGTCCTCGATTTCGGAATACTTGCCTTCGGCGATGATGTCCACCGTTTCTTCGGGGTGCTCGGCAATCCAGGCTTCGGCCTTGTGGATGGCGCGGAGGAGGGCCGCAATCTTTGCCGGTTCTTCTTTCAGCACCTTCGCAGATACGTAAATGAAGCAGCAGTAGCGTCCGTTAAACACGGGGTCGGTCGCGACATCCATAATCGCATCGGCCTTGCCCGACTTTTCGTAAGCGGATGCGAGCGGGTCCCAAATGGCGGCGGCGTCAATCTGTCCCTGTTCCAAGGCTTTGAGCGCAAGGTTACCGTCGGCGTAGGGCAAGAACTGTACCTGGTTGTCCTCGGGCTTGGTAGAAACGCCTCCCAAAGAAAGCCAGAGGCTTGCGGCCTGGTGCGGCGTTCCCCCGATTTCGTCAACGGCAATCTTTTTGCCCTTGAGGTCAGCAGCCGTCTTGTAAGGCGAACCCTTCTTCACGAGCACCTTGATGCAGCCGATGTGGATTCCATCGACAATCTTGATATCGACGCCGTTTTCAATCGCCTGGAAAAACTGGAAGTCGGAATTGGTCAGTGGATACGTACCCTTGCTGAGTCCAAGCTTGCGCGTTTCGCCGTCGGCCGCGATAAGCTTCGCGTCGATTCCCTCTTCGGCAAAGAAACCCTTTTCCTTGGCCACGTAGAAAGGCGCCCCGCACAGGGAACCGTCAAGAATCGGGAGTTCCACGGAACCGAACTTGAACTGCACCGCGCCGCTCTGGGCTACGTTCTTGGTGGAACCCTGCCTTTCGGCATTTCCGTCACCACACGCACCTACCAACAACGCAAAACCGAACGCAAGGAACGCCGTAAAATAAACCTTAAAATTCACGTTCATAATAACTCCTTTTTTGTAATCCCCGCTTACGCGGAGATGTCAGTTAAAAGATGGGCGCCCCTAAACAGGACATCCAAAATTCAGGGGCGCCGCTGTTGTACGGAGATCTTGGGGCACTCCGTCGCGCCTAATTAGACTTGTTACTTGATGTTTTCACGCCAGGTCGCCGGCTTGAATTCGTCCTTGATGGGGAGCAAGCGCTGGTCTACGTCGATCTTCAATACAGAATTGAAGTTGTTCGTCGCAATCATCTGTGCGGCAAAGCCCACGATGGTCACCACCTCGCTATCGTTATAGAACTTCTTGAGGTGCGCAATCTGCTCGTCAGAAACCCTGGTCGGGTCCTTTACAATCTGGCGGGCCAAATCGATGAGCAGCTGTTCCTTTTCGTCGACCGAGAAATTGTTCGGGTCGATTCCCAAGGCCTTCAGGTCGCTGATGAAGAACAGCGAACAGAGCTGGCAGCTGTTCGTAGTGGAAACTGCGTGGGCGTAGATGGTGGCGGCGCGGATGCCTACCACTTCCACGAGCCTGTTCCAGCTGGGATACCAGCCCATAAAGGCGTCGTATGTTGCGTAATCCTGCAAAAGGGCGCGCTTCATGTTCGTTATCTTGCCGGAACTCACCAGCGATTCATAGGCTTCTTTCGCCTTGCCCTGGGCTTCGTCAACCGATTCAATGAATTTTACTCTTGCCATTTTTACATTACTCCTTTTGAAATTTTGTCCGTACATTTATGGCGTTGCCAGCTGGCTTCTGTCAGCCATACAAATCAAAAGTTTTCTTTTGACATGCAAAATATAGAACGCGTTTTTCATGATGTCCAATACTTAATTCTTATGCTGGGTTATCGCTTTTTTTTATGGCTACTCGTACAACCCCTTGCTAAAGTAACGATCGCCCCGGTCGGGAGCCACGAACACGATATTTCCACGGGCCCCCGAAGCAATCAGTTTCTGCGCCGCCGCAAAAGCGGCCCCCGACGACGACCCTGCAATGATACCCTCCTTTTTCGCGAGATCCCGGGAACCGGTAAAGGCGTCGTCGTCGTTAATTTTGATTACGCAGTCCACCAGCGACATGTCCATGGTATCGGCGATAAAGTCGTTGCCGATTCCCTCGATGTTGTAGTCGCCGTGTTCGCCCCCGCCCATGGTGGAGCCCACGGGATCCGCGAGCACGCCCTGGATTTTCGGGTCGCGTTCCTTGAGCGCCTTCAAAACGCCGCTGAACGTGCCCCCGCTCCCGGCACCCGCCACCACGTAATCCACGTGACCGTCCAGGTCGTCATAAATTTCGGGGCCGGTGGTTTCGTAATGGGCACGGGGATTTGCCATGTTGTGGAATTGCCTGAGCGAAATGGACTCCGGAATCTCCCTGAGGAGCTCTTCCACCTTCTTTTCGGCACCGAGCATCCCTTCTTCACGGGGCGTGTTGATGAGTTCCGCCCCGAGGGCCCGCAACAGAGTCTGCTTTTCCTGAGAGAACTTGGTGGGCACCACGAAAATCACCCGCACGCCGCGATTGAGGGCTGCAAAAGCGATTCCAAGTCCCGTATTTCCGGCGGTCGCCTCGATGATAGTTCCGTTCGGCTTGAGCGTTCCCTGCGCAAACGCCTCGTTTACCATGTAAAGACCGGTGCGATCCTTCACGCTGCCCGACGGATTCCAGAGTTCGAGTTTTGCAAACAGGTTCACCTCTTCGGGAACCCCGACATGCGTAAGCTTTACAAGCGGGGTTTTTCCTATCAGGGATTTCATTGATTCATAGTAATGCATATTGCCCCCCTACCTTGCCGCATCGATGCCGGCGTTCAAATCCTGGATAATATCGTCCACCTTCTCGATGCCTACGGACAAGCGAATCAGTCCGTCGGTAATGCCCACCTTTTCGCGGATTTCCTTCGGGATGGAGGCGTGGGTCATGGTGGCCGGATGGCATACCAGGCTTTCGACGCCACCCAGGCTTTCGGCGAGCGACACCAACTGCAGACCCTTGAAGAATTTCTTGATGTCATAATTTTCGCGGAGTTCGAACGAAATCATCGCGCCGCCGTTCTTAGCCTGCCTTTTGCTGATTTCGTAGCCCTGCGCCGTCGAAAGTCCCGGATAGTACACGCGCTTCACCGCCTCGTGACCTTCAAGGTAACGGGCGATGCGTTCCGCATTTTCGGTATGCCTGTCAAGGCGCACGCCGAGCGTCTTGATGCCGCGAATCAGGAGGAACGAATCGAAGGGGCCGAGAACCGCACCTACGGCGTTTTGCGTAAACGCGAGTCGTTCGGCGATTTCCTTGCTGTTGGTCACCGCGAGGCCCGCCACCAAGTCGCTATGGCCCCCCAGGTACTTGGTGGCGCTATGCACCACGATATCGGCGCCCAGTTCCAGCGGGCGCTGCAAGTAGGGAGTCATGAACGTGTTGTCGACAATCGTGAGTATTCCATGCCTTTTCGCAATCGCAGCGACCCCCGCAAGGTCCGTCACCGTAAGGAGAGGGTTTGCCGGAGATTCCACGAAGAAAGCCTTCACGTCGTCGGTAATCTTTGTTTCAAGCGCCGTCAAGTCCGTCGTATCCTCGATGGAATAGCTGATGCCGAAATTCTTGAACACCTTGTCGAGCACGCGGAATGTGCCGCCATAGACGTTGCTCGAAATAATGATGCGGTCGCCCTTGTTGAACAGCGAAAGGACCGTGGAAGTCGCCGCCATGCCGCTTGCAAAGGCAAAGCCCGCCACGCCGCCTTCAAGTTCCGCTATCAAGGCTTCCAAGGCGGCGCGCGTGGGATTCCCCGTGCGGGAATATTCCCAGCCGGTGTTTTCGCCAAGGCCCGACTGCCTGTAAGTAGAAGTCTGGTAAATGGGAACGTTTACGGCTCCCGTCTGCTTATCGCCATCGATGCCACCGTGAATGAGATTCGTTTCGACATACCTTGAACTTGACATTTCAAAATTCCTTTTCATTAATTTTTTGCGCATGGGGTGCGCAGCCCATAAAAATTATTCAAAAAAAATTCCCGCTCGCCAAATAGGGACGAGCGGGAGATAATCATACGGATATCCGCAAATACACTCTACACCCGTCAACATCGGCGACAGTTCAGTCGACAATCAAGACAGAGGGATGTATTTACAAGATTCTTCATCGTAATATCTATTGTAACTTAGATGGCATCCAGAGCCTGGCTCAAGTCGTTGATGATATCTTCGTAGTGTTCCGTACCGATAGAGAGACGGATCGTGGCGGGGCTGATGCCTGCGGCGGCCAGTTCTTCCGGAGTGAGTTCGGAGTGGGTCGTGGTGTAGGGGTGCACCACCAGGCTCTTCACGTCGGCCACGTTGGCGAGCAGGCTGAAAATCTTCAGGCTGTCGATGAACTTGAAGGCTTCGGCCTGGCCACCCTTCACGTCGAACGTGAAGATGGAGCCGCCACCGTTCGGGAAGTACCTCTGGTACAGCTTGTGATCCGGATGGTCGGCGAAGCTCGGATGGTTGACCTTTGCAACCTTCGGGTGCTTCGAGAGGAACTCCAGCACCTTCTTGGTGTTTTCCACGTGACGGTCGAGGCGCAGCGACAGGGTTTCTGTGCCCTGGAGCAGCAGGAAGGCGTTGAACGGGGAAATCGCAGCACCTTCGTCACGGAGGAGGATGGCGCGGATATAGACAATGTAAGCAGCAGCGCCGGCAGCAGCGGTAAACGGAACGCCGTAACTCGGGTTCGTTTCGGTGAACTGCGGGAACTTGCCGGAGGCTGCCCAGTCGAACTTGCCACCGTCAACAATCACGCCACCGAGAGTCGTGCCGTGACCACCGATGAACTTCGTGGCAGAATGGATCACGATGTCGGCGCCGTGTTCGAGCGGACGGATCAGGTAAGGGGTACCGAAGGTATTGTCGATGAGCACCGGAATCTTGTGCTTGTGGGCGATTTCAGAAATGGCCTCGATATCCGGGATGTCAGAATGGGGGTTGCCGAGGGTCTCGATAAGCACGAGCTTGGTGTTTTCCTTGATGGCCCCTTCCACTTCCTTCAGGTCGCGGGTGTTCACGAACGTGGTGTCGATGCCGAACGGACGGAGCGTATGTTCCAGGAGGTTGTAGGTGCCGCCGTAGATGGTGCGCTGTGCCACCACGTGGTCGCCCTGGCGAGCGAGAGCCGTAATGGCATAAGTAACGGCTGCAGCACCGGAGGCAACCGCAAGACCTGCGACACCGCCTTCGAGAGCGGCAATGCGCTTTTCAAAGACATCCTGCGTCGTGTTGGTGAGGCGACCGTAGATGTTGCCAGCATCTTTCAGATGGAAACGGTCGGAAGCATGCTGTGCATTGTGAAAAACGTAAGAAGTGGTCTGGTATATAGGAACCGCGCGGCTGTCGGTTGCGGGGTCTGCCTGTTCCTGGCCAACGTGGAGCTGAAGCGTTTCGAAATGGAGCTTGTTCTGTGTCGTCATGTTAATAATTCCTTTTCTTGATTTGTTTTCCCGGCCCTGTGCAGGGATAAGCGTTTGTCATTTTTTTGCTTTGGCACCTTGCCAGAGCCATGCTGCGTTTTTTACTTGCGCGCCCGCATTCGACAGTCAGACGAACAACTCATAAGCTAACCTACCTTTGCGAAACGTTCTTTTCGCGTGTCTCTTAAAATTTTGAACGTTTTCCGTTCGACAGTGAAAAAATAGAACACTTTTCCTACGATTTCAATAGGAAACAAGGACGAATTTAAGGATATTTACTTACAATTATCTTACTAATAGTATTTAGCTATAGCTAGGGTGAGGGATAAAGCTATAGAAAACACCTTATCAACTCGTTTGAGCCATAGATTCAGGCTTTCGGGGAAGCAGAGGGCCCGTCAAGTTCGATACTAGCCTCGGAACCGGACTGGTCTAGCCGGGTCCTTTCGCTATACAGGCGTTCTGAAATATGGGTGAACGTTTCGACAATGTCGGGGTCAAAATGCTTGCCCGCTCCCTCGGTGATAATCGCCATAGCCTTTTCGTAAGTAAACGGCTTCTTGTACACACGCTCAGCAACAAGCGCGTCGAACACGTCGGCCACCGCCATGATGCGCGCCGAAAGCGGAATGTCTTCGCCCTTGATTCCCGTCGGGTAACCCGAGCCGTCCCACTTTTCATGGTGGTAATGGGCCATGTCTATCGCTTCGTTCAAGTAGTTCGCATCGATTGTATTGCCCGCATTCTCCACCATCTTCGTAAGGATTTTCCACCCTTCGGTGGTGTGGCTCTTCATAATGGCGAATTCCTCGTCGGTAAGCTTGCCCGGTTTGTTCAATATCAGGTCGGATACGGCAATTTTCCCGATATCGTGGAGCGGGGCTCCCCGCTTGATCTTTTGGACAAACTCCTCGGTGAGGACATCCGCAAACTTGCCTTCTTTCTTGAGCTGTTCCGCAAGGGCTTCCACGTAAGCGGCAGTCTTCTTGATGTGATTACCGGTGCTCTTGTCGCGCGCTTCGACGACTTCGGCGAATTCCATAATAACCACTTCCTGCATCTTGCGGATTCGTTCCGCCTGTTCCTGTGTCCGGGAAATAAAGCTGAACGTGTCGGACACCATGGACGAAAGCGAATCGTAAAGGTTCCCGACTTCGTCGAACGAGTGGATGTCCAACCCGACGACCCGTTCCACCGCATGACGGATTCGGCCAAGGTCAACCTTTTCGCTATCCATGGAACTTGCAATCATCGTCGTTCCCGAGAACTTCATCGCGGCAAACGCCATGCGGTTCACCGGAATCACGACACCCCGGTTCACCAGTTCAATCACGATACTCATGATGATAATCGAAAGTCCGAAGAATAGCGAAAGCATCTTGATAAAGAACGTCGCCTCGTCTGCTGTGATTTCGGCCATATCGACATCGGCCGCCACATAGGCAACCGTCTTACCCGCAGAATTCTTGAGGGGCGTGTAGACCGTAAGCAGCCAGCCATACTGGTCATTCGAAATAATCGGTTCTATTTCGCCACCTGCAAGGAGCGTCGGAAGATAGGGTTCGAACGATGGATCGAAGGGCACCACTTCTCCCGGTTTACCGCCGGGTTCGCCCTCCACATCCAGGTCAAAGACCACGTGACAGCCGTCATGCTCAATCTTGTAAACATACAGGTACTTTGTCTGCGGGAAACTTTCCCTGAGTTCGTACAAGAGGTCCTTGTAGGACTGGTACTCCGAGGAACTGTCGTCCATCGCGATGTATTCGTCAACATGGTCGGCCTCGACTATATGCGACGCGGCATGCGTCACGCCTGTTGCAATATCGACAAATCTCCTGATAGAATTGTCCCGGTACAAGAAGGATCCAATAGTGCAGGCGAGGGCGCCGAGCAACACCTCGGCGATAATCACCATAAGTATGACCTTGCGGAGCAGGGAATGCTTGACATGCTTGTTCGCATCCCGGTTGCTCGAATCGCGCAGGAAAACTCGATTCAGGTGATTCTTGAGGCGACGCGAGATAAAACGAAAGATAAACATGGCGAGCACCACAACGGCGCCCTTGTCCAGCAAGTCGATAATGATATCGGCAAACAACTGGGAGACGAACTTGCTGTAGCCCAACGTTTCGTGAAACGCGATGGAGAATGGAGCCGTAACGCCCTCGCCAAAATTGAGGCCGTAGAGGAAATAGGTAAACAGCGAACCTACGCCGCCACCAATAAGCGAGAACGTAAATATGACAACGAACAGTCGCGGGATGTTCTTGAAAAAACGCTGATGGTAGAAGAAGGTCGCCGATACGGCAATCATGATGCTGATGACGCCGTAGAACATCGTTTCGGGTTCGAAAATACCGTTGATGGCGTTGGAGCCAAAACCGACAATAACCGCAGGCAGGTTTCCGCCCAGCATCGCCGTGACAATCGTTCCGGTGCAATCCAGGTACAGCGGGATATCCAGCGCGAGAGCGATACGCGCGGGAACGATATTCAGGAGAAGTCCCGCAAGAATCAAGAGGACAGACGAGACCAGGGTCTGATGCTTTTCAAAATCAAACTTCTTCATGGACTTCCCTTTTGCAACCTTACTTGACAACCTCTACGACCTTCTTGTTGTTTGTCGCCCCCGTAACAACAGATACATCCCTCTTGTGCACGCCGAAATGCTGCGCCAAAAGCGCGCAAATGGCCTCGTTCGCAGCCCCGTCCACAGGCGGAGCCTTGACTTCGACCTTGTAGCTTCCGTCCGGAAGTTCCGTCACGCTTTCGCGTTTGCTACGGGCATGTACCTTGATACTTATCTTCACTGCACCCCCATCAAATACTAGGCAAGGACATTCCCCGTCAGCGGTGCGGCCGGGCGCTGGAGTTCTTCCTGCATGCGCTGGTCGTTCTCCATGGCCGAAAGCAGGTCTTCCTGCCCCTTGATGAGCGCGCGACAGCGGATGAAGTAGTTGGTACGCAGCTGCTTGAGCTGTTCGATTTCCATACGGAGTTCTTCGGCCTCCCTCTTGGTGGATTCCACCTCGCGCACGGCGCGGGCCTTCGCTTCGGCCACGATGATTTCGGCTTCCTTTTCGGCAGTCGCCTTGACCTCGTCCACGGTCCGCTGCATGGTCACCACGGCATCCTGGATGGTCTTTTCGATTTGGCGGTAATAATTCACGCGTTCTTCGGCAACCTTGAGCCTTTCGGTAAGGTCGGTCTTGTCCCTAGACATCTGCTCGAAGGCCCCGGCGGCCGTTTCCAGGAACGCCTTGACCTCTTCGGGATCGACACCCCCGAAATTTTTCTTGTGGAAGGTCTGATTACGGATATCCAAAGGTGTAAGTTCCATTCTAAACCTGCAATAAAAAATGACCGGCCCATGCCGCAACTTGAAATATAACAACTTTGAATCAAACTGTTACTCAACAACAAAAAATAAGCATAAAAAAAGAAAAAAGTTCTTTACATCCGACATCATTCTGCTATATTTGGAACCTTTACGCTTATGGTTCGCATTTTAAAGACATTTTGGGCAAAACAGGATTCGCTGGAACGCAAGATGTTCTGGTCAACCCTGGTCGTTGTCACGGGCGTGGCCCTTTTTTCGGCGGTTTTCACTATCACCGAGGGAATCAATTCTGCGGCCTCCCTCTGTAGCGTCGGTTGCGCCATCGTCTGCATAGCCATCGCCATCGTCGCCGTGAAAACGGCACTTTACAACCAGTGCTACCTGGTAATGAGCTGCATTCTCAGCTGTTTCCTGCTCCCCCTCCTGTTCCTGTTCTGCGGCGGGATTACCAGCGGGATGCCCCTGTACTGCATCACCTCGCTCGCCCTGATAGCCTTCGCCCAAAGCCGACTCAAGGTCCCTGCATTCATCCTGTCCCTTTCCATCCAGGCGCTGACCATCGCTACCACCTGGGCATACCCCGACCTGCTAATCACCCAGCTGGACCGCGACGCCTCCTACCTGGATTTCCTGGTGAAGCACATCCTTACGGGCTTCACCTTGTTCTCCATAGGCCTGTTTTCGTTCTGGGCCTACTCCCAGGAGCGCGAAAAGGCGACAAAGCTGCTCAACCGTATAGACAGCCTGTCGATGCGGGATTCCTTGACCGGGTTGTACAACAGATACCATCTGCTGAGCTATCTCGAAAAATCCATCTGGAGCCGCCGGAACGATTTCTACCTGGCCATGCTCGACATCGACGACCTCAAGAAAATCAACGGAAGCTACGGCCAAAATTTCGGGGACGAGGTTATCCGTTCCGTGGCGCAGCTTTTGCAAAAGAACGAAAACGAAACGGGCGGCGAATGCATCGCCCGCTACGGCGGAAAGAAGTTCATCTACATCGTCAACGCTTCTTCCGAGGTAGAGGCCTACGCCAAGGTGGAAAACATCCGCAAGGCGGTCAGAAACCTTTCCTTCGAAAGTCACCCGCAGGTATCGCTTACGGTGAGCGGTGGACTAGTCCCGTGCTTTAGCCGCAAATTTTCCGATGCCAACCAGGCCCTGACCATGGTCGATTCGCTCCGGATTACCGCAAAGCAGCAAGGCAAGAACCAGATAAGGAACATGGTGGAAGGCTGAAAAGAAATGTGGAATGTGAAGTGTGAAATGTGAAAATGTCAATCATTCCACACTCCCCATCACTCATTCCTCATTACATATTACTCACCCCTCCTCCCCCAGAATCTACTATATTTCGCTAGAGTAATTCAACGAGCGGTTCTACAATGTTTCTTCCTCTGCCAGACGACTTTCACGCCCACTTGCGACAGGGCGACCTTATGCGCGGCTATGTCCGCGACCTCGTTTCCCAATTCGGGCGTGCGATTATCATGCCGAACACTGTTCCCGCCATGACCTCCGCGAAGGCGATTACCGAATACAGGGAGCAAATCATGGATGCGGCAAAAGACGTTCGACCGGACTTCGTGCCGCTCATGACTTTCAAGCTGAACCCGAACTATACGGAACAGGATTTACGGGACATGATGGCCGAAGGTGTCGTCGCAGGCAAGTACTACCCCGCAGGAGTCACCACCAACAGCGCCGACGGCATCAGCGATTTCGAGGCGGTGTTCCCCGTGGTCGCGACGATGGAAAGGCTCGGCCTCGTGCTGTGCGTGCACGGCGAGGAACCCGGCGAATTCTGCCTGGACCGCGAAAGCGCCTTTATCAAGCGGGTGGAAACCCTGGCCGAAAAGTTCCCGAAACTGAAAATCGTCTTCGAGCACCTGAGTTCGGCAAGGTCGGTCGAGGCGGTCAAGAGGCTGCCTGCCAACGTGGCGGCGACTTTCACGGTGCACCACCTGATGATGACCCTCGACGACATCGTAGGCGACGCCCTCAGGCCGCACCATTTCTGCAAGCCCCTGCCCAAGCGGCCTGAAGACCGTGCCGCCATCCGCGAGGCTGCCTTCAGCGGAAACCCGAAATTTTTCCTCGGCACGGACTCCGCGCCGCACCAGCTGGGTAAAAAGGAATGCCCGTGCGGCGCGGCGGGCGTCTACAGCGCCCCGGTGGCCATCCCGCTCCTTGTACAGGAATTCGAAGGGGCAGGCCACCTCGACAAGCTCCCCGACTTCATCGCGGGATTCGGCGCGGATTTTTACGGCCTTGCACGGACCACGAAGCAGATTGAAGTCGTGAACGAGCCGTGGACCGTGCCCCCGACGGTGAACGGCGTGGTACCACTTGCGGCAGGCACGACCCTCGACTGGAAAGTGAAGTAGAAATTTTCCCTATTTTTGTTGCCCCGTTCACCATAAAAAATATACATTATGGGTAAAATACCCAATGTCAGGATACCCCATGGCCTTTATCCGAGCAATTCTATATTACCTGTCTATCGCCGTATGCCTTTTTGTTATCGGGCTCCCGTACATGTTCTACAGGGGTGTCCTGTGCAGGCGCTGGTCCGACAGCACCCGCGTATGCATTCCCTTTTTCAACACCCTTTTCAAGCTTTCGGGAATCAAGGTCGAAATCGTCGGCAAGGAAAACATACCCGACCACAAGAAATTCTTGCTGGTCGCAAACCACCAGAGCTTCCTGGACATCAACGTCATCTGGCCCTCGATAACCATCACCTCGTTCATCGCGAAGGCCGAACTCTGGAACATCCCCGTCTTTGGCTGGGTCCTGAACAAGATCGGCTGCATTCCCGTGCACAAGAACCCGCGCAAGAACCTGGGCATGGGCGCTACCGTGAAAAAGCGCCTCGAAGACAACGTGACGATTTCGGTTTTCCCCGAAGGGCACCGCAGCGCCGACGGCCACATGCTGCCGTTCCAGAACGGCATTTTCCGCATGGCGAAAGAAAACGGGTTTCCGCTTTTGCCCGTAACGATTGTCGATAGCGGCAAGCGACTTTCAAAGACCAATTGGGCGCAAACCCCGGGAACCGTAAAAATCGTGGTGCACCCGCTTCAGACACCCGAAAGTTTTGCAGACAAGACCGCGATACAGTTGCGCGACGAAATCCACGACATGATAGAATCGGCACTCCCGTACAGGCAGGCCGGGCACGCACAGACGAATTCAGCCGAATCAAGCGGCACAAACAAGGAGGCCTAGCATGGCTCAGCAATTACCAAGCCAAGAACAAATTCTCGCCATCCTCCGTGACGAACCCATGGTAGGAAGCCGTCTGCGCAGCGCGCTCGGACTACCCAAGAAACAGAAAATGGCCTTTAAGCAGATGCTTGCCGACATGGTGGAGCAGGGACTTCTAAAACGGACCAGCCACAAGGAATACCAGCTGGGCGACGGCGAAAGCCTCGAAGACAAACGAGAAAAGCGAATCAAGAAAATCGCAGAACAGTACCCCGAAGACAACCGCAGGCC
>FLNZ01000035.1_pt1 | contig 23587 bp, 15 predicted proteins | sample 1140391 | NCBI WGS metagenome assembly FLNZ01 (sample SAMEA3878171, study PRJEB12797) | bioreactor metagenome | biome: Moose rumen | place: Sweden | collected 2011-10
ACGGAAGAAATTACCCAGAGCGAGGAGTGGTACTACATTATTTAGACGAAAGAACTCTCGCAAACTCGCTACAGACGAAAGATTAATGTGCTCTGAATTAATTTAACGTCATCAAAAAATCACAGGATGGCAACTTGCTATAGAAAAAACTGATAATTCAGCATAAAAACAATGTATTGGACGCGTGGGAAAACGCGTTCTATATTTGGGCCAGATTAAAACAACAATGTACGGAGAAACAACAATGTCAGAAATAAAAATCGACGATACCATCGACATTACCGATGTCGTGTGCCCGACTACTTTCGTGAAGGCGAAGGTCGCCCTCGAGGAACTGGAAGAAGGCCAAATCCTTTCTATCCGCTTGAACGACGGCGAACCGGTGCAGAACGTGCCGCGCAGCATCAAGGAAGAGGGTCACGAAATCTTGAAACTTGACGACAACCAGGACGGAACCTACACGCTCATCGTGAAGAAGGTCGGCGACTAACCAAGGAGTATAAAATGATTATTACTGTTGCAGGAAACAAGAAAGAATACAAGGACGGCCTCACCGTCGCTGAACTGATTGAAGCCGAAAAGATTGATAACCCGCTTTACGTGACCGTTTCGGTGAACGAGGAATTTGTTGAGGGCGGAACGTTTGACAAGGCCGTGCTCAAGGACGGCGATAGCGTCGAGTTCCTCTACTTCATGGGAGGCGGCTGCTAATGGCATTTACCAACGAACAGCTGGAGCGCTACTCCCGCCACATCATCTTGAAAGAGGTGGGCGCGAAGGGCCAGAAGAAGCTTTTGAATGCGAAGGTGCTCGTGATAGGCGCTGGCGGCCTCGGGGCCCCCGTGGCGATGTACCTTGCCGCAGCGGGCGTGGGCACCATCGGCATTGCCGATGCCGACGTGGTCGATCTTTCCAATTTGCAACGCCAGATTATCCATGCGACGGCCGATGTGGGCAAGCCCAAAGTGCAGTCCGCGAAAGAGACGATGGAAGCGATGAACCCTGATGTGAAGGTGATTACTTACCACACCTTCGTGACGAGCGAGAACATCCTCGACCTCATCAAGGATTACGACTTCGTCATCGACGGCACGGACAATTTCCCGGCGAAGTTCCTTATTAACGACGCTTGCGTGATGGCGAAGAAGCCCTTCTCCCATGCGGGAATCATCCGCTTCCAGGGCCAGCTCATGACGTACGTTCCGGGCCAGGGCCCCTGCTACCGCTGCGTGTTCAAGGAACCGCCTCCGAAAGATGCCGTGCCGACCTGCAAGCAGGCGGGCGTGATTGGCGCTATGGGCGGCGTTATTGGTAGCTTGCAGGCGATGGAAGCCGTCAAGTACATTCTCGGCGTGGGCAATTTGCTCACCGGTTACCTGCTTACCTACAATGCGCTTACGATGGAATTCCGCAAGGTGAAACTCCCGACGCATACCGAAGACTGCGCCGTGTGCGGCACGCACCCGACCATCACCCAGCTCATCGACTACGAGCAGGCGGTTTGCGACTTGAAACACTAAATTAGACGAAAGAACGGGCTTCGCCCTATAGACGAAAGACGATAGATGATCATAGGAATTATTTCAAATGATTACATTACCGAAATCTGAATATGAAAAAATCCTTGCGCACGCCCAAAAGAACCTCCCCGAAGAGGCCTGCGGGCTGATTGCGGGGCGCATCGAAGGTAGCGACAAGCATATCGAGAAGGTCTACCTGCTCACGAATATTGACCATTCGAACGAGCATTTTTCGCTGGACCCCAAGGAACAGCTTGCCGCCATCAAGGACATGCGTGCAAACGGCCTCTCGCCGCTGGGCAACTGGCATTCCCATCCGGAATCCCCTTCTCGCCCGTCGGAAGAAGACAAGCGCCTTGCCTACGATAGCAGGGCGAGCTACTTGATTCTTTCGCTCATGGACCGCGAACATCCGGTGCTCAATTCCTTCCACATCGAGGGCGATACCGCCACGAACGAAGGGCTTGTAATCGCCTAAAGATCTCCGTACAACGGTGCCTCCGGGGCTTATGTGAAATTCCTGCCCTGGAGGCACTTTTTTATGTTGAAATATGCTCAAATGTTTAGTATATTTGGGGCATGACAAAGTCCATCGAGATACGCGACGCGCACGAACACAACCTCCGCCATGTGAACCTTTCCATTCCCCGCGATTCCATCGTGGTGGTAACCGGCGTTTCCGGTTCGGGCAAGTCGAGCCTCGCCTTCGATACGGTGTTCCAGGAAGGCCAGCGCCGTTTTGTGGAGTCGCTCTCGGCGTACGCGCGCCAGTTCATTGGCCGCATGAAACACCCCGAGGTGGAGAGCGTGCGCGGCATTTCGCCGACGATTTCGATTGACCAGAAGACGGTGAACCGTAACCCGCGTTCCACAGTGGGTACGGTGGTCGAGATTTTGGACCATTACCGCTTGCTTTTTGCCCGCCTCGGCGTGCCGCACTGCCCCGATTGCGGGCGAGTGATCCAGGCGCAGACGGTGGACCAGATTGTCGATAATTTGTATGTGAGTGACGAGGGCAAGCAGATTACGGTGATGGCCCCGATTGTGCAGGAGCGCAAGGGCGAATACCGCAAGGAACTGGCCGAACTCAAGGAAAACGGATTTGTGCGTGCCCGTGTGGACGGGACGATTTATCGCCTGGAAGATGTTCCTGCGCTTGTGCGTTACGAAAAACACACGATTGAAGCGGTGATTGACCGCCTAACGCTTGAACGCAAGAACATGAGCCGCCTGCGCGAGGCGCTGGAAGGCGCACTGAAATTGACTGACGGGAAGCTGGTGAGCTTCTTGCTGGCTGCGCCGGGTGCCGGGAATGCTGGTGCAGAGAATGCGCCGGGGAAGGAAGAATACCGCTTGCAGGGTACGCTGCTCGCTTGCCCCAAGTGCGGCATCTCCATTCCGGAACTGGAACCGCGGTTCTTCAGCTTTAACGACCCGAAGGGACGCTGCCCCGCCTGTAAGGGCATGGGCGAAAGTTTCAAATTCGATTTGGACCTGATTATTCCGGACAAGACGAAGTCCATCAAGGAAGGCTGCATTGCCACCATCAAGAAGGACGACGGAACGCTGATTTTTAGCGATTTCGGCCGCCGCAACTTGCGTAACATCGCTAACGAGATGCATTTTTCGCTGGATACGCCGTGGAACAAGCTCAAGAAGGCGCAGCAGGATGCCGTACTGTACGGCACGCCGAGTGAATCGGAACGCGGCATCATCCCGATTATGCAGGAACTGTGGGACATGTGGCACATTTACCATTTCCGCAAGTACATGCAGATTGGCGTTTGCCCCGAATGCCACGGCACGCGAATCAACCGTACGGCGAATGCGGTCACGTTCCATGGTGTGAACCTGACCGAGATGACGGAATGGTCCGTCGAGAAGTCGGTGGAATTTTTCAATAAGATTGACTTGTCCGAGAAGGAAAAGCGAATCGGCAAGGAAATTCTGAAAGAGATTCGCGGGCGACTTTCGTTCCTCAATGCGGTGGGGCTGGGTTACCTGACCATCAACCGCAAGGCTTCTACTTTGAGTGGCGGCGAGGCCCAACGCATACGCTTGGCAAGTGCCGTGGGCGCCGGCCTGCAGGGCGTGCTTTACGTGCTTGACGAGCCGAGCATCGGGCTCCATCCCCGCGATAACGATAAACTGCTCGGGATGTTGGAACATTTGCGTGCGCAGGGTAACTCCCTGATTATCGTGGAACACGACGAAGATACCATGCGCCATGCGGACTGCGTGATTGACGTGGGGCCGGGTGCCGGCGTGGAAGGCGGTCGCGTGATTGCGGCAGGAACCGTCGAGGAGCTGGAGAAGAACAAGGCGTCGCTGACGGGCGCGTACTTGAGCGGCCGCAAGGCCATTGAAATTCCCGAAAAGCGCAAGAAGATTGACAAGAATACGCCGAAACTCAAGATTTGCGGTGCGGCGGAAAATAACCTCAAGAATATCGATGTGGAAATCCCGCTCGATGGCGCGCTCACGGTGGTGACGGGCGTGTCGGGCTCCGGCAAGAGTACGCTGATTAATCAGATTCTGCGCCGCGAACTGGCACGCGTGTTCTACAATTCCGAAGAGCCGGTAGGCAAGTTTAACCATCTGGAAGGCCTCGAAAACATCGACAAGGTGATTGAAATCGACCAGACGCCCATTGGCCGCACGCCGCGAAGCAACCCGGCAACGTACACGAAAATTTGGGACGATATCCGCGACCTTTTCGCCAGCATGGAAGAAAGCAAGATTCGCGGTTACAGCAAGAGCCGATTCAGTTTTAACGTGAAGGGCGGACGCTGCGATGCCTGCGAAGGCGCGGGCGTGAAAATCGTGGATATGCACATTTTGCCCAGCGTGCAGGTAACTTGCGAGGTCTGCGGCGGCAAGCGCTTTAACGATGCAACGCGCGAAGTGTATTTCAAGGGCAAGAACGTCTCCGAAATTCTCGATATGAGCATTGCCGATGCGGCGGAATTCTTCAAGGATATTCCGAAGATTGCAGAACCGCTGAATTTGCTTGTGGAAGTGGGCCTCGGCTACCTCACTTTGGGCCAGCCTTCGACGACACTGAGCGGGGGAGAGGCGCAGCGCATTAAAATTGCTTCTGAACTGCGTCGCCCGGGTACCGGCAAGACGCTTTACCTGCTCGACGAGCCGACGACGGGCTTGCATTTCGAAGATATCCGCAAGCTCATGGATTGCCTGAACCGCCTGCGTAGCCTCGGCAACAGCGTCGTGATTATCGAACATAACCTGGATGTGATCAAGTGCGCCGACTGGATTATCGACTTGGGCCCGGATGCGGGCGTTCACGGCGGGCGAGTGATTGCGACAGGTACGCCGGAACAGATTGCGAAATGCAAAAAATCTGAGACGGGTAAGTACCTCGCGCCGGTGCTTGCGAAAAAGCACGGCGAAAATCGGCATTTTGACCGCACGCTCAAGGGCGGCGAAGATTTGTCGCTCGATATCGAGGTGCATGGCGCCCGCAAGCACAACCTGAAGAACATCGACGTGACGATTCCGCGTCACAAGTTGACTGTGGTTACAGGAGTTTCGGGCTCCGGAAAATCGAGTCTTGCGTTCCACACGCTGTTTAGCGAAGGCCAGCGCCGCTTTGTAGAGACGTTGAGCACGTACGCTCGTCGCTTCTTGGGACGTCCAGATCATGGAAGCATCGATTCCATTTCGGGCTTGGCGCCGGCAATCGCCATCGACCAGAAGAGTGCGAGCAAGAGCCCGCGCAGTACGGTGGCGACCCTCACCGAAATCTATGATTACTTCCGCATTTTCTGGGCGAGGGTCGGCACCCCGCATTGCTTGAAATGCGGGAAGCCTGTGTCTTCGTACAGCGCGGGCGACCTGATGCAATACGCCTTCGACCGCGACTTGAATAAGAAAGTCACGGTGCTTGCCCCGTTCGAAATCAAGGATGTGCTGAAGCTTTCCAAAATCCTTACCGAGAAGGGTTACCGCAAGGTTTACCTCGGCAACAAGCTCGTGGAACTTCCGCTGCCGAAAATCCCGACCCGCGAAAAGCAGTTGTTCGCTGTGGTCGATACGGTGGTGGTCAAGGAAGAAAACCGCGCCCGCTTGGTAGAAGCTTTTGAACGCGGCTACCGCGACGGTAATGGAATTCTGTATGTGGAAGACGAAAAGGGCGGTCGCTTGGCCTGCTCCGAAAAGCCGGGTTGCCCCGATTGCGGTTGGTACATGGATTCGGCATTGAACCCGAAGCATTTCAGTTTCAATACGCACTGGGGCGCTTGCGAAACCTGCCTTGGTCTTGGCCACTTTAAAGACGGTGAAGTTTGCCCCGATTGCCACGGCGAACGCTTGAAGCCGGAATATTTGGCGGTCCGTATCGGTGGAAAGAACATCATGGACGTGAACCACATGAGCATCGCCCAGGCGCTCGAATGGTTTAGCAACGAGAATTTCAAGCGCGATAATTTCAAGGGCGACAAGAATGCCGACGGCAAGATGACGGTTGCCGAACCTTTGCTCCGTGAAATTGTCGGGCGTCTCAACTTCTTGAAGGGCGTGGGCCTCGGCTACATCGGCCTTGACCGCGCGGGCGATACGCTCAGCGGTGGTGAATCCCAGCGAATCCGCTTGGCTAGCCAGATTGGTAGCGGCCTCGAAGGTGTGCTCTATGTGCTTGACGAGCCCACGGTAGGCCTGCACGAAAGCGATACCGCCATGCTGCTCGATACGCTTTACCGCCTGCGCGATTTGGGTAACACGCTCGTGGTGGTGGAACACGACATGAAGATGATGCAGGCGGCGGACCATATTATCGATATGGGCCCCGCGGCGGGCGAGTTCGGTGGCGAGGTCGTTGCCGAGGGCTCTCCAGAGCAACTCTCCAAGCCGTATGCCTTGCAGCAGTTCCCGCGTAGCGAGACTGTCAAGTACCTCACGCATACAATCCCGATGGCGAACGAGATTGCGGCAAAGCCCATTACCGATTCTACGGAATTCTACGAGTTCGAAAAACTCAAGCACAACAATTTGAAGAATTTGTCTGTAAAGTTCCCGAAGGGCGCGATTAGCGTTGTCTGCGGTGTTTCGGGTTCGGGCAAGAGCTCCATGGTCATGGACGAAATCTACCCGCGCCTCAAGAAGAAATTCCAGGCCCGCGGTCGCAAAAAACAGAGCGGCGAAGTGTTGCTGGTGGACCAGAGCCCGATTTCAGGGACTCCTCGCAGCACGCCCGCCAGTTTTACGGGCGTGTTTGACGAAATCCGTAGGCTTTTCGCCAAACTGCCGCAAGCCAAGTTGAAGGGCTTCGACTATGGCCGCTTCAGCTACAACTTGGCTCGCGGCCGCTGCGAGGCCTGCGAAGGCCGCGGCGCCATTTCGGTCGAAATGCACTTCCTTTCGGACGTGTGGGAAGTTTGCGATGTCTGCGGCGGCAAGCGCTACAACCAGGAAACGCTCACCGTCACCTTTAAGGGTAAAAATATCGCTGACGTGCTCGACATGCGCGTCGCCGAAGCCTGCGAATTCTTCAAGGACCAGCCGAAAATCCTCCCGAAGCTGGAATGTCTGCGCGATGTGGGCCTCCCGTATGTGAAACTCGGCCAGTCCGTGACTACCCTCAGCGGCGGCGAATCCCAGCGCCTGAAATTGGCTGCGGAACTTGCCCGCAAGCCCGCCCAGGAAATGGTCTACTTGCTTGACGAACCGACCACGGGACTCCACCTCAAGGATATTCAAATCCTCTGGAACATGCTCCGCAAACTTTCTGCCCGCGGCGATACGGTCATCGTTATCGAACACCACCCCGATATCATCCGCCTCGCCGACTGGAAGGTGGAACTCGGGCCCGTCGGTGGCGAAAAGGGCGGATATTTGCTCGAAATGGGCGAAAATGCCCGCTAAATGACCATAATCACGTACAACGTCATTATTAAGATATTATCTTTATGTAACGAACTGGCGCCCGGACTTGTCCGGTGCCTATAGGTTTATCAACAGGAGATGTTATGTCTTTTGCCCGTTTGCTACCTCTTTTGCTGTTGGTCCCGGCCCTCTCTTTTGCCGATGCCGACAAGAATTTCAAGGTTGCACCGAATCAGTTCTCGACAGGAAGCGTGGTCGAACCTGTCGCCAACATGGCCGTCGAGGCCAAGGGTGCCGCGATGGTTTCCCAGAAGCCGGTCTTCCCGCTCAAGAGCAATAACCTCTACTGGCGTCACAAGAAAGGCCCCAAGGAATACCAGTGGGTGCAGGGCCAGGTGAACTTCACGAATTTCAAGAAACTCCATGCCTTCAGTCTCGGACAGGCACACCTGAACTCCTTCGAAGTCGCCCAGATGCGCTTCTACGCCTCGCAGAACAAGAAGGCGTTCCAGGACGAAGACGACCTCTACTTCGACAAGTACTTCATTTACTCCCCGCGTGTGCCCAAGCTGTTCTTTATCAAGAACGGAAAGTGGCAAATCCTGAATGAAACGGATCTTCCGGGCATAGCCGTCATCAAGAGCGACCGCAAGGATGTCTATGCCGCATTTGAAGATGCTCCGACCAAGAAACTGCCCAAGGCGGTTTACCCCCTGCAGCCCGATACTTACGTGTTTATGTTCTCTGCTCCCGGTACGCTTCCGGTGGCCGATATCGGCGTTGTCAAGTCTGGCGAAGTGTTGGTGATGAAACCCCAGCTGGTGGCTATCGATGCAGATGCCAGCAAGGCTCCGGATCTTTCTGTCGGTATTTCTGACGTGAAGAAGACCAAGAATCTCGAAGAAACCGAAATCCTGTTTGACCAGTTTATTGCCGAACTGCAGAAGGTGGTCGACCTTGTCGACACGAACGAGTTTGTGAAGCTGTATCCGAAGATGAAGTCCGCTGAATCCGTGGGGCTCTACTCCGGCGAACCGAATTACGAAACCTACAGGTCCGCATATGAAGGCACTCGCATGAAGGCCAAGTCCGACTGGCTGAATTCTAACATGAAGGGCGTGCCCGAACTCAATACTGCGTTCAAGAAGAAGCTCGATAGCCTGCAGGCACTCCCGCTGCGCGGTTCTATGGCTCCCACGTCGTTCGAGCCGGTGACCGACAAGGTTGTCGAGGGCGAGGATTCTACAGCCGCGAAGATGAAGGCCGTCAGGTTCAAGTTTGGCAAGGACAAGGAACGTTTCGATGTTGCTTGGGAAGGTACCGCCAAGGGCCTGACCGCCGAAGAACTCTACAAGTTGTTCACCGAACACGCAAGCGAGGTGACCGTCTATATTACCATCAAGCAGAACAAGCCTGTCTGGATTCGTAAGGACGGCGTTATTACGGGCCGTCACCACTACCGCTACACCCGCATCGAGTTTGAATACCAGGGTAATAACATGGTTGGCCTGGGTGACTTCTCGCTCCCCGGCTACATTGTGGACGAACCGGAGGTGCAGGAATGGCTTAATCATTACGATGCCGAAGATATTGCTCTCCAGCAGGGTGCTGCCGCCGAGGCCAAGGCCAAGGCCGCTGCCGCTAAGGAATCCGCGAAGAATGACACCGTGTACGCGAAGGACGCCTACATGCCGGAATTCACCAAGATGAGCATTCCGCGCATTATCCGTGACAACACGTTCGGTGCCGTGGCGCTCATTGACTCGGGCATGTTCCGTTACCGCGGTAGCGTTGTCCGCCTGTCTCCGTTCGCCATCATGACGACCGAAATGACGCAGAAACTCTTTGACCAGACGATGCTCCGCCAGCAGGATTCTACCAAGCGCATCAAGGATCGCTCGTCGTTCAAGAATCCGTCCAAGCCGGTCCACAACATCACGTGGGACGATGCTCGCGCAGCCTGTAAGCTTTTGGGCGGCGACCTGCCGACCGAAGCCCAGTGGGAATTTGCCGGCCGTGCCGACAACAACGAAGGTGCCCTCTGGACAATCGACGAAACTGCAGACGTGGGCGACTACGCCATCTATCGCGAGAACTCTTACAAGATGGGCAAGAAGAGCCAGGCCTACGGCCCGCAGATGGTTGCTTCCAAGAAGCCGAATGCCTGGGGCATTTACGACATGTCCGGTAACGTTGCAGAATGGACCCGCGACAAGTACTTCATGTTCTCGTTCTGGGTGGAATCCTCTAACCCGACTGGCGCCATGATGGGCTTCTCGAAGGTGTACAAGGGCGGTTCCTGGAAAGACGGCGAATCTGCGCTCAACCTCACGAAGAGCGATGACGAAGACCCGAGATACTGGTCCGATGCAATTGGATTCCGTTGCGTGTTCCCGCGCAAGCTGTTTGAGGGTCGTTAATGCCTGAAAAAACATCCGTATCCGCTACGGAAGAACTCAAGAACGATACGCGATTTAAGTTTTTCCGCCGGATTATTTCTGCCCCGTACTTGCTGGCATTGCTCGGGCTCTTGCTGCCCCTGATGAATGTTTCTTGCGCCGAGAAGGTGATTGCCGAACCCTCGTTTTACGAGATTGCGACTGGTGCCGACTTGCGCGAAACCTTGAAGGAACCTGCGAAGGGTTACCTCCTGAAGATGGAGAAAGATAACCCGAAGGCGCTAGACCGCTTCCGCACATCGATGCCCGAATTCCCGAAGCTCCAGCCGATGCCGGTGCTGTTCGGGATTGTTGCCGCTCTCGTGCTTGCTGCTGTGTTTGCTTGGTTCACTCCGCTCTGGTCACTTACCCTCGGGATACTTGCTATGTGTGCCCTGTGGGCGTTGCTTGCGCAAATGGGCGAGATATGCGCGAATATCGGAATGCAGGTGTTGCAGGTTGAACCTGGTCATGGCATCTATGCGGCATCCGTGCTAATCCTGATTGGAACTGCGATGAACCTTGCGGCGATAATCCGCCCGATTGTGGTAGAGGTGAAGGCGAAGCGCGCGGCAAAGAAATAGACGAGCTTCTGTTATCCCAATATTTTCTTTGCAATCCGCTGGATTTTGGCGCGGAAGCCCTTGTCGCCTTCTTTGTGGTAGGGCGGGTAGAAGAACTGCATGGGGTCGAATGCGCCCTGGTACATATAGTTCCTTTCGTGGCTGAACGTCTTGAACCCGTAAAACCCGTGGTAATTGCCGGTGCCGCTCATGCCTACGCCCCCGAAGGGTAGCGAGAGGTTCTCGATTTGCAAAATGCAGTGGTTCACGCAGGTGGAACCCGAGGTGGTTTCGCGCAGCACGCGGTCAATCGCCTTCTCGTTGCGCCCGAAGATGTAAAGTGCAAGCGGTTTCGGGCGGCTCTGGACAAACGCAATAGCCTCATCGAGCGAATCGTAGGCGACAATCGGGAGGATGGGCCCGAAAATTTCGTTCTGCATGATGTCCATTTCGGGCGTGACGCCGGTAAGTACGGTTGCAGGCGTGTACCTGCCCGCGATATCGCAATAATCCGTCCCGCCGATGACGGCCTTCGCGCCTTTCGCAACAGCATCTTCCAAGAGCGCCTTGTGGTGTTCAACGGCCTTGCTCTCGACAATGCGCACGAAGTTTTCGCAATCCCTGCGGGCTTCGTTCGTGTCACCGTACATTTTCTTTATGTTGTCTGCAATCGCGTCGGCAAGCGGTTGCACGAGTCTGTGCGGGCAAAGCACGTAGTCCGGCGCGATGCAGGTCTGGCCTGCGTTCAGGCACTTGCCCCAGGCGATTTTCCGGGCGGCATCCGCGACATTCACGTCTTCGAGGATAAAGGTGGGAGATTTTCCCCCGAGTTCAAGCGTGATGCTTGCATGGACCTTCGCGGCACATTCCGCGACGTGCGCGCCGACCTTCGGACTCCCGGTGAAGAACACGTGGTCGAAGGGGAGGGCGAGCAACTTGTCGCCGATTTCCGCTCCGGCTCCCTGCACGACGGCGACTTCGTCCTTCTCGAATACGTCTGCGATAATCGATTCGAGAACGGCGCTTACGCGGGGCGTCTTGTGACTCGGTTTCGCGATGACGACGTTACCTGCGGCAATGGCTGCGGTGATGGGCGAGAGGAACAGCAAAAAGGGGTAGTTCCACGGCGCCATGACGAGCACTCGGCCCTTCGGCTCGAAATGGCTTGCGCTCCGGTTGAGCGGGAACAGCCAGCTCCAGCGCCCGGGCTTGTCTTCCATCCAGTCGGGGAGGCGTGCAATCGCGTCGTCGATTTCTTCGAGGGCAGGGAACACTTCGGTCAGCCAGGCTTCGGTCTTCGGCTTGTGGAAGTCCGCCCACACGGCGTCGTAGAATTCCTGCTGGCGCTCTACAATCGCCTTGCGGAGAGCCTTCAATTTCGCGATGCGTTCCTTCGCGGTCGTGTTGGCGACTTGCCAGCGCTTTTTGCCCTGTGCCTCGAAAAGGCTGTTCAATTCTTCGACGTTCATTGGCAATAAATTTAAACAATTCTAAAGTTTTCCGCTAGCTCGTTATTCTGAACGGAACGTAGTGAAGTGAAGAATTCTTTCGTCTTTCGTCTAAAGCGAACAAAGTGAAGCGTTCTTTCGTCTATTTGTCATCCGACGCTATGTTCTAGCTTCAGCGTCAGCAACTGCCTTGCCTCGGTCGCGAATTCGCCGGGGAGTTCCTTGAACACGTCCTTGCAGAATCCGCCCACCATCGCCTGTATGGCGTCTTCGCGCTTGATGCCGCGGCTCTCGAAATAGAACAGCTGGTCTTCGCTGATGCGGCTGGTCGTCGCTTCGTGTTCCGTGGTGGAACTTGCATTTGCTACCGTGATGTAGGGGAACGTGTGAGCCGCACTCTTTGTGCCCACGAGCATGCTGTCGCACTGGGTGTAGTTCCGGGCGCCAGTGGCGGACTTGCGGATGCTCACTTCGCCGCGGTAGGCGTTGCTGGAATAGTCAGCGCTGATACCTTTACTGATAATCGTGCTCTTGGTGTTCTTGCCGATGTGGATCATCTTGGTGCCGGTGTCGGCCTGCATGTGCCCGTTGGTGAGGGCCACGCTGTAGAATTCTCCGACGGAGTTGTCGCCCAGCAGCACGCAGCTCGGGTACTTCCACGTGATGGCGGAACCTGTTTCCACCTGCGTCCAGCTGATGCGGCTGTTCTTGCCGGCGCACTTTCCGCGCTTCGTGACGAAGTTGTACACGCCACCGGCTCCCGTCTCGCGGTCGCCCGCGTACCAGTTCTGTACGGTCGAATATTTAATGCTTGCGTTGTCCTTCGCCACGAGTTCCACGATGGCGCTGTGCAACTGCTTGCTGCTGTATTCTGGCGCGGTGCAACCTTCGAGGTAGCTCACGCTCGCGCCTTCGTCGGCGATAATCAGGGTACGTTCGAACTGGCCCGCTTCCTTGTTGTTGATGCGGAAGTAGGTGGAAAGGTCCATCGGGCACTTGACTCCAGGCGGGATGTACACGAAGCTCCCGTCGCCAAAGACTGCGCTGTTCAAAGCCGCAAAGTAGTTGTCGCCCGCGGGTACCACGCTTCCCAGGTATTCCTCGATGAGTTCGGGGTATTCCTTGATGGCGTCGCTGATGCTGCAGAACAAAATGCCCATTTCCATGAGCTTGCGTTTGTGGCTGGTGTAAATGCTGACGGAATCGAAAACCGCGTCCACGGCCACGTTGGCAAGTCGCTTCTGTTCGTCCAGCGGAATGCCGAGCTTTTCGAAGGTGGCTAGCAACTCCGGGTCAACGTCCTCAATCTTTTCGTGGCTCTTCTTGGTCTTCGGGGCGGAGTAGTAGACAATGTCCTGCAGGTCCACCGGTGCAAAATGCAACTCGCCCCAGTTGGGCTGCTCCATGGTCTTGAGCTTCTCGTAGGCCTTCAGGCGGAAATCGAGCATGAACTGCGGTTCGCCGCGGAGCTTGGAGGCTCTCCGGATGATATCTTCGTTCAGGCCCTTCTCGAAGGCCTCGTTCTCGATATCTGTTACAAAACCGTACTTGTAGTTCTCGCTCATTTTCGTTTCCGCACTGTTTTCGCACGCTTATCGCGCGATATTTGCGGCGCTAAATATAGAAAAAACGGCTTTCGCCTGGCGCCATTGCCCAAATTTCTATTATATTTTGAAAAAAACGATTTCACGGGAAATTATTATGAAAACTCCGTTCCTGAAAGTTCTCCTCGGTTGTGCAGTGGCCACGATGTTCCTTACCGCCTGTGGCGATGATGGCTCTGACGGGCTTCCCAGTGCACCGCAGTCCTCTGCGGAGGGTCCGGTCACCACGTCTTCGGACAGTTCCGTGCCGTCCAGCTCGGGCGATGCTCCCGTATCGCAGGCGACCGACCCGCAGTCCTCATCCGCAGTCGTTGCTCCTGAAAGTAGCGCCGAAGTGGATGTGCCTCCCCAGGGCGGCGGCTATACTCCCGGTACCCTCGAAGAAGAAATCGCGAAGGATGCCCCGTTTGTTGCGGCAAGTGCGGCTAATGGAACGCTTATTCCGGTTGCCGAACTGTTGGCTTCGGTTCAGCCTACGGACCGAGTGCTTTTTGTTGTCCGTCACGGACGTCGTGGTAGCGGTACCGGCAAGGAACAGAAACTCCATGCTACGGGCGTGAACCAGGCCCAGTCTCTGGGTGCTGCAATTGCACAGGTTAACGCTACCGACCCGATTTTCTATGCACATTCGGACTATGTGCGTACAAGGTCTACTGCGTTGAACATATTTGTCGGTCGTGGTGGCGATTCTACGCAGTTCCAGAGCACGATTGTGGGTAAACTCGCCGGTGGCGGCTATGTGAAGGACAGCGACCTCCTTTCCCAGCATGCGGATGAGGATTTCGAGAAGAACCAGTTGAAGGTCTTTGCCAGCTGGATGTACCAGGGGCTCTACACCGACACGTTCAACGACCTCACGGAAACAAGCGTGACCTTCTTGACCCAGCACATTTTGCCTGCGTTCCCGCCGGAATACCGCATTGGCATCATGGTTTCGCATGATATGACTATCGCACCGCTCCTTGTTTACTGCACCAACCAGGCAGTCAACTTCAGGGCTTACGAGAATCTGGATTACTGGCTCGGTTACATACAGGGGCTTGCTATTGTGATTGCTCAGGATGGCAGCCGTAAGTATTATCCGGTAAACGGCCTGTATGGTGAATATGCTTACCTTGATGGTGCGATAAACAGGTCGTAACAAGTCATGAGTGACAATCGCGAAGGATTTGGTTCCCGGATAGGATTTATCCTGGTTGCAGCAGGCTGTGCCATCGGGCTTGGTAACGTATGGCGATTCCCGTTTATTACGGGCCAGTACGGCGGTGCCGCGTTTATATTAATTTATCTGCTGTTCCTGCTGATTTTCGGTTTTCCCATCCTGGTGATGGAATTTACCGTAGGCCGTGCGTCGCAGCGGGGGGTAGGCAGGGCTTTCAATGTGCTTGAAAAGCCTGGCCACAAGTGGCACTATGCGGGTATCCCGATGATTATCGGCAACTACCTGCTCATGATGTTCTACACGACGGTCACGGGCTGGATGCTCTACTACTTTTACCGCATGGTCACCATGGGTGACCTCATGGGAATGAATCCCGAACAGGTGGGCGCCGCGTTTGGAGAGATGCTCGGCAACGGGCCGCTTCTCTGCTTCTGGATGATTGTCGCTACGTTCCTCGGGCTTTCTATCGTGGCGCTCGGCGTGAAGCGTGGCGTGGAAGGCGTCACCAAGATAATGATGGTCCGCCCTCCTGTTTATAATGCTCTTGCTCGTGGTGCGCGTGCTTACGCTCCCGGGTGCGGGCGAGGGCCTGGAATTTTACCTCAAGCCCGATTTCGCGAAACTGAAGGAGGCTGGAATAGGGAAGGTGCTCTTTGCCGCTCTCGGCCAGTCGTTCTTTACGCTCAGTATCGGCATCGGTTCCATGACCATTTTCGGAAGCTACATCGGCAAGACCCACAGCCTCCCGAAAGAGGCGGCGAACATCTGCCTGCTCGATACTGCGGTAGCGCTCCTTGCGGGCCTCATCATCATCCCGAGCTGCTTTGCCTTCGGGGTGAAACCCGGTGCGGGCCCCGGCCTCATTTTCGCGACGCTCCCGAACGTGTTCGCGCAGATGCCTGCGGGTCGTATTTGCGGTGCGGCGTTCTTCCTGTTCCTCTCGTTTGCGGCGCTCTCTACGCTCGTTGCCGTGTTCGAGAACATCATTGCCTACTGGATAGATGCCCACGGGGTGGAACGCTCGAAGGCGGTGAAGTTCAATTTTGTTGCGATTATACTGCTATCGCTGCCCTGCGCGCTCGGGTTCAACGTGCTTTCTGGCTTCGAGCCTTTCGGTGCGGGCAGCTGCGTGCTCGACCTGGAAGACTTCCTCGTGTCCAACACGCTCTTGCCGCTGGGTGCACTCGTGTTTGTGCTTTTCTGTAACCACAGGTTCGGCTGGAAGCAGAAGAACTTCCTCACCGAGGCGAATTTCGGCAAGGGTTTCAACATTCCCACGAATCCTGTGCTCTGCTTCTATTTCAAGTGGATTTTGCCCGCTGTGATTATTTTTATCCTCGTGATGGGCTATATCGAGAAGTTCGCTCCAGCGATTTACGCGAAACTTTTCGGTTAAAAGACAAAATTGTCGTCCACATTTCCATGTGGGGATTGTCATTTTATATATTTCAATCAAAATGCGGGCGGACTTCGCCCGTTGGATGGTTTATTCAACTAAAAGGAAAAACATGAAACGTATCTCTATCGTCGCTATGGCAGTTCTTGCCGCTAGTTTCGTCGCCTGCAACCAGGCCTCTGCCGGTGGTTCTTTCAACCAGCAGGCCCGCATCGACTCCCTCGAAAAGAAGGTGACCGAAATGGAGGCAAACATGGAAGCTGTTGCCTACATTCTCGAAAAGCGTGCAGGCATGTCTCTCGAGGATGCCAAGAAAGAAATGGAAGAGGCCAACAAGGTCTGGGATATCCCCGTTGACGACAGCCCGGTTTTCGGCAACACCAAGGATCCGAAGCTCACGATTGTTGAATTCACCGAATTCCAGTGCCCGTACTGCTCCCGCATCGCTCCTGTGATGAAGGAACTCAACGAGAAGTACCCGGACAAGATCAAGTTCGTCTACAAGCACTTCCCGCTCAGCTTCCACAGCAACGCCAAGGCCGCTGCTGCGTCTTCCATCGCCGCTCAGAAGCAGGGCAAGTTCTGGGAATACCGCTACGCTCTCGCTCCGCATAGCCGCGAACTCTCCGATTCCATCTATATCGCTGTCGCTACCGAAATCGGCCTCGACATCGAAAAGTTCAAGAAGGACATGGTTCTCGATTCTGCCATGGAAGCCCGCATTGACAAGGACTTCCAGTTGGGCGTGAAGGTCGGCGTGCAGGGCACCCCGAACTTCTACATCAACGGCAAGCGTCAGGACCGCTTCAGCCCGGACCTCGTGGAAAAACTCCTCAAGGAAGCCAAGTAGTGTTTTCAGGTGTACACGCTTAAACGTCTAGGCGTGTACCCTTTTTTACGCTAAAAGTTTAAATTTAAAGCAAAACAAACAACAACAAGGAACGACATATGATTAAGCAAACATTGAAAGTCGCGTCCGTCATCCTCCTGGGTGTCAGCGTGGCTGCAATGGCTCAGCCGAAGAAGCCGAAGACGGTCGTCTACAAGTTCTTCGACGAGCAGTATCGTCCGGGTGGTTTCGACTACGCGTACGGTGGCTCTAGCAAGGGTGTGACCATCACGAAGGACGGCGGTTACAAGTCCAAGGCCGCCCTGAACATCAAGCTGGACCCGAAGGAATACTCCGGTGCATCCATCTGCTTGTACAACGAGTTCTTCGACCTGAACAAGTACATGCTTGATTCCAAGGTCGAATTCATGATCAAGGGCAAGAAGGGCGGCGAAGCCGTGAAGATTGGCCTCCTTGACGAAGAAGTTTCCGACGGCAAGAAGACGCAGGTCGTGCTCCCGATGAACAAGTACATCGAGGGTGGTGCTGTTACGACGGATTGGAAGAAGGTTTCCATTCCTCTCGTGGACTTCCCGGACCGCGGTCTCTACTGGGACAACACCCGCAAGTCTGAATTCCCGGCCCGTATCGACTGGGACAAGATTGCAGAAATCCGCTTCTCCATCGACAAGAGCGGCGCATCTGATTTCGAAATCTGGGTGGACAACATCGAAATCGTGAAGGGCAACAAGAAGGCTGCCCCGAAGAAGCAGATTGTCTACTGGGATGAAAACAACGACGTCATCGACGGCCCGAAGAACCCCGAAAAACTCGACGGCAAGGTCAAGCCGGTGGCTAACGGTACGTTCTACTCCGACGGCCTCAAGGGCTTCAGCTACAGCTACGGTGGCCTTTCTGCCCAGCGTGAAGCTCAGTCCAAGACGGCTGGCAACAAGAACGTGCTCGCCCTCTACATCGATAACAACGACTGGTCCGGCGTGACCTACTCGCTCGGTGAAGGCAAGTACATCGACCTTTCCAAGGTCCGCAACAAGGGCGGTCTCTACTTCTGGATCAAGGGTAAGCTCGGCGGCGAAAAGGTGTACGTCGGTATCCTCGACAACCAGGGCAACGACATCAAGAGCCAGACCAAGGTCAGCCTGAACGACTGGATTGCTGGCGCGAAGGTCGGCACCGACTGGAAGCTTGTGAAGATTCCTCTGAAGAAGTTCGTCGACAAGGGTAAGGCTTGGGATGCTAACAAGCAGGCCGAAGTCGCCAAGGACGTGCAGTGGAACAAGATTCAGGAAATCCGCTTCTCCGTGGGCAAGGGTGAAAACCAGGGCGAACCGGGCAAGCCGGCTCCTGTGACCATCTTTGTGGACCAGATCACCTTCACCGAAACCATCGACTGGGTTGACCCGGATATCAAGTGGGACAACTGGAAGTCCAAGGCTCCGGACCTGGTTATCTCCGACTTCGAAGGCAAGTTTGCCAAGGACAAGTGGGAACCGTCTTTCGGCCCGAAGTCCAAGGCTGAAATCGAGATGCCGTACAAGAGCTCCAAGCTCGATGGCAACTCCCTCTTCATCAAGCACTTCGAAATGTCTGACTGGGTGGACTTCGTTCTCGACTTCACCAAGAACACAGCTGCTCACGATGCCAAGCTCCGCGACTGGACCAACCACTGGGGCATTATGTTCGACGTCTACTCTGAACGTGCATGGCAGTCCATCACGGTCCAGATCGGTGACGCCGGCAACGAACTCTTCGTGTCCAACACCGGTGTGCCGCGCGGCCGTACTACTGTGATTGTTCCGTTCCGCACCTTCAGCAAGTTCCCGTACTACCAGCCGCCTAACGCCAAGGAAAACGGCGTGTTCGACCTCAAGAACGTCGTTTCTCTCGACTTCAAACCGGGTGGAGAAGGTTCTAACGGCTCCTTCGAAATCGACAACATCAAGCTCACCAACCAGCGCGAAGTCAAGGCTGCCGCTCGTCCGGCTGTCGTGAAGGTCGACGTGAAGGGTACCGGCGACGTGATCAACCCGAACATCTCGGGCGGCCTCTTCGGTATCAACGCTGCCCTCTGGGATGGCGACATGCTTGACAATCCGAAGTTCAAGGTCCAGACCCGCGACTTCGTGAAGCGCATCAATCACGGCATCATCCGTTACCCGGGTGGTCTCCGTGCCGATGACGACCACTGGAAGGAAATCCTCGACAACCACGACTGGATGGTCGATACCGACGAATTCCTCGAATGGCTCAAGAAGACCGGCTCCAACGCCATGTTCACTGTCAACTTCGGTTCCGGCACCGAACAGGAAGCCGCTGCCTGGGTGAAGCACACCAACATCGACAAGAAGGCCGGCATCAAGTACTGGGAAATCGGTAACGAAGTCTACGGTAACTGGCACCCGTACTACGAGAAGTACGGTAAGGACGGCGGTACCATCTATGGTAAGCGCGCCCGCAAGTTCATCGAGGCCATGAAGAAGGTTGATCCGACCATCAAGGTGGCGGTGCTCGGCGTTCTCGACGGTCAGTGGAACGACAACGTGCTCAAGGAGACCGGTGACATTGCCGATGGTATCATCGTTCACCACTACCCGCAGCACTTCGGTGAAGAAAACGACTTCGCCATGCTCAGCGCCCCGCAGGACCTCGTGCCTATCTACAGCCGCCTGCATAAGCTCGTGGACAAGTGGACCAAGCACTTCAACAAGGACAAGAAGTTCGAACTCTGGCTCACCGAATGGAACTCTGTGGACTTCAACCCGGGTCCGCAGACCATCGCTCTCGAAAACGGCCTGTTCGTTGCTGACTACCTCGCTATGCTCGCCACCGAAAACGTGGATAACGCACAGTACTGGGATATCCACAACGACATCACTCCGGAAGGCGGTGACTACGGTTACCTGACCCGTTCTGCAGAAGACTGCATGAACTGCCCGCGCCCGAGCTACTGGGCATTCCAGATGGCTTCTGACGCTCTCCGCGGCAAGCTCCTCAAGACCGTGATTACCGGTGACAAGGAATCGCTCATCACGACCTACTACACCGAAAACGGCAAGAAGAAGAGCCTCCTCGTGATCAACAAGAGCCCGTACAGCGACTACGAACTCAAGCTCGACATTCCGGGCTTCAAGGGCAAGGCCACTGTCCAGACGCTTGACAAGAGCTCCGAAAAGCTCAAGGAAGGCTGGGCGAACGATCCGTCCAAGAAGGCCAAGAAGGGTGTTGACGTGTCTAAGCCGATCAAGGTCGGCAAGCGCACCATCACGCTCATCACGATTGAGTAATCGCTAAAGCGCGAACGAAAATCGACTCGCCGGAAATCCCGGCGGGGCTTTTTTTGTGGTTTCTTGAGGTTTTTGTATATTTCCCTTATGCGCGTTTGTCAGAAAAGAAAAGCCTTCTTGTTTTGTGCTCTTGTAGCGCTGTTCTTGTGCTATTCGCATGCAGCAGAAGCTCTCTCGCGCGACTCGGTGATGTTCCTGTTCGTGCAAGACAACGTGGAACTGACGTATTCCCGCGGGCACGGTTCTCCTGGCGCAACGTACTCGGATTCTGCCATCGCAGAATTGCAAAGGAAAATCCAGCGGGAAAACGATTCTGCGGAATATTTGCAGAAGGCGCTTACTTCTGCCTTGGCCGAAGACCGCATGGATGACTTCAAGGCGATATGGGATACAGTTCGGGAATTCGAAAGTACGGCGACGTATAAGAAGATTGTATTTCGGGACAGGTTTCTCGTAAAATACTTTCTCGGGGATTACGAGTTCCTGTGCAATCTGGATTCCGTGAAGAAGTACAATCCGTCTAAGTATGTTGATGGAGTATTCGGGGCAACTGCCCTAGAAAAAATCGCGACGCAGAGGACTTCGGGCGAACTCGAGAAAAAACTCGGGCGAATCGCAGATGAAGCTGACCGCGCCTTTGTCCGCATATTGCTGCTTTCACTTTTTGAGAGTCGAGAACAGGTGTCCGCACTTATCGAAAAATACAAGCCGCAGTTAAAGAAGAGCAAACAGCTGGAATATCTTATCGAGCGGTTCTGGACTAAGTTTGGCTATGACTTGAAAAACTATTTTGGAGCGACTTTCGTGGCGCCGGTTGCTGTGCCGCTCGGGGATATTTCAGATAAGGTCCGGATAAACTTTGGTGGCGGTATGGAATTAGATTTGTTCAGAAACCGCCTTGCCTATGGTTTTTATTTGGGCATTCAGACGGGAGAATGCAGGGAACAGGATAGCCTGGAACTTCAAACACTTGCGGCGGACTTCAATCTGGGCTATACGTTCCTCGATTTGAAATACGTAAACTTGAGGGCGTTTGTTTCGGGCGGAGTGGGCTACAGTTCTTTGAAGTATGTCGATTCGGACAAGAATGACAATAGCCTTTCCTCGCAGGTATTCCCGGCTTTTGGCGCTGGTGCGATGGTCGATGTTTTCTTTATGGATTACAAGAAGGTCCGCGTGGGACTGAGAATCAGGGGTGGTATCAAGAACATGTGGGCAGACGATGTCGTCGATGCTTCGGGCTACACTCTGTACGCCTCGCTGGAATTGGCTCTGTTTGAATACAAACAAAAAAACTTTGAATTCGATTACAGCGATAGGGAGGGTGCGAAATGATTCTGAAGCGCCTTTTCTTATTCTTGCTTGCTGTAGTTTCGCTTGCCTTTGCCAATGCCGACTTCGTGATTATCCGGGACATTGCCAAGCAGGAATCTGTTGTCAAGAAACTTGAAACAGCTCCTACCGCATTTTACGGGACGATTACGGGAATGCGTATCGTTCCTGAAGAAGAACTCGGAAAATATACGCTTGAAGGCGATAGCGCCCGCCTGTTCAATTTCTTTCACGGATGGGCAGAAACGAAAAGGAATCGACAGGAAAAGGACCTTTCCCGTGCTCCCGAAATATTCCGCAAAACGTTTGAACTGCGTAACCTGACGGGATGGGATACAGGCTTTTACCTGGTGAATTACTCCTTGCTTGTCGAGAAGGTTTATGACAGGGCTACCGGTGCGTGGGTCGCTCCGAGCGGGGAAGCGAAAAAGTCCATATTCACTTTTGCGTATGTAGGGACGGATATTTCCGGGGATTCTACGGGCTGGTCGCTTGTCCAGCGGCTCGCGCTTATTCCTTTCCCGGAGCATTCGATACAAACTAATTCGCAGAATAAATACATCTTCTTTTTGGACGGATTCTCCGATCCGGTGCCGTCGCTGGATTCGTCTCTTGAAAATGTCCGGTACTTTCCATTCCGCGTGAAGTACGATATTAAACCGCATTATGCGATAGATGTGCGCAAACGCCTGCTTGACTTTGTGAATGCGGGTGAATATTCTGCCGCGCTCGCCTTGGCCGATTCAGCGGACCTATCGCTCCGATCCCGCGTTCTGCTTAAGGTCTTGAACCGGGATTATGAATTTATTCTAAATGAAGATTCCGTAATGTATTATCGTGACGGCTACAACAACATTCAGTACGGGGAAGGGCTGGACCCGCGCCTGAACGCCTTGTTAAAGTATTTCGTGGAAGACGGTTCGTATTGTGCATCGGTGAAGGGCCTGTCGGGAAAAAATCGTGAGCGCGTCTGCGAGACGGTTAACCGAATTGCCGCAAATAAGCCTCCAGAACGCTTGTACGTTTCCGAAGATAAATTCGCTTTCGATTTTGCAACAAATTTCGGACGTCCCTTCCTGTGGGGAGATTTTTCTGGGGTAAGCCCTTCACTGTATATGAATTTCGAGACGAACGTTCTCATGAATCGGTGGATTTTTGGCATGAATTCGTCAATTGTCGTGCTTGATACCGAATGCGATTCCTGCTCGGCTAACGATTTTTCTGCAAATGTACAGTTCGGATTCTTGTGGCTGAAAACTGGGTACGTGGAGTCTGCTGCATTCGCATCTATCGGGGTGTCCACGTTTGAGTATAACTATGGAGACGCTGACGATTATTCGCACGAACCGTACTTCCGCTACGGGGTGGGAATGTATTTTGACCTGCTGTTCCCCAATTACATAGGCAAGCCCGTTGAAGGTTCACGCATACAAAGCCGCTTTGGCTTGCGGCTCAAATTCGGGCTTAACAATATGGATGTATCCGATATTGCTCAAGCTGACGGTTACTCGCCCTACGTTTCCCTTGGATTAACGTGGCGTCTTGTCTCGATGAATCCGGGACAGGTAAAGAGCGAGAAACCGAGAAAGAGGCAACTACGGTATATGAATTTAGAATGCTGGTGGTAGTTAGCGTTCCAGCCTGAAGTACAGCGCGCCGAGCGGCGGGAGTTGAATGTTGAGGCTCCACTGCCTGTTCTGCCACGGAATATCGTCCGTCCAGACTTCGCCGAAGTTCCCGACATTGCTGCCGCCGAACATGGCCGCATCCGTGTTGAAGATTTCCTTCCAGGCTCCGCGGGCGGGGGCGCCCAGGCGGTAGTCGTGGCGCACGACCGGCGTGAAGTTGAACACGCACAGGATCTGGTTCCCGTGGTCGTCCTTGCGCACGAAGCTCACGATGGAATTGTCTGCGTCATCGCACCAGATCCACTCGAAACCGGTATGGTAGTGGTCGATTTCCCAGAAGGGGGCGTTTTCCTTGTACAGGTGGTTGAGCGTCTTCATCATCTGCAACAGCTTTCCGTGGCTATCCCAGCTTACGAGGTGCCAGTCGAGCGACTGCTTCTCGTTCCATTCGCGCCACTGCCCGAACTCGTTGCCCATGAAGTTGAGTTTTTTGCCCGGGTGCGCGTACTGGAATGCATAGG
>FLNZ01005236.1_pt1 | contig 23525 bp, 21 predicted proteins | sample 1140391 | NCBI WGS metagenome assembly FLNZ01 (sample SAMEA3878171, study PRJEB12797) | bioreactor metagenome | biome: Moose rumen | place: Sweden | collected 2011-10
CCAGAAACAATCAATCCACAGAAGCCGGAGCGCCATAACAAAAGACAGAAGTTATGGCAACACAGGATTTACTGAGAAACAAGGTTGAGGAGACACCTACCATCTACGCTTACACGCTGCCCGATGTGCCAAAATACAAGGGACTGCTGAAGGTGGGCTATACGTCACGGCCCGGCACTATCCGCATCAAAGAACAGGGGCACGAGCTGTATCTCGACAAAGAGATACTGTTGCGCAGGAGTTCCATGCGGCCCGACGGAACATTCTTCACCGACAAAGGACAGGGCGGTGTGCACTACTATCTGCGTAAAAGCCGCTTCCAGAATCCCTTTGGCGAGTGGTTCCGCTGCGACGTGAAAGACGTGGAGCGGGCCATCCATGCCGCGATGGAACGGCGCGACAGCATGACAGAGCGCATCTACAATTTCAAGATGCGTCCAGAGCAGGCAGATGCAGTAGGCAGAACGGCGGCATACTTTAAAGCGTTCAAAAAAGACCCAGCCAACAAGGGACTCATACCGCACTATCTCTGGAATGCGAAGATGCGCTTCGGAAAGACCTTTACTACCTATCAACTGGCCTTGAAGATGGGGTGGACACGAGTGCTTGTGCTGACGTTTAAACCGGCAGTGAAGACGGCATGGGAAGAAGACCTCAACACCCACATGGACTTCAAGGGCTGGCAGTTCTGTCAGAAGCAGGAAGACAGAGAGTTTAACAGCGTTGACGAAAGAAAGCCTTTCGTATGTTTTGCTTCTTTCCAGGACGTGTTGGGCAAGAATGCCGTGGGAGGCATCAAGGCCACCAACGAATGGATTCAGACGATAGAATGGGACTGCATTGTACTGGACGAATACCATTACGGGGCCTGGGGAAAGAATGCCAAAAACTTCTACGACAAGAAAGACCCGGCCCTGAGAGGCGCAGAAGAGGTGGGCGAACTCATTACGGAAGATGCCGACTCAAAACACGAAATAGAGGCGCGCGAACTCTACGACGAAGAGTTGATGCCCTTACGCACGGGCGCGTACCTATATCTTTCGGGCACCCCCTTCAGAGCCATCTCAACTGGTGAATTTATTGAAGAGCAAATATACAACTGGACGTACTCAGACGAACAGGCTGCAAAGGAGGCATGGGAACGTAGCCCATACAGGCAGAAGCCAAATCCATACGCCCAACTGCCAAAGATGGTGATGATGACCTATCAAATGCCAGAGAACATCAGAAAGATAGCCATGCAGGGAGAGTTCGACGAATTTGACCTCAACGAATTTTTCCGTGCGGAAAGCCTAACACACACCCACTCCCCGAATGGCGACAAGTATTATTTCCTGTATGAGGAGTATGTACAGAAATGGCTCAATCTGATACGCGGAGTATATGCGGAGGAAATCGTTACGGAACTGAAACAGGCCAGCAAAAAACCTCCCATGCCCTACTCGGACAGCCGTCTGCTGAGTTATCTGCAGCATACGTACTGGTTTCTGCCAAGTGTTGCTGCATGCAAAGCCATGGCAAAACTACTGCGCAAGCGAGCCAACCGGTTTTTTGACGACTACGAGGTGATAGTTGCTGCCGGCAGCGAGGCTGGCATGGGGGCAAAGGCTGTGGAACCTGTCTACAGCGCAATGGGAAATCCGCAGCAGACCAAGACTATAACACTGTCGTGCGGCAAACTTTCGACAGGTGTAACGGTAAAGCCATGGACAGGAATAATGATGCTTCGCAACACTACCTCGCCAGAGACCTACTTTCAGGCAGCATTTCGCGTGCAGTCGCCATGGACGACAAAGGACGAGGATGGACGTGAGGTGATACTGAAGCCGCTCTGCTATGTGTTCGACTTCGCTCCCAACCGCGCATTGCGACAAGTTCAGGAATACAGTTGCCAACTGAATATAGACGAGAGCAATCCAGAGAAAAAGGTAAAAGAGTTTATAAAGTTCCTGCCAATACTGGCCTATGACGGTTCGTCGATGAACGAAATAGACGCTGCAGGAGTAATGGATATGGCTATGAGCGGTACGACAGCGACACTGCTGGCAAGGAGGTGGGAAAGTGCGGTACTGGTAAACGTGGATAATACGACGCTGCAACGACTGCTTAACAACGCCGACGCGATGAAGGCTTTGATGGACATTGAAGGCTTCCGCAGTCTGAATGCCGACATAGAGACAATCATCAACAAATCGGAACATGTCAAGCAGACAAAGAAGACAAAAGACCCGAACAAGATGACGCCAAAGGAGAAAAAAGCACTGAGCGACGAGGAAAAGGAATATAAGAGTAAGCGGAAAGAGATACAGGAGAAACTTATCAAATTTGCAACGCGCATACCTGTGTTTATGTATCTTACAGACTTCAGGGAATATAGTCTGAAGGATGTCATAACTCAACTGGAGCCTGAACTGTTCCGAAAAGTTACAGGCTTAACACTGGGCGACTTCAGTCTGCTGGTAAGCCTGGGGGTGTTCAACAGCGAGCGCATGAACGATGCCGTTTACAAGTTTAAACGCTATGAAGACGCATCACTTGAATATGCTGGCATAAACACACACGACGGTACGCTCGTCGGCGGATGGGACACGGTAAAAGACACTACAGCGTAAATCTGAACCCGAAGCGTTTTGACTATCAAAAAAGCCCACAGCAATGTGGGCTTTACTATTGTTACATTTTTCTCAAAGGCTTCTGAGTTACAGGCTGTCGCCAAAGTCCTGACGGAACTTCTTGGCGAGTTCTTCCTGCCAGTAGCCAATCTCCTTCATCCGGCCAAAGAAGAAACGCAGCACCTTGGGCTCACTGGTCCACTGCAGGCCGCCGATAATGTCGCGGTTGTCCCAAACCCACTTCACGCGGTCGGCACAATACTTGATCTGGCTGAGCGTAAACACGCGGCGAGGCACAGCAAGGCGCTGGAGTTCAAGTTCGGCATAGCGCTCTGTGCCGTCGGGCTCGCGCTGCTCACTAACCGTACCACGCTCCATACCGCGTATGCCGCCTGCAATATAAACAGCAGCGCCTACGGCTGCGGCAGGATACTGATTGTGAGGCATATCTGGCACAAATTCCGAGCAGTTGAGGTGAACACCAAGTCCGCCGGCAGGCTTGATAACGGGAACACCGTAGTCGTCGAGTTCCTTAGCAAGATAGGCAATGAACTCAGGTCCCTGATTGATATACTCCATGTCGAGCGACTCAATAAGACCTTGCGCTGCGGCTTCAATAGAACGTACTTCCATACCGCCATAGGTGAGGAAGCCTTCAAAAAGAGGCACGAACTCCATCATCATATTGGTCCACTTGGCATCACTGGAGAGAATAAATCCGCCACGGCTGAAACCAAGTTTGCGAGCAGAGAAATAAATAATGTCAAACTTGCTTGCAAGAAGATGGTAAATCTCTTTTGTCTCCATATATTTGCACTGAGGCTCGCGCGTCTTCATAAAATAGACATTGTCCTGCAGCAACGAGGCATCGAGAACGCTCACCACGCCCTTGTCATGGCAGATGTCGGTAACGGCAAGCATGTTTTCAAGACTTACCGGCTGTCCGCCAATGAGGTTGGTGCCTGCTTCTACGCGGACAAAGGCAACACGCTCTGCAGTGTATTCATCGATAGTGGCCTTCAGGTTCTCCAAGTCGAAGTCGCCCTTGAACGGATCGTCGCTCTGCGGCACGAGTCCCTTCTTGGCAACAAGTTCAACAACCTCGCCGCCAAGGCGCGTAATGTGTGCCTTAGTGGTAGTGAAATGGAAGTTCATCAAGGCTACCTTGCCAGGCTTGACAAATGTCTCGGCCAAAATATTTTCTGCAGCACGTCCCTGGTGGGCTGGCAACACATTGCGCACGCCAAACACCTCGTCGATAGCATCAACAGCGCGGTCCCAAGTGGCGCTGCCGGCGTAAGAGTCGTCGGCAACACTCATGGCAGCCACCTGTCTGTCTGACATACCGTTGACACCAGAGTCGGTAATCATGTCCATATAAATATCCTTGTTCTTCAGAAGGAAGGTGTTGTTCCCTGCCTCCTGAATGGCGCGCAGGCGCTCTTCAACGGGCAAAAGGTTTAGTTTCTGTACCACACGCACTTTGTGCATTTCCAAAGGCACCTGGTTTTCTGGCTGATAAAATTTTACTAATGACATAAGTCCTTTTTTTTTGCTTTAGGTTAATAATATGAATTATTGGGCGGCGAAGTTAGCGTTTTTCTTTCAGATTATCAAAATTTTTAGCAAAAATGTATAACTTTGCAACGATTTTAGACAAAACACGAACAATTATTTGATTTCAACGGCTATAAAACCATGTTAGGAACAATAGTAAACACGCTGTGCATCATAGCAGGCAGTTGTGTAGGCAGCACACTGCGCCGGCGTATCAGCCAACGACTACAGACGGCGCTTTACAACGCAATGGGACTGGTGACACTGGCGCTGGGTGCACGTATGGCAACAAACAACTTGAACAACAGCGAACTGCCAGTGCTGTTCATACTGAGTATTGCACTGGGAGCCGTGGTAGGAATGAAACTCGACCTGGCAGGACGCATAGAGCGCTATGCCGAGCGCCACAATGCGTCGGCACTGGCTCAGGGACTTACTACCGCATGCCTACTCTACTGCATAGGAACGCTGAGCATAGTCGGACCCGTGCTTAGTGCTGTGTATGGCGACAATACATATCTATTTACCAACGCTACGCTTGACCTTGTCACATCGGCAGTATTTGCTGCAACATACGGATGGGGAATGTTGTGGGGCGCAGCAGTGCTGTTCTGCTGGCAGGGAAGCATCTACGGCATTGCCTATCTGCTAAATTCGAGCAACTTTATACCTGAAGCGCTTATGACGGAAATCTCTATCGTGGGTGGTCTGCTGCTAATCTCGTCGGGACTCGCGATACTTAACATCAAGGACTGCAAGACGGTCAATCTGCTGCCAGCCCTGCTCGTGCCTGTTCTCTTCTTTGCCCTACGTGCTGCAGCACACGCGCTTGGCCTTTTCTGAATGTTTGAATACCGTAAGAACACAAAAGTGACAAGTCATGCGGCCTGTCACTTTTGTGTTCTTACAAAAACGATGGTGATTCCGTTGGGATTCGAACCCAAGGCCCACAGCTTAGAAGGCTGTTGCTCTATCCAACTGAGCTACGGAACCATCGCGGCTAAATTTACACATAATTGCAGCAGCAACTTCTGTCTGCAACACATACTTTCAACTTAGCGGCTGCAAAGGTAAAAAATATTTTTATTCAGTAAAAAAAATAATGAGTTTTTTCTATTAAAAATTAGGTTTAATAATTATTCTTTGTAACTTTGCCGCTGTTTGGAAAGTGTACAACATATAAACATAAAAATAATAATATGACTATCAACGAATTCAATTTTGCTGGCAAGAAAGCAATCGTACGTGTAGACTTCAACGTACCCCTGGACGAAAATGGTAAGATAACCGACGACACCCGCATTCGCGGTGCATTGCCCACACTTAAGAAAATTCTTGGCGATGGTGGTGCCGTGATAATCATGTCGCATATGGGTAAGCCCAAAGGCAAGGTAAACCCCAAACTCTCTCTCGGACAGATTCGCGAAGCCGTAGAAAAGGCTCTCGGCGTTCCCGTGGCTTTTGCACCTGATTGCGCTAAGGCTTCACAGGCTGCCAAGGACCTGAAGATGGGCGAGGCTCTTCTGTTGGAGAACCTGCGCTACTATCCTGAAGAAGAAGGCAAGCCCGTGGGCGTAGAAAAAGGTACACCAGAATACGACGAGGCCAAGAAGGCTATGAAGCAGAGCCAGAAAGAATTTGCAAAGACACTGGCATCTTATGCTGATGTTTACGTGATGGATGCCTTCGGCACCGCTCACCGCAAGCATGCCTCTACCGCTGTTATCGCCGACTTTTTCGATGCTGACGCAAAGATGCTCGGTCTGCTCATGGAGAAGGAAGTAACGGCTGTCGACAATGTGCTCTCTAACATCAAGCGTCCTTTCGTTGCCATAATGGGCGGCTCTAAGGTTAGTTCGAAGATTGGCATTATCGAGAACCTGTTGGGCAAGGTTGACAAACTCATCCTTTGCGGTGGCATGACATACACTTTTGCCAAGGCTCACAATGGTGAGATTGGAGAGTCTATCGTTGAACTTGACAAACTGGACGTTGCTCTTGGAGTGGAAGAATTGGCAAAGAAGAACGGTGTACAACTCGTTCTCGGCACCGATTGCACGGCAACGAACGGACTTGATTTCGGCACAATGACCGTAAAGCCTGGTGCTGAAATCATTACATGTCCAAGCAACAAGGTTCCTGCCGGGTTTGAAGGAGTCGATGCCGGATCTGAGAGCCAGAAGGCATTTGCAGAAGCAATAAAAGGCGCAAAGACCATCTTGTGGAATGGCCCCGCCGGTGTATTTGAATGTGACGACTTCACTGCAGGTAGCCGCGCCATCGGCAATGCCATTGCCGAAGCAACAGCAGAGGGAGCATTCTCGCTGATTGGCGGTGGTGACTCTGTGGCATGCGTCAATAAGTTCGGACTTGCAGACAAGGTAAGTTACATCTCAACTGGCGGTGGTGCACTGCTGGAGGCTATCGAAGGAAAAGTACTTCCCGGCGTAGCAGCAATCAAAGGTGAATAACGCAAAATTGGGAATTATTATGAGTAAGGTTTTCATTATCGGCGATCGCACCAAGGACGAGTGGATATCAGTGCTTGACACTGAAAAGAAAAAACTTGAGTTTACCAACCACATTGCCACGGCCAAGGAGTTCAAAGGCTTTGAGGCTACGAAGGAAGAGTTGAAGAAACTGCAAGAGACTGGCTATTTCACCGACCTGCAGGTGTACATCAAAGAAGAAGATGGCAAGGCTTACAAGCCTGATGAGCGAGACTCGTTCCACATTTAGTCGCGCGCGTACATTATTAATATTATATACTAACGTCCCATTGTCGGTGAGTGGCAATGGGACGTTTTTTATTAGCAAAAAAAAGCAAAATATTAAGAGTAAGTAAATATTTTTTGTATTTTTGCAAAATTAAATAGAAAACTAACCATACCAAACCACAAACACAATTCGGTTATGAACAACAACAGCATCATGAACAAAGCAGCCGACAACATCCGCATACTGGCTGCTGCTATGGTAGAAAAAGCAAAATCAGGACACCCCGGTGGCGCCATGGGCGGAGCAGACTTTATCAACACTCTATATAGCGAATTTCTCGTGTACGATCCGGAAAATCCCACATGGGAAGGAAGAGACCGCTTCTTTCTTGACCCTGGTCACATGGCGCCAATGCTGTATAGCCAGTTGTGCCTGATTGGGAAATATGAACTCGAAGACCTAAAGAACTTGCGCCAGTGGGGCTCGGTTACGCCAGGACATCCAGAAAGAGAATTGGCACGTGGAATAGAAAACACATCAGGCCCTCTGGGACAAGGCCACACATTTGCCGTTGGTGCTGCAATCGCTGCAAAATTCCTGAAAGCACGACTGGGCGATGTTATGAGCCAGACAATTTACGCCTACATTTCCGACGGTGGTGTACAGGAAGAGATTTCACAAGGCGCAGGACGTATAGCAGGAAATCTTGGACTGGACAACCTGATTATGTTCTACGATGCCAACGACATACAACTTTCTACGAAAACGGAAGTAGTAACCTGCGAGGATACAGCAAAGAAATATGAGGCGTGGGGATGGTACGTACAGAAGATAGACGGCAACGACGTTGACCAGATACGTCAGGCAATACGCAATGCGCAAGCAGAAAAGGAGCGTCCAAGCCTAATCGTCGGCCATTGCATAATGGGCAAGGGCGCCCGCAAGGCTGACGGTTCGAGTTACGAGAGCAACTGTGCCACACATGGCGCACCTCTGGGAGGCGACAACTTCGTACAGACAATGAAAAACCTTGGCGCCGATGCAGAAAACCCGTTTGTGATATTCCCTGAAGTAAAGGAATTGTATGCACGCCGTAAGGAGGAACTGAAAAAAATCGTTGCTGAACGCTACGCACAGAAAGCCGCATGGGCTAAAGCAAATCCAGACAAGGCAAAACTGCTTGAAGAATGGTTCAGCAACAAAGCACCGAAAATAGATTGGAGCCGTGTTGAGCAAAAAACAGGTTCTGCAACACGTGGCGCTTCTGCCGTAGTGCTCAGCCAACTGGCAGAACAAGTGCCAAACATGATTTGTGCATCAGCAGACCTTTCCAATAGTGACAAAACAGACGGTTTCCTGAAGAAAACGCACGACATACAACGCGGAGACTTCTCCGGAGCATTCTTCCAGGCTGGCGTAGCCGAACTTACCATGGCTTGCTGCTGTATTGGCATGGCTCTGCATGGCGGCGTAATACCTGCATGCGGTACATTCTTTGTTTTCTCCGACTACATGAAGCCAGCCGTACGCATGGCTGCACTGATGGAAATGCCTGTGAAGTTTATTTGGACACACGATGCTTTCCGTGTCGGCGAAGACGGTCCTACACATGAGCCAGTAGAACAGGAAGCACAGATACGACTGATGGAAAAATTGAAGAATCATCACCACAGGAACAGCATGCTTGTTCTCAGGCCAGCCGACGCCGAGGAGACAACATCCTGCTGGCGCATTGCAATGGAAAACACGCTCACACCGACAGCGCTGATACTTTCAAGACAGAACATCGACATGCTGCCCGAAGGCAACGATTATTCGCAGGCAGCAAATGGCGCATACGTCGTAGCAGGCTCCGACGCAGACTATGATGTCATACTGCTGGCATCCGGCTCCGAAGTTTCTACGCTGGAAGCAGGAGCCGCATTGCTTCGCAACGACGGCGTGAAGGTAAGAATAGTAAGCGTGCCAAGCGAAGGACTTTTCCGTTCACAGCCGAAAGAATATCAGGAGCAGGTGCTGCCTGCTGGAAAAAAGAAATTCGGCTTGACGGCAGGACTGCCTGTCACTTTGGAAGGACTGGTAGGCGCAGACGGCATCGTCTGGGGACTTGAGAGTTTCGGTTTCTCTGCACCGTACAAAGTACTTGACGAGAAACTGGGATATACTGGTCAGAACGTGTATGAGCAAGTTAAAAAAATATTATCTTAATGGAAGTGAAAATAGTAGGCATAGCCAGCGACCACGCTGGCTATGCTCTTAAACAATACGTAAAGACATATCTGCAGTCGAAAGGATATGCCTACAAAGATTACGGAACGTATGGTGAGGAGTCGTGTGACTATAGTGACTTCGGCCACGCACTTGCTGAAGGTATGGAAAAAGGCGAGACGTTTCCAGGAATTGCCATCTGCGGTAGCGGCGAAGGCATAAGCATGACGCTTAACAAGCATCAGACTATACGCGCCGGGCTTTGCTGGGCTCCAGAGATAGCACATCTCATACGCCAGCACAACGATGCAAATGTTCTGGTGATGCCAGGCAGATTTGTTTCCGAAGATACCGCACGTCAGATACTGGACGAGTTTTTCGACACGCCATTTGAAGGCGGGCGCCACCAGCGGCGCATCGACAAAATACCTGTTAAGCATTGATATTCATATCCACTGTAATGACCCAAAAGAACGACTTTGTAACAATAGCCGATCTCACGAGAGAGAAAATTCTCTACATGATAGAGATGGCGCAAGAGTTTGAACGCCACCCTAACCGCGAACTGCTGAAGGGGAAAGTTGTGGCAACACTTTTCTTCGAGCCAAGCACTCGCACACGACTGTCGTTTGAGACGGCAGCAAACAGGTTGGGCGCAAGAGTGATTGGCTTTGCCGATCCGAAGATAACAAGCGGCACCAAAGGCGAGACACTCAAGGACACTATATCAATGGTAGCCAACTATGCCGACGTTATTGTGATGAGACACTATATTGAGGGTGCAGCACAATACGCCTCTGAGGTTACGCAGGTTCCGATAGTTAATGCCGGTGACGGCGCTCACCAGCACCCCTCACAATGCATGCTCGATTTATACAGCATATACAAAACTCAGGGAACGCTCGACAATCTCAACATATATCTTGTAGGCGATTTGAAATACGGCCGTACCGTTCATTCTCTCATTATGGCAATGCGTCATTTCAATCCCACTTTCCATTTTGTTGCACCAAAAGAATTGGCTATGCCTCAGGAGTACAAGTTATACTGCAAAGAACATGGCATTTCTTTCCAGGAGCATACAGCCTTCAATGAGAAAGTCATTCAGGATGCAGACATATTATATATGACGCGCGTACAGAAAGAACGCTTTTCAGATTTGATGGAATACGAAAGAGTGAAAAACGTATACATTCTGACTGCCGACATGCTGCGACTTGCAAAGCCAAACATGAAAATACTTCATCCACTTCCACGCGTAAACGAGATAGCATACAACGTAGACGACGACCCACACGCCTATTACATTCAGCAGGCAGGCAACGGCCTCTACGCACGAGAGGCAATCTTCTGCGATGTGCTTGGAATAACACTCGATGAAGTAAAAGCCGACGAAACCATCATATAAAATCCACAAAAACACCTACACCTGCATGGAAAAAAATGAAATGCTCGTTGCCGCTATAAAAAATGGCACCGTAATAGATCATATCCCATCGGGAAAAACATATCAAGTTGCCCAACTCCTGAAATTGGCAGAACTGGAGACTCCCGTTACCATTGGCTATAATTTCCGCTCACAGAAACTTGGTACGAAGGGCATTATAAAAGTGGAAGACAAGTGGTTCTCCGACGAGGAAATCTCACGGCTTTCCGTAGTTGCGCCCAACATAGTTCTCAACATAATAAGAGATTTTGAGGTGGTTGAGAAGAAAACCGTTCGCACGCCAGAGGAAATCAGGGGCATCGTTAAGTGCAACAATCCCAAATGCATCACCAACAACGAGCCGATGCGAACCTACTTCCACGTGAGCAACGGAATCCTTACATGCCACTACTGCGAGAAAGAGCAGGATATCAACAAGGTAGAACTGGTTTGATAACATCTGTCATCCTATGCCTGACGCCTTTACAATTACTATTGTTGTCTTGCTGTTGCTGACAGTCGGCATCACTCCTCTGTGCAATGCCCTGTTCAGAAGGCCGCGCACTACCACCCCGCCCCTTACCGACAGTACGCCGTCGCTCTCAGTTGTTATCACCACACATGATAATGCTGCAGAAATCAGAAACAATCTCCCTGCAATACTGCAACAGGAATACGATGGCAAGTTTGAGGTAATTGTGGTAGACGAATCGTCGACCGACGACAGTGAAGAAGAATTGAAATTGCTCAAGGCGCAACATCCCCAACTTTACACCACATATATTCCCAACTCAAGCCACTATGTAAGCAGAAAGAAGTTGGCACTTACGATAGGCATTAAAGCAGCCCATAGCGAGTGGATAGTGCTTACCGATATTGACTGCAGGCCAAACAGCAGCAAATGGCTGGCTACAATCGCAAGCCACACAAGCGATGACATCGATATCATAATGGGCTATACCGGCTATCTCAAGCCTACGCCGGCCTATTGGCGCTACGACCGCCTGCTCACCGCCTGCTATCAGATGCGACAGGCAGAAAGAAGCACCGCATATCGTCACGAGGGTCACAACCTTACGATACGCAAGAGCAAATTCATGGCTCAGAACGGCTTCCTTAAAAATCTGAAATATCTGCGTGGCGAGTACGACTTTACCGTAAATGAGATGGCGACGTCTGGTAGTACGGCTGTCATGCTTGAGCCCGATTCTTTTGTCAGACAAGAATATCCTTCACACAAGACGTGGCGCTATTCACATCTTTATTACCTTGAGAGCCGCCGGCACATGAAACGTGGTTTCTGCCACAGACTGCTCTTCAATGCAGACCAGGCAATGCTCCACTTCGGATGGCTGATGCCGTTAGTCACAACAGTTTACTCTGCCGTCACACAGCAATGGATACTGCTGTCTGCTGCCATAGCAACACTCATTGCAACACTTGCAGTGCGCATGGCGATATTCCACAAGGCTTGCCGTCAGTTTGAAGAGAGCATAGCCTTATGGAAAGCCCCTTTGCTCGAACTGCGCATGATGTGGCAGAATGCATGGTTCATGCTGCGCCATCTGACAGCCGACAAGTACGACTTTATACGACGCTGAAAACAACCGCTTCCACACACCCATCACATGATAAGCGTAATTCACTACACACCTCAAGACGACAGCATGATTACAAGTTATGTAGACATGCTTACAAAAGGTATGGGACTGGAAGCAGGCAACAGCGTTGCAACAACGGAAGCAGCAGCGCGCCAACTTATAGAGTCAAGGCATTTCGACATACTTCACGTACATGGATGCTGGCAGCGTTCTGCAGCACAACTGTGGCAAATCGTACGGAAGAAAGGCACCCGCCTTGTCGTCTCTCCATACGGGCAACTGGAACCGTGGGTCGTACGCGACAATTACTGGAAAGACAAGATGCCCAAGAAATATCTCTTCCAGCGCCATCTCATCCGTAGCGCATACGCTGTTGTCATACAAGGAAGAATGGAGGAAGAATGTATGCACCAACTTGGATGGAACAATCGTCTGGTCATCATACGTAATCCACTCATCACCCACTCCACTACAGCCGCCAATGCTGCACAACAGACGTACCACACATATCGCTGCGTGATGGACAGCAATCCTCTGGCGCTAATGACAAAGGACACGCGGCATACATTGCGGAATATAATCAAGGCAGGCATTACTGGCGACCGCCGATGGGTACAGTCGGACATTCTTGCCATGGAGAGTGACGAGCAGTGGCGCACTGTCCTCAACTATGCAAGGCAAGAACACGTCGACGACATCGTAAGTCGTGGCATACGCGTTTTGGAATACAAATGTCCCGACATAAATATCACTACGCAGTGCTTTGTGCCCGACGGCTACGAGCGTGAGAGCACCATACAGGAGGCTATCGGCATGCAATACCCTACGGAGAACGACCGGCTGATAGCAACGTTCCGCTTCTTGCGCAAGGTTGGTCTGCGCCACCAACTCTGTATCAGCCATCTTGTAGAACTCGACAAGGAGTTGCGTGAGCACGACAGTGAGGAAAGCCTGCTGGTCGACATGCTCAAGGAAGCGCGTCTTTATAAGACAGCACAGCGTATGATGCAACTTATGAGCACTTACACTGCGCTCGACGAGGGCATGATGCCCCTACCCCCTCTCAACGACCGTATTACGCGTCAACTCGCCATGCAAATAGAAAACCATCTTAAGATATAATACCATCAGGACCATGACAACCACTAATACCATCAATCGCGACATGCACTACCTTCAGTTGCTGTCGAACTCATTCCCCACAATAGCAGCAGCATCTACGGAGATAATCAATCTCGAGGCTATTCTCAATCTGCCAAAAGGTACTGAGCACTTCCTTGCCGACCTGCATGGAGAGAGCGATGCGTTCCAGCATGTTCTGAAGAACGCATCGGGCAATATCAAGCGCAAGGTGAGCGAACTCTTCGCTGGAGACATCCGCGAGACAGAGCAGCGCGAACTATGTACACTGATATACTATCCGGAGCAAAAGATAGAACTGATAAAAGCCACAGAAACTGACCTTGACGACTGGTATCATATTACCATACACAGGCTTGTTGCCGTATGTCGCGACGTGTCGTCGAAATACTCACGCTCAAAAGTAAGAAAGTCGCTGCCTGAAGACTTTGCCTATATTATTGAGGAACTTCTGCACGAGCGCACCGATGATACCAACAAGGCGGCATACGTCAGCGTAATCGTTGATACAATCATATCCACAGGACGTGCCGACGACTTCATCTGTGCTCTCTGCAATGTAATACAGCGTCTGGCCATCGACCAACTTCATATTCTCGGCGACATTTACGACCGCGGCTCTGGTGCGCACATTATTCTCGACACGCTGCGGCAGTATCACTCATGGGATATACAGTGGGGCAATCACGACATACTGTGGATGGGAGCCTGTGCCGGCAACGACGCATGCATTTGCAATGTGCTGCGCCTTTCGCTGCGCTATGCCAATCTGGCAACACTTGAAGAGGGTTACGGCATAAACCTTGTACCGCTGGCAACTTTCGCCATGGACACCTATGGCAACGATCCCTGCAGTGAGTTCATGCCACGACTGCTGAAGGGAAACAGTCTTGACGAGAAGACAACACGCCTGACAGCACAGATGCACAAGGCCATCACCGTGATACAGTTTAAGATAGAGGCCCAGATATTCCACCGCCGTCCGGAATGGGGCATGGCAGACCGCTGCCTGCTTGAGGCCGTAGACTACAAGCGCGGCATATGCACCATTGGCGGCAAGGAGTACGACATGCTTTCGAACAATTTTCCGACAATCAGCGCATCTTCTCCCAACGAACTTACCGCCGAAGAGCAGCAGTTGATGGACAAGTTGCACCACTCTTTCCGCGTCTGTGAGAAACTGCGCAAGCACATAAAGATGTTGCTTTCGCACGGCTGCATGTACAACATCAGCAATCACAACCTGCTATTCCATGCCTCGTGCCCTCTCAATGCCGACGGTAGCCTTAAGGAGGTTGAACTATACAAAGGCAAGAAATACAAGGGCCTTGAACTGATGAACCACATCGGCATGATGATACGTGCAGCCTTTGAGAGCGACACGGAGAAGGAGTTGCGGCAATACTCCAAAGACTATTTCCTCTATCTTTGGTGCGGCAAGGACTCTCCGCTGTTCGACAAGTCGAAAATGGCGACATTCGAGCGCTACTTCCTGACAGACCATGACACTTTCAAGGAAGAGAAAGGCTACTATTTCCAGTTGCGCGATTCAGAAGACATCTGCGACCGCATACTTGATGCTTTCGGAGTGAACGGTCCCAACCGACACATAATCAACGGCCATGTCCCCGTGCATGCATCAAAAGGTGAAAATCCCATAAAGGCTGGTGGAAAACTAATGGTTATCGACGGTGGTTTCTCTGAAGCCTATCATTCGGAGACAGGCATAGCAGGATATACTCTCGTATACCATAGCCGCGGTTTCCAGTTGGTGCAGCACGAACCGTTTATGAGTGCTGCCGAGGCTATTCAGAAAGGAACCGACATCAAGTCGACTACCCAGTTGGTCGAACTCTCTGCCCACCGCATGCTTGTGGCCGACACCGACAAGGGCACTGAGTTGCGCTCACAGATTGACGACCTTCGCCAGTTGCTATATGCCTACCGCCACGGCATACTGAAGGAGAAAAAATGAAGCGCGTTGTGATAGCCCTTGGTTCTGCCTGCCGGCAAAGTGTCCATATTCAATGGGCCACTTCCTTTCTTATGTCCCTGCTTTCCGACGTATCACAAAGCCATGCCATCTGGACGCGCGACATCAAGGGCGGTAGCCGCTGGTATATGAACAGGCTCGTGGCTGGCAATACAGACATGTCGTACGACGAACTGCAAGATGTTCTGAAAGATGCAGAAAAGCGCACGGACAGAAGCAAAGAAAATATCACAATCGACTTGGATATTTTGCAATACGACGGCGAGCGCCATCACCTCAGCGACTGGAACCGTCCCTACGTACAACAACTTATTGACTACGTCATATGAAACGACTTTTTCTGCTGCTCATCATCACATGCGCAGCACTGCAGTCGAAGTCTCAGGACTTCAATGATTTTTTTTGCGATTCCACTCTACGCATCGACTATATCTTTGCAGGAACATCTGTCGAGCAACACATCTTTCTCGACGAATTGAGCAAGAGTGCCCGATGGTATGGCAAGCGGCAGCGGTTGGCAGAGGTTCCACTGGCAGGCAACGGCACAATCACCATGACCGACGACGCGACGGGCAAAGCCATATACCGCAACTCCTTCTCCACCCTGTTTCAGGAATGGCTGTATACCGCGGAGGCAAAAACGACGAGCAAGGCTTTCGAGAATGTTTTCCTGACACCCATGCCTCGCCGCAGCGCCACCATCAGCATAGAATTGCGCGATTTCCACAATCGCACCATAGCCAGCCTACAGCACAAGGTCAATCCTGACGATATTCTTATCCGCCAATTACGTCAGAAGAATCCTTACGTGACTTTGCAACAAGCCTCCGACACCACTCGCTGCATTCATATTGCCTTTGTTGCCGAAGGCTATACGTCGTCGCAGTTTGACGACTATCTGGCCGACTGCAACACAGCCATGGATGCCCTCTTTGCACATGAGCCGTTCAAGAGTCTGCGCGACAGGTTTAATATCATTGCACTGCTCAATGCCTCGCACGACTCTGATGTCAGCCAGCCGGGACGTGGTATTTGGCTCGACACTTCGCTCGGTTCCCATTTCGATACGTTCTACACCACACGCTACCTCACCACGCTGCGTCTCAGTCAACTTCACGACCGACTGGCAGCAACTCCCTACGAGCACATCATCATTCTTGCCAACACCGAACACTATGGTGGCGGCGGCATATTCAACAGTTATAACCTCAGTTACACCCGAGGCAGCAACTTCAAGCCTGTGGTTGTCCACGAGTTTGGCCACTCCTTTGGCGGACTGGGCGATGAGTATCCCTACGGCGATGAAGACCCGATGTACTTTGCCGATACAGAACCGTGGGAACCTAATCTTACCACCCGTAATACCGCACCTGCCAAATGGCAGAAACTCATCGATCAAGGCAAGGCGGGGCTCGACGAGGGCGGAGGATATCTGTCCAAAGGTGTGTGGAGACCACAGCACGACTGCAGGATGCGGACCAACAAGTTCCCGGAATTCTGCAATGTGTGCCAGGATGCTCTTTCCAGCCTTATCAATTTCTACACCAAATAATTTGGTCATCAGAAAAAAAACGCATAACTTTGCGCCTAATACAAACAAAACTGTCATAAAACATAAAAAAACTATTCTATGAAACCACTAAACAAGCAATTTGCTCCTAAGAGCGTAATGCCAGAGAAAGTAATTCAGTTTGGCGAAGGCAACTTCCTGCGCGCATTCGTAGATTGGATTATCTGGAACATGGACCAGAAGACCGACTTCAATGGTTCTGTCGTAGTAGTACAGCCGATAGAACGCGGCATGGTAGACTGGCTCAACGCCCAGGACTGTCTGTATCACGTAAATCTTCAGGGACGCGAGAACGGTAAGCCCGTCAATACATTAGAGCGCATCGACGTCATCAGCCGTGCTCTCAATCCCTACTCGCAGAACGATGCTTTCATGGCTCTTGCCGACCAGCCAGAGATTCGTTTTATAATCTCTAACACCACTGAAGCAGGTATAGCATTCGATCCAGCATGCAAACTGGACGACAAACCAGCAAGTTCTTATCCCGGAAAACTCGTACAGTTGCTGTATCGTCGCTGGCAGACCTTCAATGGCGATCCTTCAAAGGGCTTGATAATCTTCCCATGCGAACTTATCTTCCTCAACGGCCATGTTCTGAAGGAGTGCATCTACAAGTATATCGAACTGTGGCAACTGCCAGAAGCCTTCAAACAGTGGTTTACCGAGTCGTGCGGCGTTTATGCAACACTCGTTGACCGCATCGTTCCAGGCTTCCCACGCAAGGAAATTGCAGAGATACAGGAGAAGATCTCCTATCGCGACAACCTCGTTGTCCAGGCCGAAACTTTCCACCTTTGGGTTATCGAGGCTCCAAAGGAAGTTGCAGCAGAATTCCCAGCAGACAAGGCAGGACTGCACGTGCTGTTTGTACCAAGCGAAGAGCCTTACCACAAGCGCAAGGTGACTCTCCTCAATGGGCCTCACACCGTTCTTTCGCCGGTTGCCTTCCTCAGCGGAGTAAACATCGTTCGTGATGCCTGCAACCACGAAGTTATCGGAAAATATATCCACAAGGTGCAGTTTGACGAACTCATGCAGACTCTCGACCTGCCTATCGAGGAACTTGAGAAGTTTGCCGCCGACGTTCTTGAGCGTTTCGACAACCCGTTTGTAGACCACCAGGTGACGAGCATCATGCTCAACTCATTCCCGAAATTCCAGGCACGCGACCTGCCAGGCGTAAAGACATATCTGGAGCGCAAGGGCGAACTGCCAAAGGGCTTGGTATTCGGACTGGCAGCCATCATCACATATTACAAGGGCGGCAAGCGCACCGACGGTGTGGAGATAGTTCCAAACGATGACCAGAAGATAATGGAGTTGCTGAAGGAACTGTGGGCTACAGGCGATACACAGAAGGTAGCAGACGGTGTGCTCGGCGCAGAGTTCATCTGGCAGGAAGACCTCAACAATATCAAGGGTCTGAACACACTCGTACGTCAGTATCTCGACCTCATTCAGGAGAAGGGAATGCTCGAGGCCGTCAAGACAATACTGTAAGCAACAAAAACAGCAGTAGTTAAAAAAATTACTGCTGTTTTTAAAAAAATTACAGCTGTTTTTTTGAAAATTACAACAGCTTTTAAAAAAATTACAGCTGCTTTTAAAAAAATTACAGCTGCTTTTAAAAAAATTACAGCAGTTGTAGCAAAAATCAAAAGCCCATTGGCAATCGCCAGTGGGTTTTTAATTTTCCTATAGCATTATTTTTCTTTTTTCCTTATGTTATAGAAAGTGTTTGTCATACTTTTTATGTACTTTTGCAGGCAAAGAGAAAAATACAGAAAAATACTGATTATGGCAAAAACTAAAGGAGCCATCGTCGTCAACACTGACCGCTGCAAAGGCTGTGCATTGTGCATCAGCGCCTGCCCTCAGAGTGTGATAGCAATGGCCAACAAGGTGAACATGCGAGGTTATCCCTATGTGGAACCGAAAGAAATAGAAAAGTGTACTGGCTGTACATCCTGCGCCATAGTGTGCCCTGACGGATGTATCACCGTCTACAGAAGCAAAGGAGCATAACAATGGCAAACACAAAAGACATGGCCGAACAAGAAGTAACCCTAATGAAAGGCAACGAGGCGATAGCCCACGCTGCCATACGATGCGGTGCCGATGGATACTTCGGCTATCCCATCACCCCTCAGAGCGAAGTAATAGAAACCCTGGCAGAGTTGAAGCCATGGGAAACTACCGGAATGGTAGTCCTGCAGGCAGAAAGCGAAATAGCCAGTATCAACATGATATACGGAGGTGCCGGAGCAGGCAAGAAAGTTCTTACTTCGTCATCCAGTCCCGGCATTGCACTCATGCAGGAGGGCATAACATACATGGCTGGTGCCGAATTGCCAGGCGTGTTTGTCAATGTGCAAAGAGGCGGTCCCGGACTGGGAACGATACAGCCGTCGCAGGGCGACTACTTCCAGGCCACGCGAGGTGGCGGCAACGGCGACTACAACGTAATAGTGCTTGCGCCAAACTCTGTACAGGAAATGGCTGACTTTGTTGACCTTGCTTTTGAATTGGCCTTCAAGTACCGTAATCCTGCTATGATTCTCAGCGACGGCGTAATCGGCCAGATGATGGAGAAGATAGTGCTGCCGCCATTCAAGCCGCGCCGCACAGAGGAGGAGATAAGACAGCAATGCCCTTGGGCAACAATAGGACGCACCGCCGACCGCAAGCCTAACATCATCACATCGCTCGAACTGAAGCCTGAGGTGATGGAGGCACGCAATCTGCATCTGCAGAAAAAGTATGCAGAGATACGTGAAAAAGAAGTGAGATACGAAGCGCTCTGTTGCGACGATGCCGAATACATCATTGTGGCATTTGGCTCTGCTGCACGACTCACTCAGAAAGCCATAGAGATGGCTCGCGAAGAAGGAATAAAAGTTGGCCTGCTGCGCCCCATTACCCTATGGCCTTTCCCGTCGATGCAAATTGCAGAAATGGCAAAAGGAAAACGTGGAATACTGGTTGTGGAAATCAATGCAGGTCAGATGGTACAGGACGTGCGACTGGCCATTGACGGACAAGTGCCAGTAGAACAGTTTGGCAGACTGGGAGGCATCGTACCAGAACCGGAAGAGATCGTTTCTGCCATAAACGAAAAATTGATAAGAAAATCATAAGTAGATGGAAAACAATATTATAAGCCCAGAGAATGTCGTTTACCAGAAACCTTCGCTGATGAACGACAGCCACATGCACTATTGCCCTGGATGCTCGCATGGCGTAGTGCACAAACTTGTGGCAGAAGTAATAGAAGAAATGGGAATGGCAGACAAGACTGTCGGCGTAAGTCCTGTGGGATGTGCCGTCTTCGCATACAACTATCTGGATATCGACTGGCAGGAGGCTGCTCACGGCAGAGCACCAGCCGTAGCCACAGCAATAAAGCGGCTATGGCCCGACAGACTGGTCTTCACATATCAGGGCGACGGCGACCTTGCCTGTATCGGAACGTGTGAAACGATACACGCACTGAACCGTGGCGAGAACATCGTCATCATATTTATCAACAACGCCATCTACGGCATGACGGGAGGTCAGATGGCACCGACAACGCTCATGGGCATGAAAACATCCACTTGCCCATACGGCAGGCAAGCCGATCTGCACGGCTATCCACTCCATATCACTGAAATTGCTGCCACACTTGAGGGAACATGCTACGTAACACGTCAGTCAGTTGAGTCGGTTGCCTCTATTCGCAAAGCAAAGAAGGCAATACGTAAGGCATTTGAGGCATCAATGGCAGGAAAAGGCAGTTCGCTTGTCGAGATAGTAAGCACCTGCAACAGCGGATGGAAGATGTCGCCAAAGGCTGCCAACGATTGGATGGCAGAACACATGTTCAGTTACTATCCAAAGGGAGACTTGAAAGATACAATATGATTAAAAATTAAAGGTTAAAGTTGAGCATTACGGGTTTAACATTAATCATTAATAAGATACAGATGAAAAAAGAGATTATCATAAGCGGATTTGGCGGACAGGGAGTATTGTCGATGGGCAAGATACTGGCCTATTCAGGATTGATGGACCAGAAAGAGGTGACATGGATGCCCGCTTACGGCCCTGAGCAGCGCGGTGGAACAGCCAATGTCACCGTGATAGTGAGCGACGATAAGATTTCATCGCCTATTCTCAGCAAATTTGACATTGCAATAGTGCTCAACCAGCCTTCTCTCGAAAAATTTGAGCCGAAGATAAAGCCTGGTGGCATTCTTATCTACGATGGATTCGGTATTATCAATCCTCCGACAAGGCAGGACATCACCGTTTACCGTATTGACGCGATGGACAGGGCTGCAGAAATGAAGAATGCCAAGGTTTTCAATATGATAGTGCTTGGCGGGCTGCTCAAGGTATGCCCTGTAGTGAGCAGCGACGGCGTTGAGAAAGCACTCCGCAAGACTCTGCCCGAACGCCACCACGATATGATACCGCTCAACATGCAGGCTGTTGCCGAAGGCGGTAAAATCATCCAGCGCATCAGTTGAATTCATCGCACCAGTTGAAAAAACACATCAACCGATGCATTTCCCGAAACCATGGATGCACTCAAACTTATCTACAAGTACTATACTGACGACGATGAGCAGCGCAGACTTCTCATAGCGCACAGCAGGAAGGTTGCCGACAGGGCGCTGCTCATTGCCAGAAGCCATCCGGAGTTGAACGTCGACTGCGTGTTTACGGAAGAAGCCGCCATGCTCCATGACATCGGGATAAAATGGTGCCATGCGCCAAGTATTTTCTGCTATGGCGAGGAGCACTACATACGCCATGGCATCATCGGTGCGGAACTGCTGCGTAAGGAGTCGCTGCCACGTCATGCCAGAGTTTGCGAACGGCACACTGGCACCGGACTGACAGCACAGCAGATTATCGCACAGAACCTGCCTCTTCCCCCAAAGGACATGTTGCCCGAGACAATAGAAGAGCAGGTCATCTGCTATGCCGATAAATTCTACTCGAAAAGCAATCCGCAACATGAGGCTACCGTCGAAGAAGTTGTCAGTAGCCTGTCGCGTTTTGGCAATGACGTCACCACCACCTTCCTGCGCTGGGCGTCATTGTTCGAATGAAATCTGCAATGTAGTTATGCGGCTTGATGTTTCGTCAACGCAAAACCGCTGATCGGTTCGCAGCCCTACGAGCCACACGATACGCCCGTCGCCATTTACCACCACCAACTGCCGACGCCTCTCGAAGAAAGTGAATTTTCTGTTTGTCATCATGTCGCCCAGCAGTTGGCGTCCGTGCATACCGTAGGGCACCATCCAATCGCCTGCTTCTGCGCGCCTTAAAGTAAGAGGAAACGTGAGTTTATCGGCATCAAGCGTTGCGGTATAAGGTTTCTTTGACGGTTCAAAAGAAACACTCCTTTCTGTAGTACTTACTTTAATCCTACCTTTCTGCGGCACATTCTGTGACACGACATACAGTCCGTCTTCAGGCATAACAACAGCGTTGAAATCTGGTGTTTTCTCCTCTACAATCAGTTTGCCACGGTCTATCAGTATGTCGTGTGTGTCAGAAGAGAACAGCAGTCCGCCATCGGAGCCGCCGCCCAGCGCAAGAAACATCTGGCGGGCCTGCTCCGTGTTGAAGCCATACTGGCGGATGATTTCGTAAAGCAGATAGTCATGCGAGACTACACGCCTCAGTTCAGCCAAGTCTATGCATCTGCTTTCCTTCAACGGACTGAGCACATTGTCTACCAGTGCTCGCACGGCTGCCATGCGCTCAGCCATCTGGCAGATATGCTCCGTAGCCTTTGCGTTCACCTGCTGCAACTGCGGCACAACGTGATGGCGCACTACATTGCGTGTCGCGTCGTCCTCAAAATTTGTGGAATCATCGACAAATGTCTGTTGCCGTTCTGCCAGGAAATGTTCTATCTCATGGCGCGCCACGCAAAGCAACGGCCTGACGACATGCCCGTTTCGAGGGCGGATTCCTGTCAGTCCGCGCAGTCCAGTACCGCGCGCCATATTCATCAGTACCGTTTCGGCTACATCGTCCTGATGATGGGCCACGCACACATCAGTTGCTCCAATGTCGCGGCGCAGTTGTTCAAAATACGTATACCTCAGTTCGCGTGCCGCCAGTTCTATGCTGACATGATGGGCGGCAGCATAGGCTTTCGTGTCGAAGAGAATGCGATGAAATGGGACGTTATGCTTACGGCAAAGGGCTTTGCAGAATTCCTCATCGCGCACCGCCTCCGCGCCACGCAGGTTAAAGTTGCAGTGCACAGCCTCTATGGAATAGCCCAACTCACGTAGCAGCAACAGGAGCGCAGTGCTGTCCGCTCCACCACTTAAGGCCACAAGATATAAACCGCTTTTGTCCAGCAGTTTATGCTCTGCAATGTAACGTTCTACTCTACTCAACATATAACACAAGTCCTTTCAGGTATTCACCTTCCGGATGGTAGATATTTATCGGGTGGTCGGCTGGCTGATGAAGTTGATGCAGTATGCTTACCTTGCGTTTTGAAAGTGCTGCAGCAGTAAACACGGCATTGCGGAAGTGCTCCTTTGTCACAACCTGCGAACAGGAGAAGGTAAAGAGTATTCCGCCTGGCTCTATGCACTCAAATGCCTTTTGGTTGAGGCGGGTATATCCTTTTAGTGCATTATGCAGTGCGCCACGATGCTTTGCGAAGGCAGGAGGGTCTAAT
>FLNZ01005287.1_pt1 | contig 23305 bp, 36 predicted proteins | sample 1140391 | NCBI WGS metagenome assembly FLNZ01 (sample SAMEA3878171, study PRJEB12797) | bioreactor metagenome | biome: Moose rumen | place: Sweden | collected 2011-10
ATACTTCCGGTGGCCGTCGGTGATGATTTCCACGGAGTTGTTCCCTGTCACGCTGCCCTGGAAACTGCCGCCGATGAGCTTGGAAAAGGCCTGATATGCCAAATCCACATCACTGACTGCCGGATTGTTGAAGAGTTGCTGCTGGAGGGAGGCGTCGATTTCGGCAAGCAGCCCTTCGAAGAATTTCCTGTGCTTCTTCTCTATGGACCAGTGCGGGCGGAGGTTCAGGACCAGAAGGATTACCAGGAACATCCCCAGCATAATGTGCCAGAATTCCATGTTGGAAAGGTTCCCTCCCTTGAAAATAAGGAAGAAAACTATGATGAGGATACACGCAATCAGCAACAGAGTGGCTATCAGTTGAAGTATATTGGCTCGCATGGTACAAAGTTATGAATTATTATCCCTTTTGGACCATCCATATATTGCCGAATGGTGCCTAATAATATTCCATTGGTACTCCAAAATGGAACATCTATTGTCAAAAAGGTATAATTCCATATATTTGTATTGAGAAAAACCACACACGAAAGCAAATGGCAGACAATTTTGATACATCCTCTGTTTCTTTTGGAGAGTTCGCCTTCCTGGCCGACAATTATCACTGGGACAGCCAGGAAGATGCGCTCAAGCGCTTCAAGGCGGCTGTAGCCCAAAGCCAGTTCCCCCTGTTTCCGGACTCGCTGTCCGTCATCGTCTGCAAGACCGGCCGTTTCGACCTGACTTCGTCGGAAACCGTGATCAGCGCCGGGCCGAAGAGCGCCATCGTGGTCCTCGGGGGGCAGCCGATAGAGACATTCAACGTTTCCCCGGACTGCAGGCTCCTCTTCTTCTCCGGAAAGAGCCGGCACTTCGACACCCAGATAGACCTGGACGACGCCAACCGCATCCTCCGCCATGCCCTCGAACTGAGGCACCCCTTCCTTTTCCAGCTCACCTCAAAGGAGTTCGACGCCATTGAAAAGCTCTATTTCTCGGCCAAGGAACTGCTTCAGCTGTCTCCGGAAAAGACCCGGGGCGGAATTGTCGCAGGTTATGCCCGCATCATTTCCACTCTCCTTGCGGCACGCCTGCAGTACGGAAATGCCGAAGAAAACGCACCCGCCGCACCATCCAACCGTACGCTGCTGCCGATTTTCCTTGACAACGTCAGGCAACACTGCCGCAAGGAACGGAGCATTGCCTTTTACAGCACCCTTGCAAACCTCACCCCGAAGTACTTCTCCAAGCAGATCAGGCAGCTTTCCGGAAAGTCCCCCGGCACCATCATAGAGGAGTACACCATGACCGAGGCCAAGAGCCTCCTTGCCTCAAAGAAATACTCCGTGAAGGAGGTGAGCAACCTCATGAACTTCTCCTCGCCTTCCAGCTTCTGCAAGTACTTCAAAGCGGCGGAAGGGTGCACTCCGGGGCAGTATATGAAACACAGTTAAATCTTCAAACCATTTAATCATGCGTAATTCTACCAAAATCCTCATCGCCGTTTCCGGCATCCTGTTCATCATCCTGGGTATTTTCTGCATTGCCAAGCCCGGTGCCGCCCTGTTCTCAATGGCATGGCTCCTGGGTATCATTACCCTGATTTCCGGTATTGCAGAGCTTATCATGGTGCTTAACGCCCAGCGTTTCATCCCCAACAGCGGCACCCGCGTGCTTTCGGCAATTTTCCAGATCGTGGTGGGCTGCCTCCTCCTTGCCAACAAATGGCTTGTTTCCCTTTCCCTCCCTGTGATTTTTGCCATCTTCGTGCTTGTGGAAGGCATAATCATTGCCGTGAAAGCATTTGACTACAAGCAGGTTGACTTCAAGTACTGGTGGTGCCTCCTCATCCTTGGCGTGGCGGGTGCAGTTCTGGGCTTCCTTGGCCTTAAGAACCCGGACGTTGCCGGAAAGACCCTGAGTATCCTTGTTGGCATCGGCGTAATTGCCGAGGGCATCTCCTACCTTGTCAGCCTTGGCGGCATCAGGCGCTTTGAAAAATCCGTAAAGGAGCTTACCGGAAGGGCTTAAGCCGTGAAAAAGCATCTGGCCATTTCCCGCCTGCCGCTGGCCTTCTCCCAGAAGAAAGGGACGGTTTCCCTTACGCTTCCCCCCGTATCCGGCGCAGACACAGTGATTGCCCTTACCCTGAAATAAGCGCTTCATCGCCCTGGGCGAACCGCAAAAAAACGAGAGCGACCGTTGTTTTGGGTCACTCTCGTTTTTTCTTCCTGTACGCCGATTATTCGGCCTTGGGAGCTTCGGCTGCCGGAGCTTCTTCGGCTTTGGGGGCCTCGGCCTTCTTGGCGCGGCTGCGGCGGGTGGAAGCCTTCTTGGCCTGCTTTTCGGCAGAAGCCAGGGCGGCCTCGTTGAAGTCTACGAATTCTACCAGGACCATTTCGCTGGCATCGCCCTGACGGAAGCCGGTGTGGAGGATACGGAGGTATCCACCGGGACGGTCGGCGATCTTGGGAGCGATGGTGCGGAAGAGTTCGGCCGTTGCCTCCTTGTCTTTCAGGTAGCTGAAAACGACACGGCGGGAATGGGTTGTATCTTCTTTGGACTTGGTGATAAGAGGCTCTACATAAGGCTTCAGGGCCTTGGCCTTGGCCTCGGTGGTGGTAATCCTCTTCTTAAGGATGAGGGAGGATGCCATGTTGGCGAGCATCGCCTTGCGGTGACCGCTCTTACGACCAAGATGATTGACTGCTCTATTGTGTCTCATTGTTTAAAGGGGCTTTTTCTTAATTTCAATATTGTACTTGGAGACATCCATGCCGAAGGAAAGCTTCATCTTCTCCACCAGGAGGTCGATCTCGTTCAGGGACTTGCGGCCGAAGTTGCGGAACTTCATGAGTTCTGAACGGTTGTAGGACACAAGGTCGGCGAACGTATCGATGTCGGCGGCTTTCAGGCAGTTGTAGGCCCTTACGGAAAGGCCCATGTCGGAAAGCTTGGTAAGGAGGAGATGACGCATCCTCAGGGATTCCTCGTCAAGCTCTTTGCTGTCACTCTCTACGGAAGATTCAATGGCAATCTTCTTGTCGTCGGTGAAAAGCTTGAAATGATAGATGAGGATGTTGGCTGCATCCTGCAGGGCGGCCTCAGGCGAAATGGAACCGTCCGTGACAATCTCCAGGTTCAGCTTCTCGTAGTCGGTCTTCTGTTCCACGCGGTAGTTCTCCACGGTCCAGTTGACCTTCTTGATGGGAGTGTAGATGGCGTCCACCGGAATGGTACCGATGGGCGTGTTCTCGTCCCGCTGCTCCTCGGCCGGAACAAAGCCGCGGCCTTTGGTGATGGTCAGGGAAATTTCAATTTTCACAGAGGGCTCCAGCGAGCAGATATGCAGCTCTGGATTCAACACCTTGAAAGAAGACAATCCTTTAGAGATGTCCTCAGCGGTAAACTCCTGTTTTCCGCTGATTGTGATGTTCGCCACCTCGGAGTCTACAGTTTCCACCATCCTGCGGAAGCGTACCTGCTTTAGGTTGAGGATGATGTCCTGCATTCCCTCGATGACGCCAGGGATGGTCTGGAACTCGTCCTGGACCCCGCTCACCTGGATCTGTGAGATGGCGAAACCATCCAAAGAGGCGAGAAGGATGCGGCGAAGGGCGTTGCCGATGGTTTGTCCGTAGCCAGGCTCAAGCGGTCTGAACTCGAAACGTCCCACGGTCTCTGTGCCTTCGAGCATGATCACCTTGTCCGGTTTCTGAAATGCTAAGATTGCCATGATTTTAGGGTGTTAAATGCTATTACTTGGAGTAGAGATCAACAATCAGCTGCTCGTTGATGTTCTCGGGAACCTCTTCGCGGGCGGGAACATTCAGGAACTTGCCGGAAAGGTTGTTGGTGTCGAACTCGAGCCAGGAATACTTGGTGGCGGAGGCCACGCTGTTCTGGATTACCTCGAGGCTCTTGGAACGCTCACGCACAGCAATCACCTGACCGGGCTTCACCTGGCAGGAAGGAATGTTGCAGATGGCGCCGTCCAGGGTGATGTGACGGTGGAGGACCAGCTGACGGGCGGCAGCGCGGGTGGGGGCGATGCCCAGACGGTACACAAGGTTGTCCAGGCGGGATTCCAGCAGGAGGATGAGGTTCTCGCCGGTCTGGCCCTTCATGCGGGCGGCACGGGCGTAGGTGTTACGGAACTGACGCTCCAGGACACCGTACATATACTTCACTTTCTGCTTCTCCTTGAGCTGGGTGCCGTACTCTTTCTGCTTTTTGCGCTTGGCAGCGAGACCGTGCTGTCCCGGAGGCGTATTTCTCTTTTCGAAGGTCTTGTCAGGGCCATAGATAGGCTCGCCGAATTTACGGGCGATGCGGGTGGTAGGACCAGTATATCTTGCCATTTTAGTTCTCCTTTAATGATTAGACTTTGCGGCGGCCCTTAGGACGGCAACCGTTGTGCGGCATCGGGGTGACGTCGATAATCTCGGTAACGGTGATACCCGCGTTGTTGATGGTACGGATGGCGGACTCACGGCCGGAACCCGGGCCTTTCACATAGCACTTCACCTTGCGGAGGCCGGCGTCGAAAGCGGTCTTGGAGGCGTCTTCGGCGGCCATCTGGGCAGCGTAAGGAGTGTTCTTCTTGGAACCGCGGAAACCGCACTTGCCAGCGGAAGACCAGCTGATCACCTGACCCTGGGCATTGCAGAGGGATACGATGACGTTGTTGAAGGTAGATGAAATATGGGCCTCGCCATAAGCCTCAACCTTGACAACTCTTTTCTTGGTGGTTGTAGTTTTCTTTGCCATAATTCATCAGACTTTACTTGGTTGCTTTCTTCTTGTTGGCAACGGTCTTCTTCTTACCCTTGCGGGTACGGGCGTTGTTCTTGGTGCTCTGTCCGCGGACAGGCAGGCCTGAACGGTGACGGATGCCTCTGTAGCAGCCGATATCCATCAGGCGTTTGATGTCCATCTGGACGGAGGAACGGAGTTCACCCTCAATCTTGTACTCATTGTTGATGAGATTACGGATGGCGGCAATCTGTTCGTCGTTCCACTCGCCCACTTTGATGGTGCGGTCGATGCCACAGGTGTCGAGGATCTTCCTCGCGGAGCTGCGGCCGATACCGAAGATATAGGTGAGACCTATCTCTCCGTGCTTGTTGTTCGGTAAATCAACACCGGCTATTCTTGCCATATTCTATCTGTACTTTTATTAGTTACACATTAACCCTGGCGCATCTTGAACTTGGGGTTCTTCTTGCAGATAACGTACAGGCGGCCTTTACGCCGGACAATCTTGCAGTCTTCGCTGCGTTTTTTGATGGAGGTCTTGACTTTCATCGTTATCTAATTTTTATTTGTATCTGAAAGAAATTCTTCCTTTGGTTAAATCGTAAGGTGAGATTTCCACTTTGACCCGGTCGCCGAGAAGGATATGGATAAAGTTCATCCTCATCTTACCAGAAATGTTGCAGAGGAGGACATGGCCGTTCTCCAGCTCCACGCGGAACATGGCGTTGGGAAGGGTTTCAATCACAGTTCCATCCTGCTCAATAGCTACTTGTTTGGACATTGTTTAAAAAATCACTTTAAAATTTAATCGAACCATCTTTCTCAATGTAGTCGAAAGTGGAAAGCTGTTCGGCCCGGCCTTTCCGGACAACAACCGTAAGCTCGTAGTGCGCCGCGTTCTTGTGATCGGCTGTGTGTACTGCCCAACCATTTCTTGCAAGATACACACCTCTTCCGCCTGCACAGATCATCGGCTCAATACAAATGGTCATTCCGTCTACAAGGCGCGCACCATGCCCCTTCCTTCCGTAATTGGGAATTCCGGGGGCTTCGTGCATTTCCCTGCCCACTCCGTGTCCTTCCAGTTCGCGGACTACGGAGAATCCGAATGACTCGGCATACGACTGCACCGCGTATCCGATATCGCCCGTCCGATTGCCTGCCACAGCCGCTTCAATGCCCTTGTACAGGGATGCCTTGGTGACATCCAGGAGTTTCCGGGTTTCGGCATCCACCTCCCCCACCGGGAAGGTGTACGCCGAATCTCCGTTGTATCCTTTGTACAGGGTTCCGCAGTCTACGGAAACGATGTCTCCCTCTTCCAGGGGGCGGTCGCTGGGAAAACCGTGGACCACCACATCGTTCACCGACATGCAGAGCGCTGCGGGAAAGCCTTCGTAACCTTTGAAAGAAGGAACTGCGCCGTTGTCACGGATGAAGGTCTCGGCCACCTCACACAACTTCGCAGTTGTCACACCAGGGGCGACCAGCTTACCGACCTCGGCCAATGTACGGGACACAATGTCTGCGTTGATGCGCAGCAGTTCAATTTCTTCCTCTGTCTTGGGCCTTACCATTTCCCTTTCGTCTATACATTCAAATAATTACATGCCGGAACGTCCGGTAAGCCGGCCGGTCTTCATGAGACCGTCGTAGTGGCGCATCAGGAGATAGCTCTCGATTTGCTGGAGGGTATCCAGCACTACGCCCACGAGGATCAGCAGCGAGGTGCCGCCGAAGAAGCTGGCAAACTGGTTGTTCACGCCCAGCACATTGGCCAGGGCGGGCAGACATGCGATAATGCCAAGGAAGATGGAACCCGGAAGGGTTACCTTGGTCATAATGCTGTCCAGGTATTCGGCCGTCTTCTTGCCGGGCTTGACGCCGGGGATGAACCCGCCGTTCTTCTTCATGTCTTCGGCCATCATGGTGGGGTTCACGGTGACGGCGGTGTAGAAGTAGGTGAAGACAACCACAAGCAGGAAGAACACCACGTTATACCAGACAGAGGTGTAGCTGGAGAAGGCGGCTGCAATGCCACGGGTGGCGTCATAACGGCCCAGCAGCATAGGGAACATCATCAGGGCCTGGGCGAAGATGATAGGCATCACGCCGGCAGCGTTGATCTTGAGGGGGATGTACTGGCGTACACCACCGTACTGCTTGTTGCCGATCACGCGCTTGGCATACTGCACAGGCACCTTGCGGACGGCCTGGACCAGCGCGATGGCAGCAATGATGACAAGCACCCAGACAACCATCTCCACCACGAACATGAGCGGACCGCCCACGCCGTTGCCGGAGAACTTCTGGGTGGCCTCGGCAACCAGCGCATAAGGCAGGCGGGCCACAATACCAATCATGATGATGAGGGAGATACCGTTACCGATGCCACGGTCCGTGATTCGCTCGCCCAGCCACATTACGAACATGGAGCCGGCCATCAGGATGATGGTGGACACCAGGTTGAACATGAAGGGAGTCCAGGAAACGGTGCGGGCGGCGGCGGGAATCATACCGGCCACGTAGGCGGGGCCCTGGATGGCGAGCACCAGAACGGTGAGGTAACGGGTAATCTGGTTCATCTTCCGGCGGCCGGACTCGCCTTCCATCTGCATTTTGCGGAAGGAAGGAACGAACATGCCCAGCAGCTGGACGATGATGGACGCCGAGATGTACGGCATCACACCCAGAGCGAAAATCGAAGCATTACCGAAAGCGCCGCCGGAGAACATGTTAAGCAGGCCGACGAGACCTTCCTGGGTGCCGCTGATACCTCCCTTCAGGACCTCGGGGTCCAGACCGGGAAGGAGAATGAAGCTGCCCAGACGGTAAACCAGCACAAGCAGGATGGTATAACCGATCCGCTTGCGCAGTTCTTCGATGTTGTAAATATTCCGGATTGTTTCAATAAACTTCTTCATCGCTGTTATTCGATTACGGTTGCTTTACCACCGGCAGCCTCAATCTTTGCGACAGCGGACTTGGAGAAGGCGTGGGCCTTCACCTCTACCGCAGCGGTAATTTCGCCATTGCCGAGCACTTTGATAAGGTCGTTCTTGGAAGCGATACCGGCGGCGATGAAGCTGTCGGCGTCAAACTCCTTGATACCGAACTTCTCGTTCAGGTCCTGAAGGGTTGCCACGTTGACAGCCTTGTAGGCCACGCGGGTAGGGTTCTTGAAACCGAACTTGGGAAGACGGCGCTGGATAGGCATCTGACCACCTTCGAAACCAACTTTGTGCTCGTAACCGGCACGGGCCTGTGCACCTTTGGTACCACGGGTGGCGGTGCCACCTTTACCGGAACCCTGGCCGCGGCCAACGCGCTTGCTGTTATGGGTTGCGCCCTTTGCGGGCTTCAGGTTTTCAAGTTTCATCTCTGTTCCTCCTCTTAGTCAATTACTTCATAAGTAACCAGATGCTGAACTTTTTCCAGCATGCCGCGGGTGATGGGGGTATCCTCCACCTCTACGGTCTGGTGCATCCGGCGGATACCGAGAGCCTTGAGGTTAGCGATCTGACGCTTGGTCTCTCCATTCTTGGAGCGGACCTGGGTAATCTTAAGCTTTGCCATAGTCTCTCTGGAATTAACCGTTAAACACTTTGCTCATGGGAACGCCGCGAAGACCGGCCACGGTATAAGCGTCACGCATTTCCGTAAGGGCGGCGATGGTGGCTTTCACCAGGTTGTGGGGGTTGGAAGAACCCTTGCTCTTGGCCAGCACGTTCTGGATACCGGCGCTCTCGAACACGGCACGCATGGCGCCACCGGCCTTTACACCGGTACCGGGGGCGGCGGGTTTCATGAACACCTCTGCACCACCGAAACGGGCAATCTGCTCGTGCGGAATGGTGGTATTGATAACAGGGACCTTCACCAGGTTCTTCTTTGCATCCTCCACGCCCTTGGCGATGGCGGCGGTAACCTCGTTCGCCTTGCCCAGGCCGTAGCCCACGACACCGTTCTCGTCACCGACGACGACGATGGCTGCAAAGCGGAAGTGACGACCACCCTTGGTGACCTTGGTAACACGGTTGATGGCTACCAGTCTGTCCTTGAGTTCAAGGTCAGAGGTCTTTACTCTTTTTACATTTGAATTTGCCATAGTAGTCTTCTCTTATTAGAATACGAGGCCGCCTTCACGGGCAGCGTCTGCCAAACTTTTTACTCTGCCATGGAAGAGGTAACCTCCGCGGTCGAAAGCCACCTGGGTGATACCGGCGGCCAGGGCGCGCTCGGCGATAGCCTTGCCCACGATGGCGGCGGCTTCTACGCCGTTCTTTCCTTTGGTCTCGGCTGCGAGGGCCTTGTCGTTGGAAGCGGCGGCCACCAGGGTCTTGCCCTCGAGGTCGTTGATCACCTGGACGTAGATCTGCTTGTTGGAGCGGAACACGACCATGCGGGGACGCTCGGCTGTGCCATTGACATGCTTGCGGATGCGATAATGAATCCGTTTTCTTCTTTCTATTCTATTCAATGCCATAACTTGTTCCTCCTAATTATTTGGCAGATGCGGTCTTGCCGGCCTTGCGGCGGAGCTGCTCGCCGGCGAACTTGATACCCTTGCCCTTATAAGGCTCGGGACGACGGAATGAGCGGATCTTGGCGGCAACCTGGCCGACAAGCTGCTTGTCGGAGCTCTTGAGGATGAGAACGGGGTTCTCACCTTTACGCACCTGCGGGGTTTCGGCGGTAACCTCCTTGGGGAGCATGATCTGAATGTCGTGGGAATATCCCAGGGACATGGTCAGGAGCTGGCCCTGAGCGGCCACGCGGTAACCCACACCCACAAACTCCTGCTTGATGGTGAAGCCTTCGCTCACACCCACCACCATGTTGTGGACAAGGGCGCGGTACAGGCCGTGCATGGAGCGGAAGCGGGGAAGGTCGCTGGGACGCTCGAACTTGATTTCATTTCCCTCGATGGTCACTTTGATGTCCGGATCCACTTTCTGGGACATCTCGCCAAGAGGGCCTTTCACCTTCACGATGTTTCCGTCCAAGAGCTCTGCCTTGGTGCCGGCGGGAAGGACTACAGGTAATTTACCGATTCTTGACATAATTTATTCGATTGTTCGATTAGTAAACATAGCAAATAACCTCACCGCCCACATTCAGCTCTTTGGCCTCTTTGTCGGTGATGACGCCCTTGGAGGTGGACAGGATTGCGATACCCAGGCCATTGAGGACGCGGGGCATGCCAGCCACATCGGCATACTTGCGAAGACCGGGGGAGCTCACGCGTACAATGCTCTTGATAGCGGGCGCCTTGGTTTCCGGATGGTACTTGAGCGCGATTTTGATGGTGTTGAAAGGAGTGCCTTCAACCACTTTGTAGCTGAGGATGTAACCTTTCTCGCACAGAATCTTGGTGATGGCCACCTTCATGTTGGAAGAGGGGATTTCCACCACCTTCTTGCCAGCGAGGTAAGCGTTACGGATTCTGGTCAGATAATCTGCAATAGGATCAGTCATTATTTTGTCTTTTAGTGGACCGGCGCCTTTCCGACGCCCGATATCCGATTGTTAATTTATATTACTGTTACCAGCTGGCCTTCTTGACGCCGGGGATGAGGCCCTGGGAGGCCATTTCGCGGAACTGGATACGGCTGAGGCCGAAGTCACGCATGTAACCCTTGGGGCGACCGGTAAGGGAGCAGCGGTTGTGGAGACGTACGGGGCTGGCGTTCTTGGGGAGCTTGTCCAGGGCGGCGTAGTCACCGGCCTCTTTGAGGGCTGCCCGCTTGGCGGCGTACTTTGCAACTAATTTCGCGCGTTTGACTTCGCGAGCTTTCATTGATTCCTTTGCCATGCTACTATATTAGTTATTATGTTTCTTGAAAGGAAGGCCGAAGGCTTTGAGGAGGGCGTGCGCCTCTTCGTCGGTCTTGGCTGTGGTCACGAAAGTGATTTCGACACCGTGGATGCGCGGGTTCTTGTCAATCTCAATCTCGGGGAAGATAAGCTGTTCCTTGATACCCAGGGTGTAGTTGCCCTGGCCGTCCATCTTCTCGGAAATGCCGTTGAAGTCGCGGATACGGGGAAGAGCCACACGGATAAGACGCTCCAGGAACTCGTACATGCGCACGTCGCGGAGGGTGACCTTTGCGCCGATGGGCATGCCCTTGCGGAGCTTGAAGTTGGAGATGTCCTTACGGGAGGAAGTGATGACAGCCTTCTGGCCGGCGATGATGGAGAGTTCCTCTGCGGCTTCCTCTACCATTTTCTTGTCTTGGGTTGCATCGCCCACGCCTTCGTTGAGGGTGATTTTCACAAGACGGGGGACCTGCATGACGGTGGTGTAGGAGAACTGCTTCATGAGAGCGGGAACAATCTCCTCCTTGTAAACCTTCTTGAGGTCGGGGGTATATCCCTTGGGAAGTGCCTGGACTTCTGCGGGTTTGTTAGTCTTCTTTGCCATAATTACTTGATCTCCTCTCCAGTTGTTTTAGCATAGCGGATTTTCTTGTCTCCTTCCATCTTGTGTCCCACCTTGGTGGGTTTGCCGTTGGCGTCCATGAGCTGGACATTGGAGATGTGGATTCCGGCTTCCTGCTTGAGGATGCCGCCCTGCGGAGCCTTGGGGTTGGGTTTGGTGTGCTTGGACACCATGTTCACACCCTCTACAATCACGCGATCCTTGTCGCGGAGCACCTGGAGGACCTTTCCGGTCTTGCCCTTGTCGTTACCGGCATTCACATACACGGTATCGCCTTTCTTGATATTGAACTTTTTCATACTTAATTCTCTTTAGAGGACCTCCGGTGCCAGTGAAACAATTTTCATATAGTTCTCGCGGAGTTCGCGGGCAACAGGGCCGAAGATACGGGTGCCGCGAAGCTCTCCGGCGCCGTTCAGGAGAACGCAGGCGTTCTCGTCGAAGCGGATGTAAGAGCCGTCGGCACGACGGATTTCCTTCTTGGTGCGCACGACCACAGCCTTGGTGACGGTTCCCTTCTTGATTTCGCCACCGGGGATGGCGCTCTTGACGGTTACGACGATGGTCTCGCCGATGGTGGCGTAACGGTGGCGGGTACCACCGAGCACGCGGATGCACAGGACTTCCTTTGCTCCGCTGTTGTCAGCCACCTGTAAACGTGATTCCTGCTGTATCATAACTACTTGACTTTTTCTACGATTTCAACTAATCTCCAGTTCTTGGTCTTGCTGAGCGGACGGGTTTCCATGATGCGCACGGTGTCTCCCTCGGAGCACTCGTTCTTGGCGTCTTCAGCGACGAACTTTGTGGTCTTCTTTACGAACTTGCCGTAAATAGGATGCTTCTCATGGGTTTCCACTGCCACGACGATGGTTTTGTCCATCTTGTTGCTGACCACGATACCTACTCTTTCCTTGCGAAGATTTCTTTCCATAACTTCAATCTTGCTTTAGTTCTGCTGTTTCTCTTTCTCGGCCAGGATGGTGATCATGCGGGCAATATCCTGACGGGTTTTTCTGATCTTGGAGGTGTCCTCCAGCGGAGAGATCACATGATTGAGCTTCATGGTGTCGAGGTTGTTCTTCTCGATCTCGATGCGGTCGCGCAGGTCGGCGATGCTCATCTCGCGTACTTCAGATACTTTCATTTTCTTCTCCTCCAATGATTATTCTTCTACATAATCCCTGCGGACCACGAACTTGGTGGCGACGGGAAGCTTGTTGGCTGCAAGACGCATGGCCTCTTTGGCGGTGGCAAGGGATACGCCCTCTGCCTCGAAGAGGATGCGGCCCGGAGTAACGGGAGCGACAAAGCCCTGAGGGTCTCCCTTACCTTTACCCATACGGGTATCGAGCGGCTTGGCGGTGAACGGCTTCACGGGGAAGACACGGATCCAGATCTGACCTTCACGGTTCATGCGGCGGGAAATGGCCTGACGGGCAGCCTCGATCTGCTGGGCAGTGAGCCAGCAATTCTCGAGGTTCTTGAGGCCGAAAGAACCGAATGCGAGCTGGTTTCCACGACCGGAATTGCCCTTCATGCGGTTTTTCTGTTCCCTTCTGAATTTTGTTCTTTTAGGCTGTAACATTGCTGTAATGTTTTAAAATTTCCTTACTAGTCCCTAACTTATTGAAACTCAGCTGGTTGGGTGCTTTTTGCTCCAATTTCGGGATTGCAAAGTTACGAATTTTTTTCAAATACACAAATTTTTTTGCCGATTTTTTCAACATTTTCGACCGCGGGTTTTAAACCTAAACATATTGATTATCAGTAAATTCTGATATTTGTCGAAAAATTTACCTCGTAATTTTCGACCGGAGTCTTTTCGGCGTAAATTCACGCTGTCTGCCATTCTGAGCGAAGCTAAGAATCCGTTTTGGTAAAGTATTTGCAAAGCATTACCTTTGCATCCGTGAAACGTGCCCTACATATAGTGTTGCTGCTGCTCCTGCTCCTGCCTTCCCAGGCGGGAGCGCAGAACCATATCCGCCGCGCCATGGAGCGCGCCCGGCAGCAGCGGGAACAGGCGGCCCTGATAAGGGTGGACGAAGGTAACGGCAGCGGAGGTTCCGGCTACCTGCATTTCCAGGTGGACGAAAAGGGGGACACCACCTTCTTGGATATCCTGGAGCCCATCTGGATCTTCGCCCAGGGCAAGCAGAACGACAAAAACTGGCGGGACTACTATAAACTGGTCTGGCGCTTCGGCCGGGTGTATCCCTATGCGGTTGCCGCCGGACATCTGGTGGCCCGGGTAGACAGCACCGTGGAAGCCGACCACCTGGGCAGGGTAAAGCGGGAGCGCTACATCGCCGATGTGCAGAAACAGCTGTTCAAGGACTTCGAAGGCTCCATGCGGGGCATGTCCATCCAGCAGGGAGCCCTCCTGATCAAGCTGATAGCCCGGGAAACCGGGGAATCCCCCTACGACATCATCAAGAACTACAAGAGCGGCATCACCGCAGGCTTCTGGCAGGGAGTGGCGCGCCTTTTCGACAACAACCTGAAGGACGGCTATGACGCGGCAGGGGAAGACAAGGACATAGAAGACCTTATCAAAATCTGGGACGAAGGCCACTACAGGGACCTCTACTGGTCCATTTTCTGGGAGAATCCGCCGGAAGTGAAGGTTCCGGACATCTATTTGTAAACCACAGTAAGGCCGGCGTCCCGGTCGTACACCATCCAATTGGAAGAAGAAATCCAGTCGCTGAGCATCAGCAGCCTGGCCTTTCCCACCGGCATGTCTACGCCGCGGCAGTGGTAATGCCCGAAGATGAAATAGTCTACCGGTTCCGGATAAGCCGCACAGAACTTGTACAGCGGCTCCTCCTCCCCTTTGAACTCATAGGCGATGTTCTTTCCCAGACGGGAACTCCGGCTCCAGCCGTTTCCCAGCCGGAACGCAAACCAGGGGTGCAGGGAGGAGAACAACACCTGCAGCACGCGGTTGTGGAAAACCCACTTAAGGAACTTGTATCCCCGGTTTCCGGGCCCCAGGCCGTCTCCGTGCCCAAGGCAGAACCACCGCCCGCCTATCTGCACCCGGAAGGGCTGTTGCAGCCGCACCATGCCCAGCTCCTCGAAATAGCGGTAGCTCCACACGTCGTGGTTTCCCTGGAAAAAGTACACTTTCACGCCGGCGTCCATCAGTTCCTGCAGGGCGGCAAAAACACGCACATAGCCCTTGGGAACCACATCCCGGTACTCGTACCAGAAGTCCCAGATGTCCCCCAGCAGGTAAAGCGCCTCTGTCTGCTCCGCCGGAATGCCCCGGAGAAAGGCCAAGAAACGGGCTTCCCGCGCATCGGCATCGGCCACCTGGAGCCCCAGATGGACATCGGAGACGAAATATGTGAGCGTGCGGTCCAAACTACGAAAGGATGAAGATGAGGATGGCCACTACGAGGCAGTAGAGAGCGAACCAGGTGAGCTTGGCCTTCTTCACGATGGCAATCATCACCTTGCAGGCGAAAAGGCCGCTGACAAAGGCCGCTACAAAACCCAGCACAAGGGGCAACAGGCCCACTCCGCCGCCAATTTCGCTCCCGCCGACCGCCTTGATCAGGTCCAGGCCCTGTTCGCCGATGATGGGAATGAGCACCATCAGGAACGAGAACTGCGCAATGGCCTCCCGCTTTACGCCGGTGAGAAGGCCCGTGGCGATGGTGCTGCCGCTCCTGGACACGCCCGGGATAACGGCAAACGCCTGGGCTAGACCTACAGTAAAAGCCTGCCAGTAGGAAATGCCGTTCCGCTGGTCCTTGGCCACGGGGGCCTTGATCCGCTTGCCCACGTTGTCGGAAATGAGCAGCAGACAGGCCGTGATTATGAGCCCGCAGCCCACCTGCCAGAGTTCCCCGCTGAAAAGGGCGTCCACCTGGTCCTTGAGCAGGAAACCCACCAGGGCCACCGGAATCAGGGAAACCAGGATTTTGCAGATATAGTCCGTCTCGTCGTTATACTTGAACTTGAAAAGGCCCTTGAGAAGCCCCCAGATGGCACCCCAGAACACTACGATGGTGGCAATCACCGTAGCCAGGTGCACCGTTACCGTAAAGTCCAGGAAGCCCTCCCCGGAAACCCCCAGCAGCTCCTTGAAAATCATCAGGTGCCCGGAGCTGGAAACGGGCAAGAATTCCGTAAGCCCCTGGACAATACCCAGAAGGATAGCCTGCCACCATTCCATAATCTACTCCTCCTTCCCTTTGAAATTGCCCATGATGGCTATCACCTCCACCACGATTCCGGCCACAATCACAATGGGGGCCGCCACCAGGCGCCTCCAGTCGAACATGGCCCAGTTGAAATAGTTAGGGTCGTCGGACCCGCCGCCGGAGAGCAGCAGGAAGCCGGCCACCATCACCAGCAGGCCTGCAATCATCATTTTGATTCCCTTGGCCGATGTGGCCATTTTATCTTGGTTGTTAACGGGAGTTTTTGCCATAATCAAATACTATAAACATCGTCCCGGCCGTAGCCGACCAGATGGTTCACCACAAAGAATGTACTCAGGGCGCAGATGCCCACGCCGGAAAGCACCATGATCCCCATCACCTTGAGCAGGGACTCCATGGAGAAAATCTCGAACATCTGGACGAACTCGTTCCGAAGGATGAACAGCCCGCCCACCAGCAGCAGGATGGCCACCAGCGAGGCGAAAAGCCCCTGCAGCACGGCCCGCCACACGAAGGGAGCCCGGATGAAGGCGCGGGTGGCCCCCACCAGATGCATGGTATGGATGGAGAATCGGCGGGAAAAAAGATCCAGCCGCACGGTATTGGCAATGAGGACGAAGGAGATGAAGAGCAGCAGCCCCACCATGATGGCGAGCGCCAGGGAAATCTTCTGCAGGTTCTGGTTCAGGGCATCCACCAGCGAAGTCTGATACACCACCTCCTCTACAAGAGGGGAACGGCCCAGCCGGGTTTTCATCACCTCCAGGCTGTCCGAAGAGACATAGGCGGCCTCCAGGTTCACGTCGATGGAAATGGGCACCGGAGCCTGTTCGAACACATCCAGGAAATCCCTCCCCAGCATCCGGGACATCTCCTCCACACCCTGTTCCCGGGAAATGAAGGTGGTGGAACGTACGCCGGGAACGCCGGCCAGTTCGTGCTCGTACTCCCGGGCTTCGTCTTCCTGGACCTGCTCCTTCAGCAGCACGGACACCTGGACGTTCTCCTTGAAATAGTCCGACACGGCCCGGGCGTTGATGAGCAGCAAGGCGCCGATTCCCACCAGCAGCAGCACCATCGACAAGCTGATGACGGTGGATATCCAAGCGCTGACCAGGCGGCGCGTGAGGGTTGTATTCCGGCGTTGGGAGGGCATAGCTCACCTAAATTCGCCCCAAAGTTACAGAAACGGCAGAAAAAGTCAAAAAAAATTCTTAACTTTGTAAGTTAAAATATAGTAACATGGGAGATTCCGCCAAGATTCTTTTCGTAAATTCGGAAATGTATCCGTACCTTCCGGAGACGCCTGTCGCCAAGCTGTGCCGGGAGTTGCCGCAGGGTATCCAGGAGCGCCGGAAAGAGATCCGGGCCTTCATGCCCCGGTACGGCTGCATCAACGAGCGGAAAAACCAGCTGCACGAGGTTATCCGTCTCTCCGGGATGAACATCATCATCGGCGACGTAGACCGTCCGCTGGTCATCAAAGTGGCCTCCATTACATCGGCCCGCATCCAGGTGTATTTCATAGACAACGAAGACTATTTCCGGCGCAAGCAAATTTACCGCGACGAGTCGGGCAACTTCTTTGCCGACAATGGGGAACGCGCCATTTTCTTCGCCCGCGGCGTGCTGGAAACCGTGAAGAAACTGCGCTGGGCCCCGGATATCATCCACTGCTCCGGCTGGATTTCCCACGTGCTGCCCCTGTACCTGAAGAAGGCGTATAAAGACGACCCTATCTTCTCCGGCTCCAAGGTGGTGCTGTCCCTGTTCGACGACACCCCGGACGCCCCCCTCTCGCCCGGGTTCGAGAAAACCATCCTGTTCGGCAGCATCAAGCCGGAAGACGTGAACCTCCCCCAGAATGCCGGCGGCATGGAACTTGCTAAATTAGCCGCACAGTATGCCGACGGAATCATCATAGGCGGGGAAGGAGTGGCTCCCGAACTGCTTTCCTGGTGCAAAGGACTGGGTGTCCCCCTGCTCCCCTATCAGGCGGACGCCTATGCCGACGGAAGCTACATGGACAGCTACAACGCTTTTTACGACAACCTGCTGAAATGAAGAAAACCCCTCTGATACCCTGTCTGGTTGCAGCCGCAGCCCTTCTTTCTGGCGCCTGCACGGAAGTGGACCAATCCCTAGGACAGGAACTGGTGGACTATAGCCGCCTGTTCAATACCTACACGGTAGAATTCGAACTGGAAGACATCCAGCTGAAGTCGTCGGCCGATCTTTCCGGCTTCTCGGATTCCCATGTCACCATCGGCGCCATCCGGGACGACGTCTTCGGCCTCACCACCCGGGAAAGCGCCTTCTCGCTCATCCCGGCCCTGGACACCCTGGACCTCGGGACCAACCCGAAGGCGGTCAGCTTCTCCCTGTACTTCGCCATAGACACCGTATCTTGTGCCGACGACAGCCAGGCCTCCATCCTACAGAACATCTACGTAACGGAACTCACAGAGCCGGTCAGCGATTTCACAGACCGTAAAACCACGCGGGAAATTCCTCATACAGACCAGCTTGTCACGGATGGTCTGCCGGTTATCAACGGTGCCGGCCCCCTCAAGTTCTACTTCACCCAGGAATACGCCCAGAAGTACGTGGACGCCCTCGCCTCCCTCGGACCCGTGCTGCGGGACCGCGAGTCGGAGGAAGAAGTGAACCTGTACGAAGACTTCGTCAAGAAAGTCCCCGGCATCCATATCCGCACCGACATACCTGCCGGAAACGGCGGCAGAATCAACCTGTTCGAACTCTCCTCCCTGTCGGTGGCAAGCAGCCAGTATTACCGGAACGACAACGTGGGGCTCCTGAAGGTGAACTCCACCTGGGACGGCGTACAGAAAGACTCCACCTTCATCATCCTGCCCGGAGAACCGGACTTCCTGGATGAGGCGGAAAGCGTGAACAACTCGGAAAAATTCTACCAGTACGCCTTTAACCGCTCCACCCATTCCACTGTGGACCATGCCGCCACGGACGAGATTCTGGTAGAAGGCGGCGGCGGGCTTAAGCCGGTTATCCGGGCCAGCGAACTGCAGGAGAAAACCCTTTCCGCCATCGTGGAGATAGGCGGGAATCCGGAGAAAGCCATCATCGTGAAGGGGACCGTCGTCCTGCCCTTCGAGATGCCGGAGAACTACGAAGACATGAAGTACTTCCCCTCCATCCTCAGCCCTACGGTAAGAACCAACGTAGAAGACAGCGACGGCAACAAGACCGTCACCTTCGCGGGGCTCACGGACGCCAGCATCAGTTCGGAAGACCAGGGCGACATAGACCGTTCCAACATGGTCTATTCCCCGGACATCACCTATCATCTCCAGGAACTGCTGGACCGCACGGACCTGGATACAGAAACGGATGCCGATATCTGGCTGCTCGCCATTTATACGGAAAAAGTGGCCGAAGCCAGCAGTGTAGACAATTCCTACTACCAGCAGCTTATGTACGCCATGTACTACAACAGCCTGTATGGCGGCGGATACGGCTATAGCGGGTACGGATACGGCAGCAGCTACGGTTACGGAAGCTCCTATTCCAATTATTACAATTACATGATGCTGGCCCAGATGATGGCCCTGCAGAACCAGCAGCAGTACAGCTACAATTCCACCCTGGACAAAGACCGCTATTACTGCGCCAGGCTCTATGGGCCGACCGCGGAGGACAAGCCCTACTTCCGGGTTACCTTCGCCCTCCCCAAAGACTAAAAAAATCCCCGGCTTTCTGACCGGGGATTTTTATAAGCCCATTGTAGAGCGGGAAGGAGATTTACTCTCCAACCTTCTCTGCAACTTTGGCGATGGCGTCGCCCACAGTGGCGATACCGCTGGTTTCCTCATCGGGAATCTTGATGCCAAACACGCGCTCGAACTCCATAAGAAGCTCTACGGTGTCCAGGGAATCGGCGCCGAGGTCATTGGTGAAACTGGCAGATTCGGTAACTGCAGACTCCTCTACGCCAAGCTTGTCAACAATGATATTCTTGACTTGCTTTACGATTTCTTCCTTAGTCATAATTAAGATCGGTTTAAAGTTTATAACGTTTTTTCAAATTTTGTTCCAAGCAATAAGTGCGCAAAGTTAATAATAATTTTTTAAATAAAGAAAAAAACCTCCGTTTCCCCCCTGCTTTACTCCTGTTCCGGGACTGTCTGCGGACGGCTCAGATTATACCAAATCCGGAGACCGTTAAACGCATTCACCAGATAAAAACAGTATTTGACTATATAGACCGGCGCAAAAGCCGCGTCGGAGAAAAGCCACATGCCTATTGAGGTAATGTTCACCGCTATCCAGAACACCCACTGTTCCATATAGGCCGTAGACATGAGCAGCTGGCCTATGACATTGCAAACCAAAGGGACCACGTCCAACAGCACGGCCACCCGCAGGAATCCTTCCGCGGCGCTGCGGTCGAAGCGAAGCAGCACCACATAGAGGACGGCCGTAGCGGCCAGGGCAATCCCCAGCCAGGCCCAGCGCATGGCGGGTGTCAGCCGCCGCGCCTTCACCTGCGATTCCCCCTTGGCCCCCCTGCGCTTCCATTGCAGGAAACCCACCAGCTGCATCGGCACGAAATAGAGGAAATGCAGCAGGCTGTTTCCCAGGCCCGATCCGCCGTTCCGCCAGTTGATCCAGCAGGAGATGCCGTAAATGGCCACATCCAGGAAGCCAAAGAGGAAGGTGATGATCCACCCGTTGGCCGAACTGACGGTGGCCAGAACGCCCATGAGCGAGCCAAAAGCCGTAACCAACAGCCACAAGGACTCTCCGGAAGGCGCATTCTGCAGCTTTATGGCGGTAACCACCACCGTGACTACCGTCATCCCAATCAGGATGAAGGCATTGAAATACTTATTGAACTGTTTCTCTGTCATGTATTCAAATAATCGTGAATCCTGATAGCCAGATCGGCCCCCACCAAGGCGGAAAGCTCTTCCAGCGGGGCCGAAGCTATCCGGGCCACGGAGCCGTAATGCAGCAGAAGGCGCTGCTCGGTTTTCTCGCCCACGCCCTTGATTTCCCTGAGGGCGCTCTGGATGGCCGCCTTGGAACGAAGGTTCCGGTGGAAGGTGATGCCGAAGCGGTGCGCCTCGTCGCGGATTTGCTGCAATACCTTCAGCGCCTGAGAGTTCCGGTCGATGAAAAGCGGATAGGGATCCCCTACCCGGATGACTTCTTCCAGCCGCTTGGCCAGGCCCACCACCGTCACCCGGTCCAGGATGCCCAGTTCGGCCAGGGCCTGGTGGGCGAACTCCAGCTGCCCCTTTCCGCCGTCTATCACGATGAGTTGCGGAAGGTCCTCCGGAGCTTCGGCCAGCATCCGGGAATAGCGGCGGTTCACCACCTCCTTCATGGAGGCGTAGTCGTTGGCGCCGATCACGGTTTTGATCTTGAAGCGCCTGTAGTCTTTCTTGGAGGGCTGCGCATCGCGGAACACCACGCAGGAGGCCACCGGATTGGTGCCCTGGATGTTGGAATTGTCGAAGCATTCCATGTGCCGGGGCAGTTCCTTCATTCCCAGGGCCTTCCGGAGGTCTTCCATCACGCTCATGCGCCAGGCGTCCGGGTCCGTGTGCTCCCGCTGCTTGATGGAATTGAAGTGGAACTCCTTGGCGTTCTTGGCACTAAGGTCCAGCAGGGCCAGCTTGTCCCCCCGTTGGGGAATCCGGAACGTAACCCCCTCTATTTCCACGTCCGGGAGGAAAGGCACAATGACTTCGGCCGATAATTTCCCGAACTTGTCTTCTATCTCGCCGATGAAAGTGGCGAGCATGGTGGCGCGGTCTTCCTCTATCTGGCTCCGGAAAGCCAGGTTCAGCGACTGCACGATGGCCCCGCTCCGGATGCGGAGGAAATTGCCATAGGCCTCGTTCATGTCGAAGACCAGGGAGAAGACATCGGCGTCGGTATCGGCGGCTGAGGTGATGATGCTCTTGGCGTAATGCTTCTCCAGGGACTGCATCTTTTCCTTCAGCCGCTGGGCTTCCTCGAAATCCAGGCGTTCGGCGGCCTCGGACATGCCTTGCTTGTAATGCCGGATGACCTCTCCGCCCCTTCCGCTTAAGATATGCACGATTTCCTCGATGTTGGCGCCGTATTCCTCCTTGGAAATGCCGCCCACGCAGGGCGCTTTGCACCGGCCGATATGGAAATTCAGGCACGGACGGAACTTATGGCGCAGGATGGCCTCCGACGTAATCTTGAGGTTGCAGGTGCGCAGGGGATACATCTCCCCGAAGAAATCCACCAGGTTCCGGGCGTGCATGACGCTGCTGTAAGGGCCGAAGTAGCGGTTTCCCTTCCCCTTTTCCACCCGGCGGGTGATGAAGACTTTGGGAAAGTCCCCTCCCGTCACGCAAATCCAGGGATAGGTCTTGGAGTCCTTCAGGAGGATGTTGTACTTGGGCTTGTACTGCTTGATGAGGTTGTTTTCCAGCAGCAGGGCATCGGCCTCGGAGTCCACCACGGAGAACTGGGCGTCGGCAATCTTGCTTACCAGGATGCGGGTTTTGGTGTTCAGGCGCTCCGGCGGCACAAAATACTGCGCCACCCGCTTGTGCAGGTCCTTGGCCTTCCCCACATAAATCACCTTTCCCTCGGCGTCGTAATACCTGTACACGCCGGGGGAATGGGGAAACAGCGCTATTTTCTCTTTGACTGTCATCCTGAGGCCAAAGGCCGAAGGATCTATTCGGCAAGGGCTTCCGCCACCGCGGCATCGATTTCCTCCCCGCGCAGGTTGCGCTTGAGGATGGTCCCGTCCGGGCCGAAGAGGATGATGTGCGGAATGTACTGGATACCGTAGAGCATGGCAACTTCTTCCCGGGCGTTCACAATCTGGTTCCAGGTGATGCCGAGCTCCTTGGCCGTCAAGGCAGTGTCCATGGGGATGTCATTGATGGCGACGCTCACCATGTCGAAGCGGTCTCCCTTGTATTTCTCGTAAACCGCCCGGAGATAAGGGGCTTCTTCCTTGCAGGGTTCGCACCAGGAGGCCCAGAAGTCAAGGATGATGAATTTGCCCTTTCCAACATAGTCGGAGAGCTTTACCGTGGACTCCTCCGCATTGTCCGGATCCTGCACCACGGTGAAATCCTTGAACATCTCTCCCTCGACGGTTGCCAGGCCGCTCTCCAGCGACTCAATCAGGGCCGCCACAGTAGGTTGCTCCCTCATGTTGGCCGACAGGCTGTTGAGCAGGTCCAGCTTCTCCTTCGGGTCTTCCGTCTCCAGATAGTCGATACCCATCACACCCAGCACATTGTCCGGGTTGTCCTTAACCAGCTGCCGGAGATAGGTGTTGTAGGTTTCCATGGCCTCTTTCGAGCACTCCTCCTGTTCCTCTTCGGAAAGGCCTTCCATCTTGGCCCGGAAGTCTTTCATGAACTGCTGTTCCCACTCGTTATGGGCGTTCAGCCGGCTGTTAACACCGTTTTTGTCGGAAGAAGACACGGTCTTTTCCACAAAATCCACGGTGAGGGTGCTTCCGTCGGCAATGAACATGAGAGGCTGGTTTTCGGAGATGATATAGGAAAGGACCGCAACGTCCGTGGGGATCTTGGCCTCGAACTGGCCGTTCACCACGTCCACAAAGATGTCCGGATTGTTTCCTACCATGATGTCGACCGTTTCGGGGGCATTGTCCGCAGAGGGGTAGCTGCCCTTGATGGTGGTCTCACCGGGTTTGCAGGCTGCAAGCAGGGTAAGGGCCGCAAGCAGCAAAATGGCATTGTGTTTCATATACATGTACGATTATTGATTTCCAAGCCGCAAAATTACGAAAAACTATCTGTTATTCCTAAAAAGGGCGACCGGTGTTTCCGGCCGCCCTTCCCATAAGGTTCGCTTTCTGGCTTATCGGCGCTCTCCGCGGCCTTCACCGCGGCCTTCGCCACGACGGCCACCACGGCCTCCGCGGCCTCCGCGGTCTCCA
>FLNZ01000036.1_pt1 | contig 23297 bp, 18 predicted proteins | sample 1140391 | NCBI WGS metagenome assembly FLNZ01 (sample SAMEA3878171, study PRJEB12797) | bioreactor metagenome | biome: Moose rumen | place: Sweden | collected 2011-10
GAAAAAGTTCAAAAACTTGACAGAAAGTTCAAAAGTATCTAACTTCACCAAAGAAGAATACGAGGCCTACCAGAAAGTGTATCACAAGGAATGGGATCACAACGCCATGGTCGATGGCATTTTCGAGGAATTCGCGGACGAGATTAACGCGAAGGTTAACGAAAGTGTCTCTGAGCGCGAGCGGGAGATGGCGAAGGGATTGCGTGACGATAACGTTCCGATGGAGATTATTGTCCGCCGGACCGGCCTCTCCGAAGAAGAAATCCGCAAATTGTGAGAGTCGCGCCAACCAAATTGGTTTGATTTGGCATGAAAAATTACCGCATCTATTTTATACGACAGTAGTTGTCGCATAGCCTATGTATATTATCGGCAGACAAGGAGCCGATATGAGATATAGGCAAGAGATTGATTTAAGGCCGAAAAAGTTTATCGTCAAGGAAATCAAGTATTTCCACCCGAGCGGTTTGGGGATGCCGAATGGTCATGCCATTCAGCGGGGTGGCTTTATTCGCGAGTGTCGGCTGAATTCTGAAGCCTACGAATTCGACGAAACTATTCACCCGAAAGGCGATATGCAGCAGCGAGGGTGTTTTGGCGGGGTGATAGTCTGCCCGGCGGATTTACAGTTCACGCCGGATTTGTCCGTGGTATCGAGCTTTTTGAAGCATAATCAAACACAGATTTTTCATCGCGGTTTCTGGGCTCGGCTCTTTGGCAAGAAATGGGATGAGGTCGTTTTGGATTACAACGAATTCAGCCACGACTCTATTTTCAAGGGACGGTACCTAAATATTGATACAGGCGAAATGTATGATAGCAATTCCGCGACATTCGAAATAAACGGACTTTCGTCAACAGAACTTCTCGCCTTGGCAAAATGCCTGCTTGACGAGTGGCGTGGTCGCAGATATGGCAGGGAGTTGTTGATTAACGACCTAAATCGGCACAAGCATTATTTGGTGTGTATTCAGGCACAACCGCAGATGCAAATTTCCGGTGCCCTTGACAATTCTGTCATTGATAATATCTCTAGACATTTCGGGCAGTTTGAATGTGCGGTGTTTCGCAAATTTCCGGACCATATCGAGGCTATGGGCGATGGTGTCTATAGCAAAATTCGAGAGTATGCAGAAAGTGAAGAATACAAAAATGCCGGCTTTGTACCGCAGATGTACCGGCGTGAATGGGACCGAAAACTGTATGCTGTGGCACTCAGGTTGCGCTATGCTGTAGCGAAGGGCGATAACTGCTATGTCCTTGTCAATGTGGAATGTAAGCCAGACTTTTTCAAAAATGTCCAGAAACTTGCCAAGGCGTTCAATCAGAAGTCTATTATTGTTAAGGATGCCGGTTCACAAGATGCGGACAGGGTGCTGGGCGATTTCGATGCCATGCGGCGAGAGCCTGCCGGGCGGTTTGTGGAGAACATTCCGCTGGCAGAAATATTGCAGCAATCGTCTAGCCCATTGGGAAAGCCTCTGAATTACGAGGACTTGCAACAAAGGACTTACATGGATACTTGGGCAGGGCACAATAATATGGGCAAGTACATGATTTCGCAGATTACCCAGAAGATTATGGATGAACTTGGGTTTGAAACTAGTGCGGCTAAAAAGAACGCTTAAAAAAGGAACTATATGCAGAACGAAAAAGATATTGATACGCAGTCGCTGGTTGATGTGGTGACGGATTACGCTTTTGCGCTTGATACGCTTGACGATTACGATCACCAGAGGCTTACGCTCCGCAAGAGTGCTGCCGCAGAAAAGTTTCATGCGACTTACGAGAACGCGATGGCGGCGATTCAGGGGCTCAAGGACAAGTTCGGTGGAAGCGAACTGTTCGGGCACGAGAAGGACGAATCCTTCAAGAGTAGCATCGGGCAGATTTACCAGACCTTTGGCGGTGTGGAACTTTACCCGAGTGTTGAGCAGAAGGCGGCGATGCTCCTCTATCTCGTCACGAAGAACCATTCTTTCAGCGATGGCAACAAGCGCATTGCAGCCACACTCTTCTTGTGGTTCCTGCTGAATAACGGCATCTTGTACAAGGGTGATGGTTCCAGGCGAATCGCCGACGCGACGCTTGTGACCATGACGCTGATGATTGCAGAGAGCCGTCCCGAAGACATGGAAATGATGGTGAAGATTGTTGTTAATCTGATGGGGTGATGTGCGCAGCGAAAGGCAGTTATGGATTTGCGGGGACATTCACGGCGAATTGTCCGGGATTGTCCGGAATGCGGTGAATCGTGGGATATCGTGTGCCGACATCCTGGTTGTCGGTGATTTTGGTGCGGGTTTCGGTCGCTCGAAATCGATGGACGTTGCCTACGGCAAGGTGCGTGCGCCACTTGAGAAAAACGACATTTGCATATATACGATTCGCGGCAATCATGATGACCCTGCGTTTTTCGATGGAAAGCATGATTTTGAACGGTTGTATTTTTTGCCGGACCATCGCATGGTCGAATTATGCGGCAAGAGGATTTACCCTGTTGGTGGGGCGGTTTCTGCCGATATTGACTTGGTTGACCCGCTGAGTCGCAAGTCACGTCGGATGATAAATGATTCCTTAATCAAGTTTGGGTCTTCCAAACGTGTATGGTGGCCGGATGAGGCCCCTTCGACTGGTTCGGCCCCTTCGGCGAGCTCAGGGACTTTATTTCCGGAAACGGCAGATATTGTCGTGTCGCATGAGGCGCCGCTTTCGTTTGACCCGCCCCTTATGCAAGCGGACTATGTGCGCGATGAAACCTGGCTAAAAATTGTCGAATCGCGTAAGTATCTGGATTATGTTTTGCAGACTGTCAAGCCGGCTTTGTGGTTTTACGGGCATTATCACTGCCATTACGAAGGTGAAGTGGTATTTGCCGCCAAAAATGGCGAAGAGGCCCCGCGCAAGACCCACTACCAATGCCTTGATATTGCGGAAATGACACGGGTTGTTTAAAACTGCAATATGCGTCAGTAGTTGTCGCATAGCGTGTATATATTTACATTCTATTAAGGAATGGGGTTTCAAATGCGGACGCTTCAGCAGATAAAGGATGATATTTTAGCCGTTCAGAAAGAACTGGTGGTTTTTGAGGGCAAGCGCGCGATGTTGCGCAAGATGCACCTTGAACTTGTTTCTTTTTGCTGGTATGATGGTATGGAGATAGACCACGATTCCGTTCCGACGACCTGCCCGGACCTCGATGGTATTGATAACGAGATTAAGGCAGCAATAGTTGCGCTTGATTTATATAGCCGAACTATTACTGCCATGGAACGGTTGTGCAACATGATTTCCGATGATTACGGAAAGAGATTTGCCGATACGGAAGATGAGTTTGCGTTTTTCGCAAAGAATGAAAATGACCCCGAGGAAAAGAATCGTGAGGTAATCAAGGGCTTTCAGAAAATCAGAAATTTTTTCCTAGCAGTTGGTGGAGAGTGTGCTCTTTGGGAAGGTTTTTATGCAAATGATAAAGAGACACTGTATGATTTGTTGGCGAAGGCGGACGTGGCGATTGCTCAGGGCAAGGGTCGGGAACTCCGGCGCATTCTGACCGATGTGTTTAGGCAGCAGGCAACGATGCTAAAACGCCAGGTTGAGGAACACCTTCGCACCTTGAAAGTTGAGCGGGACCAGTTGGCTATTGAATTGCCGAATATTAGCACCTGGGACGTTGCCGCAAAGTGTGGCAAGCCTTATTGGGTCGAGGTGAGCGGTTCCGAAAAGTTGTTTTTAGAATACAATGCTTTCCCGATACCGGGTTTCTATGCACATGGTTTTGTTACGCAACCGATAGACTCTTTTGATGACGATATGTTCCATTACAAGCGTTTTTATGATGATGACGACGAGTTGTCTACGATGCGGATTTTCGGTTTCAGTTCTAGAGAAGAATTTGAAGGCGTGGTGAAGCACTGGGAAGTTTCTAACGAGCAGACCGATGAAAAAACATGGGCAGAATGGATTATATCGGAAATTGACGACGATGTTTATTACAGCGTGCCTAACGAATTGCTCCCGCAGTGGAAAGAGGCTCTTGATAAGGCGGTTTGCATCCTTGAAGAAAAGGACGAAAAAGCACTGTATCTTCAAAAGGGAAGGCGCCTGCTCGGATTGCCCGTTTTGGAACTGAGAAAAGTTTAAAAGATCCCCGCCTACGCGGGGATGACAACTGGGGAAATGCTGCTTTATAAAAAATGCCCGCTTTTATAAGCGGGCATCTTTGTTGTGTGAGGTGTGCTATGCAACTCGCTTGACGCCGGGACCGGTTATCTTGCTGTGGCCCTTCTGGCTGGTACTGCGTTCCAGCATGATTTTTTGGTTGATGTTGTTCACGACGGATTCGACGTGCGTGATGATTCCGAGCATCTTTCCTTCGCGCTGCTGGCAGCGGAGGCAGTTCATGACGTCTTCTAGGGTCGCGTCGTCCAGGGTGCCGAAACCCTCGTCCATGAAGAGCGATTCCACGCGCACGTTGCGGCTCGCGAAGTCGGCAATCCCGAGGGCGAGCGAGAGGCTCACCAGGAACTTTTCGCCTCCGGAGAGGTTCGAGATACGGCGGTCGTTGCCGAATTCAGAATCGGCCACCTTGAAACCGAGGTTCCCTTCGGCGACAAGCCTGAAGCGGTCCTTGACAATCGCCAGGTGCTTGTTGGCAAGCTTCAGGAGCGACTTGAAGGTAAGCCCCTGCACGAAGGTGGCGAAGTCGCTGCCGTCCATTACGCCGAACCATTCGCCCATCGCCTCCCAGCGGGAAAGTTCCGCCTTCTTCGCGTCGAGATCCTTCTGCAGAATCTGCAACTGGGCGACGTTTTCTGTATAGGCTTTCACGCGGGCGCGTGCCGCACCCGATGAGCCTTGCAGTTCGCCGAGTTCCTTTTCGACGGCAGCCTTCCCTTCGGTAAGGGCCTGCAGGGGCGTCTCGTCGGAGCGTTCCGCCTTCAGTTTTTCGAGGGCCTCGGTTGCCGCCTGCTTCTTGCCGGTTGCGGTAGCGATGGCACCGTCGATACGCTTCTTTTCGTTCTGCAACTTCGTGAATTCGGCTTCCTGCAGCAATGCGGCCTGGAACGCGCTCTCGTCGGCGAAACCCTTCGCGGCGATTGCGTTCACGAACTTTTCGCTTGCGGTCTTGATATCGCCCGCGGTCTTTTCGAGGGAACCCTTGAGCGACGCGATTTGCGTATTGAGTTCATTGTGCCTGTTTTCGATATTGCGGAACGCCTTGTCGGCAGCGTCGTACTTGTTGGCGGCTGCGGTCTTGCTGGCAGTCGCTTCCTTCGCGACGGCTTCCACGTCCTTGTCGCCGAACTTCTCGCTGCGGGAACTTCGGAGTTCATCCAGCTTGCGGGAGACATCATCGAGGTTTGCGGTTTCCTTTTCGAGATGGTCCTGTTCATGCTGGACCTTCTTGCCGTACAGTTCCACGTTGTTGCGGGCGATGGCAAGATCATTCGAAAGTTTATCAAACTTGGTCTTGTTTGCGGTGAACTGCTGCAGGCGCAATTTCAGGTCGGCAAGGGTGCTGTCCGCGTTTGCAAGGTCAAATTCAGCCCAGGGCTTCCAGAGTTCCGCCACCTTTTCGCTTGCCTCGTTTTTCTGGCTGTTCAGCGATTCGATGTTTTCGTTTGTCGCATTCCCGGCGGTCAACGCGCGGCTCTTGGCATTTTCGTACTGCCCGAGTTTCGCATCTGCGTCCTGCAACTTCGTGTTCAGTTCGCGAATCTTTTCGGCGGTGCTTGTCACGCTGGATTCATCGGCGACCGTTCCGTTCGAGTGTCCGCAGGCGGGGTGTTCCGTAGAGCCGCAGACCGGGCACGCCTTGCCCTCTTCCAGGTGGTTCTGGATGACGTTGGCGAGCGCGAGCACGTCGTTTCGGAAAAGTTCGTTCTGCTGCTCGAGAAGTTCCTGCTTGAGCGCGTTTGCGTCATTGAGACCTTCTTCTGCCTTTTTCAAGTCATCTGCGAACGCCTTTTTCGCCTTCTCTTCGTCGGCGATTTTCTTGTCGAACCCGCGGATGCTTGCGACAAGCGTTTCGCTCTGCGGGATAATTCCTGCAAGTCCCGCGTCCTTCGCGTTCGCTTCCTGGGTCTGTGCGAGGGATTCGACCTGCGGTTCGAGCGACTTGATGGCATCCTGCGCCTTTTTCAGTTCCGCTTCTGCCCCGGAGAGAGACTGTGCGGCGGTGGCCTTGCGGTTTTCGGCTTCGGCCTTCACGCTTGTCGCGTTTTTCACGTCCTGGTCGAGCTTGCGGATTTCGTTCCAGAGCGCTTCGTTTTCGGCGATAAACTGCTCGGTGGCCGTCTTCTCCTTTTCGGCGATGGCCTTGTTTTCGCCCGCGGTTTTCAGGTCGCTTGCCACCTGCGGGAGCTGCTTCTGGAAATTTTCGAGTTTCGCCTTGTCGTCTGCCTCGTGCTTGCGGAACCCCTGCAGTTCCGCATGCAGCGTCGCGCATTCGCGGGCCTTCTCGGCATCTGCAAGCCGCTTCTCGTTGCCGGCGAATTCGCTCTTGTCCTTGTTCGCTTTTGCAAGTTCGGTTTCTGCGCTTTCCAGGCTGCGGGTGCTTTCGTTCATCGAGTTGCGCCAGGCGATACGGGCTTCGAGATCCTTCTTCTTGTCCGTGAGGGCCTTTTCCTTGTCCGCGACTTCTGCGAGCAGGGCTTTGTCCTTCTCGATGTCCTCGGCCTTGGGCATGGTGTTGTTCAACGCATCGAATGCCGCCTGCGAAGTGTCCTTTGCCGCTTTCGCCTCGCGCCTGTGGTCACCCACCTTCTTTCCAATGCGGCGGTACTTTTCGGTGCCGTTCAGTTTTTCGAGGATGTCGGCGCGTTCCTTCTCTTCGCTGGTGAGGAACTTGCTGAATTCGCCCTGCGCGAGCATGATGGAACGGCAGAACTGCGAGTAGTCCAGCTGGATGATTTCGGCGTTCGCCCTGGCCAGTTCGCTGTTCCTGCCGGTATTGCCCGCAAAGATCGGGTCTTGAGGGTTCTCGATGCGCCAGATTTTGCCCTGCGCGTTTTGCAGGTTGCCATCGGCCTTGTCGCGGGCGCGGCGCTGGTTCCATTCCGATACGTAGGTGCCCTTGCGGCAGCGGTACGTGACGCGGGCGAAACAGGTGCCCTTGTCCGATGTCATGACGGCGTTACCGTCGTTGCCGTTGTAGATTACTCCTTGACGCGGGGTGGCGCCGTAGAGGGCGAGCGTGATGGCGTCGAGAATGCTCGTCTTGCCCATGCCCGTCTTTCCGCTGATGACGAAAAGGCTATGGTCCAGTTCGCTGTAGGAGGGGTCGGTAAAGTCGATGCACCACTTGCCGGCGAGACTGTTGATATTTTCGAATTCGACTTTCAGAATCTTCATGTATTAGGCCTCCTCGCTGCCGGTTTCGTTGTTGACTTCTTCGACCACCTGCCTGAAAAGCGGGAGGTAATCATCGAGGGTCTTCTGGATGCATTCGTCCATTTCGGGCGCACCCATCCTGCTCATTACGAGACGCTTGAAAACTTCCTCGTCGGTAAGGACGTCGACCGATTCGAGCGTATCGTCCGAGAAGGCGTCCGCCGCAAGGGTGTCGGCGCGTTTCACCTTCTTGCTCACGACCTCGAACGGAGCGCCTTCCAGCACGGATTCGAGCGCCTCGTTGATGCTCACGCCCGGAGCGTAGTCGTACACGACTTCCACCTTCAGGGGCTTTTCTGCGGGCGCATTTTTCAGCTGGTTCAGCTGCATGACGATATCCGCGACAGAGCCCGATACGCGCAGGAACTTGAAGTACTGCGGGGTCTCGATTTTCTGCACGGCGGGTTCTGCGCCCTTTTGCAGGTCGATTGCCAGAATATGGTGTGGGATGCTTGCCTCGTCAAACCCGAGCACGAACGGCGAGCCCGAGTACCGCACCTTCGGGTTGCGCGCCACCATGGTGGTGTAGTGGATATGCCCGAGGGCCACGTAGTCGAGGCCTTCCGGGAAAACGGAGACGGGGATAGTCCCGAGGTTCCCGACGATGTCGCGCATGCCGTGTTCCTTCGCGTCCCTGCCCTCGTCGTTTTCGGGGCGGCCTTCCAGCCTGGAGGCGTACAGGTGGCCCGTTGCCACGATGGGGATGTCGCGGCCGGCGCGCAACTTTTCGGCAGCCTCGTAAACGGCGCTGTAGAGCCCGCTATATGTACTCTGGGCGAAATCCACCGCGTCTTCGGGCTTGAAACGGCGCAGTTCCGTTTCGCGTACATACGGGACTGCGGCGCTGATGCCTACGACGTTCCCGCTGGCATCCGTCAGTTCCTTCACGAGTTCTTCTACGGGGCGTTCCCCGAGGGAGCCCACCATCTGGATATTGAGGGCTTCGAGCAGGTCGCGCGGGGCGTCGAGCAGTGCGCCCGAGTCGTGGTTCCCGCCGATGAGGACGATGTTCTTGCAGTTTGTTTCGAGCAGGGAGGCGAGGAACCGGAAATACAGCCTGCGCGCCTCGATGGGCGGGTTGGTGGTATCGAAGATGTCGCCTGCGATTACGAGGCACTGCGCCCCGAGTTCCACGATGCGTTCCCTGAGCCAGGCGAGGAACTGCTCGGTTTCTTTTTGGCGGTCGATGTCGTGCATCGAGTTGCCCAAATGCCAGTCGGCGGTGTGTATGAACTTCATGTTCTTCCTTTCCGGCACAGAGCCGGAGTTCTTTATCGCTTCAAATATAGTATCGCCAGAATGGCATAAAATGTCAAATAGGACTTGAAAAAAAATTTCCCCCGAAAAAGTCCACATTTGACAATCCCCAGCTGTTAGGGTATATTTATATTCGGTCACATAAAATAATGTGGCGCAAGGAAGGGTTTGGTTTATGATGAAAAGGATTTTTGGAGTATCCGGTGCGGCTCTGGCGATGGCGGCGTTTGTCGCGGGCCTCGCGGGCATGGCGTCTCCTGCGCAGGCACAGACCAAGGTGGTCGTGGACCCCGGCAAAAAATACCAGGTTTTCGAGGGCTGGGGCACGAGCCTCTGCTGGTGGGCCGTGAAGGCGGGCGCCTGGAGCGAGGCGAACCGCAGCAAGCTTTTGGGTGCGATTGCCGATCCCGATACGGGCTTGGGCTACACGATTTTCCGCTACAATATCGGCGGCGGCGATCAGTCGGGCCATAATCACCTCACGAAGGGCGACGGCGGCGCGAACGTTCCCGGCTACAAGCCTACCGAAAAGGGCGATTTCGACTGGACTGCCGACCCGTACCAGCGCACGATTGCGATTGAACTTTCCAAGCGCGTGAAGAGCCCGATTTTCGAGGCGTTCAGCAATTCGCCCCCGTGGTGGATGACCAAGAGCGGCTGCGTTTCGGGCTCCAGCGATGGCAGCGACAACCTCAAGGAAGACTATTTCGACGACTTCGCGGACTACCTCTCCGAAGTGGCGCTGCATTTCAAGAAGGAATGGGGAATCACATTCCGCACGGTGGAACCGTTCAACGAACCGAGTGCTGGCTGGTGGAAATCGAACGGCGGACAGGAAGGTTGCGGCTTCAAGAACAACCAGACGAAGATGATTGTGGAACTCGGCAAGGCGCTTCAGAAGAAGGGCCTGTTCCCGGAGACTTCGGTGAGTGCTGCCGACGAGACGAACATTGGCGATGCCCTGAACCAGTTCAACAAGTACAGCGGCGAAGCGCTCTCTTACATGTTCCAGGTGAACACGCACAGCTATTCCGGCGGTGATTCCCGCGCGAAGCTTTTCAATGCGGCGTTCGCGAAAGACAAGAAGGTTTGGCAGTCCGAAACGGGCCCGCTTCACAAGAGCGGCGACGAGAACATTGCGCTCTGGATGGCGGGCGTGATTCTTGCGGACCTGCGCGACATGAAGGCGAGTGCCTGGGTGGACTGGCAGATTGGCGACCCGGCCGAGAACTGGCGTAGCCTCGCGCTGGACCACAGCAAGCAGACTTTCAGCCCGAACGTGCGTTACTACATGCATGCCGCATTCAGCCGCTACATCCGTCCGGGTTCGCGCATTATCGATAGCGACAACGGCAACACGCTCGCGGCACTCACTCCAGAGGGAGCGCTGGTGCTTATCGTGCGCAACAGCGGTTCGAGCGACGTGAAGTATGAATTCGACCTGGGTGAATTCGTGAAGATTGGCACGAGCGCGAAGGTGGTGCGGTTCGAACTGCCGGGCAGCCTCACCAAGCAATCCGATATCGTGGTTTCGGGCAAGGCGCTTTCGATGACCGCGAAGTCCAACACGATTACCACGATGGTGATCGAAGGCGCCGAAGGTGGCGCATGCAAGCCGGATTCCATCATCCCGTATTCGAAAATCAACAATAACGAGGGCTGGTCCACCGCAACCGAAATCTCGCTTTCCAAGGGCGATTCGCTTTCGATTGGCCCGCATCCGTGGGAAGGCGGACGCTGGGTTTGGAGTGGCCCGAAGGGCTTTACCTCCACGAACCGCGAAATCCACATCGGCAAGATGGACGGCACCATGAGCGGCTACTACAAGGCGGTCCACACGAACGCCTCGGGCTGCGAAGGCTCCGTGACCTTCAAGGTGGTGGTGGACGACCCGGCGCACCCCTTCGTGGAACCCGATACGAGCGTGAACGACACCAGCGTTACGGACACGTCGTCGCACGATTCCACGACTGCAATCGGATTGCGCGGCCTTGCGGGCGGGGCATCTGCATGCCAGTTGCTCGGCGCCGGCGCTACGGTGCAGGTCTTTGACGTGCAGGGGCATTTCATAGGCGATATGCACGAGGAAAGGGTACGCGCGCTGAATGCGGGCGTGTACCTGCTCCGTGCCGGCAAGTCCGTGCGCAAAGTCCGCGTGGAATAAACTAATTACTATACTTTAGCGCATGTTTTTGGAGAACACTGCGCAAAGGGTTGTATTCGGGCTGATTGCAATTCTACTTGCCGTCACTACGGGCAAGGACTGGCTCGATTTTTACAGGTGTGGCGCAGTGAACCGGTGCCTTGTCGATGCGGGCTCGCTCCAGCTGCTCACCAAGTTCTCGATGTCGTTCCTCCTTACGGTGATGGCGTTCCTCGTTTCGCGCGACTCGTTTTCCAAGCTCGATGCAAAGACGCTCCGCATAGCGTTCATCTTCTCGCTCCTCGCCGATTTCAGTTTCAGCATGGTCAAGTTCTTTGCGCCGGACGAGCGCGCTCTCAGCAACATCCTCGGGATTGCGTTCTTCATCATGTTCCAGGTGGGGCTTATTCACAGGCATACGCGCAAGTCGGAAACAGATACAAAGCCTAGTAAGGTTCACAAGTTCCTGCTGATTCCGGTGGCGGCCTTTACGGGAGCGCTTTTTGGCGGCAAAATCGTTGAGCCTACGCTCGACAACATTACGCTCGTGATTGTCGTCGTCTACGGCATCTTTGTCATCGCGTCGATGGTGGTGGGCATCCTTGCCCCGCGCAACGGTTACTTCCCGGCAGCAAACGCGCAGCTCATCCGCTGGGGCATGGTCACGTTCTTCTTCGGGGATGTCCTCGTGGGCCTCGCACTCCTTACGGGCGAAGACCACAGCGCCCTCTCGGCAGTTGCGGAAATTGCGAACAACTTTGTATGGTGGGTGTACGTTCCGGCCCAGTTCATGCTGATTCTGGGTACAAAAAAAGGCATCCGCCACGGTGGAACACTCGAAACTACTATTTCTGAAAGATAGCAGTGCCTTGGTGCTTCGTTTTTCACGTCGATGCGCGCCTAAACTAGACCACAAGAGCCACGAGCTGTTTATATCTTGTTAGATCGGGCGTTAATCCGTGCGATGCCTATGTTGTTAATATACCTTAATTTAGGGGCAGATGCAATAGGCTAATACCCATATTTTGCATTTTGTTTGTCATGAAATTGTAAAAAGACTAATAACTGCTGACTTCCTGCCCTTCTTCGAGGAGTGCGGACATTTCCTTCATGGCGTTGTTCAGTTCGTCGCGTTCGACCTTTATCTCGTGGAGCATCTTGCGGTGCGCGAACAGCTGCTCGCACATTTCGAGAGCGAGCAGTGCCATGCGCTTGCCGGTTTCGAGGTTGTAACGCTCGTAACTGCTATACCGTTCGTCGATATAGTCAACGATTTCCTTGATATCCCCGTCGGGAAGGTCGGTCTTTATCGTCAGCCGTTCGCTTCCGACGTTTACGGTTACGGACCTGTGTGTATTGACTTCTACCATTATTTCATTCCTACGCCGAATGGATCGTCATCCATCAGCCATTTTAGCCGAAAAAACCGGGTTGCGAGCCTCCTGCGCTCGCGAAAAGGTCCGGTTCCTTCTCATTTGCGGGGTGTACTTCTATAATATCTTCTTCATCTTCTGCGGGAACGATATGCGATTCGGGCTCCGCAACCTGTTCGGGTTCTGCGACCGGTTCAGGTTCGGGCTGAGCAACTTCTTCTGCCGCGGGCTCGGCGACCTGCTCGGGGGCGGCCGGTTCGGGCTGTGCTGCCTCTTCCGGTTCGGGCTGCGCGGCGGGCTGCTCGTTGAATGCCACGTCCACGGGAATCTCGGTGCCGAGTTCGTTCTCGATGGTCGATACCATCTGCTTGAAGCGTTCCTGCGCCTCGCGGATTTCTTCGCCTTGCGCCTGGATGGTCTCGTTCAGGCTCGCCTTCTCGGTGTTGAGCACGTCAATCGCGTTGTCCTTCTCGGCGATGGTGTTGTCCCGTTCGGCAATCAGGTTGTCCTTCTCCGCGATGATGCGGTTCAGTTCCTCGATTTTCTGGTTCAGGATGCTCTCGTTCGCCTTGGATGCCATGCAGTCGTTCTGGAGGGCGTTCAGCTTCTCGTCCCTCTCGTTGATGCCGGCGTCGAGCCATGAAATCTTCTCGTTCGCGTTCTGCAGGTTGCCGTTCGTCTGGTCGAGCATGTTCTGCAGGTCGGTAATCTTGGCGTTCGCGCTGTCGAGTTCGCCACGGAGCCCGTCAATCTCGCCCTGTTTCTGGTTTATCGCCTCGTCCTGGGCGGCGGCCTGGTTGGCGCGGGCCTGGAGTGCCGCCTTGCAGTCGTTTATTTCGTTGTTGAGGCTCTCGAGGACCAGGTTCCTGTCCTGCATTTCGGCCTCTTTGGTTGCCAGGGTCTGCTTCAGGGTGGCGTTTTCTTGCCGCAGATTGCGTACGGTTGTGAGGACGCCATCGACCTTTTGCGAGAGGAGATTGATGTTCTCTAGGTTCATTTATTGCTCCGTGATCAGGGGGTGTGAATCACCCATAAAAAGATATATAAAATTTTTTTGTAAAGATACGAAAAAATCATAAAAAAAGATGTCTTGGAAAGACGTGTTTTTTTGGTATAAAAGTTATGCGGGAGGGGCCCCAGCTCGGAGTTGCGAAGGCCGCACGGGCCCCTCCCTGCACCCTCCCCATCCTTGGCCGACGCCTTCCAAACGTTAAACTACATCGTTTATTTCGGGGTGGGAGCGTTTATTGCTATGAATATTAGGGGAATAAAATGAAAATTTTATGAAAAGCGAGAAATGCCGGAGTGGAATAAATTTTACCTTGTAGGTCAGTGATTCCCGTTAGCGAACATATCGAGCGCAGGCTTGCCGAGCTCCCCGCGTTGCCGGGCGTCTACATCATGCGTAACGCCCAGGGGAAGATTATCTACATCGGCAAGGCGAAGGTGCTCAAGAACCGCGTGAGGAGCTACTTTGACGGGAGCGAGCATAACGGCCACCGGGCCGCGACGCTCATGCTGCCCTATATACGCGATATCGAGTGGATTATTACCGAGAGCGAGTCCGAGGCGCTAATCCTGGAGGCGAACCTTATCCGGAAGCACACGCCCAAGTACAACGTGCTGCTGAAGGACGACAAGCATTTCCCCTACCTCGCGTTCTCGGTGAACGAGCCGTTCCCGAGGCTGTTCCTTTCCCGCGCGGTGCGCAAGGACGGCTGCCAGTACTACGGCCCCTATATGAATTCCCGCATGATAGGCCAGCTGCAGGATATTGCCGCCCGCCTGTTCAAGATTCGCGAGTGCAAGCTGAAGCTCCCGCTGGCAAAACCCGCGAGGCCCTGCCTCAACTACCACATAGGGCGGTGTGGCGCCCCGTGCGCGGGGCTCGTGACGCAGGAGGAATACCACCAGGCGGTTCTCCAGACGCAGATGCTGTTGAACGGGAAGCGCGACGACCTGATTGCCCAGTGGGAACGGGAAATGCAGGAGGCGAGCGACCGGCTGGATTTCGAGGCCGCGATGAAGAAGCGCGACGCCATCCAGGCCCTGAAGGCTACGGGCGTGCACCAGAAGACCGACGTGACGGATGCGCGTCTGTGCATGGACGTGCTGAGCCTGCGCCGGAACGGCACGATGGCGGCCGCAGTGATTTTCGAGTACAGGAACGGCGTGCTCTGCGGGCGCCGCCACTACCGCCTGGAATGCAAGCTGGAAGAGGACGAGACCGAGATTTTCCGGCAGATGCTCCTGCAGTGGTACATGGACGTGGAGTTTATCCCGGGCGAAATCGCGACCGACGTTCCCCTCGGGGTGGGCGACGAGGGCGGCATTGCCGGAGACTCGCCGGATACGGAACCGCTCGCGCAGGCCCTTGCCGAGAAGGCGGGCCACAAGGTGGCAATCACGAACCCGCAACGTGGCGAGAAACTCGGGTTCCTGAAGCTTGCGGGCGCGAACGCCGACATGATTCTGGTGGAGATGCGCGCGGAGGTGCAGAAGTATAGCGAAATCGACCAGAGCGTCTTTGAACTGCAGAAGGTGCTGGGCCTCAAGAAGACCCCCTTCCGTATCGAGTGCGTGGACATTTCGCACCTTTCGGGCACGAACACGGTGGCAAGTCTCGTCGCCTTCAAGAACGGCAAGCCCGACAAGAGCAACTACCGCAAGTTTATCATCAAGACGGTAACGGGTGTGGACGACTTCGCGAGCATGCGCGAGGTGATGACGCGACGCATCCGCAGGCTCGAAGACGAAGGTACGCCCATGCCCGACCTGTGGGTATGCGACGGCGGTAAGGGCCAGGTGGATGCCACCATGCAGATTCTGAAGGAGCTCGAGCACGACAAGGACCTGCCGCTCATCGGGCTTGCGAAGCGCCTCGAAGAAATCGTGTTTCCCGACGACCGGAAGAGCATCGTGCTGCACCGCACGAGCCCCGCTTTGAAACTCCTGCAGAATGCCCGCGACGAGGCGCACCGCTTCGCCATCACGTACCAGCGGAGCAAGCGCAAGAAGGATTTGGAAGTGGAATGGCTCAAGATGCCCGGCGTGGGGCACGAGACCCGCGTGAAAATCCTTTCCCGCTACAAGAGTGCGGAGGCGTTCATGGCCGCGCCGCTCGAGGATATCGTTGACCTGCTGGGGAAGGTGCGCGGGAACAGCGTCCGCGAGCAGGTTGCGGAGTATTGTGCCAAGTTTATAGAACCGCCTTCTAGTTCAGGCGAATAACCGCCCGCAGGCAAAAAAAATCCCGCGAGAGTCTCGCGGGACATTAAAAACAGGTCTGGATCCTTCGCGGACCCTTGCATTCGTCATCCTCGCCCATTCGGCGTGCTCAGGGCAGGCTTCGGCGAGGATCTTTTAGTCCTGCACGCAGCGCACGTTGTAGGCGCGTTCGTTACCGTCGCTTTTTTGTAGCTCGTGAAGGTCGCTATCGTTGTAGTTCTTGACGCGGAAGGAGTTGTTCTCACCCTCGGCCTGGATCCAGATGTAGCCCTGTTCGTTTTCCAGGCCGTACTCCGTAACCTTGCCGTCGGCAACCTTGAATCTTCCGCCCACGCTCCACCACTCGTGCGGAACTTCGCTATCGAGTGCGGTTACTTCGGCGGCTGTCGGGAGGCGCCAGCCTTCGGGACAGGCTCGCTGGGCTGCGGCGTAGGTGTAGTAGCGCCCGTACTTGGCGCAGTAGTCTTCGCCACCCTCGGTAGAGCAGAAACTGTTGGCTGTTTCGAAGTTCAGGTTTTCCGCCATCCAGAGCTTGCCCGCGGCGTTCTGCAGCTTGTAGCTCTTGCCGTTGCGGTTATCCTTCAGCGTGTTCCCTTCCACGACCGGAGGGGGTGCCGCGGACGAGGAGGATTCGGTGATCACGATCTTGCCTTCGCTGGACTGGGGAGCAGCCGAGGAGGAGGACGCGTACTTGGCCTCGCAGCCTTCGGTCCAGCAGAACACTCCGCTACTGATATAGGTGCTGCCTTCGACGGTACCGGAATCGGTAATCACCACCTGCTGGTGGACCACGGACGTATCCTGGGAATCGCCTTCCTTGCTTGCGCTCGAGTTCGTCGAGGAAGCGCTGCTCGGTGCAGTGCCGGAGGAACTGTTGTCGACTGCCTTGTCGGAGGAGGACTCCGTTTCGTTATCGGCGACTGGCTGTAACGGACTGGTGCTCCCGTCGTCGGAACAGCCAGCAACTAAACAAAACACACCCAAAACGCCCATTTTTAAAATGATTCGTTTCATGCTCCAAATATACTTTACAATTCGGGGAGTTAACAGAAAAAAGTTTTTTACTATATTTTCTATCACTATGAGCAATGTTGAAATTTTCGACACCACGTTCGCCATGACCATCCTGGTCATCATGGCGGTTTGCATCCCGTCCATACTGCTCCTTGCCAACTGGTTCCTGCACCCGGGCAAGGTGAAGAACGTCCTCATCAAGGGTTCCGCCTACGAGTGCGGCCTTGCCCACGTCTCGGGCACGGCGAACGAGCGCTACCCCGTCAAATACTACATGGTAGCCATGCTTTTCCTCGTTTTTGACCTGGAAGTGGCGTTCCTCTACCCGTGGACGGTGCAGTTCCTCGCGGGCGGCTGGGAACTCCTGTTCGTGCTCCTCGGGTTCCTGTTCATCCTCGAAGCGGGCTACATCTACCTGTACAAGAAGGGCGTGCTCGACTGGACGAGCATCAAGGACTAAGGCCTTTCAAGCTATTCTATCTCAAAATAAAAAGCGCGGATTCCACCGGGAGTCCGCGTTTTTCTGTATACAGAAAGGCTCAAAATGCCCTTTTTACACCGTGATTTAAATCACTTTAAAACGCTTCGCGGAAGTAGAACGTCATGCCGAGGCTCTTGAAGTCCACCCACGAGAACTCGGCGCGGGCGTACAGGCGTTCGCTCTTGTTGAGCGCGAACTTGCCGCCGAACCCGACGGAACGGTGCCACTCGTTGCGCAGTAGCTGGCTGAAGTACGGCCCGGCCTTGCCGCCCTCGAAGAAGATGTCGCCGGCGAGTCGCCAGAACAATGTCTTGCGGAGTTCCACCTGCATCATGAGCGCCTGGTTGTCGCGGAAGTACTTCGTCTCCACGCCACGGAATCGCTTGATGCCGTCGGGGCCAGCCATGTACTCGAAGGGCACGTCGCCGTCGGAGCGCTGCCACATGAGGCCAACCGCCATGGAGGTGTTCCAGATGGTCTCGCCGTAGGTGCGCAGATCGAGTTCCTGGTACGTGAAGCCGAAGTCACCGATGGCGTCGGTGTAGAACCGGTGTTCCCACTGCAGGTACATGCCGTGGCGCGCCCAGTTGGGGTTGTCGCGCGTGTCTACCGTGAGGTGGTACCCGAGGGCGGTGCGCCAGCCGTCCGGGTTTGCGGGGAGCGCGATTTCGCCATCGTATTCCCTGAACTCCATCGTGCTGTGGTTGATGTCGAGCACCATGCCGTAGCGGAAGAACTGGAGCGCAGGGGGGAGCCCGAGGTTCGATTCCACGAGGGCCATGAAGAAGAACGTCTCGCGGTCAAAGCTGATGTAGTCGTCGATGTCGACGTCGTTGCCTATCCCGAAAAAGTGCCCCACCCAGTTCTGGTACCGGAAGTCGAGCCAGCCCGAGATGCGGTCGTGCGCGAGGTAAAAATAGGGCGTGGCTGCGAACTGGAACTGCTTGCGTGTGGAACCGTAGGCGGCGATGTCTATCTCCTGCGAGTTGCCGCCCTTGAACGACGAGGGAATGAAGAAGTTCACCATCGCGCCGTACTGCAGTTCCGTCTCCTCGGTGTACCCGAGCACGGGCACGGCGCTCCACCACTGGAAATGCGGAGTGTCGGCAGTGGCGGAATCTGCAGGAACTGCCGTGCTATCGGTTTGCGCCAGGGCGGCCACCGGAAGCAGTGTCCCGATGAGCATGGCGGCAATAAGTGTCTTGGCGCAAGTCGTCACGGAGTTCAATTTAGATAATTTGGAGGCGGATTGAAGGCGAAATTCGCCTTTTTCTTTTTTTACCCCGTTTACATTTTGTAAATGGAACGCGCCCCGCGCTAAGCGAGGTTTCGTTTTTTTGAATATATATTATGATGGGTATGGTTTATGGAGTTTGGTAAAGGAGCAAGAATGAAAGGTATCATTTATGCGGCCCTTACCTTTGGGCTGTGCACTGCGGTTGCTGCACAGGCGCCGCTCAATTACGATGTCGAGAACCGGGGCAAGGACCTGGGAGCTACGGCAGGCCAGTTAAAATCCAACAAGAAACTTCCCAACCCGTTCGAATTCTACGACGGCACGAAGGTCACCAATTTCGATGACTGGAGCAAGCGCCGTAACGAGATCAAGGCGGATATCGAGAAGTACGAGATTGGCGACAAGCCGATTCCTTCCGACGTGAGCGCTACCTACAGCGGCGGCACCCTCACGGTCACTGTCAAGGAAGGCGGCAAGACGATGACGATTACGTCGAAGTTCAGCATTCCCTCCGGCAACGGCCCGCACCCGATTATCATCGGCATGAACAGCGGCACGGGTTCGCTTTCCTCTAGCCTGTTCAGCGGCTTTGTGCAGGTGCCCTTCAATCATGACCAGGTGGCGAAATATTCCATGAACGGCCAGAAGGACACGAACGTGGGCTTCTACAAGTTCTACGGCAACAAGAACCAGAACGGTGACTATTCCGCATGGTCTTGGGGTGTAAGCCGCCTGATTGACGGTCTTGCGCAAATTGCCGATGAATACCACCTGGACATGAGCAAGATTGCAGTCACAGGTTGTTCCTATGCAGGCAAGATGGCGCTCTTCGCTGGCGCCTTTGACGAACGCGTGACGCTCACCATCGCCCAGGAATCGGGTGGCGGCGGCATCAACTCGTGGCGCACTTCCGCAGACTTCGCAAGCCGCGGCACGAACATCGAGAAGATTGACAACACGAACTACAGTTGGTTCATGCAGAGCCTCAAGAGCCAGGACCCGTACAAGCTCCCGCACGACCACCACGAACTCATCGCCATGATTGCCCCGCGTGCGGTGATTGCGCTCGGCAACCCTGGTTACGAATGGCTGGGCGACGAGTCGGGTTACAAGTCCATGATGGCGGCGACCGAGGTGTGGAAGGCCATGGGCATTGAGGACCGTATCGGTTTCGACTTTACCGGCGGTCACGAGCATTGCCAGGCGGCATCGAGCCAGACCAAGTCCGTGACGGCGTTCGTGGACAAGTTCCTCCGCAACAAGGATGCCAATACCGACATTCACGTGAAGCCCACGAACGGCAAGGGATTCAAGATTGACAACTATGGCGACTGGATTGACTGGGAGACGCCGGAAATCCCGTATGTGGCTTCGAACCCGGATACCTCCAAGATTGATACCTCTAAGGTGGATACCTCCGTGACCGATACGTCGATTACGTCCTGTGGTGACGGGCGCATCGCTCTGCCGAAAATCGGCATGCACGTGATGGCGGGCCGCATCGAGGTGGATGGCGCTCCGGCCGGAGCAATCGTAAAACTCTACGACGTGCGCGGTAACGTGGTGGCGACGCTGGGTGCGGCCGGCGGCGACCTCCCGAAGGCAAAGGGGAGGCTCCTCGCCATTGTTGAAAGTGCTGCAGGCGTGCGTCTCATGACAAAGGCTATCGTTAATACCGGATTCTAGAAATATGAACAAAGTAATCTTGACTGCGCAGGCGATGTTTTTCGTGGTGTGGCTCCTTGCCACGGCATGCCTTGCGCAAGACCCGAATCTCCATATTTACCTGGCCTACGGGCAATCCAACATGTCGGGGCAGGCGACCGTTACCGACAAGGACCGCGTTCAGGACCCGCGCTTCCTCGTGTTGCGCGCGGCGAACCATTCGAACCAGAAGGTGGGCGAGTTCTACCCGGCGGCACCCCCGATGGGTCACAGCCAGTCCAAGGTGGGCATCGCCGATATATTCGGGCGTACCATGGTGGCTAACCTCCCGGACAGCATCAAGGTGGCGGTGGCGAATATTGCGATTGGCGGGCAGAGCATCGACCTGTTCGACAAGGACCGCAACAAGGCCTACGTGCAGAACGCGAAGAACAAGGGCGATACCTGGTGGATCCAGTACCTGGACGAATACGGCGGCGACGTGTACAAGCGCATCGTCGAGATGGGGAAGATTGCCAAGCAGAAGGGCGTCATCAAGGGGTTCCTTTTCCACCAGGGCGAGGCGGACTACCAGATGAACGACTGGCCGAGCCGCGTGAAGAAGGTGTACGACGACCTGATTGCCGAACTGGAGCTCGACCCGGAAAAGACGCCGATACTCATTGGCGAGCTTGCGCCCACGGGCGATTTGGGCTGGCGTAACGACGCCGTGAAGCAGGCGGCGGACCTTATCCCGAACGGCCACCTGATTTCGGCGCAGGGCTGCCCCGCATTGAAGGAGGCGAGTTACACGCTGCACTTCACTCGCGAAGGCTACGAGACGTTCGGCAAGCGCTACGCCGAGACGATGCTCGAGATTCTCAAGTCGCAGGAACCGCCTCCGGACACGAGTTCTGCCGACACCACGGTTGCCGATACTTCTGCGCAGGATACGACGTCGAACGATTCCATACCGGATTTTATGCGCGGCGTAAAAACTCCTTCGGGCATCGCGATGCATGTTACGGGCAAACTCCTCGCGGTTGCCGGCGCGCCTGCCGGAGCGCGGGTCAGGCTGTTCGACATGCAGGGCAACCTGCTCGGCGTGCTCGGTGCGCAGGGCGGCGCCATGCCGCAAATTCGTGCGGGCCGCGTCCTCGCTGTCGTCGAAAGCGCTTCGGGTATGCGCCTTATGACCAGGGCGTTCAACGTCACTGGATTCTAGGCGGTGCGCTAGATTACGGCCAGACTTATTCCTTGATAGGTGCCGTGCAGGAATGCGCGGCATCTTTTGTAATGACAGTGCGGTAATTTTTTTAATTTTGTGTCGATGGCCATCATATGCAATGAGGAGGAAAGGCTATGATAAGGATGCTTCTTTTGTTGTTAATGTTGACTTCCCTGGCAATCGCGGAGCAAGTGACATTTTTTGTTCAAGTTCCGCCATCACGGAACTGGCTGAATGAAACCCCGGTTCTTGTGGAAAATGGCGGTGGTGTTGCCCACCGGATGGAGAACGTTGGCGAAAACGGCTGGTTTGGTTACTCATGGGAAAAGAATAGTCTGCCGGATGCCATTTTTGTTTACTCCTCGAAGGACAGTGCGCGTTCCTACCCCATAGGGAGCAATTTTACCGATAAGGGAAATGAGCAGGATGCTATAAACATAAAGTTGATTGTCGAAACATTTGGGTCAGATTCAATTTACTATATAGCGGATGATTATTGTTGGCCGGAGAAAGAATACTCGGGGGGATTTTACTTTACCGATGTTCGTAACGAGTCCTCGTGTGGCAAGGAAGACTACGAGCTGGCTTCCCCCAAAAGCGATTTGACAATAATCGTTATTCCTCCTGCCTATGGTAACCTGAACAATGAAACTCCGATACTGGTAGATTCTCCTAATCGTAGCTATAAGAGAAAAATGTCGCTATCGGCGGAAGATGACTCAAAAAGATTTTATTACCGCTGGAAAGAGGATGAATGGGTTCCGGAAAATTTTTTAATTTATATGGAGCCCGATAGTTCCCTGATTCGTCCAATTGGTAGTACTGGTCTTGCAAGGCACTTGAATTCGGGTTTGGCAGGGGGGTATTTTAGCGAAAATAAAAATGCAACCGCCATATCGATTGGAGAGTGTGTACGGAACGACCTTGCTGCAAATTGGCCGGAACTGAATCCTGACACATGTTATTTCTATATAGACCCGGTAGCTTTATTCTATTCTGTCTATTCTGAGGACAGTTCCCTTGTTGTAGCGGAACGTCGGTCACTAGATACAACCGAAATTGCCTATTATGATGTTGACCGGCAGCGTGTCAAGTTAAGATGGGATTCCCTGGATGATGGCAAATACTTTGTAAAAATGCGATTGTACGATTATGGTTTGTATCAGGAATTTGGAAGAAGTTTTACTGTGGAGCATGGTGCGGTGTTGGTTCCTAGAAAGGGAGATAGGTCTCATCTGGAAATTCGAACTTTAGGGAGAGACTTGCTCATGACAAGTGAACGGGAGACTCCTTACCTTGTTTTCAATTCCATCGGCCAGGTTGTATCTAGAGGCGTTGTTCGGGGTTCCGTTAAAGTGAAATTGCCTGTTCGGGGACTATATATTTTGAAAATAGGTAATGAGACCCGTCGCATATATCTTCGGTAGAACGATATTTTTCTAGATTGCGGGCGGTATGCCCATCCTTTCCGCACAGAATATAACGCTCCGCTTTGGCGGCCCGCCGCTTTTAGATAACGTCTCGTTCGATATCGAGGCGGGCGACCGCATTTGCCTGGTGGGCCGTAACGGCGAGGGCAAGAGCACGCTGCTCAAGATATTGACGGGCGAGATGGAGTACAACTCCGGCGATATCGTGAAGAAGTCGGGCCTGCGGGTTTCGCGCATGGTGCAGGAAATCCCCGCCCACATGGAAGGCACGGTGCGCGACGTGGTGATGGGCGGCGCATCTTTAACCGGCGCGTTAAATGGCGCTTCATTAAACGGTGCGGCTGCAAACGAGGTTGAATTAAACGGCGCCGACTCCGAAATCCGCAACGCGCATGCGGAAGCGATTCTCGGAAAGACGGGCATCGCGCCCGATGCTCAGTTCGATAGCTTGTCCGGAGGGCAGAAGCGCCGCGTGCTTTTTGCCCGCGCGGTCGCGAGCGACCCGGACCTGTTGCTGCTCGACGAACCCACGAACCACCTGGACATTCCCGCCATCCAGTGGCTGGAAGGCGTCGTGACCCGCCTCGAGTGCGCGGTACTCTTCGTGAGTCACGATCGCGCGTTTGTACGGCGCACGGCTACCCGCATTTTCGAACTCGACCGCGGGCGTGTACGCGGCTGGGACTTCCCGTACGACAAGTTCGTGCAGTTCAGGGACCAGGCGCTTGCGGAGGAGGAGAAGGCGAACGCGCTTTTCGATAAGCGGCTCGCCGAAGAGGAAGTCTGGATACGCAAGGGAATCCAGGCGCGCCGCACCCGCAACGAGGGCCGCGTGCGCGCACTCATCCGCATGCGCGAGGAACG